>ERZ779843.3923-NODE-3923-length-11914-cov-4.377688_pt1 | contig 11914 bp, 9 predicted proteins | sample MGYA00511560_ERZ779843 | MGnify/ENA primary metagenome ERZ779843 (study PRJEB29588, sample SAMEA2158062) | human gut metagenome | biome: human gut; feature: human-associated habitat; material: faeces | place: Denmark | collected 2008/2010 ... | reverse complement strand
CCTCCGCTTCCAGCCGTGCCGCGTGCGCCACGCCCATCTGATGGCACCGCGCTTCCGTCTGTGCCTCCGTCTCCCCCGGCAGACCGGGCACGACGTTCACCTGCGCGCCGAGGATGCGATCCAGCAGCATGTTCGAGCGCACGTCGTTTTCATCCGGCTGCACATAGGCATTCAGGTAGAGAATCGGCTCCATGCCGAGGCGGCGGCAGGCCGTCACGGTCTGCATGGCGTGGTTGGATTGCGTCGCGCCGTAGGTGAACACCGTGTCGCAGCCCTTCTCCTTCGCGTCGCCCAGCAAATATTCCAGCTTGCGGATCTTGTTGCCGCCGAAAAGACTCATGCCGGAAAAATCGTCACGCTTGACATAGAGATTCACGCCCAGCCGCTCGCTCAGCCTGTCGAGCTTATACAGCGGCGTCGGGAAAAAGCCGAGGTTCGCGCGCGGCTTTTGGCCTAGCAGCGCATGCAGTCGTTCAAATCGGTTCATCGTCCATCCTCCTTACATCATCAGCCCGCAGAGCGCAGCCACGATGCTGATGGCCGCGGCAATCGGCGCGCTGATCGTAAACAACCGGTGCTTTGTCTTGTGGTGAAACACGCGCATGCCGATGAGCGCACCCACACCGCCCAGCAGCCATGTGCACAGCAGCAGCGTCTTTTCCGGGATGCGCCATGCCCCGCGTTTTGCCCTCCGCTTATCCACGCCGTAAAGGCAGAACGTGAAGCCGTTCATGGCCAGCCATGCCGCCAAAAAGATGTTTTTCATGTTCATCCCCGCCTTTCCCCGTCCGCCGACGGCAGAGGGGGAAAATCTCCGTTATCCAAACAAGGCTGTCAAGTTTCGCCCTGACAGCCTTGCTTTTTTACTTCACTTCGACGTCGTCCGCGGAATCGTCGGGCTTTTCTTCCGGCTTTTCCTCGGCCTTCTCCGTCTCGGCGGAGGGGAGCTGATTCGGCGCCAGAATCGCCATGAATTCCATGCCGGTGATGGTCTCCTTTTCCAGCAGAACCTTCGCCGTCTCATGCAGCTTTTCCTTGTTGTCGCTCAGAATCTGATACGCCTGCTCATAGCAGTTGGCGATGATCTGCTTCACTTCCACGTCAATGCGCGCCGCCGTCTGATCGGAGCACACGAGGTTCGAGTCGCCGCTGAGATACTGGCCGGACTGCGTTTCCAGCGCCATCATGCCGAACGTGTCGCTCATGCCCAAGCGCGTAATCATCGCGCGGGCGAGCTTGGTCGCCTGCTCGATGTCGTTGCTCGCGCCGCTGGTGATGCGGCCGAAGATCAACTGCTCGGCCGCGCGGCCGCCGCAGAACGTGGTGATCTTGTCGAGAATCTGCTCGCGGGTCATCAGCAGGCGCTCCTCGTCGTCCACCTGCATGGTGTAGCCGAGCGCGCCGCTCGTGCGCGGGATAATCGTGATCTTCTGCACGGGCGCGGAATTCTTGAGCTTCGCCGCCACCAGCGCGTGGCCGCACTCGTGATAGGACACGGTGAGCTTGTCGCGCGGGGAGACAACGGCGTTCTTGCGCTGATAACCGGCGATGACCGTCTCGATGGCCTCCTCCATATCGCGCTGGGAGACGACCTTGCGGTTATCCTTGACGGCGGCGATGGCGGCCTCGTTGATGATGTTCGCCAGTTCCGCGCCGGAGCAGCCGCTCGTCGCGCGGGCGACCTGCGTATAATCAATGTTCGGCTCGGTCTTCACGTCCTTGGCGTGCACGCGGAGAATCGCCTCGCGCCCCGCCAGATCGGGCAGCTCGACGGGGATTCTGCGGTCGAAACGACCCGGACGCAGCAGCGCCTTGTCCAGAATCTCCGGGCGGTTGGTCGCCGCCAGAATGACGACGCCCTTGCCCGCGTCAAAGCCGTCCATCTCGGTGAGCAGCTGGTTGAGCGTCTGCTCGCGCTCGTCGTTGCCGCCCATGCCCGCGTTGTCGCGGCGCTTGCCGATGGCGTCAATTTCGTCGATGAAGACGATGCACGGCGCTTTCTCGCCCGCCTGCTTGAACAGGTCGCGCACGCGCGCCGCGCCCATACCGACAAACATCTCCACAAATTCCGAGCCGGAAATCGAGAAGAACGGCACCTTCGCCTCGCCCGCGACGGCCTTCGCCAGCAGCGTTTTGCCCGTGCCGGGAGGGCCGACGAGCAGCGCGCCCTTGGGCAGCTTCGCGCCGATATCGCGGTATTTCTGCGGATCATGCAGGAAATCGACGATCTCCTTGAGCGCGTCCTTGGCCTCGTCCTCGCCGGCCACGTCGTCAAACGTCTTGCCGGTCTGCGCCTCGACGTAGATCTTGGCGTTGGATTTGCCGAAGCTCATGGTGTTTCCGCCCATGCGCTGGCTCATCTTGCGGAACATGAACGAGCCGAGGCCGTAGAAAATGACCAGCGGCAGCACCCACGTGACCAAGAACGAGATGATCGGGCTCATTTCCTCCGGCACAACCTGGCCAAATTCCACGCCCGCCGCCAGCAGGCGCTCAACCAGCTTGTCATCCGCCGTCACGCGGTTGGTGGTGTAATAGGTAGCCTTGCCATCCTGAATCTGCTCGACCGGGGTGAAGGCGATCTGCGTATCGTTAATCTCGACAGATTTAACCTTTCCGTCTTCGAGCATCGAGAGAAATTCGGAATAATCAACCTGCTTGACACTGTATCGCTCAATCTGCGGGAAAAGCAGCGCGTTGAGCAGCATCACCACGACGAGCGCGATGATGTAATAGACGATCAACGGCCTGTTGGGGTTTTTCTTCTCGTGCATAGCATAATCCTTTCAGGGACAAATGCGTCCCGATTTATGATGGCTTCATCATACAATGAAGATACCCAAAAGTCAATTCAAAACGGACGAACGATGCAATAGAGCCGCTCAAATGTCTTTTTGGGCCTTTAGCAAAAACGCCGCACGGGGCAAACCCATGCGGCGTTTTGATGCGTCTTCGATTGGGATTACTCGGCGTCGTCGGCCGGAGCATCGCCCAGATCGTCAAAGTCCAGACCCTGCACCTCGGCGTTGTAATCAACTTCCTCGGTGAGCGCCTCGCGGATGGACAGGCTGATGCGCTTGGCTTCCTTGTCCACCTTGAGAACCTTCACGCGCACGGTCTGGCCGACCTGCACCGCGTCCTCAACCTTGGCGATACGCTTGAGCGCGCACTGGGAGATGTGCACCAGGCCGTCCAGACCCGGCTCCAGCTCCACAAACGCACCAAAGGTGGTGATGCGGACAACCTTGCCCTCGACGATGGAGCCTTCCGGATACTTCTCCTCGGCCACGTCCCACGGCTGCGGCTGAAGCGCCTTCAGGCTGAGCTGGATGCGCTCCTTTTCCTTGTCCACACCGATGATCTTCACGGTCACTTCCTGACCCGGGGTCACGACCTCGGACGGATGCTTCACGCGATGCCAGGCCAGATCGGTCACATGGATGAGGCCATCCACGCCGCCGATGTCCACGAACGCGCCGAAGTCGGTCAGGCGGCGAACGATGCCGGTCACGACCTGATCCTTCTCGATCTTCTCCCAAGCCTTCTTCTTCTCGTCGAGCAGATAGGCCTTGCGGCTGGCGACGATGCGCTTCTTCGCCTTGTCCACCTCGATGATCTTGACGGTCATCGTCTTGCCCACGAACTCGCCGATGTTCTCGACGAAGCGGCGGGACAGGTGAGAAGCCGGAATGAACGCACGAACGCCCATCACGTCGGCGATCAGGCCACCGTTGACGGCCTCACGACCCGTAGCCTCCACATAGGCGCCCTCGTCGTATTCGGCAACGAGCTTCTCCCAGTTCTTGGTGGCCATGACCTTGCGCTCGGAAAGGAGCACGTAGCCTTCGCCATCGTTGAGCTTGACGACCTCAGCCTCGATCTCGTCGTCCACCTTGCAGTCGGTGGTCACCAGATCATTCTTCTTGATGAAACCGTCAGCCTTGCCGGGAATGCTCACGACAACACCGTCGTCGCTCACCTGGGCGACAACACCTTTAACAACCTGACCGGGGCGGAACTTGACCATCGTTTCCTCGAGCATCGCGGCAAAGTCTTCGCTCTCGGAAACCTGATTCTTTTCCATGTCGTTCATGCGGGTACAACCTCCTCAAGTATCTCTATCCGGCTTGGCCGGCGATGATACATACTTTATTGAATCACGGCGGCGGGGACCACCGGGAAACACGGATTTGTTTTTTGCGTGACTTTATCTTGTTTTCGCGTTTTCCTCGATGCGCGCGCGCACCTGTTCGAGCAGCCACTGCGGGGTGGACGCTCCGGCCGTCAGGGCCACGCGGTCATCCGCTTCGGCCAGATCGGGCGGCACATCCTCCGGCGTTTCCACCAGAACGGATCGCTCGCAGCGCAGGCGGCATGTCTCCAGCAGCTTCTGCGTGTTGGAGCTGTTCCTGCCGCCGACGACCACCATCACATCCGCCTCGCCGGAGAGCTTTTCCGCCTCCTGCTGGCGCTGGCTGGTCGCCGCGCAAATGGTAATGCGCTCCGTCAGGTCGGGCACGCGCCGCCTGAGCACCTGCAAAACCGAGTCAAAACGATCCCGCCGGATTGTCGTCTGCGCGACAACCAGCGCTTTTTGCGGCAGCTCCGCCTGTTCGGCGGCCTGCGCGTCGGGCAGAATGAAAACCCTTCCGCGCGCCCAGCCCGCGATGCCGACCACCTCCGGGTGATCCGCCTCGCCGACGATCACCACTGCGTCGCCGCGCTCGCTGTATTGCCGCACGAGCTGGTGGATGTGCGCCACGTGGGGACAGGTCGCGTCGATCACGGGAATCCCGCGCGCCTCGCATTGGCGATAGACGTCCGGCGTTACGCCGTGGCTGCGGATTATCACCGTCTCGCCCGGCTTCACCTCGTCGAGCGTCTCCACGCTGCGGATGCCCGCACGGCGCAGGCGCTCAACCTCCTGCGGATTGTGGATCAGCGGCCCCAGCGTCACGCAGGGGAGCTGCTTTTCGGCACACTCGAAAGCCTTGAGCACCGCGCGCCGCACGCCGAAGCAAAACCCGGCATGCTCTCCGATTGTGAGTTCCATACGCACCTGCTCCCGCTTTCAGAGGGCCTTTTGACCCATTACTCCATATTGCCCATCTTTATTCATTCTAGGTCTTTTTCGTTTTTCCTGCCGAAGCGCGGCGAATTTTCAAATTTTTTTGAAAATATTTTTCCGCGCACCGGTCTTTTTCGCATGAAATCCGCTTATGCCGGCGTTTTTTCCGCGGGCGGAAGCGATTTTCCGCCGCTCAGCCGGGCAAACGCGGCCTCCATGCGTTCGGTCAGCGCGTCGCAGGTTTCCTTGTTCATGCGCCCGGCGCGCAGGTCGGCCATCTCAATCGGCTTGCCGACGTGCACCACCATGCGCCGAAACGGCTTGTAATGGCCCTCGATGTACACCGGCACCACGTCGCAGCCGCTCTTGAGCGCCAGCAGCGACGCACCGCCCAGCAGCGGCAGCATGTGCCCAGTCTTGCTCCGCGTGCCCTCCGGGAAAATGCCCAGCGTTTCGCCCGCCTTGAGCACGCCCATCGCCGTGCGGATCGCGCCCATATCCATGTTGCCGCGATCCACCGGGAAGCCGTGCACCTGCCGGAACACCCAGCCGAGCGCCTTGTTTTCAAACAGCTCTTTTTTGCCCATGAAGTGAATTTCCCTGTCCGGCACGCACAGCGCCAGCGTCACCGGGTCGAGCAGGCACTGGTGGTTGCCCATCAGGATGCAGTTGCGATCCTTGGGCACGTTCTCCCTGCCCTCGATTTTCATAAAGAACAGCAGCTTCACCAGCAGCCCGTACAGGAACACGATAATCGTGTACAGCGGCGTGTATTTGCGCTTGTGCATCGGGTAACCCGGCTTCTTCTCCTCCACGGGCTTCTTTTCTTCCGCAGGCTGCGCGGCGGCCTGCGCGTTACGCTCGTTTTCCATATACGTCCTCCACCACGGCGATAATCGCATCGACCACCTGCTCGGGCGTCATGTTCGTGGAATCCACCAGCACGGCGTCATCGCCAACGCCCAGACCTATGACGCCGTCGTTCTCGGCGCAGGTCCTGCCGGCCTGATCGCCGCCATCACGGCCCACGACGCCGGCGCCAAGGTCGTCGTGCTCGAAAAGCGCGACCGTCCCGACGGCAACGCCATCTTCGCCCTCGGCTCCATCTGCGGTTGGGGCACGCGCCACCAGGCCGAACAGGGCATCAAGGACACGGCCGACGACTTCTACGCCATGATGATGGACGTCTCCAAGCAGATGGGCGACAAGGCTCTCAACCGCTGCTACACGGATAACATCTCCGCCGGCATCGACTGGCTCGAAAAGGACATCGGCGTCAAGTTCGGCAAGATCCGCCCGATGCCGTATCCGCGTCTGGGCCGCACCTGCCGCGTCATGGGCGAAGGCCTCACCGGTGGCGCCCAGCTCGTGCAGAAGCTTCTTGCCGCCTGCGCCAAGCGCGGCATCGAAGTGAAGTACCAGCACAAGGCCGTTGAGCTCATTCACGACGACCTCTATGCCGTGAAGGGCGTCAAGGCCGCCACGCCGGAAGGCTTCAGGACCTTCATGGCCAGGGGCGGCGTCTGCATCGCCACGGGCGGCTTCTCCGCGAACCCCGAAATGGTCGACCGCTACATCGGCGGTTGGGCCACCCGCATGGTGTTGCGCGGCTCCAAGTCCACGACGGGTGAAAACATCTCGCTGTGCATGCCGCTCTACACGAAGTTCGTGAACATGGACCAGTTCCACTCCGGCCCGATCATCGGCGCCACGCACGTGAACCCGGCCGACGTCCTCAACTCCGGCTACGGCGTCCAGTTCAACACCTCCGGCGTGCGCTTCATGGACGAAAACAACACGTACGTGATCAAGGCCCGCACCACCGGCCAGATGACGCTCGACAACATGGCCTGGGTCATCGTCGACAGCACCTGCCCGGTCCTCGACAAGGTCATTCCGAAGTTCGACCGCCTCAACAGCCCGTACGGCAAGGCCGACACGATCGAAGAGCTCTGCAGGCAGGTCAAGCTCCCGGTTGAAAAGGTCGTCAAGACGATCAAGGAATACAACGAAGCCGTCAAGTCCGGCAAGCTCGGCGAAATGAACCCGCCCTGCACCTACAAGAAGCCCCACGAAGTCGCCAAGGCTCCGTTCTACGCCGTGCCCTTCCAGGGCGGCATGACGGCCACCTTCGGCGGCCCGCTCATCAACGTCAAGGCTGAAATCCAGAACCTCGACGGCACGAGCATCCCGGGCCTCTACGCAGTAGGCAACTCCGCAGGCGGCATCTTCTTCCACAACTACGCTGGCGGCGCACAGCTCGGTGCCGCGACGGTCTTCGGCCGCATCGCCGGCAACGAAATCGCCGCCCGCGCAAAGGCCCAGAAGAACTAATTTCCGGAGTATCGAATCATGACCAAAACCATCACCATGGCGCTTGTCGCCACCCTCGGTCTGGGCCTTGCCTTCGGCGCCTGCGCTGCTGAAAAGACCCTCGCCGAAGTCCACGGCGGCCAGCTTCCCGCCGAAACCGGCTGGGCCACGAAGGGCCAGTGCCTCCAGTGCCACCAGAGCTACGACGCCCTCGCCGAAAAGACGAAGAACCTCGAGCCCAACCCGCACAAGTCGCACCTCGGCGCCGTCAACTGCGTCGAATGCCACAAGGCCGACAAGCCCTCCAAGCAGCCTGAGCTGATGTGCAACAGTTGCCACAACTTCACGCTCAAGGCGAAATGATCTCCTCTTGAACCATCAGGTTCTCCCTCCGGACGCACCGTGTGGGGTGCGTCCGGGAAACCAGACCGACCGCAAGGCGGTCCTTCGCCCGCGTCCCTTGAGGCCGCGGGCTTTTTTCGTTCAGATTCGTGAACGGCGGTACTCCCGCACGGGCAAGAAGGCTAGACTCGATGCATCACCCTTAAGGAGTTCATAATGAACGACACGATCCGAACCCAGCTCGCGCACAGCTCCGTGCGCGCCTTCACCAACGAGCCCGTCACGGCCGAACTGCGCACGCAGATCCTCGATGCGGCGCGCGCCGCGTCCACATCCTGCGCACTGCAAGTGACAAGCATCATCCGCGTCACCGATCCAGCACTTCGAGCTAGGATCGCGGAGCTCTCGGGCGGTCAGGCCCATGTCGCAGCCGCACCTGAATTCTGGGTCTTCTGCGCCGACTACCACCGCCTTCAGCTGCTCTGCCCCGAGGCCGACCTCGGCTGGATCGAGCAGTTCCTCGTCGGCTGCCTTGACACGGGCATCATGGCCCAGAACGCCTTCACGGCGCTTGAATCCCTCGGGCTCGGCGGCTGCTTCATCGGAGGGATCAGGAACGGCATCACAGAGGTTTCTGCGCTTCTGCGCCTGCCGCAGAACGTCTTTCCCGTCGTCGGCATCGCCTTCGGGCATCCCGCCGTGCGCAATCCCGTCAAGCCGCGGCTGCCCGCCACCATCACCTTCATGGAAAACGGCTACGAAGAACCCGCGCCAGCCGAACTTGACGCTTATGACGCAACGATGCGAGCCTACTACGCTGGACGCGGAAGCAATGCCCGCGAGGCGACCTTCCGCGACTCTATCCATCCCGTCATCGCCCGCGAGCGCCGCAGGTTCCTGCTCGATTATCTGCAGACGCAGGGCTTCGCGCTGAAGTAGTACGCCCAGGACAGGACGACGCCCGCCCGCCATATATAATGACGACACCGTAAACCAAATCCGACAAGGACCACACGCATGAAGACCAAGCTTCTCGCGGCCTTCGCTGCCGCCTCCGTTCTCGCTCTCGCCGGCTGCTCGGGCGGCGACGAAGTGGGCGACGTCTCACTCGGCTTGTTCACGCTCAAGGACATCAAGATCAACACCTTCCAGGATCCGAAGGTTCCGGGCGTCACCTGCCATGTCGCAAGCATTGAGGCCAACCTCTCGCTTGCGGACCCGTCCGACAGCTCAGTCTCCTGCCGCCAGACGGGCGAAATCACGCCCGAGATGATCGCCTCGATCGACCGGTCGAAGTCGGGAGAAGTGGTCTTCACGAAATCGAAGAGCATTCTGCTCAAGACGATGAAGATCCGCCGCATCTACGACGCCGAGACGCAGACGCTCCTTTACATCTCCTACTCCACCAAGGAAACGACGGGCAGCTTCAAGCACAGCCTCTCGACGATCCCGCTCTGGGGAACCGCCGCTTGGGAAAACCGCCCGCCGGTCCCTGCGAAGTCGATGTAATTTCTCTTGAAACGCGAACGCCCTGCAGGACATGAAGACATGCAGGGCGTTCGCGCATTGGAACATTAGCCTGTGAAAAGGGCCCCGAAACGGGGCCCTTTCTGTTTCCGTCCCCTCCGTCGGGAACGAAGCCGGCTTCTTACCCGACCCACTTGCGGGCGTTGCGGAACATGCGCATCCAGCCCGAGGCGTCCGTCCATTCGGCCGGGTGCCAGGAGAGCTGCTGGGCGCGGTGCGAGCGCTCCGGATGCGGCATCATGATCGTGAAGCGGCCGTCTTCGGTCGTCACGGACGTGAGGCCGCCCTTGGAGCCGTTCGGGTTGTACGGATAGACCTCGGTCGGGTTGCCGCACGGATCAACGAAGCGGGCGGCGGCCTTCACGAGCGCGGCGTCTTCCGGACGCAGGAACTGCACGCGGCCTTCGCCGTGGGAGTTCACGACGGGCATCACGCTGCCGGCCATGCCCGCGAAGAAGATCGACGGGCTCTCGAGAACCTCGACGTTCACGAGACGGGCCTCGAACTGCTCGGACGTGTTGCGCACGAATTCCGGCCAGTGGGAGGCGCCCGGGATCAGGTCGCGCAGATGGCTCATCATCTGGCAGCCGTTGCAGATGCCCAGACCGAAGGTGTCCTCGCGGTTGAAGAACGTGCGGAACATCTCGACCATGCGGTCGTTGTGAAGGATGGTCTTGGCCCAGCCGCCGCCAGCGCCGAGCACGTCGCCGTAGGAGAAGCCGCCGCAGCAGGCAAGGCCCGTGAACTCGGCGAGGTCGGCGCGGCCCGTGAGGAGGTCCGTCATGTGAACGTCATAGGCGTCGAAGCCGGCGCGCGTGAACGCAGCGGCCATTTCCGTCTGGGAGTTGACGCCCTGTTCGCGCAGGATGGCGATCTTCGGACGCACGCCCGTGAGGATCATCGGAGCGGCGACGTCTTCATTGACGTCGAAGGTCGTCTTTGCGAAGAGGCCGGTGTCCTCCTTGCGCTCGATGCGGGCGAACTCGCTGTCGGCGCAGGCGGGATTGTCGCGGCCGCGGGCGATCTGCCAGGAGACTTCCGTCCAGGCCTTCTGGAGGTCAGCACGGTCGAGTCGGGCGAGTTCGGCACCGTTGGCGCTGATCGTGAGCGCATCGTCGTCGACGACTTCACCCACGAAGTGGCAGACGGAGGCAAGACCGGCTTCGCGCATCACTTCGGCCACGCGGGCGGCCTTCTCGGCCGGCACCTGCATCAGGCCGCCGAGCTCTTCGTTGAAGAGAGCGGCGAAGACGTCGGCGTCCTTCGTGAGGGACGTCAGATCGAGCTTCACACCGAGGCGGGAGGCGAACATCATTTCAGAGGCCGTGGCGGCGAGACCGCCGTCGGCACGGTCGTGGTAGGCCACGACGGCGCCTTCATTGACGAGCGTGCGCAGCGCGCCCATGAAGCGGGCGAGCATGGCGGGATCCTCGCAGTCGGGCGCCGTGTCGCCGAAGCGCTGGGCAACCTGGGCGAGGATGGAGCCGCCCATGCGGGCGCGGCCGCAGCCGAGGTCCGCAAGCACGAGCACCGACGGGATCTTCCTGAGTTCGGGCGTGAGCGTGAGCGTCACGTCGCCGACGGGAGCGGCGGCGGAGGCGATGAGCGAGACGGGGCTCGTCACGGACTTCTTCTCGCCGTTGTCCTCCCAGGCGGTGCGCATGGAGAGCGAGTCCTTGCCCACGGGCACGGAGATGCCGAGCGCAACGCAGAAGTCGCTCGCGCCCTTGACGGCGTCAAAGAGCTTGGCGTCCTCGCCCTTGGCGCCGCAGGCAGCCATCCAGTTGAGGGAGAGCTTGACTTCGGGGAGCTTCACGTCGGCGGCGGCGATGTTGGTGAGCGCTTCGCCCACGGCCATGCGGCTCGCAGCAGCGGCATCGATCACGGCGATCGGGGTGCGTTCGCCCATCGACATGGCTTCGCCGCGGTTCGTTTCAAAGCCGAGCGTGGTCACCCCGCAGTCGGCGACGGGCACCTGCCAGGGGCCGACCATCTGGTCGCGGGAGACGAGGCCGCCCACGGAGCGGTCGCCGATGGTGATGAGGAAGGACTTGGAACCGACGGTCGGGTGACGCAGGACGTCCGTGACAGCCTTTGCGAGATCGAGCCCTTCGCTCTTGAAGGCGGAAAGCTTCGTTTCGACGTGGGCGACGTCGCGGTGCATGCGCGGGGCCTTGCCGAGGAGAACTTCCATCGGCATGTCGACGGCCGGGGTCTCTTCGGGACGCGTGAGCTTGAGGTCGGCCTCCTCGGTGATCGTACCGAGGACGGCGAACGGGCAGCGCTCGCGTTCGCAGAAGTCGCGGAAGATGTCGATCTTGGCGGCGTCAAGCGCGATGACGTAGCGTTCCTGAGATTCGTTGCACCAGATTTCGAGCGGGCTCATGCCGGACTCTTCGACCGGAACCTTGGAGAGGTCGAACGTGGCGCCCTTGCCGGAAAGGTCGGCAAGCTCGGGCATGGCGTTGGAGAGGCCGCCCGCGCCGACGTCGTGAATGGCGATGATCGGATTTTCGTCGCCCATGGACCAGCAGCGGTCGATGACTTCCTGGGCACGGCGTTCCATTTCGGGGTTGCCGCGCTGCACGGAGTCAAAGTCCAGCGCTTCGGAGTTCGAGCCCGTGGTCATCGAGCTCGCGGCACCGCCGCCAAGACCGATACGCA
>ERZ779843.3918-NODE-3918-length-11930-cov-2.243453_pt1 | contig 11930 bp, 21 predicted proteins | sample MGYA00511560_ERZ779843 | MGnify/ENA primary metagenome ERZ779843 (study PRJEB29588, sample SAMEA2158062) | human gut metagenome | biome: human gut; feature: human-associated habitat; material: faeces | place: Denmark | collected 2008/2010 ... | reverse complement strand
TATACAGCTTCATTTCCAGATTTTTTTCTTGAAGGCCTGCTTCCTTTGTTTTGCCAGCTCCTGAAACTTCGGGATGATAATATTTTGAATATAGGGAAACAAATCCGCTGTCATCTGGATGAAATCATCCGAATAGAACTGAAGAATTTTTTCGCAGTTCTCTTCCCCAAACAACAAGGAAAATAAGGAAACAATGGTTTCCCCAATTTTTTCAAGAACAGCAGGGGAGGCGGGTGTTTCGTTTGCCTTTTTTTGAAGGTCAATGAGTTCCACCTCAAGGCTTCTGTATTTTTTTACGGTTTCAGGAGAAATAGAAAGATGGATACTTAAAATCTCGCTGGTTCCGTCCTGATGTTTCAATTCAATTTCATCCGAAAAAGTGGAGTTCTGTGTGAGGGTATACATAAATTACCTCCTATTCAATAAAATAAGGGGGCGAAAGAGCCCCCTCGTGTTTTTTAGGCCGCTGGAGTGATGGTGGGCTTGCCGTCGAAACGAATTTCCACAGAAATCGCGCTGTCATCAGTAGAGGCGCCGGACCATTCCTGAATATTGCAGATGGTGCAGTCACAGGTGATGGTCACTGTTTTTTCAGAAGCGTCGGTATATTCCAATTTGAAAGACGACTGCCGGGCGGTATCAAGGCTGTATTTCGCGCCGAAAATAAATTCCTGGGCGGCGTCTCCCATAATACGGCGGCCCGTCAGAGTAAAGGATGGCGCCATGCCAGTGACGTGGTTTCTCGCGAATCCGTCATCAGATAGGAAAAAATACTGCTGAACTGTCTCATTCAAAGCCTCCGCGATATTGTCAAATCCATTGGCCAATTCCGCATAGGTCCAGGTGCCTTCCGGTTCTTCCGATTTGGATGTCCCGATAGAGGCGGTAAGATTATACATTGTTTTCAAGCCATAAGCTCCCATAGGTTTAATTCCCCCTTAAAAAAAATTTGACTTCAAGGCTGGAGCCATAAAGCCATTGGTTGTTTTCTTCGCGTCCAAGATAAACAGGCGCTCCGGTTGTTTCGATGTTGGTAATTTGAAAATTAGCCGCTGAGGGATACTCCTTGCGCAAATTCAAAAATGTGTGAATTCTTCCCAGTGTATCCGCGGCAAGCTCCTGGTCTGAATTTTTGCAGTTTAAAACCGCTGACATACGAACAGCGGCCTTCTTATCCAGGAAGGTATTTAAGTTCCCAGAACTCCAGGCAATGGAAATACCATCCGATGGCGGCATGGGCCCTGTCACAATGGGCGCGTAAAGCTCCTCCTGTTTCGCCAGGGCGATAACAGCGGTTAATACATCATCATATACACTCATTCTCCCATTCCTTTTTCAAAAGCGTTTTGCGCTACTTGGTCCAGCTCCTTCTTATGGGTATTGACACCTTTTTCAGCCCACATTAAAGAAGCCTGTGGATTTACATCGTGCGACGGCGTGCCGGTATAGTATCGCTTTTTTGCATACGGGGTATCCCATACAGCAAGACCATTTTTCGGGTCGCTCCCCGATGCTGCGGAATATATTCTTTTATCTTCATCTGTCCAATTGTTTCGGCTAACTTTATCGGGAACCGTTGAGCCTATTAAAGAAGAGGCAATTAATACTCCTTGGTCTTGTGGCGCGTATTCATTTCCGTATTCAATAACGGATTCCGTAACGGCAATTTTCATTGACAGGGTTCCACCAGCGATTTTTTTCGCTATCTTTGATTTGTCCCGTGTGATTTTGATATTGGACAATTACACCATCCCCAATTCTATATGGTGGACACGAGTTGCGGGAACGTCGGGAACCGGGTCAACCGTTAGAATTTCATATTCGCCATATTTTTTGCCCTGAGAGTTATATACCACCGCACGCATAGGCTTTCCCGCGGCCTCGGACTGTTCCGCCAGAGTGTCGTAATCCAAAACAGGGGAGGAAAGACGGTTGTCAATGAACAGCACAGAACGCAAGACTATTTCGGTGTTTTCCTTACTCTTGCGCACTTCGTTGGTGCTCTGAATATGAACATGTTTTACCGTGTATTCCTTCCAGACAGGCTTCTGCCATACATTCATTCCAGTACACACCTTAATAACGGCTAAATCCCCCAGAAGGGATTGAGGAATCGGTCTGAGCATACATGCACCCCCCTGAACATAAGTCCGGTTTGCTCAAGCAGAGCGGTTGTCTGCGGGCTGGTCATAAGCTGTGCCCCAGTAAGATTGCCATTCGACAAACTACCGCCGGAAACAGACACTTTTCCCACTGTGAAAGATTGTCCCGTCTGCCCGGTGAGAACGGTTTCAAGTCCAATCTGTATAAAGTCCAGTCCCGGAGCCGCCGCAGCTTTCCTGACAAGTTCCTGCATCCAGGCAGGCAGCGCGGAGATTCCCCCGCACTGCACAATCCTGTATTGCGTGATACTGTCTATAAGATCGGAGGCTTGCTGAGCATATATCGGGAAATCCTGCTCACTGATGGACGGCGTTCCATAAATCGAGGTATATTCCTGATAAGTTATGTACGCCATATTTTCACCTCATTACGCGCCGACAACCGCGGCGGCGGAACCTCCAGCAGTCGCGGTATTTCCCTTGGTGGTGTTTACCAGGGCAACTGTGATGGTTTGTCCGCTTGCAGTCGTGACCGCTGTTCCGTTAGTGACAGGCGTCCAACCGCTGGTGCAGGCCTCTCCGTAGTCAGGCAGGTCGGCGGATGCTCCGGATTTGGCTACATACGCCATCCCGTAAGGGGCAGGAGCAAGGCCGTTGATGATGGTATGTGTCGAATCTGCCCCCGCGCTGGTAGTGAAGGTCAGAGAGCCTAAAGCGGCGGCGCTAGCCATGTGGACGAAAATGCCAGGAAGCCTCTGATTGAGAGCGAATACATCATAGTAATACCGTTCGTAATACAGCCATTTGCCTTTGCTCTGAGCGGTGGGGGCGGACATCATGGAAGTTTCGTATACCACCGGCGCCGCAATTGCCAACGGGTCAAACATCAGCATGTTGATCTGTTTGGCATCGGAGGCAGCCACATAATCATCGGTAAAGTCGTATGCGGACAGCATCATATCCTTTGGAACTTCCATAATGGAAACCCCGTCCAATTTTCCAACATTGCGGTCGATATTGCGGATACCGGTATCAGCTTCCACAAATCTGGTAATTCCGGCCGCTTCCTTCAAAAGCTTATAGGTATCCGGTGTCATTTTGCAGCGAATACGGTCTCTGGGAATACGCTGGTCGACCATATACGCGAGGTAGGTATCCCATTGCGCCAAGATATTATCAGAGGTTAGGGAAGTACTGTCAACACCGCCAAATTCTGTGGCCGCCACCGCCAAAGTAGAAGCGGCGTAAGCGTCCATTTCAGGCACCTTATGGAACTGATTAAAGGTCTTGGTAATGTTGGCAATATTAACAATAGGCTCTTCCTGAATATCCATTGGGTCTGCCAGGGTATCCCATTCACGGTCCATCCGCATGGTGAGCACCTGCTCATCGGTATTGAAATTCCTGTTAAAAGTACCGGTGATTTGATTGCGGTTGGCCGCGCGGGCACCACTGGTGGTCATACTCTGGACAGCAACGGACTTACCTGAAACAGGCTTATAAGTGGCGCTGTTCGGGCTGCCGTATAAATCGGAAAAATAGGAGAGATAGGGATAAGCGTTTGCCATTGCCTTTGAATATTCAGTTGCATAGTTTAAATCAAACTGTTGAAATGCCATTATTTAATCATCCTTTCTTGTCGTACCCCCAAACATCCATAAAGGAAACGCCTGTTTTTCCACTGGGCATCTGTCCCTTTACCTCGGCGCCAAACTGCGGCGCTGATGGCGCGGACTGTTCGGAGGGCATAAAATATTCCTCGTATTGTTCTCGGATTGCGGAAAGCTGCTCAGAGGCGGTTTTTCCTTCTTCCAGCATGGAATAGACATTGTCTAGAAATTTCTCTTTGACGCCGCCTTTTTTTAATTCCTCTGAGGTTTCCACTTTTCTTTTGAAGCTGTCAAAATCTTTTTGCAGCGCTTTATAATCTTCGCTTTCCTTAACATTGGGAGCAGGCGCGTTTTTCTGCGCGTCTGCAACCGCCGCGGCTATTTGGTCTTTTACTTCGGACTTTGGAATAAAATCAGCCATGCTGGTACCGTGCAAAGCCATTACCTTCTCAATCGCATCCTCATTTAAACCTAATCCCGCGAGTGCTTTTCTTGTGAACGCCATGCTGATACATCCTTTCTTTAACGCCCTAGAACGACGGGCGAATTGCGGCGCAGTTTAACGACAATGCCACAGGGTCGAAATGGGTATAAAAATAGCGCCTTGCGTAATCGCAAGACGCCAAATTTATTTAGTTTTAAAGGTTAATCATCGTCATACTCCATGTGAGCCTTTTTGCCGCTTCCCAGCATTTGAGCAATCTTGTAGTCGGCCTCTTTATTCCAATGGTATTCATACTCTTGGAGTTTATTCTGTACGCTTGCTGGGACTTCTTTTTCTGCCGCCTGCATCATACCGGCCATGCCGCGCATAATTTCGCGGGCAGTGCTGAAGGTTTCCTTACAGTCTCTTGGCTGAATATCAAGCAGTTCATTGCCGAACATTAAAACAGCGTCTTTTATGCCAGGCTCCTCATAGCCTAGCGCCATGCCTATCTCGGTCAAATCATCGCACTGGTCGGACAACTGTTCCCCCCATTCGTCCAGCTCTTCATGATTCTCAAACCATGAGAAATCACCGGTTAGATGCCGGTGCAGTGTTCCAAAATTGTGAACCTGAATTTTGAGGAACATCAGCATTCTTTGGTATTCATTCATCGGTTTTCACCTTCTTTCTTGTTTGGCGTTTATTTTTTTCTGAAGGTTCTACAGTTTTTGATTGTAATAATTTGGCGTACTCCGCCGCGCTCAAGCGCAAGCCGCATTTTATACAGTGTATTCCGTCCGACTTGCCAATAAATTCATGATTACACTCTGCCATTTAATTACTCCTTTCCAGAAAATAGGCATAAAAAAACCACTCTAATAGGAAAGAGTGGTTTTACATGATTTTTTCAACAATTTCGCGAAAAGGTTTTCCATTAATTATCCAGTTATCCAGAAGTGCTGTTATCCCATGAAAATCAAAGGTGTTTCCATCCGAATCCCATGTAGAAAAAAGTTCATTGCTCGGACTACACACAGAATACTGTTTTCCATCCAATTCAAAAGCCGGTTCATTGATTGCCAAAAATAGAGCAATATCATTTTCCTTCACTTATTTCACCCCCTAAGATATCAGCATGTTGTACCTTTTCCTGTTCCGTCAATTCGCTTGGCTTCCGATCGACAAGTTTTCCGTCTATACCCCAAATATAATGATGCACGTGTTCTCCATGTTCCCCAAATGGATGTTGATCAGGTCGGTTGTGGGAACCCGAGTGAATTTGAGTTTTCATAACAGCATCTTCACCATAAATTGTACGATCGATTTGGAAAGTTCCATTTTTATAAGTAGTCTGTGTTTCGACTACAGCATTCTTTTTATATTTTTTCGGTATGGAAACCTTGCCTTTCGATTTCCAGTCATCAGTTACAACAATCGTGCCATCGGAATGATAATGAATCTGCTGATACTTTTCTGATTCCAGATTCTTGGCTTGTTCCGCCCTCTTTACTGCCGCGGTAGCCTTACTGCTTACACTCTTATTATACTCAAAAACCTGTGTTCTATCAAGCCTTTTGGCGCGTCCGGTTTCCTTGCAGAATGCGGCATAATCGGCCTGTTTCCGCTTGATTTTCAAGGCTTCTTTTTCAAATCCCTCTTTATCTCCCGCGGCATCCAGCATAGCGGCTTTTTGTTTCGCGTAACGAATATCCCTTTCTAATTTTCGCTGCTGCTGTGATTCCTTGTATATTCGGTCATTTTCTTCCTTGCTTTCCTCCGGCATATCGCGGGGAATAGAAACGCCTGGAATGACAGTGATTGGATGGTGGCCGCAGTTGATTCCAAATAACCCGGCTGGTTTTCCATAACTTGTGGAGGAAAGCGGGGAATAACGGTGTCTTTTGCCTTCTCCGTCTGTAAATGTGCCGCTTTTATCATTCCAGGAATAATATTTCCCCTGATATGGATAACAGAGAGGTCTTGCGCCGGAATGCCTGGACACCCGGAAAATGTCTACACCATAATCCTCCTGCCGGAGTTTCACCGATTCAATAGCGGTGTTGTGAACGGTTGTCCGCGTATCCATGTTTACATAAGCCTCTGGGCTCCATTTGCGTCCCGCCCGGTCATAAAATCCGGTAATACCCTCCTTATGGATTTGCCCCAACGCTTCCCTGAGAGCTTGGGTGCGGCTTTCGGCGCCGGTAATCACTTTTCCCGCTGTGGTATTTAAGATTTCCTGCGCGGCCTTCATTTGCCGCTCAATATTTACAGTGTTCACAACTACCCGCTTAAATAAATCAAGGGTGCTGTTGAGCATGGTTGTATTGACAAGGTTCAGCTTGTTTGCGGCTTGAAGATGATAGGCATTTAAAGATTGTTTAATGCTTTTGCTGACAAGAACATTCTCGGCGGCAGGAGCTTGAATCTTTCCCGCTTTGACCCCTTTTTTCAGTTCCGGCTCAATATCTTTTGTAGCGGCGGCCGCGGCGTTTTCCAGAGCGGCCTGTATCAAGACCCCGTTTTGTCCCGTCAGCTTTGCGATAATTTCCATGCTTTCCCGCGTTAACTGCCCCAGTTCCGCTAGCTTCTGCAATTCCCACTCCTGGGAAGCCAATGCCTTTCCAGTATTGAAATGCTTTGCAAGATTGACCAGAAGGGCATCTACAATATTTCCGTATACCTGTTCGATAGGCTCAGAAATTTTTAAAATTTCCTCCGGCGTTAAGCGTGCCATTAGCTTTCATCCTCTGCGGCTTCCTCTTTTTCTTCTTCTGCCTGTGGTTCCTGATTTGGATTGGTTTCATATCCTTCCTGGGAACCCAGTTCAGCCATATCGAACGTATTCAAGATGGCTTTCCTCCGCGATTTCCTTTAGTTCCTGGACAGCTTCCTTATCCGTATACCCAAGCTTTTCCATCAGAAATCTTTTTTTACTCATAAGCCCGTTTGTGGTCAAAAGAATTCCTTCATTAATATTCGTCTGGCGGTCCTGTAAAATGGAATCGTCAAAAACAACCTTTGTCTTCCAGCCTTTGGCGGCAAGGGAGCGAATACTGTATCCGTTCCATTGGAGATCATAGAGGATGGCAATCTGGACAATGGCGTCAATAATTTTCGAGATTGCCATTTTTATTTGCAGTTGGTGGGATTTGATGGTTTTATATGTTTTGCTGTTTTCACTGATAACTTCCGTCGCCGTTTTTAATCCCGCCGCCCGGTCAAAGGTAAATGTTCCAGCGGAAAATCCGACCTGAAGGCATAGAATGGACAAAAAGGCGTTGATAGCGCGTTCATGTTCATCAATGCGCAGTTCTACAGAATTATCCTGAATTTTCAATGAATCAGGATTGTCAGTTGCTAAAGCTTCATAGGCTTCGTCGGAAGCGTCAAAATACCTGCGCAGCTCCCCGGTTTTCGGGTCCCTCACAGTTCTGAGGCACTGGGCAGGGACAATAATTCTTTTTTTCCCCAGGCGGAATTCCCGAATAAAGCTGTCATAGCAGATATCCAACGCTTTTAATGTAGAGAGCGCGTTGGCGTATATGGAGATTCCCAGGGGAGAATTGTCATCGATATTGTTCGCGACGGCTGTGCGGTAATAGGCAAATAGGGAAGTAGTGAGCCCCTGCATGGAGGTTTCCTCATTCAAAAAAGGATAGATTTCATTGAGGGGATAACGGAACCCAAGAATATCTTGGCTTTCCGTCATTCCTTCCTGAGCCGGTTTATATTCCGCGCGAAAGACTTCGTTGCTGATGTAGTATGTAAGGCCATCCCATTTATGCCATTCCAGGCGGGTATAATAATAGCCGTCTTTTGCCTCTCTGCTGATAAATACACCGTCAGTCACCTGAGCGTTATCCCAGGCGGTGGGGACAAACTGGTCTGCCATACAGAAACCTAACCGAATCTGCCCGCTGCCGGGGATGATATTTCCCTCGCTGTCTCGTTTTTCTTCATACCATGCTTTCATAGCGCCGCCGCCAAGTGCCAACGCCTGTTCAATATGTTCCTGCATTTTTGTCCAGAATCCATTTTTGGTTAAAACGTCATGGATAAATTCCTCAAGGGGCTGTGCTTCCCCTGTGTCCAAGGAGACACCCTGAGAAACATGAATTTCACATTGTTCCGACCAAATTAGACCGGCCAATTCCGCGCATATGGCTTTTGCCGTGTCCATACGTTCCAAATCGCGCCGGTTTCTGGGGTTCTCTATGGTAGGCGCGAGAATCCGGTGCCAAGGGCTGTAAAAACCCTTGTACAGGTATTTCCAAATAAAAATCCCAAAATAGTAAAATTGGTTGAAAGCGGGAACGCCTCCAACCTCAAAGATATCTTTAAATTCTTTTGATATCCCCATTTCCGCCCCTGTTTTCTGCATCCAGCTTTTCACCTTCTCCTTAAGCTTTTCAAGCAAATCAATTCACCGCCTTACAAGACGTAATTTTTATAGAAATAATTGTTGGCGTACCGGCATTCATCAGCGCAATGATTATACGCGTCTATGGGATTGCCATTATCATCAACACAATATAAGCCTATTTCCTTCAAAAAGTTGTAATGCCCATATCTTTCGTCTTCTACGCAGAAAAAATGTCCGTCTTGTATAGAGGATTGCAGATATTCAATGCCAACCTTTATTCCCTTGCTGTTTCCTTTGATATCCTTTCCGTTGTTATCCGCTCCGTCTGTATAAATCCCCAAAAGTTCCAGCTCTTTTCTTAACGCCTTGCAGGCTGGGTCAATTTTCCAGCAGCTTTCCATTTGTTGAAATTTATTCCGGCAATAGGGGACAAAATTTTGAACTATTTCCCTTGCCTGTGTAGATAGAGCTTTGTCTCCACCGTCATAATACCAATTCGCCATGCGGTACAGTTTGAAAAAAGGATATCCGTCTTTCGTGGTGCTGGTGATAATATTGCATGATATGGAAGTCGGGTCGCTCAAGCCTCCATCACCTGAAAAAAACATTTCCACGATTGGTTCATTCGGCGTCGCTTGCAAAATATGCCTCGCTGGGTCAAACATGGAATATATCACGCCTTCCGGAATAACTCTTTCACCAAACCAGTCGCGCGCTAACAAGTATTTGTTTTTCTTGAGAGTATCATATAATTCCCGCTTTCGTTCCGGCGTCAACGCGGGATTATCTTCCGGCGTCCAATGCTGCCAATCTGTATCCTGTACATTAAAAACCTCATCAATAACGGGATGATTGGGAGCGGGCGGATTAAGGTCCGCAATGTGCCATCTCACTTTAGCCGCCATTGTTCGCCGAAACGCCTCTTGTATCGCATTCATATGGAGCAGATTGATTTCACAAAAAAAGACGCTCCCAAGAGACAACCCTGTAAATGCTTTGTGGCTGTCCGCTTTTCCCGCGCCTTTGTAATATATTTTTTTATTTCCGTTAGGGGAATGCAGAAAAACATAATCTCCAAAATCATCATGCTTGCGTTCTGTAATCCCCGGAAAGATATTTAATATACCTAATCCGTCGCAGTCCATTACAAGCCGAAACGCCTGTTCTTGATTGTATGCGAGAACCAGATGGTTTTCATCAGGTGTATTCCATAAATACCAGGCGAATCTGGCAACTGCACAGGTTGTCTTTCCCGATCTCGGCGTGCCTTCTTCCACTTCTAAACAATGGTTGAATGGTTTTTTGATTGTAGTTAATTGTTTTTTACTCCATTGAATTTGTTTCAAATTTTCCCCCTGCCGCTTTCACTATATTTTCAAATAAGGAAATATTTGACGGCTTTTCCGCGTCTTTGGTAAACTTATCAATAATAATCTAAGGATGTAGCGATGCTTTGTATGCTTGCCCGTTCCAGTTTATCCGGGTCTTTCAACGCTTTTAAATATATACTGATAATCTCGCATACATCCTGTTTTTTGCCATCCATATAAGTTAAGATGTCTGCGGTATTTTGTTCTTTTTTTTGTTCGCACTTTTCAACACTTTTATTATCTTTTAAAACAGTATTTTTAACTGTAGTTGCTGACACTTTATATTTTTTGGCTACAGCATTGTAACTTCCACATTCAATATAGTCAGCAATAATCTTTTTCTTTTCTTTATCAGTTAAATGCTTTGCCAATTTCACCACCTCTCTTTGAGCAAAATAAAAACCGCCTCCCGCGATTGTCAGCGGCTGGCGGCCTTTTGTCATTTCTTCAGTATATACTCTAGCATACCTTAAATATAACATTCAATAACATTTTATAACATTCTATAACATCTTGCTGATAAAATATAATGCATGCCCGTGAAGCCTACAAATATGGACATACGAATAATTCATATCCACAGCAATCTGCTCAAAGGTTTTCCCAAGGATATAGCGCTCATAAAGAAGATCGCTCATTTTTTTATCAGGTAAATTGGAGATTACAGATTTAATATCATTTTTTAAATCAACCATCTTATCAATGGCTTCATTGGCTTCATTTCGCGCGTCTATCAAACGAGCTATTCCAATTCCCATGTTGTCGGAAGGACTGCTCTGAACAGGCGTTCCTCCGAGAGCTTGTGTGGTTTGTGTGAGTATCTCCTCCAAACGGCGGATTTCTTCCAGCTTAATTTTAACGGTTCTTTCCGCGTCCAGATATTGCCGTAGATATGTTTTTGCTGTCAAATTTCCATTCACTCCTTTCTTGCAAATCGTTCCTTTGCTCTGAGTGCCATTTTCGCGCGAGTTTCCTCAGAAATAATAGTGGGTAAACGGAAAGAAACGCATTTCCTGGGTAATTTGTAGGTTGCGCTGAGTTCGTCCCGTTTTACACAATAATAATCATTGTTTTTGGCGCAAAACCTATCAAGCTTTCGGATAAGGCTTTGATTGCATGTGTAAACGGTGGCTTCAGGTTCTTCGTCATTGTAAGTGACAACTGTTTCCCGTTCATATCTTGACAGCATGATAAACTCCTTTCAAACAAGCAGGGAGATGGCATTTCCCATCAGGGGAAACCCATTCGCAGTGGTCGAGCGGGCAGACAGGACGGATATCGGGGAGATAGACCCATTCGCGGTGTTTGGATTCCAAAACATCAAAAGCGGACAGGTCAGGTTCTGGAGACTTTTTAGGGGCGTCAAAGGGAAGAGGGGCGGAGACTTTGAAAACCTTTTCTATGGCCGCGATAGCGTTCTTACCGGGTGAAATACCATTCTTCCAGGCTTGAAAGGTGGGCTTTGCGTAATTAATCTTTTTCACAAAAGCCTTTATAGTCAGCCCGTTGTTTTGCCGTACCATCTCAATCCATTCAAAGGCGGTCATGGGCGTTTCTCCTCTGTAAAGGTTCCATTTTCATAAGCTTTGAAAATGTAAGCCATAAAGGAACAGCTTGGGGCATAGGATCCAAAACGCTTCTGATAGTTTTGATTTGCAGCTCCCTCTTTGTTTTCACCTGATTGTATTTTTCTTCCAGCTGCCGCAGCTCAATTTCTTCCCTCAGGCCGCTGTGTCCGCTTACTTTACCCATTGTTATTCCTCCTCATCCATCCTGGCCCCGCAGTTGGGGCAGAATGGGTATTTCTTTATATTTTCAATGCCTTTGTGACAGTTTGTACAAATAAACTCCCACCAATCATCATTGAAAATCCACTTTCCATGCCTCACCGGGGCGACATCGGCGGAAAGTAACTCAATAAACTTTGATTTGTCTTTGAAATGTTCGCATTTGTTAGGTCTTGCTTTAAACCCTCTATACCAATCCAAACACGCTTCATAATGCACACAATCTTTACAGGTCATTTTAGTTTCTCCTCTGTTCACATTGCTTTCA
>ERZ779843.3913-NODE-3913-length-11943-cov-16.307369_pt1 | contig 11943 bp, 8 predicted proteins | sample MGYA00511560_ERZ779843 | MGnify/ENA primary metagenome ERZ779843 (study PRJEB29588, sample SAMEA2158062) | human gut metagenome | biome: human gut; feature: human-associated habitat; material: faeces | place: Denmark | collected 2008/2010 ... | reverse complement strand
AGGGCGACAGGTTTGCGTCCGTAATAACCCAGGGCGATGCCCTGGGCTAGGAGCTACTGCCCTTTCAGGGCGTGTGGAGCTTACATGCGAAAGTTGAGTGAAGTTAATTTCATAGGCCGATGAATATAACTTCATTTTTTGAGTATGATTTGAGGCGTTATCGATGAGTTGTTTCCGATTTGTCTCAGGAGCCTATTTTGGGGTGATTTTGGATTATCGGGTGAGCCGACAGGGCCTCAACAAGGTTTTCGGAACAATTCGTTCCAAATTTAGGGAACGACAGGGGAATATCACGGAAAAAAACGCTTCAATGAGGAAAGTTTTTTGTAAATTTGCACGCAAATTGCCCCAAACGCCCCCTCGGGCGGCAAACAGTACAAGCGATAACACAAAAACATAGCAATGGAATACGATTTCAGAGAGATCGAACAGAAATGGCAGCAGCACTGGCGGGACCATCAGACCTATCAGGTGACGGAGGACCCAACACGTAAGAAGTTCTACGTCCTCAACATGTTTCCCTATCCATCGGGAGCAGGTTTGCACGTCGGCCACCCGCTGGGCTACATCGCCAGCGACATCTACGCGCGCTACAAGCGCCAACAGGGTTTCAACGTCCTCAACCCCATGGGCTACGATGCCTACGGACTGCCCGCCGAGCAGTATGCCATCCAGACCGGACAGCACCCGGCCGTGACGACGGAGCAGAACATCAAGCGCTACCGCGAGCAGCTGGACAAGATAGGATTCTGCTTCGACTGGAGCCGCGAGGTGCGCACCTGCGACGCCGGCTACTACCATTGGACCCAATGGGCCTTTGAGCGGATGTTTGAGTCGTACTACGACAACCGCACGAAGCAGGCGCGCCCCATCCATGAGCTGGTGCGCCACTTCGAGGAGGAGGGCACGCCCGACATGGACGTGGCCCAGACGGAGCCGCTCGTCTTTTCGGCCCGCGACTGGCGGAGCATGAATGAGAAGGAGCAGCAGCAGACGCTCATGAACTACCGCATCGCCTACCTCGGCGAGACGATGGTCAACTGGTGCCAGGACCTTGGCACGGTGCTGGCCAACGACGAGGTGGTGGATGGCGTGAGCGTGCGCGGTGGCTACCCCGTCGTCCAGCGCAAGATGCGCCAATGGTGCCTGCGCGTCTCGGCCTATGCGCAGCGGATGCTCGACGGACTGGATCTCGTGGACTGGAGCGACTCCATCAAGGAGACCCAGCGCAACTGGGTGGGACGCAGCGAGGGAGCGGAGATGCGCTTCGAGAGCATCACACCCGAGGGCACGGAGGAACGCCGCGGCCACTTCACCATCTTCACCACACGTGCCGACACGATCTTCGGCGTCACCTTCATGGTACTGGCTCCGGAGTCGGAGCTGGTAGCCCAGCTGACTACCAGCGAGCAGCGCGAGGAGGTGGAGGCCTATCTCGCCTATGTCGCCAAGCGCACGGAGCGCGACCGCATGGCCGACCACAAAGTGACGGGTGTCTTCTCCGGATCCTATGGCGTCAACCCGTTCACGGGCGAGCGCATCCCCATCTGGATCTCCGAGTATGTGCTCGCGGGCTACGGCACGGGAGCCATCATGGCCGTCCCGGCTCACGACTCACGCGACTACGCCTTCGCTCGCCACTTCCAGCTGCCCATCGTCCCGCTCATCGAGGGAGCCGACGTCAGCCAGGAGAGTTTCGACGCCAAGGAGGGCACGGTCATGAACTCGCCGCGCGAGGGTGTGAACTCCACACTCACGCTCAACGGACTGACCGTCCAGGAGGCCATCGCCAAGACCAAGGCGTTTATCGCCGAGCAGGGCATCGGCCAGGTCAAGGTCAACTACCGCCTGCGCGACGCCATTTTCTCTCGCCAGCGCTACTGGGGCGAGCCCTTCCCCGTCTATTACAAGGACGACATGCCCTATATGATTCCCGAAGACTGCCTGCCGCTGCAGCTGCCCGAGATCGACGCCTACAAGCCCACCGAGAGTGGCGAGCCTCCATTGGGACGCGCCGAGAAGTGGGCCTGGGACACGGAGAAGCGCTGCGTGGTCGAAAAGCGACTCATCGACCATAAGACCGTCTTCCCCATCGAGCTTTGCACCATGCCGGGCTTCGCTGGATCCAGCGCCTACTACCTCCGCTACATGGATCCGCACAACGACCAGGCACTCGTGGGCAAGAAGGCCGACGAGTATTGGCAGAACGTAGATCTCTACGTCGGCGGAACGGAGCACGCCACGGGCCACCTCATCTACTCACGCTTCTGGAACAAGTTCCTCTTCGACCTCGGCGTGAGCTGCAAGGAGGAACCCTTCCAGCGACTGGTCAACCAGGGCATGATCCAGGGCCGCAGCAACTTTGTCTATCGTGTCAATGCAGCCGACGCTGCCGAACACCCCGTCTTCGTCTCCAAGGGACTGAAGGACCAGTACGACACCACGCCGATTCACGTCGACGTGAACATCGTCCACGCCGACGTCCTCGACCTCGACGCCTTCCGCGCCTGGCGTCCCGAATTGAAGAACGCCGAGTTTGTCCTCGAAGACGGCAAGTATGTCTGTGGCTGGGCCATTGAGAAGATGTCGAAGTCGATGTTCAACGTGGTCAACCCCGACGACATCGTAAGCCAGTATGGCGCCGACACGCTCCGCCTCTACGAGATGTTCCTCGGTCCGGTGGAGGCCAGCAAGCCTTGGGACACCAACGGCATTGACGGTTGCCACCGCTTTCTGAAGAAGTTCTGGAAACTCTTCCAGCAGGAGCTCGTCGATGAAGATCCGACGAAGGAAGAACTCAAGAGCCTCCACAAGCTCATCAAGAAGGTGAGCACGGACATCGAGGTCTTCTCCTACAACACGAGCGTAAGCGCATTTATGGTTTGCACCAACGAGCTGACGCAGCAGAAGTGTCGCAACCTCCGCATCCTCCGTACCCTGGTGACGGTCCTCGCACCCTTCGCTCCCCACATTGCCGAGGAGCTCTGGGAGCAGACAGGCGGCAAGGGAAGCGTCTGCGACACCGAGTGGCCGACCTGGAACGAAGACTACCTCGTCGAGGACGAAGTGCAGATGCCCGTCTCCTTCAACGGCAAGGCGCGCTTCCAGATCAACCTGCCCGCCACGGCCAGCAAGGAGGCCATCATCGAGGCTGCTATGAGCGACGAGCGAAGCCAGAAATACCTGGAGGGCAAGCAGGTCGTCAAGACCATCGTCGTACCGGGACGCATCATCAATATCGTGGTAAAATAGACCGACCAAAGACGATAAGCATAACAGGGGTCGGGAGCTGAAAACATCTTCCGACCCCTCTTCACAGACACAAGATTATCTCAATAGATTTTATCTCAGCAATAGTATATCTCGATAGTATATCTCGATAGTATCAATAGTAACAGTATATCTCAATAGCAATTATGTCAAAAACGGTAAAAAACTTTCTCAATAGTAGGGAGCACATGAAAAACCAGATGCTGGACTACCTCTGCATCGCCCTGGGCCTGATGTTCTACACCATAGGATGGACCTGCTTCCTCTTGCCTTACAAGATTGTGACAGGTGCGCTGACGGGTCTCTCCGCCATCGTATTCTACGTCACGGGCATTCCCATCTACCAAACCTACCTGACGCTCAACGTCGTCATGCTCATCGCGGCGCTGAAGATCCTGGGCCTGCGCTTCCTGCTCAAGACCATCTACGCCATCGTCCTGCTCTCCACCATGCTCACGCTGGCACAGAGTTGGATGACGGGGGCCGACGGCCAAATGATCCAAATCCTCGGAGCAGGCAACACGTTCATGGCCTTGATTATTGGCACGATGTTCACCGGATCGGGCCTTGCCATCGTCTTCCTGAGCAATGGATCGACCGGTGGCACGGATATCATCGCGGCCTGCATCAACAAGTACAAGGACATCTCGCTGGGCAACGTCCTCATCTGCGTCAACTTCTGCATCATCGGTTCCTGTCTCTTCTTCTCAGCCTTTGGCGCAACGATGCAGGAGCGTCTCCACACGGTGGTCTTCGGCCTCTTCACGCTGCTGACGGAGAACGTCATGCTCGACTATGTATTCAACTCGCGACGACAGAGCGTGCAGTTCTTGATCTTCTCCAAAAACTATGAGAAGATAGCCAGCGCCATTGGCAGCACGACCCACCACGGCGTGACGATCCTCGACGGCTACGGCTGGTTCACCAACACGCCCACCAAGGTGCTCTTCGTCCTGGCCCGCAAGCGCGAGAGCCAGTATATCTTCCGCCTCATCAAGTATGTGGACCCCCACGCCTTCGTCTCGCAGTCGGCCGTCATTGGCGTCTTTGGCAATGGCTTTGACGAGATCAAGGGCAATATCTCGGAGAAGATGCGCAAGGAAATGGCATTGGGCGAGGAAACCGAGAAAGCAGCCCAAAAGAACCATACGGAAGCCCCTGACGCAAAGGAACAGAAACCCACTATGAAGGGGGAAATACCTGCCGCAGAGGAAAAAGCATGATCAACAAGAAGATGATAGACTAAAAGAAAATAAACGACGAATAGAACATGAACAACGACAAGATAAAACTGGTTTTTGCAACCAACAACGCGCACAAGCTGCGCGAACTGCGCGAGATTTTGGGAGAGGGCTACGAGCTCCTCTCCCTGGCCGACATCGGTTGCCACGAGGATATTCCCGAAGACGGGGCTACGCTGGAGGAGAACAGCCTCGCCAAGGCACAGTATGTCTTCGACCACTATGGCTACGACTGCTTTGCCGACGACACGGGACTGGAGGTCGATGCCTTGGGTGGCGAGCCTGGAGTCCATAGCGCACGCTACGCCGAGGGCACGGACCACGACAGCGAGGCCAATATGCGCAAACTGCTGGCCAAATTAGGAAATAATAACAACCGCAAGGCACGATTCCGCACCATCATCACGTTAATAAGGAGACAGGACGCACCGTCGGCCTCGCCCCGCACGGACTGCTTCTGCGGCGAGGTGGAGGGAAAAATCGCCCTGGAGAAGCATGGCACGGAAGGCTTCGGCTACGACCCCATCTTCATCCCCGAAGGCTACGACCAGTCGTTTGCCGAACTGGGCGAGACCGTCAAAAACCAAATTTCTCACCGAGGAAGAGCCGTCAGAAAACTGGTGGCGTTTCTCCACGGAGAGAAGGCGTAAGCACAAGGCGGAACGGATATCCTTGCCCGTCCAGGCTTGTCCGTCCCCATTTATACCTATTATATCTCATAGATGATGAAACATTTCGTATCAGCCCTGCTCTTGTCCGGACTCCTGAGTTCGGCCACGGGCCTGCAGGCACAGGAAATCGGAACGTGGAAGGCGTATATGTCCTACCACAACCCCACATGGGTGGAGAAAGGAGGCGACCGGCTCTACGTCCTCGCCTCCAACGACCTCTATGCCTACAACGAGAAGGACCAGAGTATCCACACCTTCGACAAGACCAACGGACTGACCGATACGGGCGTGACGCTCATCGGGTGGAACAAGGGGGCCGCGCGCCTCGTCGTCATCTATGAGTCGGGCTATATCGACTTGGTCGATGGCAAGGACAACGTAGTGAGCATCAGCGACTACTACAACCACTCCATGACTGCCGACAAAACCATCCACAGCATCTACAACTACGGGAAGCTCTGCTACATCGCCACAGGCTTCGGCATCGTCTGCCTCAACGTGGCGCAGGCGGAGATAGCCAACACCTACAACCTCGGCTTTGCCGTGGACTACTGCCACATCGAGAGCGGCTACATCTACGCCGAGTCGAAGCAGAAGGGACAGTATCGGGCCCTCATGACGGACAACTTGCTCGACAAGGGCAACTGGCGGCGCACGGGCGAGTATGTGGCGCGCAGTCTGAGCCCCGACCCCGATCTGATGGCTACAGCGAAGACGCTTTCTCCGGGCGGCCCCCAATACAATTACTTCGGCTTCATGCGCTATAGCGGCGGCAAACTCTATACCGTCGGTGGCGGCTACGGACTGACCGAGCTGCGCCGTCCCGCCACCATCCAGGTGCTCGACGGCGGAGAGTGGCAAATCTATGAGGACGACGTGGCGGCGAAGACGGGCCACCAGTATCTCGACTTGATGTGTATAGACGTCGATCCCACCAATCCTGCCCGCGTCCTGGCGGGAGGCAGGACGGGCCTCTACGAGTTTAGCAACGGCACCTTCGCCCGCGAGTATAACTACGATAATAGTGGCGGCTGCCTGCAGGTGGCCCATGGCGTGGCAGCTGGCAACAAGGACTATGTCATCGTCAGCGGACTGAAGTTTGACACCACGGGCGACCTGTGGGTCTTCAATGGCATCAGCGATGGTTCCTCCCTGAGCCAGCTCACTAAGGAGGGACAATGGGTGAGCCACCACAACAAGTCGTTCATGGGCAGCGATAACACATCGCTCAACAACGGCGGCTGCCTGACCTTCGACACCTCGGGTAACCTCTGGTTGGCCAACAACCACTACAAGACGCCAGCCCTGGTAGTCTATCAGCCCTCCACAAAGGGTATCAACCGCTATACGCGCTTCGTCAACGAGGACAATGCCGAGGTCAATGGCGGCGGTGGCGTGCGCTGCATGGCGGAGGACCGCGACAGAAATATCTGGGCGGGACTCAACGGTGGCCCTGTCTATCTGCAGCCCTCCGACCTGTCAACCGATCCCGGAAGCGTGGTCTTCCAGCAGTACAAGGTGCCGCGCAACGACGGCAGCAACCTCGCCGACTACCTGCTCAACAACATCGACATCACCTGCATGGCCGTCGATGGCGGCAACCGCAAGTGGTTTGGCACGGGCGGCAACGGCGTCTATCTCATCAGTGCCGACCTCAACACGCAGGTTCACCATTTCCTTTCCTCCAACAGTGGCCTCGTGAGCGACAACATCGAGTCGCTGGCCATCGACCCCAAGACGGGAGAGGTCTTCATCGGCACCGACAAGGGTCTCTGCTCCTATCTGAGCGATGCCTCGGAGCCCTCGCAGACGATGGACAAGGAGACCACCTATGCCTATCCCAATCCCGTTCGCCCAGACTACCGTGGCATCATCACCGTCACGGGACTGAGCTACAACGCCGACGTGAAGATCGTCACTACTGCAGGAACACTCGTGACCGAGGGTAGAAGCCAAGGCGGCACCTTTACATGGGACGGCAACGACCTCGACGGCAAACGGGTGGCAAGTGGCGTCTATATGGTCGAGGCAGCCACGGAGGATGGCAGCAAGGGTGTGGTCTGCAAGATTGCCGTCATCAACTGATTTTCTCCTTTTCAGATTCCACCACAACAATAAGAATCTGTTCGAAAGGGCCGGAAATCTCAAAGAAAAAAATAAAAACATGAAGAAAGTCACCCTGCTCATTCCCTGCTACAACGAGGAGTCGTCGCTCCCCGCCCTCCATGCAGCCCTGTGCGAGGTCATGGACAGCCAGGTGCAATACCAATGGGAGGTGTTGCTCATCGACGACGGTAGCCGCGACCAGTCGCTCAGCGTTATGCGGCAACTGCGTCGCAAGGACCCGCGGGTGGCCTTCATCAGCCTCTCACGCAATTTTGGCAAGGAGAATGCCATGCTGGCGGGCTTCGACCACGCCTCGGGCGACTGCGTCATCATCCTCGACGCCGACCTCCAGCATCCGCCTGCCCTCATACCCGACATGCTGCACCTTTGGGAGGAGGGAGCACAGGACGTCTATGCGCGGCGAGACATTGCCCGCGAGAGTTGGCTGCGGCGCCGTCTGAGCCGCCTCTACTACAGCCTCCTCAACCGTTCCACCCGCTTCGACGTACTCGAAAACGTAGGCGACTTCCGCCTCCTCGACCGCCGCTGCATCCTTGCCCTGCGGCAGCTTCGCGAGTCGCAACGCTACACCAAGGGCATGTACGTGTGGATAGGCTTCAAGAAGCAGGAGATCAGCTACCACGAGCAGCAGCGCACGGCAGGCCAGTCGTCCTTCAACTTCCGCCGCCTGGCCGACTTGGCCATCGACGGTCTAACCTCCTACACCACCGCTCCGCTTCGCCTTTCCACCCTCATCGGCCTGCTCAGTGCCCTACTGGCCATCCTCTACATGGTCTATGTCTTCATCAAGACACTCGTAGTCGGCGAAGCTGTCCAAGGCTTCCCCACCATCGTCATCCTCATCCTCTTCCTCGGAGGCGTGCAGCTCATCTCCCTGGGCATTATCGGCGAATACCTCGGCAAAGTCTTCATCGAGACCAAGCGCCGCCCCGTCTATCTAATAGACCGTATGGAAGGTGTGGACCACGTGCTCACCAAGAAAGAGGAGGAGAACACTCAGTAGGTTTTCCTATACATTATCCTATACATTATTTATATATAGAAAAACATACCTTATATATAGAAAAAAAACTGTCCGCCTTGATAGCGTCAGAACGACCAGCCAAGTCCGATGTACGGGTAGAAGGCGGACTTACTGAGGCCATGCTTATCGCCGAAGTTGAACGACGGCGATACGCCTACGCGAAACATAAAACCGTTGGTACGCTGGTAGCGATAGCCGATGTTGCCAAACAAGAAATAGCCGAAACGGTTCTCCTTCGATTCATAGGGCTCTGCAATTCCTTCCGTCTCGGGCGGCACGGGCTGAGAATAGAACCATGACGTTTCCTTGACATGATACATACCCAGACTGGCGCCAAAGCCTACCTCCAGTTTACTCTTCTTCTCTCCAAGCAGGTAATTCAACTCCAACGGCACACCCACACCACTGATTTTCTGATCGATCCAACTGGAATTGTCTCCATAACCATAGCCTATGCCCACTCGGTAGCCCCAGCCCGAGTTGCCCTTGAAACGGCTATCATAGTTGACGCCCACCACGTTTTGCGCACCAAGCAGTTCTACCGACAGACTGCGCGTCTTCTCCTGCGCAAGCACCAGCGAGCAGCAGCACAATGCAAATACTGAACATACGATTCTCCTCATAAGATAAGTTTGATTATTGTATATAAGACTTGTTTGTTAGTTTTTAGAAAAAATCCGTTTGTTCTCACTCAAATAAAAAGTAAAATACAGCAGGAGACGGACCTTTCCATCATCCTGCTGTATTTTTATAACTGATAAGCCACCCTACCCTTCATGCGGATCAACTGAGGGAGAGCATGCGCTCGATGGGCTTCACGGCGTCGCGTGCAATGGCAGGATCCACCTCCACGGCAGGCCAGCCATACTTCAGCGCGTTATACACCTTCTCGAGCGTGTTCTTCTTCATATACTCACACTCCGTGCAGGCGCAGCCTCTGCCACCCTCCGTCACCTCAGGAGGCACAGGGAGGAAAGTTTGGTTGGGACAGGTGCGCTGCATCTCATGGAGGATACCAGCCTCTGTAGCAACGATAAACTCTTTGACCTCAGGATGATCCTGTGCGTAGTGGAGCATCGTGGCCGTCGATCCCTTCACGTCGGCAGCGGCCAGCACGGGCGCCTTACACTCCAAGTGAGCCATAACGACGGCCTCGGGATGCTGCTCCTTGAGTTTGACGATCTCCGCCACACTAAAGCGCTCATGGACGTGACAGCCACCATTCCACAGCAACATATTTCTGCCCGTCACGGAGTTGATATAGCTTCCGAGGTTGTAGTCTGGTCCGAAGATGAGCTTCGTGTCCTTGGGGATGGAGTCGATCACCTTCTTGGCGTTGCCCGAGGTCACCACCACGTCGGTCAGCGCCTTCACCGCCGCCGTCGTATTGACGTAGGAGACCACCTCGTAGCCCGGGTGCTCCTCCTTAAACTTCCGCAGGTCCTCGGCCTTGCAACTGTCGGCCAGCGAGCAGCCCGCCGTAAGGTCGGGCGAGAGGACCGTCTTCTCCGGCGAGAGCAACTTGCAGGTCTCGGCCATGAAGTGGACGCCACACATAACCATCACCTTGGCCTCCGTCTTGGCCGCCTCACGCGCCAGGGCCAGCGAGTCGCCGACAAAGTCGGCTATGTCCTGTATCTCCGGCATCGTGTAGTAGTGGGCCAGGATGATAGCGTCCTTCTCGCGGCAGAGACGGCGTATCTCCTGCTTCAGATCCAGAGACTCATCAACGGGCTCATCAATGAAACCTTTCGACTTCCATTCTTCTTTCACGTTCATATTCTCAACTTATTTATATTATTATTTCTTTTTTTCTTTCTAAAAGAAAATATGATGAGTTATGATAGGCCGTGTATAACGTGGATAACTTCGGGTCTTATTGCCCGTTTTCCATTATCCACACTTTCCTAGCCTTTTCCCTACTTTATCATTTTTTGTATTTTCTGATAGTCAGTTAGTAAACCCATTTTTCCACATTTCCACAATCTGTTGCAAAGATAATAAGTTTATATCTTTTGAGCGCTTAAATCCGTTGAAAAGTTGTCTAAATCGGCTTGGATAACCCTGTGGATATCCACTTTGGGTAGGTTTCGGCCGTGGGTCGGTGGAAATCCACAAGGTTATGAGAAGGTTATTTCCCTGCTTTTCCACAGGGTTATCCACAAAGCAAGGAGCACCTGCAAAAACCTGTGTCAAGCATTGATATTTGTTAGCCTAAACATGAAGAACATAACATCAACACCCCATGCAACTGTGCTCTGAAGAGTTTAATCTTAGCGTTAAGAGACTCAGCAGAGGCATTAGTGGCACGATTGATGAAATAGTTGAGTATTTCTCCTTGTCTATCAGCAATGGTTGTGGCAACAGTACAGAAATTCTTGTCCCCAAAGTCCTACATTACTTATCCTCCTTGTACATGTTCCACATCCTCTTTACTTTTCCTGTTATCTCTTTACGAAGCCAAAGAGGTTCGAGCACTTCAAGGTTTTCACCATAGCATAGCAGTTTCTGTTGGAAGTCGAATGTCGGGCGGACATGCAGTTCAAAAATGCTGTATTCATCTGTTTGCCCAGTCTCTTGTTGCGACTCATGCAGAGGAAGGTCACGAAGATAGTTTGCCTGAGCGGTACTGGCTTTGAGTTTCACCTTCTCGATACCACAGCCGTCGCCTGTGATTACACCAATGCAACCATTGAAATATTCCTGTGGGTCGAAGTCTTCGGGGTATTCAAAAGTATGGCTCGACAGACGGAAGTTTTGGATGCGGTCGAGACAGAAGACGAGGTCGTAGCCTGCAGGCCAATTACGCCCCACCAAATACCAGCGTTGACGGAATAGCTTTACGCATAATGGCATCACATAATGGTCATGTGTGTCACCTTTCCTGTAGTTGAAATAGTTGATATGTATGAATTTGTTCTTCTTCATAGCATCGATGATTTGCTCCAAATATACCCTGCCACTGGGCACGTCTTCAAGGATAATCCTGTTCTTGATAGATTTGCTTTCAAGAAGATAATTACTCACCGATAGTGTACTGAGTAACCAATTTTCAATACTTCCACTCTTTATATCATCTACATTGGCAATATAATACCTATAAGGAGCCACTTTCTCACAGTCGATAGACAGACCGAATGTGTCGAAGATATTCCATTTCCACTTGTGGAAGGTGCGCTTCAACATCTCCTCACCGCCACTCAGATCAACATTATTCATCCAGCGGCGGTTCAATTCCTCAAAAGAAATCTTGCGTGCCCGATAGATTGTTTCCACTATCCAAACGAGCTTATTGGTTTGATTCAGTGCCATATTCGTATATTACCTTAATTCCGCAACACTATTATAAATGAGCCCACTTTAAAAAGTAAGGCCTGTTTAAAAGATTATATTTCACGAAAATAATCTCTGATTTATGCCGTTATATGGATTATTTTTCGTATCTTTACAGCATCAATTAAAAGGATGACTATGTTTAAAGAGATAGATTCGAATCTTCAGTTATATATAGAGAGACTCATCAACGGGCGCATCAATGAAACCTTTCGCCTTCCATTCTTCTTTCACGTTCATATTCTCAACTTATTTATATTATTATTTCTTTTTTTCT
>ERZ779843.3906-NODE-3906-length-11969-cov-3.653517_pt1 | contig 11969 bp, 13 predicted proteins | sample MGYA00511560_ERZ779843 | MGnify/ENA primary metagenome ERZ779843 (study PRJEB29588, sample SAMEA2158062) | human gut metagenome | biome: human gut; feature: human-associated habitat; material: faeces | place: Denmark | collected 2008/2010 ... | reverse complement strand
CATGATGACTGCTATGGATATGAAGAAGATAGCCAATGGGGTTTATATTCCTGATGATTTAGGTAAACTTTTTACCGTTGATGAGTGGCTGCAACGTGCACATCCCGAAACCGCACGCACTGTCGTGCTTGTAACAGATTTGGGCATGCTTGAGATTGCCAAGAACGACTTGAGAGACGAGTTTGATTTCGAGGGTGCTCAGAAAGCTGCTGCCAAGTATGGTGACGGTTTCCGCTGTGCCACCCGCCACGAGGCAATAGAGATGTACGCTGCCCGGTTCCATGGTCTCGATGAAGCGTTCAAGAAGATCGGAGGCAGACCAGCTACAGACATCTACTGGACGAGCGATATTAATCCCAATCCGGAGCATGGTTTCGGCTTTGCATTTGTTTACAGTGGCCACACAGGCAATATGGACAACAGCCGTATGTTTTACATAACCGCTGTTCGTCCGGTTCGGTCTTTTGTGAGCGCTGTTAAGAAGTAACGTATAGTGTGTGGTTATTATTAATATTTGCTGTATTGTGTGAATTTTATTAAGGGTTGGTTGAGTGAGTTTGAGCAGGAGTGTGTGCGTACTCATCCGAATTGCCTTATTTGTCCCGACGGTATGCTTACGGATGGGTTTACGAAGGGTGCTTATCGGATGCGGGATGAGCTTATACGGTGGTATGATCCTTCAGATGTAGACTCGTTGGAGCGGGAGAAGGAGTGCCTTCTTCGATTCCGGTCCTCGATGCAGGCTGTCGGCGATATTTATGCTTTAGGTTATCTGAGTACTAATGGTGTGTGGTTTGTGCGGACAGACATGGTCTACGGCACTTATTCGCTCGTTGATGAGTATCTACGTGATCTTAATAGGGCGTCTGGGATTGCGGATGCTACTTTTGTAGGCTGGCGTCCTATCTTGTAGATTGTACTATTTGGTTTACTCATTACGTTTACTTTCTATGTTTTGGGACATTCAGCAGGAGTCTTTGGATTATGTCTGTGATTTGGATTCTCCTTTGACGGTGAGTATGGTGTCTGCTGCTTACATGGCAGGTGCTGGGTCTATGTACAAGAAGTTTTTGGAGTTCACTTCTACTCAAGACTCTCTCCCTCCGATTGGTGTTTTGGTCGACATGTTGGTTGCTTCCTCTCCCTATTTCCCGCGTAGTGTTTCGTTTCAGACTGGTCGGTATGAAGGGGATGGTTGTTGGCGTTCTCTCGATTCTTGTCTCATTCTCACGCATTCTATTATGCCGTCAGATAGTGGGGTGACTACTGGTGGCTTTGACATTGGTTGGCGTTCTATTTTACAGTAGGTGTTATGATTAGTGACAATTGTTTTGCATTGATTCGTCAGGCACAGGCATCTTATGAGAAATATCGCTCCAAGAGTATTGCTCTTGAGTTATGGTTTCGTCATCATGTTCCGTGGGCTAAGGATGTCTGGTGTGTCATGATTCCGGGTGATGGCCTAATGCTTCATTTAAGTTCTAGTCTCACTTCCGAGGATGAGGATAGAGTTGCTCCTTTGTTGCTTGTAGCTAAGGCTGTGTGCAGTCGTGGGGCAGCTTTTTCGGAGGATGATTTTAAGTCTTTGTGTATTTAACTTTGTTCATATGTATATCAAGTTTTTGCGTCACATGCGCCGTCTGGCAAAGAAGAATGTTCGGCTTGAGGAGTACTTTTGTAGGAGCCGGAGGTGTATGGTGTATGGTGTATGGTGTATGGTGTATGGTGTATCGTGTGCGGGGTGGTGTAAGTCGTTGCGATGAGTTTTGCTCGTATGTTCAGGGGTATGCTGCTTTGCTGCGCGCGCGTCGTACTTGGGTGCTTTCTCATGCTTTTGCCGAATACTCACGTCTTTGTCGGAAGACGCGTCCTAAACTTTTAAATGTGTAGTTTTCATGTCACATATTGGGTTTTATTGTTATGTTCCAGATGCTGATGTCCGCGCCGATTTGATTCGTTTTCTTTCGGATGTTGATGGGTTGCAAATATCGGATATGTATTGGGGTAATTGTATCCGTTACTTTCGTTGCTGGGTTACCCGTCGGGGTGAGTTTAAGTGCGCTAGTTATCCTATGCGTCATACACGTGTTTTTGACTACGATTGTAGAGCTGACGTTGCTCGCTTCAAGTCGTTAGTGTCTTACCTTTCGTCAGTCGATCTTTCATCACCAACAGCAGTAGCTTCTTGGCAGAGTTTTATTTCCAATCATTATGGATACTAAGCATTTCGCAGCTTTTCGTACTTTTCGCGGTGTGGCGGAGCACAGGGGTTGGGTGTATGGTTCATTGCTTTGTGTCAATGACGCTACATACATCTATAATCAGCGTCATGCCGACTTTGATGACATTGATTTCGGACATTCCTTTATTAAGGTTGTTCCGGCGACCGTGGGGGTCTTTACAGGATTCCGGACGCGTGAGGGCTTGCATCCTATTTTCGATGGCGATGTGATTTTTGATAGGGTTAACAATGTGTATAACGTAGAGTGTCGTGTTGGAGGTGTTTATGTAGTTTCTGGTGGAATTTCTATGTTACTATCGTCCTGTGCGGATGCTAACGCTACCGTTGACTTAACGTTGGTTGAGACACACTTTTTGTGATGCTTAGTACGTTTACGAGGCATGCGTTCAGGTGCTGTTCTACATCGTCGGGTCCGGGGCTTTTCGGAGTCTAAGCTCATCTCTGCTGCGTGCGGTTCTGGTGTTTACATTCATGTCCGGTCGGAGTCGGTTCCACATGGTAAGAGCTATGTGCGATTTATATGGTTCAGGCACTTACTTTCAGATCGCTATTGGTGGGTTCGTAGCACCCGTAATGGGTGGGTATCTGAAGGCTATACTGAGGAGTTAATTTAACTTTTTTAATAATGAGTAATTATATTTGCGTTTCATACGCTGATTTAATCAGCATTGGTTGTGCTCCGGACATCTCGAATGTTGCATTTGAGCATGTAGCTTTGTCTCCTATGCAGGTCTATGATTACGCTGCTAGTTGCTATGCTACTAGCAAGCGTAATGGCTTCTGGGCGGAGGACTGGCCTATCACTCGCAATACGGCTATGATGACTTGCGAGATGGCGGAGGTTCTGGAGGTCTTTCGTAAGTGTTCGGATCGTGTTAAGGCTGGTGTTGATGTTCCTAGGGACACCCTCATTGCCCTCATGGAGGAGAGTGGCCTTTTCCTTCGTCATGGCGAGCCTGCGGATGAGCTTTCGGAGGATGCTGCGGATCAGTGGTATAAGGAGGCTTACGCTAAGATTGTGAAGGGCTGTCCGCAGGAGGAGATTATAGATGTTGCTATCTATCTTCTGGATGCTGTTGGTCACAATGGCTGGGATGTGTCATTTGATATTATCGAGTCAGACATTAACCGCTTCCTCACGTCGTCTTCTATCGAGAGTTGTAACCCGTTCTTTAATCCGGTTTCGTCGGAGTATATGTTCCGCAATGCACATCCTACGGAGATTGCTTGCGCTTTCCATACTATCTTGTTCTCGTATAAGGGTCCTGTAAAGTATCACGCGGGCCTTCTGCTGCGTTTCTTGGAGAAGTGGATGTTCAGTATGGGTTGGGACTTCCAGTGGCACTTGCGGGCTAAAATGCTTTATAACGCTTTGCGCTCTCCCATGCATGGCGGGAAGAAGTTCTAGGTGACGTAGGGCATTTCCATCTTTTAGTTTCAAGCTCCGGCAGTTTGCCGGAGCTTTTTGTTTGGGTTGTAGGGGTTGCGGCAATTATATATCCCATAAATGTTTCAGAGGTGTATGTGGGGATTTTTGAAGTCGGTTTTTTGTAGCACGTGGGGCTTCTGCGTGGCGTACTTTGCTCCCACATGGCATGTTCTTACGATCCTGTCTATTTTGGTTATTGCGGACTGGGTTACGGGTATTTTCGCATCTCGCAAGGCGAATATTGATATTACGAGTCGTCGTCTCACGCACTCTGTTGTTAAGTGGTTGTGTTACATTACGGCCATTTTGTTGACATTCATGGCGGAGCAGGCGTTGACTTTGGAGTTTAATTTTTATTTGTTCACGGCGGGTTACATTTACGGTTGTGAGATTCTGAGTATCTTTGAGAACCTTGCGGTCATTTCGGATTCGGATGTTTATCTTCGTATTTTGGCGGTCATTCGCGGTAAGAGCAAAGACATGGCGGGCGTCAAGGATGCTCTTAATGAAGAGATGAGGAGAAAATAGGATGTTCGATGTTTTTCATAGCAGCGTTGGTTTTTTCTATCGTCAGGAGGAGATAGACTTGTCGTTTACACTTATGAAGTGTGACGATGTGGTCTATGTCAAGGATTACGATATTGAGGTTTGTGTTTACACGTCTCAGCTCAGCAACCGCCTTTGGGTTGTGGATTATAGTGCGGGGTTCGTTCCGGAGTCGGAGCGTCACATTTCGGAGTCGGGTGCTTCTATTGTTCGGCGTCGTGAGAATTGGTATTTGATCTTGACGCCGGAGTTCCTTCACTTTTTGGAGCCGGGGGTCCTCACCTTTGGTATCCGATATGTAGGTAGTTCATTTGATACGGCTTCGGTCATTAAGACGCAGGAGCTTCGTGACATCCGTTTTTAAGATTAGTGACTATGGCGAATCCGATTTCCAAGTTTCAGTATGACGATCCGAATGATCTTATGAATCCGTACGCTTACGGTGTTCGTGAGACTTATTGCGGTTACTATACTGTCTGCTATGCTTTGCCGTCGCGTCCGTCGTTTGCTCCGGTTCCGGCGGATAGCATTACTTTGTCTTCGGCGGGTGTTTCACTTAGTGTCATGGACCGCCGTAAGTGTATTGATATTGTTTCCTATCCTGCTGTTGATGTTTCGTTTTCGCAGGATGTTACTTCTCTGGGTGTGAATGACTACGGCGCTCAGGAGTGGCGTTGGTATTTTGATCCGGATCACCCTGATTCGTTCATTTGCTTTCAGTTGGTTGTTCATGGTGATCCGTCGGATGTTGATATGGTCAATCAGTGTTTTGTCATTGACGTCTGTCCGGCGTCGCCTTACATTCCTGCGGGTTCTATGACTTGCACTTTCAGCACGGGTCAGGTTTCGTCGTCGGTTGATGTTTCTATAGAGGCAACATGGGCTTAGTTTTATTTGTTTATGGTGTCGGTAAGTGGTGATTTTAAAGAGGGAGGCCAGTGGACAGCCACGGCTTCGTCGTTTTCGGGTAATCAGACGGTTTCGTTGTCTGCCGATGTTAATCCGTTGTCTAAGGTTCGGACGGCGGATTTGACTATTTCGGCGGCGGGTATTTCTAAGTCTTGTACGGTTAGCCTTACGCAGGAGGCTTCGGTGTTCGAGGCCGAACTTACGGTGGTAGCCATTCCGGCTTTTGCCGCAGGGGGTGGTACTTATGATTCGGTCGTTGGTACAGGTCATGTTGTTGTCAAGCGCAATGGTGTAGTGATTGTAGATAATGACGTGCGTCCGGTGTTTCTTTTCAAGGCAGGGGGTTCTGTATCTTGGATTACTTTCTCTGCTACTAATACGAGTTTTACTGTTGCGAACCGCGCTTTGGACTCTGGTGGTTCACGGAGTGTCACCATTCGGGCGCAGTATACTCTAGACGTTGGTGGCGTTAATACTCTGCTGGAGTGTGATGTTCCTATTAGTCAAGCTGCTAACTTCGTAGAGACGGTTTCGGTTTCTGACGCTTCGTTTGCCTACAGCACCATTGCGGCTAAGGGTGCAACTGTTACTCCGACTACGGATTCGACCATCAAGGTTACGATGTCTTCGGGTTCTACTTTGTCGTCTGCATCTGCTATTGCTGGGTATACATATGCTCTCACGCCGTCATTCTCTATGACTAACGGTAGTGGCTTCACTTTGAATAGCACTACTACGGGATCGCTTACGGCAGCTTCTATGGGCACGACGCTTGGTTCTCGTCAGTCCCCGACTATTACTTATTCTCTTTCGTTGACTTACACTCCGTCTTCAGAGTTGTCGGCCTTAGGTGCTAAGACCGTTTCGGGGTCTGATTCGAGTACGGGTACGGCCACGCAGGGTGTTAACGAGGTTACGAGCAGTACGCTTGCAGTCACAGCATTTCATTATTCGGGCACTGTTGCAGCTTCGGGCGGCACGTCGGTTGCTCCTAATATCGTGGTACAGAAGAATCGTGTTTACACTTCGGGTGCTACGGATTCTGTTCCTGTCACGACCTACACCAAGACTTTCCGTATTGTTAACGACTACGATTCGGGTGCTGCGATTGATGCTTCTACGGGTCTGGTTACGTTCCCGTCTCGTGGTACGACCGTGGGTCTATTGCTGAATATACAAGTTGGTCTTGTTGTTTCGGCAGATGGTTTATCTGTCAATTCGCAGGCGGGCTGTACTCAGGCTATGAATAAGATTGAGTCGTTCGTTGTCATGGACATTTCGTTCGACTGGCCGCAGTTCTCACCTGCGGGTGAGTCTCATTTGCCTACGCATGTTGGCGAGTGGTGTCAGGCGACTTATTCGAGTGGTGTTACGGGCGAGTGTGCTAAGCCGCCCGTGGGTTATACTATTGCTTCTAATACTGCGGTTTACTCTTTGGCCGAGTCATCTTCGGTCTTTACGATTGTAGATGCTTCTACGGGTGAGGTTTCGGCAGCGAATATGGGAACTACTCTTGGCTCCCGCACGTCGCCGTATATTTGGAAGGATATTACGATTGTTTTAGCTGCGGGTTCTTGGGCTAATGGGACTGTTGAGAATATCAGTGGTACGGGTCGTGCACGTAATGTTGCCACGCAGGGTGTTAACGAGATTACTTATAGTGATCTTACCATTAAGACTTTTTCGTATTTTGATACGTCTACGGTTTTGGCATCGGGAGGCACGTCGGTTCCGCGTTTGTTTGCTACGGAGACTCAGACCTATACTTCGGGTTCTGTTGTTTCAGATGTTCCAGTCACGGGTGGTTCCTTCGCGTTGACTACTTCGGGTCATGGTGCTTCTGTCGATTCAAGTACGGGCGTTGTTACGTATGCTTCGCGCGGATCTGTAGCAGGAGATGCTTGGTCTGATAGTGTCACTTGGACTTTGACGTCGCATGGTCTTACTGCTACGAAGTCAGCTTCTGTTTCGCAGGAGGCTAACGTCGAGACATTTGTAGATCATAGTAACGCTTATGCTGCTGATCCGTCTTACGATGGTCGTGGTGACGTCGTTGTGGTTACAGGTGGTACTGTTACAGCTACGCCGGGTGTTCGCTTGAGTTACACGTCGGGTTCTACTGTTGTCAAGGACGTTTCTGCGTCGTCCACGTCTGAGCCTGTTGCGTTGGGGTCTGGTGCTTCGTGGGACGCTTCGTCTTGGACTTTGACGATTCCGTCGGCGGGGACTTCGGTCTATCCGGAGAACCATTCGTATGGTTGTACTATAGAGGTTACTACACCTTATGGTACTACTCATTTCTACATGTATCGTCAGGCTAACCTCCAGACTCTTACAGGTATTCGTTTGGCTGCGCCATCGGTTTCTGGTGATTCTTGGATTTCAGATTGGTCTGCTGTTCCTGCGGCGGGTGGTAACCTTGCATGTGCAGGTTATAATCAGTATTCTTATACGTCGGGTTCTACGAATGAGGTCCGCATCACTGATTTTAGTGATGTGACGGTCAATACGTCAGTGTCTTGGGTTGAGGTGTTGGATGATGATGCTACTTATCCCATGTCGTTGCATGTTCTTTCGCGTGGCGAGATTGCAGGCGATGCACGCAGTTCCGATGTTTCGTGGACACGCGCTGGGTTTACTTCCAATTCCTTGTCGTTCATGCAGGTTGCTAATGTTAAGACTTTTACGGTGATTGTCGCTCGCAGTACTTCGTCGAATCCTCCCACTGGCATTCCAGATATTGACACTCGGTTTTGGGTTGCTGCTAATGGTGGTGTTCTCACTGTATCGTTTATTGCAAAGTACAGTTATTCGTCTGGTTCGTCTTCTGAGGATGTTGTATCTTCGGGAGTGTCTACGGAGTATTATATGACGTCTCCGTCAGCTACTTGGGATTCTGCGAATCAAACTATGACTTATATAAGTGCTGGGACTGATGTCTCTCCTGTGGTTTATACAGCTATTCATTTCACCTATAATGAACTGACGGGTACTACTTCGTTTGGTCGTCAAGCGAATGAGGCCACGTATGCTGTCCCGGTTCTTACGCTTTCCTACTCTGATATTGCCGCTTCGGGCGGTAGCGTCACACCGTCGAAGTCTTTTACACAGAATGTTTCCTATACGTCTGGCTCCACAAGTACGGTTACCTCCGGTGGCACGTGGTCTTATAGCGGCACGAGTGTTAATACGTCTACGGGCGCTGTTTCAGCTTCGTCACTTGGCACTACGGTTAAGTCTCGGTCTAAGATAACTACGGCTACTGCTTCTCTTATGGTCAATGGTAAGACGGGGTCTACTAGTGCTGCTGTTTACCAGCAGGAGAACTATGTTTTATCGATTGCGATTAAGAGTCAGAACTGGATTATACCTGTTGCTCCGACTTTGTCTTTCCCGGCTGAAGGCGCTACGAATTCTTATACATGTTACGGGACCTTTACTTCCGGCACGGTTGGAGTTCGGAACTTCGCTTTGGGTGACTGGGATCTTTCGAACTCGGCATTTACTAAGGTTTTAAATACTAACGTGGTGCTTACCGTGACTGCTCCGTCTCGCGGGACTACGGTAGGTGCTGCTCGGACTTCGACTTTGACGGTAACGCTGAATAATAGCAACACGAATAATAAGACGCTGACGGATTCTGTTACTCTCACGCAGGAGGCTAATGCTATTGTTTCGTATGGCACTCCGGTTGTGTCGGTGTCTTACGCAGATATTCCTGCGGGTGGTGGTAGTGTTACGCCGTCGAAGTCCTTCACGCAGGCAACAACTTATACTTCAGGTTCTACGGGTTCTATCAGTTCTGGAGGTTCGTGGTCTTATAGTGGTACTGGCGTCAATACTTCCACGGGTGCTGTATCGGGGACTTCGTTAGGCACCACTGAGGTTTCCCGCACGAAGAAGACGGATGCCACGGCCACCGTCACTATTAACGGCAAGTCTGGCAGTGCCACGGTTGCTGTTTATCAGGAAGCGAATACGATTGTCACTGCGGGTCCTGTTACGATTACGGATGCCGAGGTTGACGATATTCCGGCTAGTGGTGGCACCGTTTCGGAGTTCTCGTCGTATGACTGGACTCAGGATGTGACTTATACGTCTGGTGCCACTGACACTTCTAATTACCATACTACTAGTTACTCTGCTCCTGTCACTGCTTCGTCGCTTGGCACTACAGTCAAGTCTCGCGCGAAGGTTGGTACTTTGACTTTAGAAGTTGTTGGTGAGAAGAATGAGTCTGCTACTCTTACTTTGGATGTGTATCAGGAGGCTAACACGGCCGCTTATGCTAGTCCGTCCATTACGGCTTCTTATGATGATGACATTCCTGCAGGTGGTGGTACGGTTTCGCTCTCCAAGTCTTTCACTCAGAATGTGACTTACACTTCTGGTTCTACTAGTACGGTATCTTCTGGTGGGTCATGGTCTTATTCTCAGACTTCGGGTTCTGGTCTTAACACGAGTACGGGTGCAGTTACTGCTGCTAGCTTGGGCACTACGGCTAAGGCTCGCTCTCAGGTTGCAAGTGTTCGCGTTCAGTTGACTGCTAATAGTAAGACTGAGGCGGTAATGGCTTCTGCTTATCAGGAGGCAAATAGCAGAACATGGGGTACTCCTACGATTACGACTTTCGAGTATCGAGGCACTCCTGCGGTCAATACGCTTTCGGCGGGTGCCGACAACCGCACCCCGACTTTGTTAGCTACTCAGACTGGTACGTGGACTTCGGGTGAAACCGAAACGGCATCGCTTATAAGTTCTAAGACGTTCACGGGTGGTGATGTTAATACCTCTACGGGTAACTATACGGTTACAAGCTTGGGCAACGTGGTTACGGCTCGTCAGCTGGAGGCTACCATTACGGTTAATATAACCATGAACGGTAAGACCGCGTCGGATTCGTTGTCCCTCTATCGTGAGGCCAATGAGGTTACGTACTCCGATCCTGTTGTTACACATACGTCGCCCATCAGTGTTGACGCTTCTGCTGGGCAGTATCAGTTAAAGCCCAACTTCACGCAGCGTGCTTACTATACTTCGGGTTCTGAGACGCCTATTTTGTCAGGGTCCTTCGCCTACGCGGTTAAGACTGCTCTTACGGGCTTCTCGGTTAACTCTGGAGGTTTGGTATCCTATACTGCGAACCCTTCGGTTTCCGCGCGTAATGGTTTCGTTGTGACGATTACGGGTTCCGGCAACGGCAAGTCGGGTACTACGGATGTGACCTTCAATCAGGCGGGTGCTAATCCTACGATTTGGGTATCTTTGAATGGCACGTCGTATGGCAGCAGTGTTACGGTGAACTTAGAGGGCAAGAGTGCTTCCGAGGTTAGTGTCTATGTCAAGACGAATGATACGTTCGACGTTTCTTAATTTCTCAGCATGGGTGAATCTCACCCATGCTTTTTAAAAATCTTAAAAACATTTATCTCATGGCAACTGTTTCTAAGAAGATTCTTTGGGGATCGAGTTCCACTGACTACATTACGGTCACGATGGATGATGCGGTTCAGGATCAGATTATAAAGGTTGACTCGACGGATAATCCGTCGTCTTCGGCGCGGTCGAAGTCGGTCATACTTTCTACGTCCAGCGATTCGTCGGTCACGGCGTCGTTGAACGTCATGCAGGCTGCGGGGGCTTTGCCTGTGGGTATGGCTTTGGAAATTCGTCCTGTGGATTCTGCGAATAGCTTAAAGGGACGCAATGTTTACATTAAGCTTTACAATCAAACTAGAGGTAAAACTTATAAAACGTCTGTGCTTTATCCTTTAGATTCTTCTACTGGTCAGTACATCTTAGTAAATGCCACTTCGATATTTGAGTCAGTTTCTGTAGTTGACGGGGATGTCATCTATGTTGAGCTTTATAGTGCTGGAAATGTTTTGTTAGGTTCTTCTAAGAGCAAACCTACTACTGTGGATATATCTATCTCTAATCAGGTATGCCAGTATGCTCAAATGTTCGATATTTATCGTTTGGATTTGACGAACACTTTGGATATGGCGGTTAGTCTCTATGATCAGTATGGTTACCAGAGTGCCACGACTATTGAGGCTGGTGAGATGAACATGTTCAATTTGGTTTACTCAGATGCTATTGAGTATATTGAGCTTGATCCAGTTCTGGAGGATGTAGGTCGCACGGTTCAGTTTGTTGTTGGTCCTAATGTTACTGATACTGTTGTCTCCGCGTATGTTCTTGATGAGGGTTATCAGGAGTGGCATATTCAGCAGACGGATATTGTAAATGCTCTCGCCGAGACGGGGGCGCAGGCGTGTGAGCTTCGCTACCTATCCTATCCTAACCGAATCGTAAATTTCACGGTTACCGGGTTCTATTCGGTTAATGGTAGTGCATCGTCACCTGTTCCTTCTGATTGTACTGTTACGATTAATTACATGAACGTTGACGGCAAGTCTATTACAGTAAGAGATACTACGAATTCGCAGGGTTTTGTTGCATTCCGCCGTGCTGACGTGGCTAAGGTTAGCCAGCAGGTTGTTGCTACGGTTACGCCTCCATTATTGGTGGCTGAAAAAGGCACTACGACTTTAAGTATTAATGCTACTGTTACTACTGTACACTTTACGGTTATGTGTGAGTATGTAGTGTCGTAGTTTTATAAAGTCATGTTCTTTGTTGAACCGAGAGTTTTTGCTCTCGGTTTTTTTACGAATTAAGGCTGTAGAAAGCCCATGCCTTTAGGCATGGGTTGAATACAACCTTTAATTTTGCATAAACGTAAAAGTAAATTTATATTTGCAAAGCAATTATAGTCATCTATGCTGACATACAAATACAAACTTTACAGAACGCGTCGAACCATATGGTTGGATCGAA
>ERZ779843.3899-NODE-3899-length-11979-cov-3.106927_pt1 | contig 11979 bp, 9 predicted proteins | sample MGYA00511560_ERZ779843 | MGnify/ENA primary metagenome ERZ779843 (study PRJEB29588, sample SAMEA2158062) | human gut metagenome | biome: human gut; feature: human-associated habitat; material: faeces | place: Denmark | collected 2008/2010 ... | reverse complement strand
TGCCGAATGAGCTCATTCAAGCCGCTATCGCTGCTTGCCCAGTTCTACATTTCCATTCTGCGTGGCACTCCGCTGATGCTGCAGCTGATGGCCTTTATGTTTGGTCCTTATTATCTGCTGGGAATGAATATGGGCACCGACTGGAAATTCGGTGCTTGCGCCGTGGGCTTCATCTTGAACTATTCGGCTTATTTTGCCGAAATATACCGTTCGGGCATTCAGTCTATTCCGAAGGGCCAGTACGAGGCTGCTTTGGTTTTGGGCTACTCCCGTTCGCAAACTTTCTTCAAGATCGTGCTGCCCCAGGTGATCAAGCGCATTTTGCCTGCAATGGGCAATGAGATCATCACCCTGGTAAAAGATACTTCTTTGGCATTCGTATTGGGCATGGCGGAAATGTTCTCGGTTGCCAAGGCCCTTGCCGCAAGCAACGTGTCTATGATCCCCTATGCCATTGCGGCGCTTATCTACTGGGTGTTCTGCCTCTTCATCGAATTCATTTTGGGGCGCGTGGAAAAGAAGCTTGCCTACTACCACGACTAGCGTGTTGGCTTGAAGAATATGGGAAAAGGGGTTTCCTCTATGGAAAATATGCCGGTTGTGAACCTAGGCCATGCGCGCAAGGCGTTTGGCAGCAATGAGGTTCTAAAAGATATTTCGCTTACGGTAAACCAGGGCGATGTGCTGTCTATTATTGGTCCTTCGGGCGGCGGCAAGTCCACGCTTTTGCGTTGCATGACGCTGCTCGAAACGTTGGATGCTGGTTCGCTTGCATATGGTGATGTGAAAGTTGCTGAAGCTGACTCCACGGGCAAAGCGGTGTATGGCGGCAAAGATGTGCTTGCTCAGGCTAAGGAACGCTACGGCCTGGTTTTCCAGAATTTCAATCTGTTCCCGCATTTCACGGTGCTGCAGAACGTGACCGATGCCCTGATTAGTGTACAGAAGCGCCCAAAGGAAGAAGCGCTTGCACGCGGACGCGAGCTGCTTGTCAAGATGGGGTTGGCCGACAAAGAGGATATGGTTCCTTGCGAGCTTTCCGGTGGACAACAGCAGCGCGTTGCCATTGCCCGTGCTTTGGCGCTTGACCCCGATGTGCTGTTCTTTGATGAGCCCACGTCTGCGCTCGACCCAGAGCTTACGCAAGAGGTCCTGCGCGTTATTCGTGAGCTTGCCGACGAGCATATGACCATGGTTATCGTGACACATGAAATGGCGTTTGCTCGTGACGTTGCCGATCGCGTTGCGTTTATGGATGGCGGCGTTATCGTCGAGGAAGGCCCGGCTCAGCAGGTTATCAACAACCCGCAGCATAACCGCACCAAGGCATTCCTCGCGCGTTTCCAGGAAGGCGCAGCCGATTAAGCATTGCAGAGCCCTTGCTTCTGCAGGGGCTCTTTTGTTTAGTGCGCGGTATTAGCGCGTAGTTTCGGTATGCACAGTATGCTGGCTTTGAAAGGGGATAAGCATGATAGTTTCCATTGAAGGTCATACGCCAGATGTTTCCAGCGCTGCGTTTGTGGCTGATAACGCCACGGTTTGCGGTGATGTGAAGGTAGGGGAGGATTCCTCTATCTGGTTCGGTGCGGTGTTGCGTGCTGAGTGCGAGCCGCTGCGCATCGGCGATCGGACTAACGTGCAGGATAACGTTGTCGTGCATATCGATAGCGGTTTTCCCGTAACTATCGGCAGTGACGTTACAGTGGGACACGGCGCGATAGTGCATGGCTGCACCGTGGAAGATGGCGTGCTGATAGGCATGGGGTCTACCATTCTCAATGGCGCCGTAATTGGCGAGGGTTCGGTAGTTGCTGCGGGAGCTTTGGTGCTTGAAGGGGCTGTAGTGCCGCCTTATTCGCTGGTTGCCGGTGTCCCTGCGAAGGTGAAGAAAGCCCTTAGTGCTGAAGAAGTGAAGAACCGTATTGACTATTACACGCCTCGCTATGTAAGAGAGGCTAAGTTGTACGCGGGGTCGAATTAGAGATATGTAGGACAACTTCCATATGCCTTATTGGTTTGTGGGGGTATCGTTCTACTAAAAAGAAAGACTAAAAAGAAAGGGCCCGCTTATGCGAGCCCTTTCTAGGTTGTGGAATGATTGCCTATTCCTCGGTTGCCTTCAGCAGACCGTAGCCGCCATTGTCACGGCGATACAGGATGTTTACGGCGTTGGTGTCGCGATCGATGTAGGCGAAGAAGTCATGACCAAGCAGGTCGATCTGAACCAGGGCCTCTTCTTCGGTGAGGGGCTCGAGAACCAGTTCCTTCACGCGTACTACTTCGTCATCAGCGGAAAGCTCCTGCATCAGACCATCGATGTCGAGCTTGGCGCCAGCCTTGGCGGGAGCGTCTGCGATCTTCTTGTCGATGATGCGGGTCTTGTATTTGCGGAGTTGGCGCAGAACTTTAGCAGCGGCAACGTCAATTGCGGCGTACATGTTCTCGTCGGTTTCTTCTACGCGGATGATGTGGCCGCGTGCGCGCATGGTAACCTCGCACTTAGCGGGGGTGGGGTTAGCAGGATTCTTTTCGACCTGCAGTACAACCTCGGCAGTAAGGGGGTTGATGTCCATGACCTTCATGGAGTTGCCGATTTTTTCTTCGGCATAAGCGCGGATGGGATCCGTGATGGGCATCCTGCGGCCGGTGATGGTGATTTCCATGATTTCACCTCTCAAACTGAAACGAACTTCGCGGTTTTTCGAGGGGCCCCTCATGAAACTGGAATGTCGAAAACGACAATTCATGCTGTGCGGAATGCGTGTTGGATGCACCTTTGCAGCACCTTCTGTAATGGGAGGCGGTTTCGTATTTCCCCTCGTCAACCGTCTTCGCTTATTAGTCTAGCGCACTTCTTTCTGATTTCATCAATAAAAATGAACTTGTTCTAAAACGTTGTATAAACGTTGCTATTGGTAAGGCATTTTGAATGATTTGCTCTGTTATTGTGGAACGCTGAAGAGAAGCGGAGGAATACCCCATGGCCCACAAACCGCATAAGGAAACCGGCATCTTCATTAACGAGGTGTCTTCCCATCAGCGTCGCTACCATAAGGTGCTGGAGCTCACCCATTCAACCACCAAGGCGGCGGGCGTCATGCTCCTTGGCGCTATTGTTGCACTGGTGGTGGCGAATACGGCAGCGCACGAAGGGTTTATCGAGTTCTGGCACACCGAAGTATCCTTTGGGGTTGGCGCAGAGCACGCAGAGATGTCGTTGGCCCACATCATCAATGATGTGCTTATGGCCATTTTCTTCCTGTTGGTCGGGCTGGAAATCAAGTACGAAATGACGGTGGGCGAACTTACCGATGTTCGCCAGGCTATTCTGCCTGTTGCTGCTGCTATTGGCGGCGTGCTCATGCCTGTAGGCATCTACCTGCTGTTCAACGCAAGCAACCCCGAAACGGTTATGGGTTGGGGCGTGCCCACTGCAACCGACATTGCTTTCGCGCTTGGTATTTTAGCGTTGTTGGGATCGCGCGTTCCTGCCGGCTTGCGTGTGTTCCTCAGTACTCTTGCGGTAGCCGATGACATTGTGGCCATCTTGGTCATTGCCGTCTTCTACGGGCACAGCCCTTCAATGATGTGGTTGGCGGCTGCGGCGGTGGTCATGGTTGTGCTTGTTGCGCTGAACCGCACCCATGTGTATTCATTAGTGCCTTATTTGTTGGTGGGCGCAGTTCTGTGGTACTGCATATTTATGTCGGGGGTTCACTCGACCATTGCCGGCGTGCTACTGGCCTTTGCCATTCCTTCCCGTTCGCATGTGAGGTTGAAGAGCTTCGCAAGCTGGTCGGGGCAGCGTGTGAAGGAAGCGGAGGAAAGCTATGTCCCCGACGAGCCGGTAATCGGGCAGACCGACTACTTGGCTAGCGTAACGCGCTTGGCGCGCGTTTCCCGCCAGGTGGTCCCTCCTGCAACGCGCTTGGAGCGCAGACTGTACCCATGGGTGTACTTTGCGGTTCTTCCCTTGTTCGCCCTGACCAATGCTGATGTGGCATTCATACAAGTGCCTGCGGGTGATATTCTTTCGAGCCCTATCTTTTTGGGCGTGTTCTTTGGATTGGTAATAGGCAAGCCTGCGGGCATCATGCTTATGAGCTTCATTATCGTGAAAACGAAACTATCTACTTTGCCCGAAAACGTGAATTGGTCCCATATGCTTGGTGCGGCGCTTTTGGGCGGCGTGGGCTTTACCATGTCCATCTTTGTGGCCAACTTGGCTTTTGCCGACGCTGCGTACGTAATGGTTGCCAAGGTGGCCATTTTGGCGGCATCGTTGGTGGCAGGCGTTTTGGGTTTCACGTTCTTGTTCTTCCAGGCGAAAGCCGCCACGCGTCGAGGTCAGCGTTTCGAAATGGAGCTTCCCTCCGCCAACAACAGGCAGTCGCACGCCGCGCACGAGGCTGAGAGACGTTATAAGCGAGAGCTCATTCAAGACGAGAATGAATAGTCATATTCCGTTGAGCTGGCGTTATGAAGCGCACCTTCACATATCTTTGCGTTGTTCGATGCGGGTTTGTTACCATTGCAAAAGCTGAATTCTTGCACTAGAGATACGTCTCGAATATGTGCAAGGTCAACGCGAAAGTGCTAGGAGGCCCTTTCATATGACAAAACAGACATGCGCTTCCAAGTCTAAGGTGGCTTTGAATGCTGCTTTTGCTGCCATTTTGGCCGTTGGACTCTCCGTCCCTGCGGCCAGTGCGTTCGCTGCGCCTTCCGACGATAAGCAGGCAGAGGCTCAGGCTGCCCTGCAAAAGCTCAATCAGTATCAGAGCGAGCTTGATCAGGCTTCTGCTAATTATGAAGCTGCTCATCAGGAGCAGATCGATGCCCAGAATCGTGTAGACGAAGCTCAGAAGCAGATCGAAGAGAAAACCGCTCAGATCGAAAAGGATCAGCAGCGTCTTTCCGATCGTGCTCGCGATATGTACCGTTCGGGTGACACCAATTTCTTGGACGTTATCTTGGGTGCATCCTCTTTTGAACAGTTCGCCACCACCTGGAACATGTTGGAAACCCTGAATGGCAATGATGCTGAATTGGTTTCCGAAACCAAGACCGCTCGCGAAGAGCTTCAGGCTGCAAAGCAGGAAGCTGAAGAACAGGCCAAGGTAGCATCCGATAAGGCAGAGGAAGCCAAGTCTGTTGCTGAGGCAGCAGACCAGAAGGCATCTGAGATGCAGCAGACCTATAACAGCCTTTCCGCTGAGGCTCAAGAGCTTATCAGCCAGGAGCGTGCTGCCCAGGAAGCTCAGCAGCAGGCTGCCGCAGCAGCTGCCGAGCAGAATGGCACGGCAGGTAACGATGCTGCAACCACTATCACGAACAACAATCGCAACAACACAACCTCTAGCAATTCGAGCAGCAGCTCCAACTCCAACAAGAACAATGCTTCAAGCTCGGCAACCAACAACAGCAAGCCCCAGTCCGTTTCGGGCAATAGCGTGGTAAACCGCGCTTACTCCCAGCTGGGTAAGCCCTACCAGTGGGACGCAGTTGGCCCGAACTCATTCGACTGCTCTGGTTTGGTAAGCTACTGCCTCACCGGCAGCTACAGCCGCTTGGGTACCACGGGTACCTTCATGGGCTGGACGCGTGTTTCCAGCCCTCAGCCTGGTGATATTTGCGTAAACAGCCATCACTGCGGTATTTACATCGGCGGCGGTCAGATGATCCATGCTCCTCGGAAGGGCGACGTGGTCAAGGTAAGCTCCGTGCACAGTGGCATGATTTACGTTCGCTACTAGCGAATCGCTGTCATATGATTCTTCGAAAACCCGCTTCGGCGGGTTTTCTTGTTTATACAGGCGAAATTTGAGCGTTCATAATTCAAGCGTAAAATGCACATACGGCTTTGACCTGGTGCTATTTGTGAATATTGCGCATTGAAACTTTGAATACGGCACGGTGGCGTTGCGGCGCAAACCGTTTGCTTGTTAAACTGATCCAGCTATCGCTTAATCGCACCACAACACCACCAGGGGGAAACTCACGATGGGTATTTCTATCGCAAAACATAAGCGAGCACTTGCTTCGGCTGCAATGGCCGTGGTTCTTGTTGCGGGTCTTGCCGTGCCTACCACGGTTGCTTTGGCAGAACCTACTGCCGCCGAAAAACAGGCTGAAGCGCAGCAGGCGCTCAATAAACTCAACGAGATGCAGCAAAAGCTCGATGAGGCTTCGAATAACTACTACACGGCTATCGACGAGCAGAAGGCCGCCGAAAAAAAGGTGGAGGAAGCTCAGGGAAAGGTAGACCAGAAAACCAGGGAAATTGAAGGCTACCAGGAAAAGCTCGGTACCCGCGCTCGCGATATGTATCGCTCGGGCAATACCGGGTTCCTCGACGTAATCCTGGGCGCTTCTTCGTTTGAGCAGTTTGCCACCACATGGAATACGCTTGAGCGGCTTAACGAAAACGATGCCGAATTGGTAACCGAAACCAAGAACGCACGCGAAGAACTGGAAAACGCCAAGCAGGAAGCCGAAGAGCAGGCTGAGGTTGCCGCCAACAAGGCCGCAGAAGCCAAATCCGTAAAGGACGAAGCTGAGGCAACCACCGCTCAGATGCAGCAGACCTACGACAGCCTTTCTGCCGAAGCGCAGGAATTGATGCGCAAGGAAGAAGAGGCTGCCGAAAAGGCTCGCCAGGAAGCTGCCGCCCGTGAAGCAGCTGCCGCTGCCGCAGCATCGAAGAACAATGGGGGCGGTACGGTAGACAACAGTGCCGTCCAAACCGTAACAGGCAACACGGTAGTTGATCGAGCCTATGCCCAGCTTGGTAAACCTTATGTATGGGGTGCAGCTGGCCCGAACTCCTTCGACTGCTCTGGCCTGGTTGGATACTGCATCACCGGCAAAATGGGCAACCATTGGTGTACCACCTACACCATGGCAAGCTGGAAGCGTGTTACCAATCCTCAGCCTGGCGACTTCTGCCTAAACAGCCACCATACGGGTGTTTATATTGGCAATGGTCAGATGATCCACGCGCCACGAACGGGCGACGTGGTTAAGATCAGCGCTGTTCATTCTGGCATGTGGTACGTCCGCTATTAAACGGCGTTCTGCCAAGCGGGCGCAGTGTTTGCAGGTAGGCAGGCACTGCTTTGGATAGGTAACGAACCGGCATTCGTATTTATGGAGGGCATTTGCATGCCCTCTTTTCTTTTGCAGGAAGTGTGGTACTATAGCACCCGCTAATCACAACAGCGGGATGTGGCTCAGCTTGGTAGAGCGCTGCGTTCGGGACGCAGAGGTCGCAGGTTCGAATCCTGTCATCCCGACCATTACAACCACTGAGGGGTATCCTGAAAAGGGTACCGTTCTTTTTTGTTAGAGTGCTTTTATATGTACTCGCAGTAAGAAGTTGGGGCTCTCACGGGGCGCCAACTCACCACCACGGAGGTGCTTCATGAAGATTGGACCTTTCGGTCCCCTTGAGATCGTCATCATCCTCGTTGTAATTCTCGTTCTTTTCGGACCCAAGAACCTTCCCAAGCTCGGTACCGCAATCGGCAAGGCAGTTAAGAATCTGCGCGAAGGCCTAGGCGGCGGCAAGAAGGTTGAAGAGGCTGAAGAGCCTGCTCCTAAGGCGGCAGACGCCAAGGAAGAAATCGAAGTTGAGGTTATCGACAAGCCCGCGCCTGGCAAGAAGGCAGAGGCTGCCGAAGAGGCTAAAAAAGAAGAAGCATAGAGCTAACTGCTTCGCTTTATCACTGGTATGCAAAGGGCACGCTTCTTATGGAGGCGCGCCCTTTTCGCGAGTATAGGAAAGGAAGACTGGCCAGCATATGCATGGCCGAGGGGTGTAAACCATGGAAAACAACTACGTTCTTACTCAGGAAGGCAAGGAAAAGCTGGAGCAGGAGCTCCATTTCTTGGAAACCGAAAAGCGCGCAGAGATCGGCGACCGTATCCGCGTTGCTCGCGAATTCGGCGATATTTCCGAGAACTCTGAGTACGACGACGCAAAGAATGAGCAGGCTGCAAACGAGGTCCGCATCGCAGAGATCACTCGTATCCTCGGCGAGGCAACCATCGTGGAGGCTCCCACCGAATCTGGTCGCGTTAACATCGGCAGCCGCGTAACGGTAGATATGGGTGGCCGCGAGCGCGTATTCACCATTGTTGGCGGCGCAGAGGCAAACTCCGCCGAGGGCAAGATTTCCAACGAATCTCCCGTAGGCGCTGCCCTTTTGGGTCATAAGCAGGGCGAAGCCGTAGAGGCTCAGGGCCCCACCGGCCGCGTTATCAAGATGACCATTCAGGCAATCGAGCGCTAAGCAAGCTTTAAGGAATTCACATGGCAGAAGAAAACAACGAGCAAATAATCGAAGACGATCCGATTGAGGTGCGCCGCGCCAAGCGCGAGGCTTTGTTGGCGGAGGGCAAGAACCCTTATGGTCACGCTGCATTCGAGTACTCCCATCACATTGCCGACTTGGATGAAAAGTACGCCGAGCTGGCCGATGGCGAAAACACCGAAGATGCTGTTTCCATTGCGGGCCGTGTTATGGCCAAGCGTGTTCAGGGCAAAATCATCTTCTTCGAGCTCCAGGATGCCACCGGTCGCATTCAGCTCTTCTGCCGCATCAACGCTTTGGGCGAAGACGTCTTTGCCGAGATGAAAGACCTCGACCTGGGCGACTGGATTGGCGCGCATGGCCTTATGATGCGCACGCGTCGCGGCCAGCTTTCTGTTGCCGTTGATTCGTTCCAGTTGCTCTCCAAGGCGTTGCGTCCGCTGCCTGAAAAGTTTCATGGCCTGAACGACAAAGAAACCCGTTACCGCCAGCGATATGTCGACCTTATCGTTAACGATGAAGTGCGCGATACCTTCCAGAAGCGCTCGAAGATCCTCTCGGCTTTCCGCCGCTATATGGAGGCGGACGGCTATTACGAGGTGGAAACGCCCATCCTTCAAACCGTGCAAGGCGGCGCAACCGCTAAGCCGTTCATTACGCACTTCAATGCGCTGAATCAGGAAAACTATCTGCGTATTGCCACCGAGCTTCACTTGAAGCGTTTGCTGGTTGGCGGTTTCGAGCGCGTGTTCGAAATCGGTCGTATCTTCCGCAATGAAGGCATGGATCCCACTCACAACCCTGAGTTCACTACCATGGAAGCCTACTGCGCTTTCAACGACCTGCAGGGCATGAAGAAGCTTGCTCAGGGTGTTATCAAGGCAGCCAACGCTGCAGTGAACGACTCCGAGCAGCTTGAGTACCAGGGTCAGACCATCGACATTTCGGGCGAATGGCCTTCCATTCCCATGACGGAAATCGTTTCCAAAGCACTCGGCGAAGAGGTTACGCTTGACACGCCTGTTAGCCATCTGGCCGAGGTTGCCAAGAAGAACGGCATAGAGGTGAAGCCCGAGTGGACTGCCGGCAAGCTTATTGCCGAGCTGTACGACGAAATCGGTGAGCCTACCATCGTGAACCCCACCTTTGTTGTGGATTACCCGGTTGAGGTAAGCCCACTAGCCAAGCGCTTCGAGGACGACCCTCGTCTGACTGATCGTTTTGAGCTTGTTATTGCAGGCCATGAGTACGCCAATGCCTTTAGCGAGCTAAATGACCCGGTTGACCAGGCAGAGCGCTTCCAGAAGCAGATGGAGGAAAAGGCTTCTGGCGATGACGAGGCCATGGAGTATGACACCGACTACATCCGTGCTCTTGAGTACGGCATGCCTCCTGCGGGCGGCATCGGTATCGGCATTGACCGTGTAGTTATGCTCCTTACGAACCAGCCGAGCATTCGCGACGTGTTGCTGTTCCCCCACATGCGTCCTGAGGCTAAGTAGTTACGCTGTTCTACGAACAGCGTAACCCTCGCATGAGACGCGATGACGCTGCGGCCAAGCCGGGCACTTCATCTAGGCCTTCATTTGTCGTCCGCGTAACGTAGTACGCGTTCCTCCTCTTTTAGGCCTACCTGAAGCACCGGGCTTGCCCTCGCTGTTTCGTCCGAAAATGGGAGTTGTTAAAGGCGCTCTTTAGGAGCGCCTTTTCGTTTAACCTAGAAAACATTCTGTCTAGGAGTTTGTTCTGGCTACAGATTGTTAACGGGTTAGCACTCGGTTTTAATGAGTGCTAGCATTATTCAGAATTAAACTTACTTGCCGAGAGAATCGAGGCTTACATGTCCTTCGACAAGTTTACCGACAAGGCCAGAAAGGTACTGGTGCTTGCCCAGGAAGAGGCTCGTGCGCTGCACCAGCCTTATGTGGGCACTGAGCACGTCCTTTTGGCTTTGCTGAAGGAAAAAGAAGGCTTAGCCGCCCAGGCGCTTGACCATCTGGGCGTTACGTACGAAGCCACCCTTACCTGCGTGCAGCAACTCATTAAAGGCGATGCGTCAGCTGACGTTTCGGGTCATTTGAGCTTTACCCCGCGCGTAAAGCGCGTATTGGAAAACTCACTGCGTGAAGCCATGCAGATGGGCAAAAGCTATATCTCTACCGAGCATCTGCTGCTGGGCATTGTCCGTGAAGGCGAAGGCACAGCGATTGACGTATTGCGCAAGCTCGGAGTGGAAGGTGATGCCATTCGCTCTTCCTTAAACGATATGGTGGGCCAGTCTGCGGTGTTCGCGGGCGCTACCCATTTCGATCCCAACGCGGGCGCTTCCGACAGCATGCTGGAGGAATTCGGCGTCGACCTCACCAAAAAGGCCAAGGACGGCAAACTCGATCCCGTAATCGGACGAGCTGGCGAAATCGAGCGCGTGATGCAGATCCTCTCGCGTCGCCAAAAGAACAACCCGCTCCTTATCGGTGAGCCCGGCGTGGGCAAAACCGCTATTGCCGAAGGCTTGGCTCAGCTTATCGTTGCCGACCAGGTACCCGATATCATTCGCAATATGCGCATCGTCACGCTTGACGTATCTGCCCTGGTGGCAGGCTCCAAGTACCGTGGTGAATTCGAAGAGCGTTTGAAGAAGTGCATTAAGGAAGTTGAGCAGGCGGGCGACATCATCCTGTTCATCGACGAGTTGCATACCCTTATCGGCGCTGGCGCCGCTGAAGGCTCCATCGATGCGGCTGCCATTTTGAAGCCGCCCCTGTCGCGTGGCGAAATTCAGATTATCGGCGCTACCACGCTCGACGAATACCGCAAACACTTGGAAAAGGATTCCGCTTTCGAGCGTCGCTTCCAGACGGTAATGGTGAAGGAGCCAAGCGAAGAGCAGGCAGTGCGCATCCTCGAAGGCTTGCGCGATCGCTATGAGGCGCATCATCACGTGCATTTCACCGATGACGCACTGCGCGCCGCAGTAAGCCTTTCCGATCGCTACATCCAGGATCGTTTCCTTCCCGATAAGGCCATTGACGTTTTGGACGAGGCTGGCGCTCGCATGCGCATCCGCAACATGGTCCTACCCGAAGAGGTGCAGAAGATCGCCGATGAACTGCGCAACGTCCGCACTCAGAAGGATGATGCCATCGCCAAGCAGGACTTCAAGCGCGCAGATATCCTGCACGAAAAGGAAGTAGAGCTTGTCGCCAAGCGCGATGAGGCGCGCAAGGCGTGGGAAGAAAAGAACAGCAACACGATTAACGAGGTTGCGGTAGAAGACGTTGCCGATGTGGTTTCCATGACCACTGGCGTGCCCGTTTCCAACCTTACTGAGGCGGAAACCGAAAAGCTGCTCCGCATGGAGCAGGTGCTCCATGAGCGCGTTATCGGTCAAGATGAAGCAGTTACGGCTCTTTCGAAGGCTATTCGTCGTTCACGTTCGGGCCTGAAAGACCCAAAGCGTCCTGGCGGATCGTTTATTTTCCTTGGTCCTTCGGGCGTGGGCAAAACCGAGCTTTCCAAAGCTTTGGCGGAATTTCTCTTCAATTCCGAAGATGCGCTTATCTCCTTCGATATGTCCGAGTACATGGAAAAGCACTCGGTGTCGCGTCTGGTTGGCTCGCCTCCAGGCTATGTGGGCTACGATGAGGGCGGTCAGCTTACCACG
>ERZ779843.3896-NODE-3896-length-11984-cov-2.579428_pt1 | contig 11984 bp, 10 predicted proteins | sample MGYA00511560_ERZ779843 | MGnify/ENA primary metagenome ERZ779843 (study PRJEB29588, sample SAMEA2158062) | human gut metagenome | biome: human gut; feature: human-associated habitat; material: faeces | place: Denmark | collected 2008/2010 ... | reverse complement strand
GCTGCTTGTCTTGTTGGCTTTCTGAGTATCTTTCTGAGCTTGCTCATTCACTCGCAAGATTTCTTCACTGCGAGACGCCCACGGACGTTTTCCGAAAATTTGTTCTACATCTTCGGTGAATATCACCTCACGCTCGATAAGAACCTGAGCCAGTCGGGCATGGCCTTCGGCGTGTTCGAGCAATATTTTCTTGGCTCGTTCGTATTGTTCGTTGATGATGCGGCTCACCTCTTTGTCGATAATGCGGGCAGTTTCTTCACTATAAGGTTTGGTAAATCCGTATTCTTGCCCGGTCGAGTCATAGTAGGAGAGGTTGGGCAACTCTTCGCTCATGCCAAAGTAAGCTACGATGGCGTATGCCTGCTTGGTTACCCGTTCGAGGTCGTTGGCGGCACCTGTCGAGATGTGACCGATAAAAAGTTCCTCGGCTGCCCGTCCGCCCAGAGTGGCGCACATCTCATCGAGCATAGCCTCTTTGGGGGTGATTTGTCGTTCCTCGGGAAGGTACCATGCAGCACCGAGCGCTTTTCCTCGGGGTACTATGGTTACTTTTACCAGCGGGTTGGCATATCGCAGGAACCAGCTGAGTGAGGCGTGTCCGGCTTCATGTATGGCGATAGAACGTTTTTCTTCGGCGGTAGTGATTTTGGTGCGTTTTTCCAATCCTCCGATGATACGGTCGACGGCATCCATGAAATCTTGTTTTTGAACCCACTGTTTGTGATTGCGGGCGGCGATGAGGGCAGCTTCGTTGCACACGTTGGCGATGTCGGCACCCGAGAAGCCGGGTGTCTGACGTGCCAGCAGGTCTATATCGACTGTGTTATCGATTTTTACTCCGCGCAGATGTACTTTGAAAATCTCTTTCCGGTCGTTGAGATCGGGAAGTTCCACGTAGATTTGTCGGTCGAAACGTCCGGCTCTCAACAAGGCCTTGTCGAGAATGTCGGCGCGGTTGGTGGCCGCCAGTACGATGATACCGCTGTTGGTGCCGAAACCGTCCATTTCGGTGAGGAGCTGGTTGAGAGTGTTTTCCCGTTCGTCGTTCGAGCCCATGTTCGGATTACGTCCGCGGGCACGACCCACGGCATCGATTTCGTCGATGAAGATAATGCAGGGAGCTTTCTCCTTGGCTTGGCGGAAGAGGTCGCGTACCCGTGAGGCTCCTACGCCCACAAACATCTCGACAAAGTCAGATCCCGACATGGAGAAGAATGGTACATTGGCTTCTCCTGCCACAGCCTTTGCCAGTAGGGTTTTACCCGTTCCCGGAGGGCCTACCAGCAAGGCTCCCTTTGGAATCTTGCCGCCCAAGTCGGTATATCGTTTCGGATTACGGAGAAACTCAACAATTTCTTCTACCTCTTGTTTGGCCTCGGAAAGTCCGGCAACATCTTTAAAAGATACTTTGGGTGAACCCTCTTTATCAAAGAGCTGGGCTTTGGCTTTACCTACGTTAAAAACACCACCGCCGCCACCTCCGCCGTTCGACATACGACGCATGATGATAAACCAGAAGACGAACAACAGGATAATGGGGCCAAACGACCAGAACATATCACCGAAATCGCTGCTTTTCTCGTATTGGATTTGTGTGTCAAATCCCGACTCTTCTTCCCATTTGCTCACCTCTTGGGTGAATGTGGCGGCATCGGGAATATTGACATAGAGTTTGGGGGTACGACCCAGTTTCTGTTGGTCGCTCGTGTTAAAAATTTTCTGAGCGGTTGAGTCGGAAAGGAATGCCTCCAAGTAGTCTTTATTGGTGTAAACGGTAATTTGTTTAATGCCTCCTTCCCGGGCTATTTTCTCAAACTCCGACCATGTTACCTCTTTCGACGAGGAACCGTCGTTCATGTAGTATACCCCTATCAGCGAGAGAGCTATGATGGCATACATCCAATAAAGGTTGAATCGGAATATTTTTTTATTTCCTCCTTGCGGGTTGTTGTTTCCCATAAAAATGTAAATGTGGGGTTTGAAAATACTGTTTAGTTATTCTCTGCAAAAATCATTCCACATCGGGTATTTCTGCCAATTTGGCATCGTTCCATAGCTCTTCGAGGTTGTAATATTTCCTCGGTTCGGGCAGAAATACGTGTACATATATGTAGCCGTAGTCGATGACAATCCATTGGGAATTTCTGTATCCGTCGTAGTTGAACGGTTTTACGCCTATTTTGTTCAGGGTCGTTTCTCGCACCGAGTCGGCAATAGCTGCTACCTGAGCGGGAGAGCCACCCTGGCAAATGATAAAATACTGTACCGATGCGGCGTTGATGTCGGAGAGATCGACCGTAACAATTTGTTTACCTTTCTTTTCTTGTATTCCTTCGATGATGGTTTGTATCAATTGTTGGTTTTCTTCCATGTAGATATTATAATGCAAATTCTTTATATGCAAAGATAAATCGAAATTTGATATGGTAAAGGAGTTTAGTCGATTTAATCAAAAATTTTAGATATATTCTATTTCTCGGAATATCTTTTTAAGGAAATTGCACGGCAATCTTTCAGAAATATATCTATCTTTGTTGAAACGAATTTATAATCAATTTTTGTATGGAAATTAAAGGCCGTATCATTCAAGTCCTTCCGTTGCAGAGCGGCATCGGCCAGGTGAGTGGAAAAGAGTGGAAAAAGCAGGAATATATTTTGGAAACGCAAGAGCAGTATCCTCGCAAGGTATGTTTCCAGGTGAGTGGCATTGAGCAGTACCCTGTATCGGTAGGCGATGAGGTGGTGGTGAGCTTCGACCTTGAAAGTCGAGAGGCCAAAGGCCGTTGGTATACCGACGTGCGTGCCTGGAAGATAGAGCGTGTACAACCCGCTGCGCCGGCTTCGTCCGGAAGTCCGGTTCCGCCTCCCCCTGTCGATTTTGCTCCTGCTGAGCCAACCGACGATCTGCCCTTTTAAGGAACAGCAATGAAAGAACGGCGCCTTCTTGTTTCAAGCTAGAAGGCGCCGTTCTTTTTCGAAATTTTTCCCGGTGGAAAAAGTTACTTCCCGACAGATAGCAGGTCGTTGTGTAGCGACGGAAGCAGGTCTTTCACTTTTTTATACTCTTTGGTTGTCAGCCATGCACTTATGGCCTGGGCATGTTCCATGTTATGAAGGTCGCTGCCCAGAAATTCGACCATGCCGTTTTTGCACAACCACCAAGCGACCTCTTTTATCTCTTTTCCGTAATAGCCGGCCAGGGAAAGCAGGTTTATCTGGAAATGGCACCCGTTGTTGTGTAGGTGATGATATGTCTCTTTGTGTGAGTGATAGTAGCGGTATCGCTCGGGGTGAGCCAGAATGGGCTGGAACCCGTTAAGCATAAGCCTGAAAAGTATGTCATCGAGGTCGATGGGGGCTTGCATGAAAGAGTTTTCGACCAGTAGTCTCTGTCCGGGGAGAGGAATAAAGGCTCTCACACCGCACTGGAGTAATTCTCTGAAATGCTCGTCCATACGATATTCGGCCGAGTAGTGCAGGTCGATATCGATTCCTTCTTGGGTCATCTTCTCTTTTAAGGCTTGGTAAGCGGGCTCAATGGTATCCGGTGAATTTTCATATACATCATCGATGATGTGAGGTGTGGCAAAAATGTGTTTTATGCCCCACGATTGCATGGTATGGAGCAGTTGGAGCGATGTGTCGACATCGGGAGAACCATCGTCGATGCCGGGGAGTATGTGGGCGTGCAGGTCGGTACAGTAAAACAACTTGCCGTCACCTTTTTCTTTATTGAACCATTTCATGTATCATGATTGTTTGAGGACAGCCGCCTGTGGCGTGCGATTATATCTTTATCCAGATAGAACAAATTCTTTACAAAGATAGAATAAATGAGCAGTTTCGGCAAATTTGTTTGACGGTATAAATGAGACAGCGCTGTCGGAGATAACTGTTGTTTGAGTCACGTCGGCCATTGGGAAGCGTGCCACTCATCTAGGGCCGGGCGGCACTTCAATGTAAAAACCGGAAAAATATTTTTGTAAATCAAAAGTTATGCGTACATTTGCAGGCCATTATAAGAGTTGCACGTTTTACCACCGTGCTTTGATTTGTAAATATTAAAAAGATATACAATGAAAAAAGGAATTCACCCCGAGAATTATCGTCCCGTCGTATTTAAGGATATGTCGAACGATGAGATTTTTATCACCCGTTCTACGGTAGCTGCCAAAGACACTATCGAGGTTGACGGTGTAACCTATCCGTTGGTAAAACTTGAAATCACCAGTTCTTCTCACCCCTTCTTTACTGGAAAACAGAAACTGGTCGACACGGCAGGTCGCGTAGACAAGTTTATGAACCGCTATGCAAAACATATGCAGAACAAGAAAAAATAATCGGTTCTACCCAAAAACGAGAGGCGAAACAGTTTTTGTTTCGCCTCTCGTTTTTTTGTGCCCTTCGTCAGGGGGGGGGAGCGTTGGGTATGGGAGAGGTGAAAAACCGTGAGTACAGGTGGTCGTCGATGCAACATGAAATCGCAGCCCGATATATTCGGGGTAACATGTTTTCACAACGAAAGCCGGGCAGGCGACTTCTTTACTACGAGTCGCCCGCCCGGTAGGTGTGAAATATTATGGCGTGTAGCCTGTTTTAAAAGGCTCAGAAGAGGCGTCCCGATTTTCGTACCCCCATCTGCACGGCCCAGTTGTTGCCTACAAGCGTGCCCGCATCGGCAGCCACACTCAGTCCGAATCGCCAGCCCTGCAATGCTTTGGGGGCATAATGGACTTCGAGCAATCCCGAGAAACCTTTTTCCATCTTGATATAAGGCGCATACGGATTTCCCCAGCCACGTTGCAGCGAAGCCAGGAAACGGTAATCAAATTCTCGGGTGATATATCCGTCTATACCGATGTGTAGAGCCTCTACCCGAGAGCTTTTGAACCCTAAGTCTCCATCGTCGTTATAGCCTGGAGATAGTACAAGCGGGTTGCCAATGGTGTGCCCTCGGTGTACCCACCCGTTATATACGGCATGCCCGTAGTACCAGTCGCCTGCGCTTACCTGTATGGGTATCTGCTGACTTTGGTCCCAAAGGAAGGGTCCACTCTGGTCGCGGGTTTCAAGAAACTCCACGACTACGCCTCCGACGATGGGGTAAGCCTGCTTACTGTGGTATTCAATTCCCCAGAGACCGTCGAACTTGTTGCGGAATATCATGCCCGAATGGTCGTCGAATGGGTGCTCGTGATAGATACGTCCTTCCCAGTTTTTTTGTCGCGTACCTACTGCAAAAAGGTAGGAGCCGAGGTGGTTGCCTGTTACATTTACCTGGTCGATGTCTGGAGAGTCTTCTCCACCAGCCAGAGGTACAAATACTTTAAAGTATTGTACGACAATGTTTGAAGGAGAATTGTAGATAAGTTGATTTCCCTTATAGGTTTTTCCTCCGAATTGTGCAGCCATGTCGATACCCACGATGCCGTAAAAACGTTTGCTTGTTTTACCGAAGCGCAACAATAGGTTTTTACGGTGATAGAGTAGTCCCCGTGTGTAGTTTTGGTTGGAACTGTGTGTCCGGTACTGGTATTTGTCGTCGACAAAACGGCCGTAGGAGAGTTCTCCTTTGATTTGTATAGTACCGTGAGTCCAGGGAAAGTTTACAAATTCGGGAATACCCACGCGCACCTGCGGTATGGGACGACTGTTGCCACTCCAAACCCAGCCTCCACTACTTAATGCTTTGTCCCACAACAGGGAATATTCTTCCTTGCTACCCACCATGAGTTCGAGGGCGAGAAAGCGCAACTCGGCATAGGCCTGTTGCACATAGCCCGGTACATCGTCGTTATAGGAGGTCATGGCGTCGAGTCCGAAACCGTAGGAGAAACGGTGGGTGGTGTCTATGTCTTGAATGACCGCAGCACGTAGGTATCCGGTATTGGGGGTGAACGATACGGTCCCACCACGATTGTTCATGAGGTAGAACGGTGTATATTCTCCACCTCCGGCTATGATGTTGGCTTCGACACTATAATCGAGTTGTATCTTTTGAGATTGTCCACATACCGAGTGAAAGGCAAAAGCAAGGGGTAACGCGAGAAGAAAAGAACGAAACAGTGTCATGGCGGCTAAAATTTGTGGAAGAAATAAAGTGTGTCGCGGCACGATAATGTGAGTTTGCGGCGGGATACGTTATCGATGCGGAACCGTTTCTCCTTCTTTTCTCCGAAGTGATAGGGAGCTTCTTTGAGGTTGAACAATTTGACGGATGGGAAAGTTATTGATAAGGAATCGCCGGCTACCGTGTATAATCCGGTGAGTCGGTCACTGGCACTTTCTTCTTTGCGTTTTAGCAACTCAAACACGCCTCGATCAAAACTGTAATAAATAGAATCGTTGGTAAAGACTTCGCCGGAAGGGTAATCACAGTTACGGAACTGCCATCGACCGTAGAGCTTGTCTTCTTCACTTTTCTCGCAGCTCGACAGACCGATAATCAGCAAGATAGCTCCTATAATAAATAGAATGTAGGAGGTGAGTTGTTTGTCAAATTTCATAACAGTATGTTCTCGTTTATGTGCGTGACGTCAATCTCCATGCCTTCCCTTTTCTGGCGAAGCAGGTCATGCTTGTGTGACAAATGTAAAGATATTTTTGTTGCAACGCAAGAGTGACCCAGTTTTGTTGTTTACAGCCGGTTGGTATATAGTCGGAAAGCAAATCTCAGGTACGGGCCTATACGGGTTATCCGAGCAGGTTGTGCAGCGAAACGCCACAACCATTCGCAATTGAAACGTTGCAAGAGTTTGGGAGCCCGTTTGAAGTGACCGGTATAGAGGTCGAAACTTCCTCCCAAGCCTTGGTAAACAGCCCGATGGTGTTGCAATAACTCTTCCATAAGGTATTCCTGACGGGGTGAGCCCATGGCAACAAAAACAAAATCGGGCTTTTTTATTACAATATCGTTGATTAGGACCGATTTCTCGTTTTCATTTTTCAGGAAGCCGTTGTGGTATCCAACGATGTTGATGCCGGAAAATTCGTCCCGCAGTTTCTCGACGGTCTCGGCGATAATCTCATCGGTTGTTCCTATCAAATAAAACGATGCATTTGGGTGTCCGGCAATGATTTTCAACCATAGTTCACATCCCGGAATGCGTACGGCCTTTTTAAAGCCTTTTTTCTGAGCGGCCTTTACGGCACCCATGCCATCGCAGTATCCAATATTGTCATTGATAATCTGTCGCAGGTGAGCCGATGCATTGATGGTTTTTTCTGCATTTACGGCAACCAATATTCCTTTGTGCTTATAGGCATAGTCCATAATCTCCCTGTCAGATTTGAAAGGGAAGACTGATATTCCACTGAGCCAAAATTTTTCCATTATAAGTGTGTCAGCGTGTTTATAGTTAAGGTTTATGCGTGAATCAGGTGGTAGTTCTAACTATTTTTATGGCATATTTCCCCGTTTTTTCTATCTTAAAGGTTGCACGGAACACCTTCCAAAGGTAATAAATAACCCATTATTATGCAATAGTTTTGGGGGTTGACTTTTTTGTAAGTACATTTTATTGCACAAGAGATGGAAGGTCAATTAGGCCCTTAAATTCCGGCCGAATAGATATAGTCGGTGTGAGGGTAATCTCTCCAAATATAGGCTTACCGTCGATTTCATAGAAATCGATGCGGGCAAAGTCTATGTCTTGTGCAATTTTTGTTACTAATTGTGTCATCAATTCAAGGGATTGTGGTCGGGATATGCTATGATTGGCTGGGTGAAGTATTGCTTCCGGGTGAGGATTCCAATCCATATCAAAGAGCATATTGGGGGCAATGTGACTATTTAATTTGCGCCCTTCATAATATAGGATATAGTATGGTTTCCCTCTGAAACAGAAAAACTTATAATCACAAGGAAGACTATCGGGGTAATCCTTATCCTGTTCGAGATAGCTCTCTGCAATGATGCGGGGTGGAATAAGTGCATAATGTATCTGTCCAGTAAGGTCTCCGTAAGGAAAATGCAACCAATAATTGAGTTTTTTCCGTGTCTCTTTTATGTTGAGTTTCGATTTATCTCGAACAATGATGTTATTGCCACAACCGTTGTTTGTTTTTAATACAAACTTGTCGGGTAATAAATCAAAGTTTATATCATCGGCTTGTTCATATACGCCATAAAGTGGTGTCAAATATTGGGCACCAATTTTCTGCTCAACATAATTACGCACCCTATATTTATCGGCAAACATGGCATATAGTTGCAGATCAGTTGTCTTGTCAAATAGTTTGGCAATGCTGTAATCTTGCAATTTTTGTGGATTTTTGAGATTGTATTTTCGTCCCGTCTTTTTATAAAAGCGAAGTTGCAACATGGCTTTTGGGAAATAGTGTCCCAAAAGAGCTATAGGCTTTATGATAAAAAGTGGATAGTTATAGATGCTCATAGTTGCATTTTTTGTTTTTTATCGAAGTAATGCCGTGTAAATACGTTCGAGGGTCGTGCATACATTCTCAGGAAAATGGGATTGTACTTTCTCATAAGATATTTCTCCCATTGAGTTACGCATCTTTGGCTCGTTTATCATACGTTGAAGAGAATCCCAAAGAGCAATTTTATCCCCGGGCTTTATAAGTAATCCGTTTTTCTCATGTGTAACGATTGCAGGTATACCTCCTACTCGCGTAGATAATATGGGTAAACGATAAGACATCGCTTCAAGAATGGAGATGGGGAGGCCCTCGGCGTAAGACGGCAATATGAACATGTCGGCTTGCGAAAGGAGTTTGGCTTTTTGTTCGGCGTCAATCCAGCCGTGGTATATCACTATATCTTCGATATGATGTCGGGCAATGATGCTTTTAAGTCGGTGTATTTCTCCGAGGCCTCCTATATGTAGACAGAAACGGGAACGCAGGGTATCTTGGTGTTCGGCAATGAGATTTACCAGATCAAATATCCCTTTATTGTCGTTGATAGCTCCAAGAAACAACCCTTCAACAATGTCTGTTTTATCGGCCTTTATTGGTTGGGGGAGAGGTATGATGTTAGGAACAACTTCTACTTTTGGGCACCTTAAATCATTTTCAAAAAAGTCTTTCCAATAGTCCGACAAGGCAATAACCGTATCGACTTTTTGCAGAGTATTCAGTACAACTTCTCGATTTGCGGCCGTAAAGTCTTTGAATTTACCTCCATGAACATGAAAGATGACTTTTTTGTGAAATGCTTTTGATAGAAGGATAAATATGCGTTTACGCCAAAAACTGATGTATGAAGCTCCGTGTATGTGAACAATCCGAATGCCGCCGAACCAACATAAGATGGTAAAAGAGATGATGCCCCATAGCAGACAAAGTGCTTTACTTACTTTGTTTCCAATAAGAGTCGTTCTCACAAATCGGAAAGGGTTCAGTACATAGTGGGCATAGCTGTACAAAACTTGTGCCATGCCTCCTTTGGGTTGTCGATAGTCGACTCCTAATGTCAATACGCGTTTAGAAATATTAGAGGGTATCATATATTCCGGCAGGTTTTCATTGGTTATATGCGATGAGATAATCCGCAACCATGCGTTTTATGGAGTAGTGCTGGGAAATGTATGTGTGTGCTGGGTATGTTTTTTGAAGAGCCTCGGCATAATTCTTCAAGATGCCTTCTATCTGCAAGGCACAGTCGTTGGCATCTCCGGAAGAAAATGTGTATCCTAACTCGCCTTGTTTTATTATTTCAAATGGTCCCCCTTCTGACGGTACTAATATAGGAAGCATTGCTGCTACCCCTTCGGCCACAGTTAATCCGAATCCTTCATATCGGGAAGGGTGGCACATCAGGTCATATTCTTTGAGATGGCTATATATATATTGGCGACTTTTCAGCCCCAAAAAGTGTACTTGTTGAGAAACACCCAGTTTTTCAGACAAGGCTTTTAGTTTGGGTTCATCGTTACCTGCTCCAATGAAAGCTATGTCAATATTCGTGATACCTCTGATCTTTAGAGAGGATAAAGCTTTAATGAGAATATCTTGCCCTTTCTTCGCAGCATTCAGACTGGCAACTTGAACAATATGGAAGACTTTGCCGGCGGGATGCGGAGGTCGCTTCTCAATATCTTCGATATGGATTCCGTTTGGAATAACAAAAGTTTTGTAGTCACCTTTGCTGGTTATATCTTCTTTTACGGCATGGGATATGGCAATTAAATATGTATCGTGCTTGACATATGTTAAAGGGATATGTAGGTCATGTACGGTCATGAATAATTTACATTTTCTGACACGAAAAATAATTTTCGGCAACATATAGTTATGTACATGAACTATATCTGGATTCAATTTATACAATATCCAGTTTAGCTTAAGTATCGGAATAATAGAACGACTATGTGGCTTCCTGTTTAAAAAAATGAGTTGAACCCTGGAATCTATTTGCATAAGAAGTTCTTTTTGGTATGAATCATTGATAATGACAATAGATACTTGTTGCGTTTTAACTTGTTCATTAACAATATCAATAAGCATGGTTTCGGCTCCACCAGTGTTGAAGCTAAATATGCAATGTGCGATTTTCATGGTACTGATGCAATAGAATAGATTGAGGATAGATGGCGCTATTTTAATCCGGCTTGTCTTTGGCTATTGTAGCTTGCTGTTGTTTGTGTGCTAACAGTATGGTACCGGTAGTAAGACCGAGTAATAGCAGTCCTTGATGTGAAGTAACTCCCGTAAAGCCGCCTACGCCAAATAAAGAAATGCATACGAAAACAACGAGGTATGATTGACTATATGGCATGGGACGAAGTATCCAGAAGTAGATGGCTAAATAGTAAAATACTTGAATCAAAAAGCCTATGATACCGATATCCAATATGGTTTGTAATTGTGACATCTCTACTCGAGCAACCGATTCTTCGCTTTGAGTGACATCGGTATAAAATTCGTTGGTAATCATAAATTCGTTACCTTTGGAAAGTTTGTCATGCAAGAAACCAAAACCCTCATAGAGTTTTCCCGAATAGATCATGTGATCGATTTTGGGAATAAATTGAGCCATGCGGCCAGTCCCGAATTTGATTAACAATTCGGGGTTGGTAGGGTCTTTTAGTACCTCAAATTGTTCGAAAAGTTGCTGTATGCGCAAAACTCCTCCCATTTCCTTGTCGACATAAAATCCGATAACGAAAAAGAGAATGCCTATACTAATGTATTTTATCGTTTTTAGAGCGTTTCCCATGAAGAACAGGGCTGTAAGGAACAATCCTCCTATGATGGAGAATGTGCGACAGGCTATCAGTGTAAGAATAAATACAATTGCATGTTTAAGTTGTATAGAATAGAGTCTTAAAAGGGGGAAGACACAAAGTGCCCAGATAAATATGCCATGGGGGTATTTTCTCGGGAAACTTCCGGGGTAGCAGTAGAACTTGTAATAGGTCGAATAATATCCTGAATAAGATGGCGTACGAGGTACTAAAATGTTCCCGCCGAAGATGAAACAATCTATGATGTAAAAAATACCGATGATATAGGCATAAGTAAGAATTTTACGGTAGAAAATTTTTATATCGAATTCTTCTTTGGCGAAAATCAATAGAGGAAACATGAAATAAATAATGCCCCAATATTCCCGCATGCGGCGCAGTTGTATCATGAGAGACTCACTACTCAGTAGGGCGAAAAAGAAAAGTATAGCAAAATAGCCTCCTGTAAAGAGTAGTAATTTATTCAATGTCTTATCGCGCCGATAGATAACAATGGCGATGACCGATAGTAATAGAGCAATGTCCATCCACTTGAAAGGGAAGGCTTTGTCTTCATTATAGAATGCGTAACTACCGCACAGAATGGTGAATTGAATGAGGAAATCATATCGGTTACGCAGGAAGGTAGAGAAAAGAATGATAGGCAATAGAAAATAGGCTACAGGAAATTCTAGACCTAATAAAGCAAGGGTAATTAAGTAGATGAATGCAGAGAACAATTCTTGGGGAAAGAATTGCAGCGTTTCTTTCTCTGAATTGTCACTTCTGACAGAG
>ERZ779843.3895-NODE-3895-length-11985-cov-4.569237_pt1 | contig 11985 bp, 10 predicted proteins | sample MGYA00511560_ERZ779843 | MGnify/ENA primary metagenome ERZ779843 (study PRJEB29588, sample SAMEA2158062) | human gut metagenome | biome: human gut; feature: human-associated habitat; material: faeces | place: Denmark | collected 2008/2010 ... | reverse complement strand
CATCTACGAGAAGCTCATCAAGGGCTACACCGAGAAGCAGTGGGGCCGCGACTGCCGCGATCTGCCCGCGAGCATCATCAAGCGCCTCCCCTGCCGCTTCACCTACGACAATAACTACTTCAACGATCGCTACCAGGGCATCCCCATGGGCGGCTACACCAAGATGGTCGCCAACATGCTCGAGGGCGTCGAGGTGCGCTGCGGCGTGGAGTACAAGGAGCTGGCCGCCGCCGAGCCCGACATCGCCGCCAAGACGATCTACTGCGGCCCCATCGACGCGTTCTACGACTTTAAGCTGGGCACGCTGGAGTACCGCAGCCTGCGCTTTGAGACCGAGACGCTCGACGAGCAGGACCACCAGGGCGTGGCCGTGGTCAACTACACCGAGCGCGAGATCCCCTACACGCGCATCATCGAGCACAAGCACTTCGAGTTCGGCACGCAGGACAAGACCGTCATCACGCGCGAGTACCCGGCCGACTGGAAGCCCGGCGACGAGCCCTACTACCCCATCAACGACACCAAGAACGAGGCCCTCTACAAGCAGTACGAGGAGCTGGCGGCGCAGGAGGGCAACGTGATCTTCGCCGGTCGCCTGGGCGGCTACAAGTACTACGACATGGACAAGGCCATCGCCGCGGCCTTCGAACTCGTCCGCAACGAGCTGGGCGTGGAGCCCACGGAGGCGTAAGGACCCAAAACGGGCCTCTGCGCGAGCCGAAAAGAGCACAAGCAGGCACGCCAACGCCGGCAGGAGCAATTTCGCCCCTGCCGGCGTTTTAGTATGGAGACGGAATTGGCTGTCCTGTCCATTATCTGGTCGATGATATGAGTGGACACGCCCTGCCACAGAGGCAAAAACCGAAAGTATGCGGCAAATTCAAAACTTACCGAGCATACCGGGATGCCGCGACGCCTCTACCTGCGGTTTCTCTGCGCAAAAAGGGCGGTGTGCTCGTGAGTTCCGGAATTTGCCGCATACTTCCGGAAGATGATTCCTGAAGTGCGGGGTAAAACCGAGATCGGCCGACCAGACCCCAGTTTTACGCTTCCGCGACCTGCGGTTTTGTTGCAAAAAATCGGGTTGTGCTCAGAGGTTTCCGATTTTTCCCCACACTTCCGGAGAACGCAGCAACGCCGAGCGCCCTGAAGCGGAAAACGCGACAAATTCCGCTGGGAAAACAACCTCTTAAACGCAAAAACCGCCTTTCGGCGGTTTCCACGGACCAAGCCGGACATACCGTCGCAAGGCCTCATCACAGTTGAAACTTTCAGAAATAACCCAATCCCAGTCAATTCTTTACCGGCAAACCACAGCGAATTAAGGCTGGGCAGCAATGCGTCAGTAAAGTTACATGTGAGCAGAAAAACACCCGTAACTACGTCTTTTCCCAACCGAGATGTAAGTTTTGACAGGCTGAATCTTACATCCAAACAAAAAGGGGGCCGACGCATCAACCCTCTTCAGGTGTCGCCCAAAGGCTTCCACAGCAATTAACTTTAATTTAGCCGATTTCCCTTGTTTGTCTACGTGTTCGATCGCGTATATGCCAAAAAATCAAAGAGCAACGCGGGGCCCCGACGCTTGAATCTCGCCGTAGGCCCCCATAAAATGTTTGATGTTGGCCCGCTAAGTCAACATCTCGCTAGGCTTTAGTTGCCGCTAAAGCCTAGCGGATCTTTACCTTTATCGCCTTCGTGGTCGTTCCGATCTTCCTGATCGCACCCGTTGGGCTAATTCGGTACTTCGGAATCTTTACGCGAATTGTCTTCGAAGCCATATATAAATCACCTCCCTACTGTTACATCACGCCTTGCTCGCGGACTAGCGATGCTTGGCAATCTGGTGCTTGACCAGAGTCTTCGCAGCCGCAGACTTCGCGGCTTTACTCGTCGAGGAGCTCGCGAGCGTCTTGGCAGCAGCGCCAACCTTTCCTCCATGGTGGGTAGCCATAATCTCACCTCCAATCTAGAAAAGTTTGAATCTTGACAGCCCAATCCTAACATACTTCATTGCATCACTGTTCAGATAATTCTTGATTTGTCTCATCCTGTCTCATAGAATAACAGTAAGGAGAGGAGCACACATGAAGAGATCAGACATCATCGACCTAATCCGAGCGCATTCGGAACACGACGATATCGCCTTCAACAACGCAGCTACTATTATCGCGAAAGATTTTGAGACGTCTGGGCAGCCCGAGCTTGCAAGTTACATCATGGCTCTCATTGCCAGAACGCGCACATTTGTACCGCAAGAAGTCACTGAGCAGAAATACGATTTCCTGGAAAAGGTAATCAGCAACAACACCTCGCTACCACTTCCTCAGGCCATCGCTAACGATATCCAGGGGCTGCTCAATGCTCTATCTAAAGATGTGGACATCAACACTGTCCTCTTTTACGGCGCATCGGGCACCGGTAAAACCGAAGCTACAAAACAGATAGCCAGAATACTTGGCTACCAGTTATATGCCGTTGATTTCAATCAAATCATCGATAGTAAACTCGGAGAGACGGCCAAGAATATCGCGAAGGTCTTCCAAGAAATCCACGATATCGGCGACGGCGCCATTGTCCTGTTCGATGAAATCGATGCGATAGCCCTAGATAGAATTAACCAAAACGACGTCCGTGAGATGGGGCGAGCCACAAGTGCACTCCTAAAAGAGTTCGACAAGCTGAACACGCGATCCGCCATCATCGCAACAACGAACCTTTACGACAAACTAGACCCGGCACTCGCCAGGCGCTTCGATGTACAAATTGACTTTAATAGATACACCCATGACGATCTCGTTGATATCGGCGAATCAATCGCAAAGAATCTGACAAAAAACAATCAGGCAATCAAAAACGACTCTCGGACCCTAAAAAAGGTGCTGCAGAGTTGCCCGGATCTACCCTGGCCCGGCACGCTCAAAAACCTCATTAAAACCTCCGTCGCGTTTAGTGATCCTTTAAATCCAAACGACTATCTCCGCAAGCTGTATCAGCGTCTACATGGATATGAGCCTAATTCACTCGAACTGCTTAAAACTCAAGGCTTCACTTTAAGAGAAATGGAAGTTTTGACAGGCATTTCACGAAGCACCATCGCGCGAACCCTAAAGGAGTAGCTCATGAACAGCTTAATCAGGCTCACTGGCGATTTTCAAACGGCAAGAGGCTCGCGACCGGGCCCCGCAACGCTCCCCGCTAAAGGAACGGTTACTGCAGAGAAGATTTCGCACATTCGTAAAAGCCTCGAAACCGTTCTGAGCAAATGGCCCAAAGATGCCATAATCGAAGACATATTGGTCTCCGTTGAATACCGCCAGATTGTAGCCAAGAGCAATCGAATAAGAGAGATGCTGAATGGCGGAAAAGACCAAGAGCCGGAATTGTCCATCCGCGGCGCCCGCTACCTCGATTTCAACGGGAACCACCCAAGGCACCTGATGACCCATTACGTCCCCGAGACAACCGTCCGGTCTACCATAGATAAGCTACGAGAGTGCGAGCGAATCGTAGTCGATCATTTTGATGGACTGATGAATGCAGATAAGATGGTCGATCTGGTTAAAAATGACAAGCTCAAGCAAAATTGGAATCCGGCTATTTCACACACGCTCACCCGATCGGGCTTTGCGCAACTTATTCGAGATTCCTATTACGTCAATGAATTTAGGATAGACAAACCGCCAGCGGCAACCGACGAGAACGCAATCGTTACGCTCTTTGAAACGGAGAGGGACCCACAGGACCTATTTGAGGAGCTACACATTGATGTATCCCCTGCAAACCTCTTGGAGAACAGCGTACTATTAACTGAGGCAGAATATCGCACGCTGCTCGAGCGCGCCCCTTACCTTGTAGCCATGTCAGTAATTGATCTGTCCAGCTATGCCCCCATGAATGACGAAGGATCGACCTCCCCCGCAATCAGTAACCTCCCCGAATATCCCACCGATGAGCCCATCATCGGTGTAATCGATACTCCATTTGAGGAGAAATACCCACCGTACTTCAGCAACTGGGTGGACCACAGAAGCTGCTTACCCGAAGGCATCAATCCCACTGCAGGCGATTATCGGCATGGCACCTGCGTTAGCTCTCTAATCGTTGACGTCCAGGCACAAAACCCTTCTTTAGACGACCATTGTGGACACTTTAGAGTTCGACACTTTGGAGTTGCAACCGCAGGCAAATTCAGCTCGTTTGCGGTAATGAAACACATTGAGCGCATCGTTGCCGAGAACCAAGACATCAAAGTTTGGAACATCTCCTTGGGATCAATGGAAGAGGTGTCTCGAAACTCCATATCGCCCGAAGCGGCCCTACTAGACAAACTGCAGCAGAAATACGACGTCCTCTTTGTTGTTGCCGGCACTAACCAGGAAAAAGGAAAGCCCACATATCTTGGATCCCCAGCAGATTCCATTAATGCCCTCGTTGTCAACGCCGTTAATAGAAATAACGAACCAGCCACCTACACAAGAAGAGGGCCGGTCTTGAGTTTTCATCACAAACCGGATCTTGCATATTACGGAGGGGAAAGCAACGACCCTATCACCGCCTGCTGCGGAACCGGGGCTTATCCTGCCGTCGGCACTTCTTTTGCAGCCCCGTTAATTGCTAGGAAAGCTGCCTATCTCATTTATAAAATGCACCTGAGCTGTGAACTCGCCAAAGCGCTGCTCATCGATGCTGCATGTGCGTGGACAAAACCCGAAGACATGGATCGACTTGGCTACGGCATCGTTCCCGTCCAAATTGAAAAGATACTCGAAACCAGTAACGACGAAATTCGATTCATGCTCAGCGGTGTGGCCACTGAGCGTGAAAATTACAATTTCCACTTCCCTATCCCTGTTTCGGGTACATCTTACCCGTCTGTAGCGAGGGCGACTCTGTGCTACTTCCCCAAATGCAACAGAAACCAAGGCGTCGACTATACGGACACCGAGCTCGATTTGCATTTTGGGCGAATCGGAAATGACGGGCTAATCAAGTCACTGCAGCCCAATGACCAGGGTGAGGAAAGCTGCACGACCGATGAAGAGAAGGCTCGGAAAAAGCTGCGTAAATGGGACAATGTCAAGCACATATCCGAACCGCTAACCAGCCGCAGTAAGCCCAAAAAAGTGTATGCCAACCCAATGTGGGGCATGATGATTCGCAAGTCGTCGAGATATCAAAAGGGTTCGCATGATCCGCAGCGTTTTGGCGTAGTGGTCACCATCCACAATCTTAAAGGCGAGAACCGAATTGATACATTCATGCGACAGTGTTCCGCCATTGGCTGGATGGTAGAACGGGTCGAAATTGATAACGAACTCAAGATTTACGAACACAGTCAAGTTGAGGTGGAGTTTGAGTAACCACTGGTTGCAGCAACATTAGGCATTAAGAGGGCATCGGGAGTTATCACACCGGTGCCCTCTTACAAGCTATCCACACTATTAGGAACCCACGAGGTGAAAGGAACGTATGGCGAAAAATGCTACCGTGAAGATATGCAAGGACTGCTCCAGACCCTTCATTCTCTTGCCTTGGCAAGATCCTAAGAAATACACCTTCTGCCCTATCTGTCATAAGGCGTGGCGTAAAGAGCAGGCGGAGAAGCGTGAGCAAGAAGCCAATGCAAAGTGGGAGGAGAAACATAAAGAAGAAACGGAGACTTTCGAGCAGGAGCTAAGAAAGTTCGACCCAATCGAGCTTTCCGATATCCCTTCCAGCCCCAACACCCTCTACATCATAGGAAACGGCTTTGACCTTATGCATGGAGTAAAGTCGAGTTATTACGATTTTGGCAAGAGTCTCAAACGCAACGACTATCTTCGCGACGCGCTGGAAATTGCCCTGACGCCCGACGATATTTGGGCGGATTTCGAAGAATCACTTGGCAAAATCAACTTGGACCCGATGGCAAGTCGTTTCTTGGTAGACATGTGGCTAGAAACTATGGGCTTCTACGATGGCGAAGACAGCGCAGCGAATTTCTACGCCGCAGTGGACGCAGCGGCCACGCCAATCGAGGCAATTGCAACCGATCTGCCGCCAGCTTTCCACAGATGGGTGAACAGGCTAAAGATAGGCACCGACGATCGACCTCTTAAGGCGCTCATTAATCCTCGCGGAAAAGCGTTGAGCTTTAACTACACTGAGTTCATTCAATCGCTCTACCATGTGGACGAAGCCTGCTATATCCACGGCTGCAGGGCCAACAAGCGTGACAAGCTGATCCTTGGGCATCGCCCAGATGCCGAGATACGGCCACTTTCCGAGAAGCAGCGAGAGCCACGCACCTATAGGCAGGCCGTAATCGATGTCGCACAAGATAACGTGCTTCGAGTGATAGGTGAATACAATGAAGACCTAACCAAAGACAGCTGCGAGATAATTGAAGAACATCGTGAGTTTTTCGACAGTCTCTTCGACACAACGCAGGTTGTTGTGATAGGGCATTCGCTGTCCCCCGTCGATTGGGACTATTTCAAAGAAGTGCAACAAACGACACCAAAAGCCAGTTGGTTCTTTGGACTTCATGGTCTCAGGGACCTGAATAACGTTCAGAATCTGACGAAGAAACTCAAGCTCGCAACTTACCGCGTATTCCGCACAGATGTCATCCATACGACCAAACTGCCCGAGGCTGAACGCCAAATAGTCATCGCACCGGAAAAGGCGGTGACCTATATAGGAAAGGGTGTTAAGGCCGTCGCGAGCGGAAAGAACCTGACCATTGAACAAGAAGGACACACAGTCTTTGAGATTATTTTGCCTGCCGAAGTTCGCCACGCAGTCTTTTTTGGACCACACTTAATAGTCAAGCTAAACGACATCCACAAGAACATTCTGCTGTTCTCCCAGAATGGAGAGGATTGGATTTTCATAGCTCGACTGAAACCAACACAGAATCAAGACCTCATCAACCGGAGGTTACAACATATCTATATGACAAATGACGAAATTACCTTTGTATACAACAACAGAGTTCGTGCCTTCGATTTACGTACAGGCGTTGTCAGTTGGACAAAGCCGATGCAAGGAGCAAAAGATCGTTTCTTCCCGGGAACCGACATATACGACGACCTGATGAAATAGCCACGAACAACAACGATGCAACAGCACCCAAAGAGACGTATATCGATGACCCGATGGACAGGCGCTTCTATATGAACTCAGCCGGGTACTACCATGGACCGCCCGGCGAGCAGGGCGATACATTGGAAACGTCTTTAGCGTACGGGATGGGCATCCACGTCAACTGGCTCCTATCGATCTACTGCATGTTCACGGTACAAGAGAGCGACATCGTAAAAAACACCGTCGTGATTACCAGACGAATGATCGATGAGTTCAGGCGGGCCGACGGATGGATCGGCATAGTGCGGCGTGGGTGCTTTGGGCGGTTTCCACATCGGAAGATAAGTACGACAAACAGTTTATTCAAAAAAGGGCAACACTCTCTTGTCGAAAGCGTCACCCTTAAAGCTCCCACAGAGCTTTTGTATGATAGCTAGGTATGCTACACCATCTCGCAGAGATGCACAGCACCGAGAATCGCTATTCCCAGCAGAACAAACACCGTGGATGCGGCGGTCCAATTGCAATCGGCGTTATTGAAGCTTTCTTTACACCCTGATGTTCATCTCTTTAAACACGCTGTATAAAACATCTTGTGCAATTAGCCCACGATAAGATCCAACAAGCTTACCTAATTCATCAAGCATTGCTTTCGTCTCGTCGTCAGGCAGGACACGGCAGAGCAGGGAGTACATATCGGAAAACCTTGCCCCTCTTACGACCGCACAATAGAGCCGCTCGTCATGCGCGCAAATATTCCTAAAGCCAGATAGAACCTGAATAACGCGAAGCAGCATTACCGGCTCGAGCCTTTGATTTCTATTTGCGGTTTGGCTGACCAACTTGCAGGCAGCATTTTGCACACCGCGTTTTTGAAGCTGATAGAAGTGTGAGATATTGCCAAATGTCAGATCATTCTGAAGAACCCACAAGGGCACCGCACCGTATTTATTCAAATAATGCCTCACAAATGGGCGCATACGCTGCTCGTTTGACACCTTATCATTCAGCAGTTTTAGCAGTTCAGCAAGATTCTTCGAGTGCTGGTAACCCTTATTGCCTCGAAACGCCTTAGGCACGAGCAAATCACTAGACGCAACATAATTAGAACGATCCAGGTAGGCATCTGCAGCACGGTATTCATTGCAAAACGAATATACAACGGCGTTCTTAAGTACGGCCTCTGCTCTTGCAAGATAGGAAAATGTAAGTTGTCTAAGTTCTCTATCGAACAAAAAGAGATCGTAGATGTTCTTGAATGAAGTGTCCTCTCTAAAAACATCATCTGACGAGGACTGCGCGGCATTTTTATCAAGAAAAGGGCCTTTGTAGCCATTTATAACTGCGTAATAGCTTTCACGCCTCAGGCAATCTACCGTGGTTGCATCAGTCGCCACCCCACGGCTCTCTAGGAGTTCTATTAGTTGAGCGAAAGTCTTAAACTCTTTTGCCAAAACAAGCTCCTAAAATCAAAGGGCCGTTGCCGGAAGCCTCCGGACAACGACCCTTCTTTGTCATCGCCTCACTTAGAGTCCACGACGACTGCATCACTGTAAGTATAGTACCCTAAATTTATCGCTATTGCGGCGCATACAGGAAATTCATTCGATGCAAAAATGAAAAAACGAAAGCAGGAGACCAGTTCATCCATCATAAGACTGAGCTCTTTGCGCCAATGATAAGAATCAAATATCATCGCAACGCCGTTTCTTCTCTGAACAATCCACTTGAAGTCTCTTGGACAAACGCAGCTATCGATGTCTATCAATTCTAGGCGATACGACCCCTGTAGGAAAACGTAACCCACCTATAACTCGCACAGAAACGCATGCACAGCGCCACAGACGAAAGGATCGTCAACTCATGTTGTTGGCGCCGACAGCGCACATCTCGACCACCGCCGCGACGAACACCCTGTCAATGCACTGGTATCATTCGAGCGTGTCCTCGGGGATAAGCTCCCGGCCCTCTGATCTCTCTATAGAACTACCCGCTCCGGTAGACTTCCCGGCCGGCGGCCCTCTCGTATCAGCGATAAGGCACACCCCGAAGTTTCAGACGGACCCACAAACCACTATTTCGGATGAAGCTCCAAACCTCTACGGCTGCTAAGAAGGTAAGCGTCTTTATTATTGTTAGAGATGTCGAAATTTGACAGGATTTTGTTCTGAGATCAGGGCGACCAATATATATGAAGCCTTTCTCGAGCCCTCGTTATTGCCGTATAAAACACACTATGAGTAATGCGTTCCTCGACATCCTTCGTGACAATCAACTTCACGGACGAATACTCGAGCCCCTGCGCCTTGTGAACGGAAACCGCATACGCCACCTGAAATGGCACAATGCTGTCTTCCCCAATATCCTCTCCATCGCGATCTTTGGCTTTCTTCACCGAGAAACGCAGAAACGTTTCACCATCATGGGAACTCAAAAATTCTAGCCCGGGATAACGCAAGACAGAATACTTTGTTGCGTCAATAGGAACAGCAACGGTAAACATCATCTCGTCTTTGGAATTAGCCTTGATCTCCACGAGACGACCTTTGAGATTGTTATAGAGCAAAGGATAGAAACGCTCAGATTCATTAAATAGAATGGGGTCTCCGACTTTGTATGTATGAAAATTCCAGTTAACGGCCTCATTTTCATTTTCCGACTGTAGCATTTTGTTCATATTGTTAATTCCATAAAGACCGTCATAGTTGAGACACAAAACGATTTCATCATCATCCGTTCTAGCAACAACAGTATCATCAAGATTCGATGTAAAGTCACAGGCAGTAAGAATCTCTGTAATATCAGGACTCATTTTTCTGACCGCACCCCATAGCTTCAAAAGATCGCTGTTCTTCGCACGCCAAGGCTTATTAAACTGATTGATACACTTGCTAGGCAAAAAATTTGGAGCTAAAGAGAACCAATTACCAAACCTGATGGACTCAACCTGTCTCACGTCACCGACAAGCAGTAGCAGTTCAAAATCACCAGATTCAACAATCTTTTTCATATCGCTATTACAGACGGCACTGCATTCATCAACAATTAAGACGTCACATTCAGGTTGACAATTCAAGTATTTCGTCACCGTCATAAAGTCGCAATTCGAATCAACGATTTTTCTTCTCAGGCTATCCACGGCAGGATTTGTGTTGGCGATTGCCACCTTACTTAGCTTATGCAAGAACGAACAAACAATATTAACCATGGTCGTTTTCCCGGTTCCTGCTGAACCGTAGATAAAAGCAACATGGGTTTCGTCAAACATAGTCTTTAGCGCAGCCGACTTTTCAAGATCATCAATTTTGCAACGGGACTGTCCAAGCCATGTCTCGCAGGCAGCAGCATATCCACTGAGCCCACTATTAGACAGGCTTAAAAGCCCGTTTATAATGTCGACGACATCTTCTTCGACTCCCCTGACAAACAAATGCCCGTTCTCATGCACGAGATCCCTATACCGGTGACCGCTGTACAAAGTATTGTTATGCTTGGCGATAAGCTCATCGATATTCAAATAAGAATCGAATTCGGAGTCTTTGACATAAAGAGACCTAGCATTGTTTGTGATAAGGGACACCTTATTTGCCAGGAAATTATCCTCATACAAATCTGGATCAATATACTGATACAAGTCATCAACGGCAACCACATGCCGAATGAGATCCGTACAATACGGCTGCCGGTCAAAGGGAGCACATCCACTCTTCAAGTACAGGTTGCCCAGCAGGCTGTTCGGACTCACAGCCAACTGATCTTTTATAACCCGATTGCGAGGCTTAGCCAAAAGATATTTTAAGACATTTGCTCCACACGAACCCGAACTCAAAAAACTATGAGCTTCAGACAACAGTAAGTGAACCGGACATTCAGGGCCCGAATATGTAATCTCACAGGTTTTTGTAGAGGCGTATGGAGATGCACCCATTCGCGGCGCATTTTGTGCAATCTGGGAAAACGCGAGCAGTTTGCTCGTATAATGAACTCCGTCGAAAGATACAAAAACCTGTACCTTTTTGCACAACAAAAAAAGCCGCTCTAACCAGCGGCTTTTCTTCTATAGACAACAAAAAAGGCGACCGCCCGCGAGGACGATCGCCTTCGTTAATTCTTGTATAGTTTGTGCTAGGCGCGAGTCTTGATCTCCTCGAGCACCTTGGCCACAAACTCGTCAACGCTCATCTGAACGGTCTCGTTGGAGCGATCGCGGACGGAGATGTTGCCGGCCTCGACCTCCTTCTCGCCCAAGATGAGCATGTAGGGCACGCGGTCAATGGAGCGAGCCTCGCGGATCTTGTAGCCGATCTTCTCGTCGCGGTCGTCGCAGACCACGCGAATGCCGGCCTCCTCCAGCTTGGCACACACCTCGTGGGCGTAGTCGCGGCTCTTCTCGGAAACCGGAAGCGCCTTGACCTGCACGGGAGCCAGCCAGGTGGGGAACTTGCCCGCAAAGTGCTCAATCAGAATACCAATGAAGCGCTCGATGGAGCCAAAGCACACGCGATGCAGCATGATGGGGCGCTTCTTGGTGCCGTCGGCGTCCACGTACTCCAGGTCAAAATTGAGCGGCATCTGGAAGTCGAGCTGGACGGTGCCGCACTGCCAGGTACGACCGAGCGAGTCCTCCAGGTGGAAGTCGATCTTGGGGCCGTAGAAGGCGCCGTCGCCCTCGTTGACCTCGTAGTCCATGCCCAGCTTCTCCAGAGCGGTACGCAGGCCCTCCTCGGCGCGAGCCCAGTCCTCGTCCGAACCCATGGAGTCCTCGGGGCGGGTGGAAAGCTCAACGTGGTACTTAAAGCCAAACTTTTGGTACACGGAGTCGATGAGGTTGACCACGCCCACGATCTCGTCGGTCAGCTGGTCGGGACGCACAAACAGGTGGGCGTCGTCCTGGTTAAAGCAGCGCACGCGGAA
>ERZ779843.3883-NODE-3883-length-12018-cov-4.823706_pt1 | contig 12018 bp, 10 predicted proteins | sample MGYA00511560_ERZ779843 | MGnify/ENA primary metagenome ERZ779843 (study PRJEB29588, sample SAMEA2158062) | human gut metagenome | biome: human gut; feature: human-associated habitat; material: faeces | place: Denmark | collected 2008/2010 ... | reverse complement strand
AGCTGGGCGTGGTGGATGCGTCTTTCGTTGGTCTGGATTCCACACCCGTCATGGCAAACACGAAGCAGAACAACCCAAAATCCTTTGCAAAAAACAAGTTCTCCAAGGAAAACCACCCAAAAAGCGATCAGGACTGCGCCCTCGGCGTCCACTCGGCCTCCAACCAGCACAATGAGCGCCGGTATGAGTTCTACTGGGGCTACAAAAGTCATGTGCTGGTGGACTGCATCTCCGGCCTGCCGCTCTACGAGCTGACCACACCGGGCAATGTCGCCGATCCTGCCGTCGCCGCTGAGATCCTCGCGGCCGCGGATCAGACGATTTCTTTGAAAGAATGCGCCTTCCTTGCCGACAAGGGCTACGATGTGAAAAGCATCTACAATACCGTAAAAACGGTCTATGAGGGCGAGGCTTTTATCCCTCTCAATCCACGCGGTACGAAAGATTTAAAGGCACTTCCTGCAGGTAATCCGGTCTGCGAGGCCGGGTTCGCCATGCACAAGGACGGCAAAACCACCGATAATGGGCGTACCCGCCAGAAATACTGCTGCCCCTTCCGTCAGTCCAAGACCGGTGTTTGCCCTTGTAACCACAAAACCTGGAACAACGGCAAGAAAAACCGGGGCTGCACGAAATATAAAACCGTTCCCGATGACTACAGACTTTCCATTGACCGTAGCTGCCTCTGTTTCAAGAGGACATACGCCTTGCGTACAGAGTGCGAGCGTTACAATTCCCGCTTCAAATCCACAGGTCAGGAACGGCTGTGGGTGCGCAATGGAACCAGCGCGGCAAACCTCAATACGCTGGCTCATATCTCTGCCCTGACTGTTGCGTTGGCCGCCGTTCTGCACGGCTCTCACTCCTACCGTTCTGCCAAACAGCTTCGGCGTTCCGCCTAATCTGCCTTTTCCATACCTTCTTCAGGTGCGGGGGTTACCGCGCTATGGTTTTTGCGCCCTTGAGATGCCCTAAGCTTTTTCGATTCCCATTTGCCTGTTTGCGGGCTGCTCCTTCTGCCTGTTTTGCTCATCTCTTGAGTAGAGCAGCAGCTCGAACGGTTCCGTCAGTAGCGGCGTTACGATCAGGCTGGGAGAATGAAGTTCCACGGTCACGATGCCTACATCGTACTGCTTGCGTTCCACCATCGAATAGATATCGGGAGACTGCCCGGTGAGAACCGAAAGCTCCAGCTCCGGATCCGTACGCAGAAGCTCCTGATAGATCGGCGGCATCAGCGTATTGTTCAGCGAATCCACGCTGACGATGCGGATGCTCGTGCGGTTGTGCTCCTTCATCCCGATGATCTGGCCGTGCAGATTCATCCACTCCTCCGCCAGCGGGACAAGCTCCTTGCCGCTGGCAGTCAGCTCTATCGAGCGCTGACCTTTGTGGCGCACGATCAGCTCAACACCGATCTCCTCTTCCAGCTGGCAGATCCATTTGCTGATGCTCGACTGCGAGACATACAAGGATTCCGCCGCCTTTGATAGGCTGTTGGTATTGACCGCTGCCAAAAATGCTTCAATATAACGATAGTCGATCATATTTCCTCCGGTAAACATTGGTATAACGAAGGATACCCCATGCAGCATGCGCTGCGTTATGTCTGGAGTATACCATCCGCACGCGCGGAACAAAAGAGAATAATCTTATCATTAAATATTCCTATACGCAATATTATGACAGATCGTGCAGTTTTTCGCAAGAACGTCTTCCGTTATTTTCATGGATTTGTCAAAATATTCTCGTGCGCAATATTTTCGTCCACAAATCGGCGCTTTTCATTGGGCGCTGTGCGTGGTATGGTTCACTTACCCCATGAAAAACCGCGTGTACTGTGTAAAAGCGCAAAAGGAGGAGAACGATTCATCATGTATGACATCATCATCCGCAATGGCCGTGTGATCGACCCGCAGAATAAATTCGACGCCAAAGCGGACGTAGCCATCTACAACGGAAAAATCGTCGGCGTCGGTGATTATCAGAACGCAGAAAGCGACCGCGTTCTTGATGCCGCAGGGCACATTGTTACCCCCGGCCTGATCGACGCCCACGCGCATCTGTGGCCGCTGACCAAAATGGGCATTTCCACAGAATGCACCTGTATCCCCAGTGCCGTCACAACGGCGATCGACGCTGGCAGCGCCGGCTGGGCGACCTACGAGACGAGCCGCGGCTTCATCAACACCTGCAAGGTACGTGTAAAAACGCTGGTCAACGTCAGCCCTATGGGCCTGCCGTGCAACGGATACCTTGAAAATGTTGACCCGGATTATCTCGGCGGCGTATACGAGCGAGAAATCGAGCAGCTGTTTGACCGCTACCGCGGCGAGCTGATCGGTATCAAGCTGCGCGTCAACACCGGCGTCATCAAGGGCATGGGTGAAAAGCCGCTGCTGCGGGCGCTGGAGCTGGCAGAGCGCTGCCACACGCGCCTCGTCATCCACTCTTCAGAAACGGCGATCCCGTTCGGGCGACTGTGCGATCTTTTGCGTAAGGACGACATCCTGACGCACATGTACAATAAGCGCAACGACTCGATCCTGCTCGGTCCTGACGGCAAGGTCCGTCCCGAGGCATGGGAGGCGAGAAAGCGCGGCGTTCTGTTCGATGTAGGCCACGCACAGGGACACTGTGACGTATCCGTCGCTAAAGCGGCCATCGAGCAGGGATTCCTTCCCGATATGATCGGCACCGACGCCTGCGAAGAAGGCGCATTCCGTGAGCACCTGATGTTCTCCATGCCGTTTATCCTGTCCAAGATGCTCAGTCTGGGTCTGAGCCTGACGGATGCGATCTCGGCCACGACCGAGAAGCCCGCCAAATGGATCGGCATGGAAAATCAGATCGGATGCTTAAGCGTCGGTTCTTTTGCAGATGTTGCAATTTTTGACCTGAAAGATAAAGACTTTATCTACCGCGACCGCGGCGGAGCATTTTACACCGGTCACCAGCTGCTCAAGCCAGTCGCTACGATCAAGGACGGACAGGTCGTTTACCGCGATCTTGAATTCTAATCAGACTTCACAACAGGAGGGAAACATTGTGAAAAAGCTAGGCTTATCCACGCGAGTGTTTATCGGCTTCGGCTTAGGTATTTTGCTCGGCGTTATCTTCGGCGAAAAGGTCCTTGTCATTAAGATCATCGGCGATATCTTCCTCAAGCTCATCAAGATGCTGACGGTTCCCCTGGTATTCTTCTCCATCATCAGCGGCATTACCAACCTCACGGACGTCAATAAACTCAAGCGCGTGGGCGCGAAGATCCTTGGCATGTACGTCGTCACCACACTGCTGGCTGGTTTCATCGGCCTTGGCATTGCACACCTGATCAATCCCGGCATCGGTTTCCAGATCGATTCTTCCGCGATCGGCTCCTATGAAGCCACCGCAATGAACAGCGTTTCCGACACGCTGCTGGCCATGGTTCCGGATAACATCATCAATGCAATGGCCAACACCAACATGATGGGCATCATCATCTTCTGTGCGATCTTCGGCTGCGCTATGGTCATGCTGGGCACCAAAGTCTCTGTCGTCAAGGATTTCATCGTTCAGACCACGGATATCATGTACAAAATGACCGCCATCATCATGGAGACCTCCCCGTTTGGCGTCTGCGCCCTGATGGCCTGTGCGATTGGCCAGTACGGCACAAAGATCTTTGGGCCCCTTGGCAAGTTCATCCTCTGCGACTATCTCAACTGCGCCGTCATCGTCTTTGTCATGTACTTCCTGATACTAAAGTTCATAGGCAAGGTCAAGTTCCCGTATTTTATGCGCAAGATCCTGCCTCTGTGGGCCATGACCGCGGCGACCACCAGCTCCTCCGGCTCTCTGCCCGTCACCATGCGCATCACGCGCGATGACTTCAAGGTCGAAGAAGAGCTCTACGGCTTCTCTCTTCCCCTTGGTGCGACCATCAACATGAACGCCGGCGGCGCATACTACTCCGCGGCTGTCGTCTTCGCGGCTCAGATCTACGGCGTGCCCCTGACGCTCACGCAGGAGATCACCATCGTCATTCTCGCGACGCTTATCTCCGTCGGCTCTCCCGGCATCCCGGGCGGCGGTATTGTGATGACCATCATGCTGCTCACCACCATGGGTCTCCCCGTCGACATCATGGGTATGATTGCTGGCATCTATAAAATCATCGACATCGCGCACACCACCATCAACTGCACCGGTGACGTTGTCAGCACTATCGCCGTCGCCAGAAGCGAAGGCATGATCCACGACGAGTACAGCGAGAAGCACACCGTCGCTTAACACTGATTACTTTTTTCCATACGTTCTCTTTAAGGCCCGGGATCTGCAAGGCCAGATCCAATCGATCCCCCGGCTCAGCCGGGGGATCGATCATTTGTCGCCACACCTTATACTACACCAATCGTATTGTTCTCAGCATTCTATGCAGAAAGTAGTACCGCTTTGAAAATATCTTTTCAGCAAAAAGCCACCTTAAACTTGTCGTTTAAGGTGGCTTTTTTGGTACGCCCGACTGAATTCGATCCAGCGGCCTTTAGAGTCGGAGTTATCAGGCCGTCAAGCCGGAAAGCCTTGCAGTGCAACGGTTTGATTGGTATCGCACAAATTTTCGGCTTTTTGCGATAGTAGTCAAATAGTGGTCTGCGCAGATTACGGGTCACGTAGCTCGATTCAATTGAGCAACCTTATCGATGAACTCTTTCATATCCTCGATGTAGGTGTATGGCGCGTACTCAGAATAGATTTCGGGAGAATCCAGAATAACGATCTGCACCCCATCCGCCCTCAGCGCTTCCAGCGTTCCGGGAAGGCAGCGGGCCTCGTTGGGCGTCTTGCAGATGCAACACAAGCCCGCCCGATCTACTCAGGCGAGCTTGTGCTGCTTTGTTTTATGATTCAGTTCAGGGCAATGACACGGACGGCTTCCGCCAGTGTCACCATCTCGCCGCGCGGGACATAGGCGACGCTCTTTCCGTCAACGACGGCCAGACATTTGCTGCCGTCGCAGCGGTACAGCGTGATCGTGAGTTCCGGTTCGTCCTCACGATCCAAGTGCAGCGTCAGGCTGATCTCCTGTTGGCCGGCGGCCTTTTCAGAGGTAAACTCCTCCGCGGTCAGCGCCTCCAGTGCGTCCTGTAAATCACCGATCTCGATTTCCGCTTCCTCGCAGAGCCATGTCCGCTCCTTGCCGTCCTTCTGAGAGGTGAGCGTATAGGTCTCGCCGTCCAGCGTGATGTCAATGCCGGTCACATCATCAAAGTCGCCGGAGAAGATCTCCTGATGCCGCAGGTCATTGTAGCCGGCAGCCATGAGCGAGCGATAGCTGCTGCCGGAGATCTGGTAAATGATTTTGGAATCGCCCACACGCGCATAGGCGGTAATGTCCGAGGCTTCCTCATCCTCCGCGTCCGCGGCGGATTTCTTCTCCGCGGGATCTCTGCTGATGTGCAACACAAGGGTGTCGGAGGTTCCGTCGTCCGTGTAATCCACGCTGACGCTCAGCTCGGGATCGTCCAGCCCGTAGGGGGACAGTTCTTCGTCCGTGACCTTGTAGGTCACATAGTCGGTGAGATCCAGATAGCGCAGGACGCTGATATAGGAGTTGACCCGGCTGGTATCCAGCGGCTTTCCGTCCACGGTAAAGTAGATGTCATCGGCGCAGATGCTCTTGCCGTCTTCGTCATAAATCACGCTGTAGTCCTCGCTTCCCGCAAAGCGGATCTGGCTGACCTCGTCGAAATACGGCACATAGTCGTTGGCGATCAGATCTTTCAGTTCTACATCGTATGCGTCCAGCGGATCGCTGACGGCGAGATACACATTGCCGTCACCGATGTCCATATAGCGCTGGGAATCCATTGTGCTGTGATCTCCCAGCTTCACCGTGTAGGTCTCATCATCCGTAGTCAGGGTGATGGTGCAGGTCGGCTCATCCAAGCCATACCGGCCGAGATCTTCGGCATTTTCAATGGTGAACGCCGCGCTCAACGAGCGAAACGGCTCCAAAAGTGCGTCCATGGCACTGTCGCTGACGGGAAATTCTGCATCGTCATCGTACTGCCAACCGTCATCGCCGCGGTGGAAGCTCCATGTTGTTCCGTCCTGCTCCCAGCACAGTGCCGTCACTTTTGCCGATTCAACGGATAAAACCGTTTCACCGCTGGTTTTGATCTCCTCCTTCTTCTCCTCCGAGAGCATTGCAGCCAGCGCTGCGAGGCAGACTGCAATGAGAATGCCCAAGAGGATACAAAGTTTTTTAGACCGCTTCATTTTGCTTCCTCCTTCTTGTCAGCACAACGCCCACGCCGATGCCGAGGTAAGCCAGCGGGAACGCGCCGATCATCAGCACCTTCAGCAGCGAAGCCGTCGAGCTGCTGATGGACAGGTAGTCATAGTTCAGCGACTTGCTGCGAATCGCCATGGCCTCGCTCTCGCCGATCATATCCGCCAGCGCGTTCATAACAAGGTCGCCGTTGGCACCGGAGGACGAGGCATTATAGGCGTCCTCGAGGAAATAGGACGAGGTGAACCACACCATTTCTCCGTCGCCGGGGCGCACAGAAACGCCCGTAGCAAAGGGGCCGTCGATGTCGCCGTCCTCATAATCGTAGGTGGTCATGGCGTAGCCCGTCACCTTGCTGAAGGAGGTTCCTGAGGTGGTCAGCAGCTCCGTCACTGTTCCGCTGGCGGAATCGTCCACGATCAAGCCCAGTGCAATGGGCATGATAACAGAATAATTGGAGCCGATCAGCGAATCGGTGATGTCGTCGCTTTGTAGCTGCGGCAGAAGGGCCGCCGGGCCGCTGAACGCCGAATAGTAGTTGGAGTCGCTCTCGACCACGATCCCCTCCGCCGGCTCCACGCCGTAGTCAGAGAGCAGGCTGTACAGGTTTTCCAGGATCCCGTCCTCACGGGTTGGGCCGGCGATCACCAGCAGCTTGCCGCCACCAGATACATACTCCGCCAGCAGATCCCGCTCGTCCTCCGAAATGTCGCTCTCCGGCGCGTAGATCATCAGGCAGTCCGCGTCCTCCGGAATGGTTTCCGTATGGAGAAGGGACAGGCTCTCCGTTTCGATGTTGTCCTTTTCCACCTGCTCGGCAAAGGTGCTGGGGAGGTCGGCCTCGCCGTGGCCCTCCACGAGATAGAGCTTGGGCTGCTCCTCGTTCACCACATAGTCGATAGCCGAGGTGATGGCGCCTTCACCGTCGAAGGAGGTGGAGTAGGAATAGGAGTACATATCTGTAGTCTGAACGTAAATGTCATTGTAGCTGATATAGCGGCTGCGTTCGCCACTCTCAACGATCAGGCTGTTGTTGGGGACGCTCTCGCTGGTGTACTGCTGGGTAAAGGTGGGATAGACATCTGGGTTCTTTTTCGCCACCTCAATGTGGTCGGACAGGCTTTCGTACTTGCTCAGCAGGTTTTCGATCACATCGTTTTCTTCGCCGGATTGCACAACCCAATAGATGGTCACATCCTGCTGAAGATTGTTGACCACGACCTTTGTGTTGCTGGTGATGGAATAGAGCTTGCTGGAGCTGATATCATAGTTGGTCATGGACTTCGGCAGCGCCGAGGCGAACACATTCACCGCAATCAGAATCGCCAGCACGATGGCCGTGACGACCAGTGAATAGGAGCCGCCCCGCAGGGCGTTCCGGTTCTGGTCAGAGGGAACGGAGGCCCTTTTGAGAGAAAACTTTTTCATCAGTTATACCTCCGTTTCTCCATCGACTGCACCGACAAAAACAGGAAGAATCCCATCACGCTGACATAGTAGACGATGGCCGTGAGATCAAATGCGCCGTTGACAAAGCTATTGAACTGCCGGAACAACGAGAGCTTTGTCATAATATCCGGCAGCAGCCCCTCGAAGGCACTGCTGTTCACAAAGTAGGCGACCGAGAGTGCTGCGATCAGCACAAGGGTCACACCGTAAGCCAGATTCTCGTTCCGGGTCAGATTGTGGATCACCACGCCCAGCAGCAAAGCAATGACATACAGTGCGATCAATGAGCCCATGGCCGTGGAGGAGGTGTACTCTGCAAGACTCACGCTGTAATAGTTCAGCAAGATCGCCGCGATGCCGATACCGGCGGCGAAGCCCTGATTATCCGTCAAGGAGGAGAGGAACATCCCCACCGCCAGCAGCGCCGCCCCCATCATGAAAAAGGCAAACAGAGACCCGTAGGAGGTGGGCAGATACACCTCGCCGAACTGGGAAAACAGCAGCGGGTAGAGAGAAACGACCGCCAGCGGGATGAGGTACACCACAAGAAGGGCGAAATACTTGCCCAATACCACCTGCGTGGTGGTGATAGGCAGAGAATAGAGCAGTTGGTCTGTCCGCTGCCGCCGTTCCTCCGCCAGAGTGCGCATGGTCAGGATCGGAACGATGACCACGAAAATGATGCTTGCAAAGCTGAGCACAAACTCAAAGTTGCTCACCGCCGCCTGCAAATTGTAGAGCACGGAACCAAGTCCCACCACTGCCAGCAGAAACGCGCCGAATACATAGGCAGTCAGTGAGTGGAAATAGTTTCGCAGCTCATGGCGAAAAATTGCGCCCATTAAGCGTCCACCTCCGTTTCGTTTGGTTCTTCGGTGTATTGCTTAGATTCTTCCGCTTGACCGCTTTCCGTCAGCTCAAGGAATACATCCTCCAGACTTGCCTTATGCACAGACAGTTCCAAAAGCGCCTGATCCTCCTTTTCAAATGCAAAGAAAATACTGCGGGAAACCTTGTGCATATCGTCGCTGTCCGTTTTCAGACGCAGGGTCACCGCGCCGTCCGCCGCAAGCTCCGGCTGATCGACCGCTGTGATATGGGGCAGCGCCGCCAACAGCGCCTGTGCCTTTCCCACGGGGGCGTCTGTGGTGAGCACGATCTCGCCCGCCGAGCGCAGCTGCCGCTCCAGTTCCGCCGGAGTGCCGAGGGCGGTCAGCGTCCCTTTGGAAATGATGAGGATCTTGTCGCAGATGGTCTGCACCTCGGAGAGGATATGGGAGCTGAAAATGACAGTGTGGCGCTTTCCAAGCTCCTTGACCAGATTTCGGATCTCGATGATCTGAATGGGGTCAAGGCCGACGGTCGGCTCATCCAGAATGATGACCTCCGGCCTGCCGAGCAGCGCCTGCGCAATGCCCACGCGCTGCCGGTAGCCCTTGGAAAGCGTGGAAATTCTGCGGTTTCGAACCGGCTCAATGCCCGTGCGCGCCACGGCATCGGCGATCTGTACCGTCAACTCCGCTCCGCGCACCCCCTTAGCCTCCCCTACAAAGCGCAGGTATTCCATTGGTGTTTCATTCAGATAAAGCGGCGGCTGCTCGGGGAGATAGCCGATGAGCCTTTTGGCCTTTTCCGGCTCATCAAAAATATCGTAGCCGCCGATGCGCACATGCCCCTCCGTTGCGGAAAGGCAGCCGGCCATGATATTCATGGTGGTGGCCTTCCCCGCTCCATTGGGGCCGAGGAAGCCGTAGATCTGACCGCTTTCGATGGTAACGCTCAGATCGGAAACCGCCGGATGCTCGCCGTATCGCTTGCTCAGGTGTTCAATTTCGATCAAAGGAACACACCCTCCTTCTTTTTCGGATGCCCCCATTGTAGATGCCCAACTTAAAAGCAAGTTAAAAATCCATTTTCTCCGTTTTTTAAGTTGTTTTTGAGTCCGCCGCGTATGATGGAGCCAGCTTGAAGGGAGGTGCTTTTCCATGAAGTTCATCCGCAGGGCCTCGATCCCCGCCTGTTTGCTCGTCTGCTTATTTCTTGTTTTTTGTGCATATTCAAACTTATTTCACAAATCCGCGATAGAATCAGAACAGGAAGAAAATTTGGAACTTACGACGGTTTTTCGATATGAAAACGGAATGGCGATACGCAGAGGCAGCGTTCGTATCCGCTGCCGGCAAACAGAACAGTCCGCCGCGCTGAACGATTGCGGAGAAGCATCCCCCTTTCAAGTGCCGAAAGATAACGAGGCAACCTTGATCCTTACAGGAAGCGACGGCCGGGAGATCAGCCGCATCGCACTGCATTTTACCGCCGCTGCGGTGACAGATGCCTCCACAGATGAAAACGGCGTCGGGCACATCTCCGTCAAAGCCGAAACAGAGCAGCTGACACTGCTGCTGACGCTGGACGAGAGTGACCGCCTGCACTGCGGCCTGTACCTGAATGACTTACAATGACAGCAAGGAGGTCGATCATGGACTATTCAGTACCGGAAGTAACATCGGCAGAGCGGGAATTCTACGGAGAGAACCTGATCCTGCTGGAAGGCGCGATCTCCGAGTTTCTCTCCTGCATGGATATGATCCGCCGCTACGAGGTGCAGCTGGGAAACCGTGACCCGGTCGCGTCGTCTCAAACGCGCATCAAGAGCGCGGAGAGTATGCGGCAAAAGCTGCAAAGGCTCGCTTTTCCCGTCACGGCGGAAAGCGCGATGAAAAACGTCTTTGACGCTGCGGGCGTCCGTCTGGTCTGTCCGTTCATTCAGGATATCGACCGCACGGCGGAGCTGATCCGCGCCATCCCCGGCGTGCAGATCCAAACGGAAAAGGATTATATCCGCAGCCCGAAGCCCAACGGCTATCGAAGCTATCACATGATCCTTTCGATGCCGCTGCGCTTTCTGGGAAATTCCCAAAAAACCGTATGGCTGGAGGTCCAGCTGCGCACCATCGCCATGGACTGCTGGGCCAATATCGAACATCAGCTGAAATATAAGCAGAACATTCCGGATCAGGCACTGCTGCTACAGGAGTTGAAGCGATGCGCCGATGAGATCACCTCCACCGACCTTTCCCTGCAAACCATCCGCGATCTGATCGAACACCATGAGGAGGAACCGATATGAGAGTTTTAGTGGCCGATGACGAAGCTGCCATGACCCGCGCGCTGGAGGCGCTGCTCAAGCGGGAGCATTATTCCGTGGACGTGGTCAACAACGGGCAGGACGCGCTGGACTATGGCCTTGCGGAAAATTATGATGCGCTGGTACTGGACATCATGATGCCGAAGCTGGACGGGCTTCAGGTTCTGACCGCTCTGCGGGAGCAGGGCGTTGCGACTCCCGTTCTCCTGCTGACGGCTAAAAGCCAGATCGAAGACCGCGTAGCGGGATTGACCGGCGGTGCGGACGATTATCTTCCCAAGCCCTTTGACCCCAGAGAATTCGTAGCGCGGGTGGGGGCGCTGACCCGCCGTGGCGGAGCCTATACCCCAAGCCTTCTCACCGTCGGCAACACAACATTAAACCGTTCTACCTTTGAGCTGGTCGGCGAAAGTGCTTCCGTGCGCCTGAGCAGCAAAGAATTTCAAATGCTGGAGCTGCTAATGCGGCAAAAGGGACGGTTGATCTCCACGGAGCAATTCATGGAGCGCATCTGGGGCTATGACAGCGACGCGGAGCTGAATGTCGTCTGGGCCTATATCTCCTATCTGCGCCGAAAGCTGGAAATGGTAGGGTCCAATGTCCGCATTGCCGCCCGCCGGGGGCAGGGATACTTATTGGAGGAGATTGCATGATCCGAACGCTGCGGAAAAAATTCATCGCCATCGCCATGCTGTCGCTGCTGGGGACCATGACGGTTCTCTGCGCAACCATCGGCATCGGGAATTACTGCGTTGCCGCAAGCCGGGCAGACAAGGCCATCGACATCCTCTATCAGAATGATGGCGAATTTCCGGTGCCGGACGGCAACGCAAGCCCCTCCGCCCACGCAGGCTTTCAGGTCACGCCGGAAACGCCGTTTGAGACCCGCTATTTCATTGCGCGCCTGACGGCGGAGGATGCCGTCAGCGCGGTCGATCTTGAGCACATTGCCGCGCTGGACCGGCAGACCGTTGTTTCCACGATCGAACAGATCGTTTCCAAAGGGACGGCCAAGGGCTATGTCGGGCAGTATCGCTTCGGAAGATTTGAAAATAAAACCAGCGGATATACGCTGATCGTTGTTGACTGCTTCATGCAGCTGCAATCCGCCTATGCGGTGTTCCGCGTAATGGCGGCGGGTTTT
>ERZ779843.3870-NODE-3870-length-12055-cov-2.825583_pt1 | contig 12055 bp, 10 predicted proteins | sample MGYA00511560_ERZ779843 | MGnify/ENA primary metagenome ERZ779843 (study PRJEB29588, sample SAMEA2158062) | human gut metagenome | biome: human gut; feature: human-associated habitat; material: faeces | place: Denmark | collected 2008/2010 ... | reverse complement strand
CCGATCACGGATTCCTCCGTCATGCCAAACATCCCGCTCGACGGCAGAACCTCCGGAAGCATGCTTTTCGGGATCTGAAAATAATCCAGAATTTCCGGATCCCACTGCCGTTTGTGGATATCAAACAGCATCGTCCGGGATGCGTTGGTATAATCCGTCGCAAACACCTGTCCCTTGGTCAGGTTCCACATCAGCCAGGTGTCCACAGTGCCGAACAAAAGCTCTCCGTCCTCTGCCATCTGGCGCGCACCCTCCACGTGCTCCAGAATCCAGCAGATTTTCGTTGCGGAAAAATAAGCGTCCGGAATCAGTCCCGTCCGTTCCCGGATCACTTTGTCAAAACCGTCCTTTTTGAGCGCGTCGATCTTATCCGCTGTCCGCCTGCACTGCCATACAATCGCCGGATAAACCGGTTTTCCGGTCTTTTTCGAAAAACAGATCGTCGTCTCACGCTGATTCGTAATGCCAATTGCCGCAATATCGTCCGCCTCCGCGCCGATCTGTCCCATCGCCTCGACCGCTACGGAAAGCTGGGACGACCAGATTTCCATCGGATTGTGCTCTACCCAGCCCGGCTGGGGATAATACTGTGCAAACTCTTTCTGCGCAACAGAGCAGACCTTTCCGCTCCTGTCAAACAAAATACAACGGGAACTCGTCGTTCCCTGATCCAGTGCCATGACGTACTTCTTCGCTTTCTGCATACCCATACCCCCTGTATCGTATTTTTGCATCTGTCTTGTCTGTACCTTTGGACCTGTAAGCTGCAGCAGTCCTGCTTTTACAGAAAGAAAACCCCTCCTCCGAAATTTTTCTTCCTGTAAAAACAGAACTGCCGCGCTGAACCTCTTCAGTGCGGCAGTATGTTATTGTCTATTAAACCTCTACAACACGCAGCATGTTAGTTCTGCCGGGGATACCCAGAGGCATACCTGCAGTCAGGACAACCTTGTCGCCCTTCTTGATCAGACCTGCGTTCTCTGCAGCCTTAACTGCTTCACGGAACAGATCCTCTGCAGTGTTCTCTTCTGCAATCAGCAGAGGAGTTACGCCCCACTGCAGGTTCATCTGACGCCATACCAGACGGCTGGTTGTGCATGCGATGATCGGGCAGTTGGGTTTGAAACGTGCTACCATGCCGGAAGTAAAGCCAGACATGGATACCGGGATGATTGCTGCTGCATTCAGGTCAGTAGCAACGGTGCAGGTTGCGTGGCAGATAGAAGTGGTTGTATCCTGCTCCTGAGGAAGTCTTGCACCAGTCTTCTGCAGACGGCCTACATAGTCGATATCCTTTTCTGCGCGCTCTGCGATACGAACCATGGTCTGAACAGCTTCCAGCGGGTAATCGCCGTTTGCTGTCTCACCGGAAAGCATGATACCGGTTGTGCCATCGTAGATAGCGTTTGCAACGTCGGTTGCCTCTGCACGGGTCGGACGGGGATGCTTCATCATGGAATCCAGCATCTGTGTAGCAGTGATAACGTTCTTACCAGCTGCAGTTGTCAGCTTGATGATTCTCTTCTGGATGATCGGAACCTCTTCCATCGGGATCTCAACACCCATATCGCCACGGGCTACCATGATACCGTCGGAAACTTCGATGATCTCTTCCAGGTTCTGAATACCCTGCAGGCTCTCGATCTTGGAGATGATCTGGATCTTGGAGTTGTGCTCCTTTAAGATCTCACGGATCTGCAGTACGTCTTCTTTGCTTCTTACGAAGGAAGCTGCGATGAAATCGAAGCCCTTTTCGCAAGCGTAAACGATATCTGCGTGATCCTTCTCATCGATGAAGGGCAGGTTTAATTTTACGCCGGGAACGTTAACGCCCTTGTGGTTGGAGATCGGGCCGTCGTTCATAACGGTGCAGACGATTTCTGTGTCGCCCTGCACTTCTTCAACCTTCAGACCGATCAGACCGTCATCCAGCAGGATGGAATCGCCAGGCTTAACATCCTGAGGCAGATTCTTATAGGTAATGGTTGCGCGCTCTGCGGTACCCATGATCTCTTCGGTGGTCAGAGTGAACTTCTGGCCTGCTTTTAATTCTACTTTGCCTTCTGCAAAGTCGCGCAGACGGATTTCAGGGCCTCTTGTATCAAGCAGTACTGCAACAGGAAGGTTCAGCTCACGGCTGATCTTTCTGGTTCTTTCAAGCTTCAGTCCATGCTCTTCATAGTCGCCGTGGGAAAAGTTGAATCTCGCCACGTTCATGCCGGCCAGAATGATCTTACGAAGCATGTCTTCATCCTGAGACGACGGACCAATTGTGCAGATAATTTTGGTTCTTCTCATTGTAAATCTCCTTTTAGCATAATTTGAGTATTGTTATGGCATCATGATCGACTCCCTGAACCGGGAGATTCATTTGCCTGTAACGCGTAATCACATCGACAGCTTCCTGCGTGATCTGTTCCCCGGGCGCCACAATTGGAATTCCGGGCGGATACAGATTGATAAACGCACCAGCTGTCTGTCCTACCGCTTCTGTAAGCGGCACCTGCGCTTTTGGCGCATCCAGCGCATCCGTCAGACTGATCTGCTGTTTTAAAACCGGATACGCAAGCAGCTTACGGTTTTCCTGTACCGGCTCGTCCGCGGCGACACAGAAATCATCGATCTCTTTCAGGGCGTCCCACAGACGCTGCCAACCGTCTGCTGTATCACAACAGGTCATAATCGCGGTCACATAATTTCCGGCCGCCATTTCCATCTGCAAATGATATTGCTTTAAAAGAATATCGTAAAAACGCTTTCCGGTCAAACATGTTTTTGAAGTTTCTGATAAAATTTTGCCGGAATCCATCAAAAAACCGGTTTCTGACGTCATTTTCCGGCTCCATTTCGTGCCGTTCGTCAAAACCTGCAGCCGTTTCAGACTGCTGCAGCGTTCCAGAAAACGTTCTCTTTCCGTAAAAAAGCTGTCCCACAGTCCTGCGCCATGTTTTTTCACCATGTCCATACAGGAATCCATCGCCGCCATCATCAGATAGGAGGGCGAGCTCGTCTGATAAATTCCTTCAAACAGCCGGAGCCGTTGCGTACTGACCCGGCTGCCTTTTTGCAACAGGAGTGCGGTCTGTGTCAGGCACGGCATCGTCTTATGAAGGCTTACGATCGTCAGATCTGCCCCCAGTGCAACCGGACTTTTGGGAAATCCCGGATGAAATCCGAAATGTGCTCCGTGGGCGGCATCTACGATTAAAGTCTTCCCGAACCGGTGAACGGTCTCTGCAATCGACGCAATGTCTGCCGTGATTCCGTCATAGGTCGGAGAGGTCAAAAGCACTGCAGATGCGTCCGGATTCTGAATCAGCGCAGCTTCGATCTGTTCCTTTGTCAGCGTGCCTGCCAGGGATGTCCCCGGCACGATATCCGGATACAGATAAACCGGCGTCAGCCGCCGCAGATAAATGCTGTGGTAAACCGCCTTGTGGCAGTTGCGCGCCAGAATCAGCTTTCCACCCTCCGGCACTGCTGCTGAAATCGCGGTCAGAAGCCCTGCCGTGCTTCCGTTGACACTGTAGTAACAGCTGTCCGCACCATACAGCGCCGCCGCCTTTTCCTCCGCGTCTTTCAAAATTTCTTCGGGATCGTGCAGATTGTCAAATCCGTCGATCTCTGTAATGTCCAGTCTCGCCGCCCTTTGCAACGCCTCCGGAAAATCCGGCAGCATCTCTGTAAGCCGACGTTTATGTCCCGGCATATGAAAGGGATAGCAATCGCTGTCTGCATAAGCCGCCAGACTCTCAGCAAGTGTCCTCTGCATCATTGTTTTCTGATTTCTTTCTGTTCTTATTACGCCCCTTGCGCTCCAGAAGCGTCTCCTTCAAGGAGCAGTATTTATCCGCAGTCGTCACGACCCATGCCTCCCGACAGCGCGGGATGTGGAACAGGGTCAGCGGCCACATATGCTTCCGGATAATATCCCGTTCCCGCGGTGTCAGCTGATACTCCCGGCTCGCATTTTCCAGCGCAACATTCGGATGGTGAAAGCCGTGCAGCTTTTCGTGGGAATACTTGTCATGCCAGTCATAGAGGAAGTAGTCGTGGAGCAGTGCGCCCCGGACCAGGTCCCGTTCGTGACAGTGGATGCCAAGTTTTTCAAGAAATTTTTCCAGCTTTAAGCTGCATTCCGCCACGCGGATCGAATGGCTGTGTACGGACACGCTTCCGTGCTGGATAAAGCTATTGGTGCTTTTAAAGTTGCCGGACTGCAGAATGTCCCCACCATGCTTTCTCAGATTTCTGCGCAGCTTTGCATGCTGCCGTGCCCATTTCCGGAAAGCTTCTTTGCGCTTCTGCTCTTTGCGCTCGTCCTTCGTCATATTCCGGCCTTCCTGTGCCGATACACGAATCTATGCCGTTCTTTTGTCGGCACCTGCTCTTTTTCATAAAACAGCGCTTTTTTACAGTTTTATAGTATACCACATTTTGCCTTTACTTACTACGTACAAACCGTGAAATATTTGCAAAATAAAGCAGTTTTGTCATTCAAATTACATAATTATCTCCGGGCTGCCATTGCTTGGTCAGCTCCTGAATGGTGATACCCGACAAATATTCCCGAACAACCTTTTCCAGCCCCTCCCAGACCGGAAGCGTCGCACACATTCCTCTTCGCTCACATTCCCTTGCAGTGTCCTCTAAACAGGACACCGGAGCCATACTGCCCTCCGTGAGCTTCAGGATCTCATATACATTGTATTCCTCCGCCGGTCTGGTCAGCCGGTACCCTCCGCCTTTGCCGCGCAGACCCTCCAGCACGTCTGCCTTCGTTAAGGATTTCACGATGCTTTCCAGATATTTTTCTGAAATTTCCTGCCGCTCCGCGATATCCTTCAGCGGAATAAATTTTCCATTATTATGCTCTGCCAGATCGATCATCACGCGCAGCGCATATCGTCCTCTCGTTGAAACCATCATATCCTGTTACCCTTCCTTTCAAAGCTTTTTCAAAATTTCTTCTACACTTTCCGCCCGTAAAAATTCATGGCTTTGCCCAAAGCCCGCCTGATCGAGTGCCGAATTTTTCATAATCCACGGATGCCCGACCTCTGCCAGCATCGGCAGATCGTTATAGTTATCCCCAATCGCGATCACATCTTCCGGAGAAATCCCCAGCACACCGCAAAGATCCCGCATCCCGGTTCCTTTGTCCGACAGCATAAAATCCAGCCATTTTTCCCCTGCAACCGCCGCTGAGAACTCTCCTCTCCACGGATCACCGAACGGCTTGTCATATTTTGCCGCGCCGCTTCTGCAATAAGCTGATACCTTTATCATGTCCTCTTTAATTTCGTCCAGGCTGTGAACAATTTCTACACGATTTCCCAAAAAATACTGAATATGATAAATATAATCTTCATGCTTTGGCATCAGATAACTGGTATTGGCTCCGGAAATCAGAACTTCCATATCGTCATTGGCAAGAATCTGCTTTGCAAGCGCTTCTGCTCGGCTGCGCGGCATCGGCCGTTTCTTTAAAATCTGATCCTTTCGATAAAGAATCGCACCGTTTTCGCACAGAAACGTCATCTCTTCCGCCTTCGGAGCAAACAGATTTTTCAGATTGCTGTACTGTCTGCCGCTCGCTGCCGCAAATAGTATTCCTTTTTTCAAAAGTCTGTCAATCTGAACAAAAACTGCTTCCGGTACTTCCCTTTCTCCACTCTGAAGCAATGTTCCATCAATATCTGTCGCCACCAGTTTGATCATGTGTTCTCCATTCTCCGTTCACCCGTGCCATTCGTGAAATACCCATTTCCCCTATTACCTACTATGATAACCTCTTTTTACTGTATTTGTAAAGCACCAAACGCTTCCAATTCCTCTGTGCTGTCTCCGAACCTGTATGCTTCCATGTTTTCTTCTGCCTGGCAGCTCATTTTTTCCTCATTTTTCCAAATCTGACCGGTGTTTTTTTCCTGCTGCCGTTCTATACTGAGCTTATACGGAACGGAAAACAGTGTCCGCATCCGCAAATATGCAGGAATCGAGGACTTTTACCATGAGATATTCCAATCATATTGTTGATGAAACCACGCATGCTTTCAAATGTGCCAAATGGTTCGCACTGGTCAGCTCCCTGCTGCTTGGCATTTTCGGCACGGTGCTGCTGATCTGGCCCAATACTTCCATGAACGTTATCTGCACCCTGCTCGGTGTTTTGATGGTTGTTTTCGGCGTCAGCAAAATAGTCGGCTACTTCTTTAACGTCAGCTACCACATCGGCTTCCAGTTCGATCTTGCACTCGGACTTTTCGCCCTGCTGTTTGGTATTTTGTTTCTGACCCATCCCGGTGCTGTACTTTCCATTACCTGGGTGCTGGTCGGTATCTATGAAATCGTAGAGAGTGTATTTAAAATCCAGACCGCGATGGATGCCCGCCACTATCAGCTCTCCGGCTGGGGACTGCTTTTATTCTCCGCCATCGTCTATTTGCTGTTTGGTATTTTCCTGACCTTCAACCCTGCAAAGGGCGGCAGCCTGTTCGTTCAGGTCATGGGCATTTCGCTGATCTTCGCCGGAATTGAAAATATTATCTTCACGTTCTATACCTCCAAACGTTTAAAAGACATCCGCAACCGTCTGCACGACGAGTGGATCGAGATGGACGAGGATAATATTATCGACTGATCGACGTTACATACACGTACACACCGGTATCCACATTCCATGTACGCACGCAAAAAGCCCGTCGTTTCGCAGCTTCGCCTGAAAGTTTTCTTTCGGGCAACCGCGAATCATCGGGCTTTTTTTATATAGCATTTTCTAACTGATATTTCATTCCGGGTGCTTATCCTTACACCAGCATGATCATCTGGCGTCTTGCGCCCGTCTTTACTAAATACTGCTTTAACATAATATTCCTTTTTAGCCAAACTCCCAGAAGCTGCGCCGGTTTTTGGGCTTCACCGGCTTTTCTTCCTCTTCTGTCCGATACTGCAAAATCATGGAGGATGTCTTCGGCATCGTCACCGTAATTCGTCCTGCTGAAACTTCTATCTCCATCGGATTGATGTCATAGCCCCTTTCCCCGGTCAGGATCAGCCGCTGCAGCGTGCAGTCCCGCGGGATCCCCAGCTCCCAGACAGAAAGCTCTTTTGTAATCTCATTTTCATTATTATTGATCAAAACAACCGAATGATTATTTTTTGTAAATCGCCCATATGCCAGGAAATTATAGTCCAGGGTCAGACATTTTAAGGAGCCTGTCTTAAATTCCTTATTCTGACGATGAATCCGGATGATCTCCCGATGAAAGTTGATCAGCTCTTTATCTTCCCTGCCCCACGGATAGGTACGGCGGTTATCCGGATCGGTAAAGCCACAGACGCCCGCTTCGTCGCCATAATAAACCGTAGGCGCGCCAGGCCATGTCATCTGCATGACAACAGCCTCCAGAAGCACTGCTTTTTTTACATCATGATTTGCCGCCTCTGCGCCGAGACTGTTCGTTCTGCCGACACGACGGTTTGTTCTGGTCAAAAATCTGGAATGGTCATGGTTGGAGAGCTCATTCATGGCAGTTAACCAGGACGGCATCGCCATATTTGCTCCGTGATATGCCATTGCGCCCACAAAGCTGTCCGCGTTTCCCAGAAGATCCTGCCGATAATCATCGCTGTGCTTCTCCATGCCTGTTAAAAACCAGCTGACCGGCTCCATAAATGCGTCATAGTTCATAACCGTATCCCACTGATCTCCCTGCAGCCAGGAAGACGGATCTCCGTAATGCTCCGCAACAATCAATGCATGGGGATTGGCCTCCTTGACCGTATCCCGGAATTTTGCCCAGAACCGGTGGTTATACTCTGGGGAATGTCCAAGATCTGCCGCAACGTCCAATCTCCAGCCATCTGCATGAAAGGGCGCAGATACCCATTTTCTCGCGACCTGCAAAATATAGTCCTCAAGCTGTCTGGAGCCCTCATAATTCAGCTTGGGAAGTGTATCGTGGCCCCACCATCCATCATAGGTCGGATTATATGGGAACCGGTTATTGTCATGGAAACTGAAGTAATCATGATATGGACTGTCTTCTGAAATATACGCGCCCTTCTCATAGCCGGGCTTGTTTTCATAAATCCGCTCCCGATCAAGCCACTTATTGAAGGAACCGCAATGATTGAATACACCGTCCAGGATTACCCGTATTCCACGTTTATGAGCTTCCTCAATGACCTGGATCAGTAATCTGTCACTTGCTTCCAGATTTTCGCTGTCTGTGGTTCTGAGGATATAACGGTCTGCGTGGGTATTATCTGTTTCCCAGTCCTCCAGAAGCCGTCCGCCATCCTTTACGATCTTTCCGCAGTGCGGATCCACATGGTCATAATCCTGGCTGTCATATTTATGGTTGGAAGGCGACACGAACAGCGGATTGAAATAAATAACCTCCACGCCGAGCTGTTCCAGGTAATCCATTTTATCCAACACGCCCTGTAAATCTCCGCCATAAAAATCACGCACATCCATTGAGGACGGATACCGGTACCAGTCCTCTACATGCTGTGATTTTGCGCCGATATAATGATATTCATTTGTCAGGACATCATTTGTCGGATCCCCATTGCAGAAGCGATCCACATAAATCTGATACATCACGGCACCCTTCGCCCAGTCCGGCGTATCAAAGCCAGGAATCAGGACGAAATTGTAATGCTCATCCGGCCGTTTTACCACACCACGAAAATCATAATAGCAGGTGATCGCACCTGCCTGAATTTCAAAATACCAGCTGATCTTTTCATTATCCAGCTGCAGCTTTACTTCATAATAATCAAACTGCGCGTCTGATGATGCCTTAAACATCAGATTTTTCTGCCCTTTACAGACTAAAAAAACGCGATCGACATTGCTGCGCTTGGTGCGGAATGCGATCTTTACCCTGCTGTAGGGTGCAGGCTCCGGCGGCGTCACATAATTTTCTGTCGTATCACTATAAAGCGCCCTTTTACTGAAAACAGGGCGCATCTCATTCATATATTTCTGATCACTGAAAAAACGATTAAATTCCATGATTTTCTTTACCTATCCTTTACAGACCCATTTTATACTACCGTTTTCGGAATGGCAAGCCAAAATCCTGCTCCAGCGCCATATCGCAGCATAAGGATATTCTGCCGCATGATAAAAGGACAGCCGTTAAGCTGTCCTTTTCAGAGAAGGTATTTCTTCTTATGGGGTATAGCAAAAATATATAATGTATTGGGGGGGGTTACAAAGAGTATAATAGCAGACCCGCCCCTTTTTGTATATTCTCCGTTTTCACAAATATCACAAATTTTCGTTTTTGTTTTTGTGACTATTTACCATTTACGCGAAGAAATCTTCCGGTTGCTTTTCAAACAGCGCTTCAAATTCTGCGCGGCTGATCTTTTCTTTTTTCAAAAGCAGCTGTGCGCTCTTATGCAGCACATCACTGTTTTCCAGAATCAATGCCTTTGCCTTTGCATAACACTCGTCGATAATCCGGTGGATTTCTCTGTCGATCTCCCCGCTCACCAGCTCGCTGTGGGCCTTTGCATGCGCCAGATCCCGTCCGATGAACACTTCATCATCGTCATCATCATAGCAGATCACGCCTACGTTTTCAGACATTCCGTACCGTGTTACCATCTTTTTCGCAATCTGTGTCGCCTTTTTGATATCACTGGATGCGCCGGTGGTAATATCATCAAAAATAATTTCTTCCGCGATTCTTCCGCCCAGGGATACCATAATCTCCTGCAGCATGCGCCCCTTTGTCATAAACATATCGTCACGCTCCGGCAGCGGCATCGTATAACCAGCTGCACCTGCGCCGGTCGGAATGATCGACACCGAATAAACCGGTCCGACATCCGGCAGCACATGGAACAAAATCGCATGTCCGGATTCGTGATACGCTGTGATCTTACGCTCTTTATCAGAAATAATACGGCTCTTTCGTTCTGTTCCGATTCCTACTTTTACAAAAGCAGTCTTGATATCCTCCTGACTGATAAAGCACCGGTTATCCTTTGCTGCTACAATTGCCGCCTCGTTTAACAGATTTTCCAGATCGGCTCCGGTAAATCCTGCCGTTGTCTGAGCGATCTGTTTTAAATCCACGTTATCACCCAAGGGTTTATTTTTCGCGTGAACCTGCAGGATCGCCTCTCTTCCTCCAACATCCGGCAGTCCGACTGCGATCTTTCGATCAAATCGTCCGGGACGCAGGATCGCCGGATCCAGGATATCTACGCGGTTTGTCGCTGCCATTACGATGATTCCTGCATTTGCAGCGAAACCGTCCATCTCTACCAACATCTGATTCAGCGTCTGCTCTCTTTCATCATGACCGCCGCCCATACCGGTTCCACGTCGTCTCGCCACCGCGTCTATTTCATCAATGAACACGATACATGGTGCATTTTTTTTCGCTTCTTCGAACAAATCCCGAACACGGGAAGCACCGACACCGACGAACATTTCCACGAAATCAGAACCGGAAATGGAGAAAAACGGAACGTTTGCTTCGCCCGCAATCGCCTTTGCCAGAAGGGTTTTACCGGTTCCGGGAGGTCCCTCCAGCAAAACACCCTTGGGGATTCTCGCCCCGACCTTTGTAAACTTGCCCGGATCTCTTAAAAAATCAACGATCTCCTGCAGGTCTTCCTTCTCTTCCTTCAGTCCGGCAACATCCTTTAATGTAACCTTGCTGTCGCCTGCCAGGCTCAGCCGCGCACGGCTTTTGCCGAAATTCATCATCTTATTGCCGCCATTCATCTGGGCATTCTGTGCATTCATCATCATGAAGATCAGAAGCACACCGCCCACAGTGATCAGCGCAGGCAGGATGGACGTTAAAAATATATTATCGCCGGGCACATCCCTCACGATCGTCTTGACTCCTGCCGTTTCCAGCTCCCCCAGCACCGGATTGACATCCGATACCACCAGCACCTTTTCGTCTCCCGAGGTAAGATGTACCTCCACGGAACCGGTCGGCACTTCCCGGTTCTGCACTACTACAGCTCCCGATATTTCTCCGGCATCCAGCATCTGATTGAATTCCGCCTGTGTACAGGTATCCTCCATGCTGCGCAGTATTCCCGAAAACCAGAAAACCAGGAGCACAATAAGCAAAAGGGAAATGACGAGATTCATTCCTCTGCCGTTTTTATTCACTGCATCCTCCTTCGGCTAAAAGCCTGCATCAATCAAATTTTACCACCCCGATGTACGGAAGGTTGCGGTAACGCTGGTCGTAATCCAGACCATAGCCTACCACAAATTCGTCCGGAATCTGGAATCCGGTATAATCTACCTTTACATCGATCACACGGCGATCCGGCTTATCCAGAAGCGTGCAGAGTGCCATGGACTTCGGTCCGCGTGCCTTTAACATATCCAGCAGATAGCTCAGGGTACGTCCGGAATCCACGATATCCTCCACAACAATAACATCCTTGTCGCGCAGAGGCTCATCCAGATCCTTTACGATCTTAATAACTCCGCTTGATTTGGTATCACCGCCGTAGCTGGATACAGACATGAAATCCAGAGATACCGGAACGGTAATCCGCTTTGCCAGTTCACATAAGAAAAAGCTGCCGCCCTTTAATACGCATACCAGATGAACCTGTTTTCCGGCATAATCTTTACTGATCTGCTCACCAATCTCCTGAATCCTTCTGTCTACCTCTTCTTCCGACAACATCACTTCAACTCTTTCTGCCATGCCCAAATCCTCCTTGGTTTTTCTGTTCTATTCTTGCTTCTCCATACATGTAACTTCCAAAATCACCCTCGTCTGCTCCGTTACCCGATAGTATGTGCTGATTCTTCCGCCCGGTACCCAGATAATGTGATTCCCGTCTGCCAGCACCATCATACTGTTCCGCTCATTTGCAGGAATTTTTTCTTCGATCATATATTTCTTTAAGCTTTTTTTTGAAAAATTATCATCGATTGTCAGATAATCTCCGCTCCTGCGCGTTCGAAATACGACAGATTGTATTATTTTATCATAATCCAACCATTTCGTATACTTTTTTTGAGGGATATTTTTTAAAAAAGCAC
>ERZ779843.3858-NODE-3858-length-12081-cov-4.110511_pt1 | contig 12081 bp, 10 predicted proteins | sample MGYA00511560_ERZ779843 | MGnify/ENA primary metagenome ERZ779843 (study PRJEB29588, sample SAMEA2158062) | human gut metagenome | biome: human gut; feature: human-associated habitat; material: faeces | place: Denmark | collected 2008/2010 ... | reverse complement strand
TTTTTCGCGGCGTTCATCTCGCGCATGGCCGACGCGCCCTGGGCGATAAAAGTGCCCACGGCGTTAGCGGTGTTTGAGACGGCGCTCCCCAGGTCGCGACTCGTGGCGGAAGCATGCGAGGTGGTCGGGTGCGCGGCCTCGGCGGCATTCGTATCGGCAGTCTGCGGCGCGGCGATATTGCCGGTACCGCCTTCAATCACGGAAAAGCCCGCTGCATGCGGGTCGACCGCGTCGGCGCCGATCGTGGGGTGCTCGAGTTGCAGGAACGAGGGCATGGTGCTGCCCTGGTCGGCAACCGGGGTCTCGCCGGGCACAAACGTCGAGGCAGCTTCGGCGGCTTCCTCTTCCTCGGCGTCGACATCGGCATCGGCGACAGCGTTCTTCATCGCTTTGACGGCATCCATCATGGAGTCCATGACGGCGTCGAGTTCTTCTTCCGATGACACCTCGATGGGGCCCGCTGCTTGCGGAGCGTTCTCGGCCTTGGGTTCAGTATCGCTTGGGTCCGGCTGCTCTAGCTGATCTTCTTTGCCTTGATCTGCGGCAACATTTGCGTCTCCGGCCTCGTCTGCGGCGGCAGGAGCCTCCTCGACAGCGGCATCAATGCCGCCATCGCTGCTGGTAGAAGTATCGCAGTCGTCAATGGTGTCTGCGGAATCATCAATATGCTGTTGAGTCTGGGGGTCCAGCTCGTCTGTCATAGGCATGTGCTCCTCATCGTTGTTTGTCACCCTATGATAAAGTCTCGCGCCGACATCCCGCGCGCCGCAGCAAAGTTTCAAAACGTGTTCGATGGCTCGCGTCGATAGCAAAAACTCGGCCGCTTTATCCAGTTTGTACTTGACAATCCCTTCGCCGAAAGACGTTATGCCGTTCGCCTGCCGAGGCCTTTTCTTTTCACTTGAACACGTTAAAGTTGCATCTCAGCTTTTGGCGCGTTTATTTGGATGCGCGCAGTCGGCGGGTGCGCCCGCCGCGATTTGAAAGGACTTCGTATGGGACTTTTCACTGGTAAGACCGTGATCGTCACCGGCGGCGGCAAGGCCACGCTTAAGGACGGCTCCGCTGGCTCCATCGGCTACGGCATCGATATCGCTTTTGCCAAGGAGGGCACGAACCTCGTTATCACCGGTCGTAACGTTGCTAAGCTCGAGGCTGCCAAGGAGTCTCTTGAGGCTGAGTACGGCGTCAAGGTTCTGCCTGTTCAGGCCGATGTCTCCGCCGGCCAGGACAACGAGGCCGTCGTGCAGAACGTTATCGACAAGGCGATTGAGGAGTTCGGCCGCATCGACGCCGTCGTCAACAACGCCCAGGCCAGCGCCTCGGGTGTGACTATCGCCGACCACACTATGGACCAGTTTAACCTGGCCATCTACTCTGGCCTGTATGCCACCTATCTGTATATGCAGAAGGCCTATCCGCACCTGAAGGAGACCAAGGGCTCCGTGGTCAACTTTGCCTCGGGCGCCGGCCTGTTTGGCAACTATGGCCAGTGCAGCTATGCTGCCGCCAAGGAGGGCATCCGCGGTCTGACCCGCGTCGCCGCCAACGAGTGGGGCAAGGACGGCATCAACGTCAACATCGTGTGCCCGCTTGCCTGGACCGCTGCACTCGAGAACTTCCAGGACGCCTATCCCGAGGCGTTCAAGGCCAACGTTCACATGCCGCCGGCGGGCCATTACGGCGATGTCGAGAAGGAGATCGGCCGCGTTGTCGTTCAGCTTTGCGGCCCCGACTTTAAGTATATGAACGGCGAGACCGTCACCCTCGAGGGCGGCATGGGCCAGCGGCCCTAAGAGTTACGGCGTTTTACCAAACGCCGTAACGGGCCGACGCTGCGCGGGCCGCATTTGGACAATCTGACGTTCAACTTCAAGGGCGCGACCAGAAGGTCAGCGCCCTTTCGTTTCACGTCACCTTGCCTCAAATGCGACCCGCTCGCTGACTTATGCTCAACCTATGGCGTCATCTCGCCCCAAAAGGGCCTCCCTCGCTCTGGTGGGTTTTCGCTGTCGGTACTAAAACATCGGCGTTGTCGAAGTAGTCATGGGGGACGTTCTTAAACGACTACATAGCATGAGAGTGGATAATCTCCCGGTTTGAGTCTGCATTCAAGTTCAAAGTGGGAGATTATCCACTCTCATTTGTTATGTGCACGAAAATTAACGCTCGTTTCTGCTCTGCCTACATTTGGAGGAAGAGCTCGTGGAGGCGGGTGTCGTCGTCGAGCTCGGGGTGGAAGGTGACGCCGAGCTGGTTGCCCTGGCGGGCGGCGACGATGCGCCCGTCGACTTTCGCTAAGGCCTCAGCATTGCCGTGCACCTGGACGATGCGGGGTGCACGGATAAACGTTAACGGCACTTCACTGTCGATACCGTCTACCTGCCCCTTGGTGTGAAAACTGCCGAGCTGTCTGCCATAGGCATTACGCTCAACGAGCACATCCATGGTTGCCAGGCGCGGCGTTCCCTTATCGTCGTGGGCGGCAAGGTCGTGAGACAGAAGAATCAGGCCGGCACAAGTTCCCAATACAGGCATGCCTTCAACAATGCGGGTGCGAAGCCCCTTGAGCATATCGAGTTCGGCAAGCAGCTTGCCCTGAACGGTAGACTCGCCGCCGGGGAGGACCAGACGGTCAAAGTCCTGCTGTAAATCGGCCGCCTGCCTCAGCTCAATACAGTGTGCGCCCAGCTCGGATAGTCTTGCCTCGTGCTCGGCAAAAGCGCCTTGGACCGCCAGCACGGCGACCGTCTGGTCTGCATAATCGCTCATGTGCGATCCTTTCTGCCGGACTAGCGCCCGCGCTCCTCCATGATGATCTCGATCTCGTCGGCGTTGATGCCCACCATGGCCTCGCCCAGGTCCTCCGAAAGCTCGGCAATGAGCTTGGCATCGGTGAAGTTTGCCACGGCCTTGACGATGGCGGCTGCGCGCTTGGCGGGGTCGCCGCTCTTAAAGATGCCCGAGCCCACAAAGACGCCTTCGGCGCCCAGCTGCATCATCAGCGCGGCGTCGGCGGGGGTCGCTACGCCGCCGGCGGCAAAGTTCACGACGGGAAGCTTACCCGTGGCGTGGACATCGCGCACCAGCTCGACCGGAACCTGCAGCTGCTTGGCAGCCTCAAAGAGCTCGTCGTCACGCAGGGCAATAACGTCGCGGATCTGCTTTTGGATCTTGCGCATGTGGCGCACAGCCTGGACGACGTCGCCCGTGCCCGGCTCGCCCTTGGTACGAATCATCGTGGCGCCCTCGGCAACACGGCGCAGCGCCTCGCCCAGGTCGCGGGCACCGCAGACAAACGGGACGTCAAACTGGGTTTTGTCGATGTGGTAGACATCGTCGGCGGGGGAGAGAACCTCGGACTCATCGATGTAGTCGATATCGATGGCCTGAAGGACCTGCGCCTCGACGATGTGACCGATGCGGCACTTGGCCATGACGGGGATGGAGACGGCCTCTTGGATGCCCTTGATCATCTTGGGGTCGCTCATGCGCGAGACGCCGCCTGCGGCACGGATGTCGGCCGGGATGCGCTCGAGTGCCATGACGGCGCAGGCGCCCGCCTCCTCGGCGATACGTGCCTGCTCGGGCGTGGTGACGTCCATGATGACGCCGCCCTTGAGCATCTGCGCGAGCTCGCGATTGAGTTTGACGCGATCGGCCTTGCTGGTCTGTTCTGCCATGGTTGCTCCCTTGGTTGGCATGTGCATTGCTTGACGGAACATCCTATCTGGGAGCTGGGTATGGCGAAATACTCAGTTTTCGAGATAATGACAAGGTCAGACTAATACCAGATTGAATGACTTAATAAGGTCAGGTGATAGGCTCATGCTTGACTACAATTTGGAAAAACGCGGCGGAGCATCGCTCTATGAGTATGTTTACCAGCAAATTCGAGATGATATCGTTGCTGGACGCATTGCGGCGGGGGAGCATCTTCCGTCTAAGCGTACCTTTGCCAGTCATCTGGGAATCAGTGTCATTACCATCGAGAATGCATATAGCCAGCTACTTGCCGAGGGCTATATTTGCTCAATGCCGCGTCGTGGCTACTACGCTTGTGAGCTTCCGGATGCACCCGTTTTGCCCTTGGCTGAGACAGAGCTTGATCGAGATTCCGCTCCTGCGGGTCTTAACGCACATGATGTTGATGGACGGGTCGAGCAATTCGACGCACTTTCTCCTTCCACTTTGGAGGCGGCGCGGCTTTGGCAAAGCGCACTGCGGACGACGCTGGCATCCGAAGACGAGCGCGAAATCTTCTCACCCGCACCGGCACAGGGCACCGCTCGGCTACGACGCGCGATTGCTCATCATCTGCGCGGGACAAGGGGTATGAATATCGACCCCAACAACATTGTTATCGGCGCGGGCGCCCAGCTGCTCGATGCCATGTTGGTTCAGTTGCTTGGCGCGGACAAGGTGTATGCCGTTGAGGACCCGGGCTATTTACGCCTGACACGCATCTACCAGGCCATGGGCTGCAAAGTTCGGCATATCCCGTTGGATGATGAGGGTGTGGACTTGAACGCTCTGCAGAAAAGCGGGACCGATGTCCTTCACCTGATGCCGTCCCATCAGTATCCGACCGGCCTTGTGACGAGCATTGCACGTCGCTATGCGCTGCTGAGCTGGGCCGCCGAGCAGCCGGGCCGATATCTCATCGAAGACGACTTCGATTGCGAGTTTCGCCTTGCCGGCAAGCCGATTCCTGCGCTCGCGTCGATCGATGCCGCCCAGTCGGTTATCTACACCAACACGTTTTCGAAGAGCCTTTCATCGGCGTTGCGTTTGGCGTACATGGTGTTGCCCGATGAGCTGATGGAACGGTTTGGGCGCGACCTTGGTTTTTACGCTTCGTCGGTGAGCTCTGTTGACCAGGTCGCTTTGGCGCGTTTGCTGGAATCGGGTGATTACGAGCGGCATGTGAACCGCGTGCGTGTGCGCGCTCGCGAGGCACGCGATGGCCTGATGGCGCTTGTGCGGAAAGCGTTTCCGGCAGGGGAGGTCTCGATTGAGCATGCAGATGCGGGCCTTTACTGTACCGTTGCCCTGGCCGAGAACAAGGTGGGGGAGAGTTTCGCGAAGGCTCTTGCTGACGCTCGTATTTCCTATGTCAACATCGCCGATTGCCTGTGGACGGGTGATCGGGCATCGACTAAGAACGCTCCATCTCGCGTCCTCATACAATACGACGACCTGAGCCCTCAGTCGCTCATCGTTCTTCAAGAACAGCTGCAATAAGCCCACGAAAAAGGCCCGAACCAATACGGTCCGGGCCTTATCGAGCTAGAGGTTGTGTCTCAGGCGGTTGGCTTAGCCAAAGTAGCGCTTGAGCAGGCCGGCGAAAGCCTTGCCGTGACGAGCCTCATCGCGAGCCATCTCGTGGACGGTGTCGTGGATGGCATCGAGGCCAGCGGCCTTGGCGCGCTTGGCAAGATCAGTCTTGCCGGCGGTGGCGCCGTTCTCGGCCTCGACCCGCATCTCCAGGTTCTTCTTGGTGGAGTCGGTCACGACCTCGCCCAGCAGCTCAGCAAACTTGGCGGCGTGCTCGGCCTCCTCGTGGGCAGCCTTCTCCCAGTACAGGCCGATCTCGGGGTAGCCCTCGCGATGAGCGACGCGAGCCATGGCCAGGTACATACCGACCTCGGAGCACTCGCCCTCAAAGTTGGCGCGCAGGTCGGCAACGATGTCCTCGGAGACGCCCTCCATCTTGGCGACGCCCACGACGTGCTCGGCAGCCCACTCGAGCTGGCCCTCCTCCTGCTTCAGGAAACGAGAACCGGGAACGCCGCACTGGGGGCACTTAAAATCCTCAGGCAGCTGGTCGCCGTCGAACTCTTCCACATAACCGCAAACGGGGCAAACAAACTTCATGATTCGATCCTTTCGATCGATGGCGATTGCGCGCTCGTCCGGTCCCGTAAGGGCCCTCTCCGGACGTGCGTCTTGACGAGTTCTATTATCCATAAATGCAACCAAATGTGAAGCCTATTAGGAATGATTTTTAATAAAACAATTTTGAGATATGAAGATGTTGATTGATTAACGATTGGGAGGCCGTCTTTGACCGCCGCTGAGTACAATCGGTCGAGCAAATGTTGACCCATCAACAAATAAAGGAGTTTCCTTTATGCATCTAGCCCGTCGTGCCTGGTGCCGAACATATCAGACGGTTTTTCGCATTGCATTGCCGATCCTGCCCTATACCGAGCCGCGCATTTTGGAGCATACCGAGGATGTGCCCGCGGTGCTTCAAAAGCGCTCGATCCAGAAGGTCCTTATCGTGACAGACCCTGGTATTGCACGTTTGGGGCTCACGGCATCACTCGAGCGTGCGCTTACGGCTCAGGGGATTGGCGCTACGGTCTATGCCGAAACGCGTGCGAACCCCACGGTCTCAAACGTGGAGGAAGCGGCGGCGCTGTATCGCGAGAACGACTGCCGGGCCATTATCGGCTTTGGTGGCGGTTCGGCCATGGACTGCGCCAAGGGTGTGGGGGCGCGCATTGCACAGCCGAACAAGCCCATCAACAAGATGCGTGGCCTGTTGCGCGTCCACCGTCTCCTGCCGCTACTTATTGCGGTTCCCACTACCGCCGGTACGGGAAGCGAAGTCACGCTCGCGGCGGTTATCACCGATAACGAGACGCACTATAAATACCCCATTAACGACTTTGTGCTCATCCCGCGTTTTGCGGTGCACGACCCCGAGTTTACGCGCGGGTTGCCGGCGTCCACCACGGGGCAGACGGGTATGGATGCCCTGACGCATGCTGTCGAGGCCTTTATCGGCCGTAGCACCACGCCCTACACGCGCAAGATGGCGCGTCAGGCGGTCCAGCTCATCCGCGACAATTTGCTCGAGGCCTATGAGCATGGCGACGACATGCGTGCGCGCCGCAATATGCTTTCGGCGGCGTATAAGGCAGGCGTTGCGTTTACCCGCTCCTATGTCGGATATGTGCATGCCATCGCGCACAGTCTGGGCGGCCGATACGGAATTCCGCACGGTTTAGCCAACGCGATCATCCTGCCGCACATGCTTCGCGCTTATGGTGACGCCGCCGCCCCCAAGCTTGCCGATCTTGCTCGCATGTCGGGCATTGCGCCGGCTACCGCGCAGGACAGTCTTGCGGCCGAGGCCTTTATCGATTGGGTCGACCGCATGAACGAGGCCCTGGGAATCCCCAAATATGTCTCGGGTATTCGCCGCTCCGATATTCCGCAAATGGCGGCCCATGCCGACGCCGAGGCCAATCCCCTGTATCCCGTTCCGCTTTTGATGGACCGCCTGGAGCTCGAGCATATGTACGAAGTTGTTGCAGGTGGTATGTTTGAGGGCGAGAACTAGGAGGGTCCATGAATACCGAGGAAATCGCGCGCATTGTCGGCGAGCAGCGCGCCTATTTTAAGACGCACGCCACGTTTGATGTCGATGCTCGACGTCGCGCCCTCGTGCGCCTGCGCGAGGCGGTGCGGGCACACGAGACCGATATCGCCCATGCGCTCAAGACCGATTTGGGTAAGTCGCATGACGAGGCATATATGTGCGAGATCGGTACGTCGCTTTCCGAGATTCGTCATCAGATTGCGCATGTGGCTCGATGGAGTCGTCCGCGCCTGCGTCCGTGTGACCTCGCTAATGCTATTAGTGTGTGCAAGACGCAAGCCGTGCCCTATGGCGTCACGCTCATCATGGCGCCTTGGAACTACCCGTTTTTGCTGACGCTCGAGCCGCTCGCCGGCGCGCTCGCTGCAGGCAACACCGTGGTCATCAAGCCGAGTGCCTATGCGCCGGCTTCGAGCGCGGTGCTCAAGCAAATCTGTGAAGAGGCATTTGATCCGTGCCTGGTGACGGTTGTCGAGGGCGGGCGCGCCGAGAATGAGGCACTGCTCGATGAATGCTGGGGCAAGATCTTCTTTACCGGTAGTGTTCCGGTTGGCAAGCTCGTCATGGAGCGCGCGAGTAAAAACCTTACGCCCGTGACGCTTGAGCTGGGCGGAAAGAGCCCCTGTGTCGTGGATGCGACGGCAAACCTGAAGGTCGCGGCGCGCCGTATCGCATTTGGTAAATGGCTCAACGTGGGCCAGACCTGCGTGGCGCCCGACTACCTGCTGGTCGACGTGCGCGTGCACGATGAGCTGTTGGGCCTCATCAAGGAGGAAGTCCGTCGCATGTTTGGCGAGCACCCGCTTGACAACGAGGATTACGGGCATATCGTCAACGCTAAGCATTTTGCGCGCGTGCGTGGGCTGATCGATCCCGATAAGGTTGTGCTGGGAGGAACGGCGCGCGAGTCGTCGCTCAAAATTGAGCCGACTATCCTAGACGGCGTGGCGCCTGAGGACGCCGTGATGCAGGAGGAGATTTTCGGCCCCATCTTGCCGGTGCTGACGTTTGAGAGCCTAGACGAGGCCGAAGCGTTTATTACGGATCGTCCGACGCCGCTGGCCCTGTATATCTTTAGTCAGGATCGCGCGGTTCAGCAGCGCTTTGTGCGCTACGTGCCCTTTGGCGGCGGCTGCGTCAACGACACGATCATGCATCTGGCTACGAGCCATATGGGCTTTGGCGGCATGGGCGCGAGCGGCATGGGGCAGTACCATGGCCGCGAGAGCTTCGATACGTTTAGCCACAAGAAGAGCATCGTGAACAAGGCAACGCGGCTGGACGTGCCGTTTCGGTATGCGCCCTACGCAAGCTGGAAGCACAAGTTCGTGCGCATGTTTGTACATTAGAATCAGATGGCATAGGGCAAACAAAATGGCCGCCCCCGCGTAAGCGAAGACGGCCACTTCTCACGATGAAAACGTGTATCGGAGTTGGCAAGACCCGCTGCAACGGGTGCCATCCGTACTCCTATCTTATCTGCAAGCGCTCTGTCTCGCAAGCGTTGCGAGACAGAGCGCTTGAAAGACGCAGGCAGGATGAATTTGCGTCCGCACGAGTTCGTAGACTTCTCTGTAAGGTTAAACGCCGGGTATTCCGGCCGTTAGAGGAGTTGCCATGTACGAGCCTTCGCGTGTTCTTCTGTCGTTTCATATCGCGGGATTTCAGTATGCCGACGGTGCCTTGGTCCTGGGCGATCTTAAGGCGGGCGATAGGCTGACGCTGTGCGCCGAGCGCGATAATCCCCATGACCCTGAGGCGGTTGCGATCTACTACGGCAACACCAAGCTTGGCTATGTCCCGGGAAACGAGGTCGGCCCGCTGTCCTTGATGATGTATTACGGCCACGAGGACGTATTTGAGGCCCGCGTGCAGCAGGTCGCTCCCGAGCGCAGCCCGTGGCATCAGGTGCGCGTTGGCCTCTACGTGGTGGATGCCCGCTAGTCGGCAATGGAGGCGGCCATGTTTGATGACGACGACCAGTTCGATCTGACAGACGATCCGTTTGAGTGGGATCTGCTACTCGACGACGATGAGTTGGAGCAGGATCGTAAGAAACGGCAGGACAAGAAAGCTCAGAGTGACGCTTCGAAAAAGAAAGACAAGCGCCGCCGAGGTCTGTTCGGTGGGCTCTTTGGATGACCGCCGCATCGCTGCGTCTGTATACTTAGCACGAGTTGAACGCGTTGCGAAATGAGGGCATAGACGATGATGTGGTTTACCGCCGACCTGCACCTGGGCGATACGAATATCTTGCACGACATGGACCGGCCGTTTGGCTCGGTCGAGGAGATGAACCGCAAGGTCATCGATGTCATCAATGAGTGCGTGACTGCGGATGACCGTCTCTACATCCTGGGAGACTTTACCTATCGTTTGCCCCTAGCGGATGCCGTGCACCTGCGCGAGCGTATCGAATGCAAGAATGTGACGCTCATCCGCGGTAACCATGACGGCGACTGGGAAGATCCGGACGCGCCGCAGATTTGGGAAGACGTGCGCGATTACCTGGAGATTGCCCCTGGCTATGCCAAGGGCCATCGTCTGGTTATGAGCCACTACCCCATGCTCAGCTGGAACGGCAAGGCGCGTGGCGCCATCATGCTGCACGGGCATATCCACAGCAGGGGAGACCGCACCAACGCGCGCAACCGCGATCGCGAGCGCCCTATCTTTCGCTACGATGTCGGTCTCGATGCCAACGAGTACAAGCCCGTAAGCCGAGACCAAATCCTCGGCTTCTTTGGACTGTAATGCTCGAACCACCACACAAACCACCACAAAGGTGCCTGTCCCCTTTGTGGTGGTTCTGGCACCGTTGCCATTCTGGCGGCGGCGCCTTTTTTTGTCCGCGTGGCGCGGTAGAGTGTAGGCGGTTGAAATTTGCGTCCATCGAGGAGCTGCTATGAACGAGATCAAGTGCCCGCATTGCGGCGAAGTCTTTAAGGTCGATGCGTCCGGCTATGCGGATATCGTCAAACAGGTGCGCGATGCCGAGTTCTCGCGCGACCTGGATGAGCGTGTGAAGGCGGTCCAGCGCGAGGGCGAGCAGGCGCTGGAACTTGAGCGCTCGCGTTCGACGGCTGCCTTGCAAAAGGCAGAGTCTCAGCGCAACGCTCAGCTTGTCGAGCAGAAGAACGCCGCAGCTCAGGAGCTGGCACAAGAGGTTGCCAAGCGCGATGCCGAGCTTGCCGAGCTGCGCGCCAAGCTTGAGGGCGCTGCCACGGAGCGCGAGAGTGCAAGCCAGCGCGCGGCGGTTGAGGCCCGTGCGGATGCGCAGAAAACGCAGAGCTCCAGCGTGAGATTGATAACCTGCGCGCGCAGCTGGGACGCAAGGATGACGAAGCCAAACTTGCCGAGGCGGCGGCGCGCAATGCTGCTCAAAACGATCTGTCCGCCCGCGACGCTCAGATTGCTGAGCTACAGGCAAAGCTCTCCGCGGCGGACAAGGCCCAGGAGATGGCGCTTGCCGCCGCGGCGGCCGAGTCACAGCGTGAGCTTGATGCCGCTCGCAGCGAGGCCGAGCGCGCGCTTGCTGACTATCGCGCGAAGGTACAAGAGAAGTTTTCCGCCGCAAAGGCTCAGTCCGAGCAAGAGGCCGAGGGCCTGCGTGCCCAGCTGCGCGAACAGGAGCTGACGGCCAAAATGAACCTATCGGAGGCGGTCGCCGCGGCGGAGCGTGAGCGTGATGAGGCGCGTGCCAAGCTGACGAGTGAGCTGGCGGTGCGCGATTCGCGTGAGGAACAGGCCAAGGCAGCCCACGAGCTTGAGCTCGCGCAGGCCAAGCGCGTGAGCGACGAGTTGATCCGCTACAAGGACGAAGAGATTGAGCGCCTTAAGGAAATGAAGATCCGCCTGTCCACCAAGATGGTGGGCGAGTCGCTCGAGCAGCACTGCGAGACCGAGTTTAACCGCCTGCGCATGACGGCGTTTCCTAACGCGTACTTTGAGAAAGATAACGATGCGTCCGAGGGCACCAAGGGGGACTTTATCTTCCGCGAGTGCGACGCGAGCGGCAACGAGGTCATTTCGATTATGTTCGAGATGAAAAACGAGAACGACGAGACTGCGACCAAGCACAAGAACGAGGACTTCTTTAAGAAACTCGATCATGATCGTCGCCAGAAAGGCTGTGAGTATGCGGTGCTCTGCACCCTGCTCGAGCCCGAGAGCGAGCTTTACAACGCGGGCATCGTCGATGTGAGCTATCGCTACGAGAAGATGTACGTGATCCGTCCGCAGTTCTTTATTCCCATGATCACGCTGCTGCGCAACGCCGCCATGGGTTCGCTGCGCTATAAGCAGGAGCTGGCGGAGTACAAACAGCAGAATATCGACGTCACGAACTTCGAAGCCAAGATGGAGAAGTTCAAAGACGGCTTCTCGCGCAACTACAACTTGGCGAGCAAGCAGTTCGAGTCGGCGATCAAGGAGATTGATGCTGCCATTAAGCAGCTCGAGAAGACCAAGGATGATCTGCGTCGCAGTACCGAGAATCTGCGTCTGGCCCACAACAAGGCCGACAATCTTACCATTCGCAAGCTCACCTGGGGCAACAAGACCATGAAGGCGGCGTTTGACGAGGCGCGCGGGGCTGCGACGGAGACAAACGATGAGCCAGCCGAGGCGGATTCGTATGAGGTCGAGGATGCCGAGTAGGGCATAGCGGATAGTGCAAAAGCGGGGCC
>ERZ779843.3856-NODE-3856-length-12083-cov-2.481211_pt1 | contig 12083 bp, 13 predicted proteins | sample MGYA00511560_ERZ779843 | MGnify/ENA primary metagenome ERZ779843 (study PRJEB29588, sample SAMEA2158062) | human gut metagenome | biome: human gut; feature: human-associated habitat; material: faeces | place: Denmark | collected 2008/2010 ... | reverse complement strand
CTGCCTTGCTTCCTTGCTTGGTTCGCCCGAAACGCGCCTTAGGCGAGCTTCGTCTTGGCCAGTTCGACCAACTTGGCGAAATCTTCCTTCTGACGCACGGCGAGGTCGGCCAGAACCTTACGGTTCAGAGCCACGCCAGCCTGAGCCAAGCCAAACATCAGCTTGGAATAGGACAGGCCGTTTTCGCGGGCGCCAGCGTTGATGCGCAGGATCCACAGCTTGCGGAATTCGCGCTTGCGCTGCTTACGGCCCACGAAGGCGTACGCGAGCGAACGTTCAACAGCTTCACGAGCGGTGCGGTACAAACGGCTGCGGCCTCCGCGGAAGCCTTTAGCCATATCCAAATATTTCTTGTGCCTACGATGGGCAGCAAGACCTCTCTTCACGCGCATGGAATTATCCTCCGATGCTTATTGGGAACCCGGCGAGGCGGAGATCATGCCAGCCGAGTGCAGAAAAAGGGATACAATCCGCTACGCTTAGGCGTAGGGCATCATCCGACGAACAGCCTTCACGTTGGTGGCATCCACCAAAGCGCCCTGGCCCAAACGCATCTTGCGCTTGGCATCCTTCTTGGTGAGGATGTGGCGCAGGTTCTGTCTGCGACGTTTGAACTTGCCGGTGCCAGTGGTGGAAAACCGCTTGGCGGCACAACGTCTGGTCTTCATCTTAGGCATGGTCAACTCCTGACTTGAGGATCAATCTCACGGGAAATCCTATGGGGGGCACGACACCCCAACACCTCCACGTCCGAAGACGTGAAGGCGCATGATGTCCTATTTGGACGCCGTTGGCAAGTGCTCGCAGGGGTATGACCGCGAAAAAACCGCTAGTCTTCCTGAGCCGGAGCGTCCTGAGCGCCACTCTTCTTGGCCACTGGCGTCAGCAGCATCTGAAGGGTACGGCCTTCCGCTCTCGGTTCCTGCTCGACCTTGCCCACGTCCTTGGTGTCGGCAATGACACGTTCGAGGATGCTCAGCCCGCGATCCTTATGGACGATTTCACGCCCACGGAAGAAAACCGTCACTTTAACGCGGTCTCCATCCTCAAGGAATCGCTTGATATGCCGGACCTTGGTCTCGAAATCGTGGTCGTCGGTCTTAGGACGGACCTTGATTTCCTTGATCTGCACCACGGTCTGGCGTTTCTTGGCCTCTTGCTTCTTTTTCTGCGTCTCGTACTTGAACTTGCCGTAGTCCATCACACGACAGACCGGCGGATCGGCCGTAGCGGCGACTTCCACCAGATCAAGACCGTGTTCCTTGGCCATGGCAATGGCTTCATTACGGCCCAGAATACCAAGCTGTTCCCCTTCGGGGCCGATTACCCGCAGTTCACGGGCACGAATCTGTTCGTTCCGGCGCACGCCGTCTTGGGGTACATCCCGACGAGGCTTTGCATTAAGAGAAGCGATAGCTCATCCCTCCACGTTTGAACGGTTCCGCGCAGTCTTCCTGCACCAAGGCCGCCACTTCGTCCAACGACTTCACGCCCAGATTTTCTCCGGTGCGCAGACGGACGTTGACGCTGCGGGCTTCCACTTCCTTGTCGCCGACGACAAGGATATACGGAATCTTGGCAAGCTGAGCCTCACGAACTTTGAAGCCCAGTTTTTCATTGCGCGTATCAACTTCCGCACGGATGCCCTGCTTCATCAAAGCCTCACAGGCTTCTTCAGCAAAGGCGTTCTGTGCGTCGGTAACAGTCAATATCTTGGCCTGCACGGGAGCGAGCCAAGTGGGGAAAGCTCCGGCGTAATGCTCGGTAAGCACCCCGATAAAACGTTCCAGCGACCCCAGAATGGCGCGGTGCACCATAACGGGGCGATGCCGCTCGCCATCCTGTCCCACGTATTCCAGCTCGAAGCGTTCCGGCAACGTAAAGTCGCACTGGATGGTGGAGAGCGGCCGATGGCGTCCGTCACCTTCACGTCGATCTTCGGGCCGTAGAAGGCGCCGTCCCCGGCGTTGATGGTGTAAGACAGATTCGCACGTTCCACAGCCTTGATCAAGGCGTTGGTGGCGAGTTCCCAAGCCTCGTCGGAGCCGATGGCCTTCGCGGGCTTGGTGGAAATGACCACGCGGTACTGGAAACCGAACAACGCCATCAGGTCGCGGACCAGCGCGATGACGCCGATGATTTCATCTTCCAGCTGCTCGGGCGCACAAATGATGTGCGCGTCATCCTGCGTGAACTGGCGCACACGCAGCAGGCCGTGCAGCACGCCGGACTTTTCGTGACGGTGCACGACGCCAAGCTCGAAATACCTCTGCGGCAATTCACGATAGCTGCGCAGATGCGCATTGTAAATGAGCATGTGCGAAACGCAGTTCATGGGCTTGATGCCGTACATGTCGCCTTCGATCTCCGTGAAATACATGTTTTCACGATAGTTGGCGTAATGCCCGGACTGTTCCCACAGCTCGCGGCGCAGAACCTGAGGGCCCTGCACAAGCTGATAACCGCGCTTGATGTGTTCGCGGCGCAGGAAATCTTCAAGGATCGTACGGAGCAGCATCCCCTTGGGCAGCCAGAAGACCATACCGGCGGCCACATCCTCATGGAACGCGAACAGATCGAGTTCCTTGCCGAGCTTGCGGTGGTCGCGGCGCTTGGCCTCTTCGATACGGTTCAGGTATTCCTTGAGATCCTTGGCATCGGCAAAGGCCGTTGCGTAGATGCGGGAAAGCATACGGTTCTTTTCGTCGCCGCGCCAGTACGCCCCGGCAACGGACAACAGCTTGAACGCCTTCACGAACCCGGCATTCGGAATGTGCGGCCCACGGCACAGGTCAACGAAATCGCCGTTCCTGTACAGGGTGATGGTCCCGTCTTCGAGGCCCTCGATCAGCTCGACCTTGTAGGGCTCGCCCATATCGTTGAACAACTTGACGGCGTCGGCCTTGGAAATGTCCATCCGCTCGAACGGAACCGCGGCATCAATAATGCGCTGCATTTCCGCTTCGATGGCTTCGAACTGATCGGGCGAAAACGGCGTTTCCACGTCGAAATCGTAGTAGAAGCCGTTTTCGATGGAAGGGCCGATGGTCACCTTGGCGGCGGGGAAGAGCTTCTTGACGGCCGCGGCCATGACGTGCGCGGCGGAATGGCGGATGAGGCCCAGCCCTTCGGGGGTGTCGGCAGTAACAGGAGTCAGGGTGAGAGTCTCGGTAGTAGTGGGGACAGGCGCAGTCAGATCCAGAAGCGTATCGCCGGCCTTGCAGGCAATCGCCGCCTTGAAGCGTTTTCCGCTCAATCCCTCTTTCAGAGCATCCGCACAGGACGCCCCGTCGGAGACCTCAACCATTTTTCCTTCTACTGAGACTTGCATGACAGCACCTTTTTGTTGGCTTCGGAGCTCATCCGAATAACAATAACAACGAGAAAAAAACAGGGAAGGAGGTGAACCTCCCTCCCTGTTCGGAGTCTTATGGTAGGCACGAGCAGACTTGAACTGCTGACCCCTTCCGTGTCAAGGAAGTGCTCTGCCACCTGAGCTACGCGCCTTCAACGTGATGCGAGAACTGCTTCTACGCAGGTTCCCCCTCTCCGTCAAGCGATTTTTCGGTTTTCTTTCAAAAATCTTTTTTTCCGAAGCCTGCTCTTGCCTAACCCATTCGATCTTTTTATATTCGTTATCAGAAAAATTTCGGATCTCCGCCCTTACCGTATGCGGGGATCATCCATCCCCAACAGGAATAGCTATGATGTCAGCCCATTACCCTACCGACAAAGGCGTCGCCGCCCGCGTGGAAGAGCTTCTCCGCGAACAGCTTCTTGAGCTCGGAGAAGACCCGGCAAGCCTCGCCCCTCACCTCATCATGCAAAACATGCAGTGCGAGGTCTATCCCGACGAGTCCATGGTGTATATCTGGAAGGACATCCCGATCCTCCGCGTCGCCCCCGAGCGCACCGATACGGGCGTCATGTGGCGCATGTTCACCCGCGACGAGGGTGAACCGCTCCAGTAAAAAGAAAAGGGCGGAACCTGCTCCGCCCTTTTCTTATGCCGAACGGCTCCCTTTCTTTAAGAAAGGACTCCCTTTCCCGCTAGACGAGGCTTCCGCCCTTCTTGGAATATTTCAGGATGCCCTCGGCGCAGCGGTATCCCAAGGCGCCCACCGTGCCCGTGGGATTACAGCCGCCGTTGTGCGGGAAATTGCCCGCACCCACCACAAACAGGTTCTCGGCGTCCCAGTGTTGCAGGTAGGAGTTCACCACGCTGTCTTCCGGGCTCTTGCCCGTGATGGTGCCGCCCGTGTTGTGCGTGGTCTGGTACGGCACGATATTGTAATCCTTGGGGCTGGGCTTGGACACCATGGCCTTCGGATTCATGGCCTTGGCCACCTCTTCGATTTTCTTGGTGATGTAATCGAAAAGCGCGCGGTCCTGATCGGTAAAGTTGTAGGTCATGCGCAAAAGAGGCAACCCGTAGGCATCCTTGTATGTTTTATCCAAGGAAAGATAGTTGGCCTTGTAGGCGATGGACGCGCCCTGTGCCCCGATGCCCAGAGAACGGTTGAAGTTGTACGCGGCGGCCTTCTTGAACTCCGAACCCCATGCGCGCGTGCCCGGAGGGGTGGCGTTGCTCTCAATGGGGCGTTTGCCGGTCTGCGTCAGCGAAATGACGCCGCCGTGGATGAACTTGAGATCGGAGTGATCGAAGTTGTCGGCGTTGAAGTCGTCATAACACATGCCGAGCGCGCCAGCCCCGGCAAAGAGGTTCATGGGTTCTTCAAAGAAGAGCGTCGCGCCGGGCGTAATCTGATAGCAGTAGCCCCTGCCCAGCGTGCCCTGCCCCGTTTTTGGATCATACTGCTTGCCGATCTTGGAAACCATGAGCAGCTTGGCGTTGTTCATCACATAGCTTGACAGCACCACCACGTCGGCGGGCTGGATGAACTCCTCCAGCGTCAGCGTGTCGATGTAACGGACGCCGGTGACCTTGTTTCCCTTCTTCAGAATCTCCACCACATTGGCATTGCAGCGGATTTCGCAGTTGCCCGTTTTTTCGGCCACGGGGATGAACGTATTGTTGGGTTCCGCCTTGGCGTCGTACTCGCAGCCGAAGCGCTCGCAGAACCCGCAGTACATGCACGGATTGTGCGTGACGCCGTCCGGCGTGGTATAGGGCTCGGAAGCGATGGCCGCCGGGATCATATACGGATGGCACCCCGTCTGCTTCGCCGCCGTTTCGAACTTGGACAAAACGGGCGTCTTCACCAGAGGAGGCATGGCATACGGCTTGGAACGCTTGCCGCCGAAATACCCCGGCTCTCCGGCAACGCCGAGAGCCATCTCGAAAGCCGTATAATACGGCTCCATCTCGTCGTAGGTGAGGGGGTAATCCTGCAGGATATATTCCTTGCCCAGCTTGTTTTTGCCATACCGCTCATCCGTCATGGTCTTTATCTGGAAGTCATAGGGCGAGAAACGGAAATTCATGCCGTTCCAGTGCACGCCCGCACCGCCAAGGCCGTCGCCGAGCAGGAAAGAGCCGAGCTTGCGCATGGGCAAGGCCCGCATTTCTTCCGTATTGCGGAACGTAATCGTCTCTTTGGACAGATCCTGCATAAGCCCGTAATTGACGGCATACCGCCATTCATCGTGGATATCCTGGAAATCCTCCACGCCCCTGCGGTCGCCGCGCTCAAGCCCAACGACGGAAAGCCCGGCTTTGGCGCATTCGGCAAGGGCGATGCCCCCGGTGAAGCCCACGCCCACAGTAACCACATTCACCTTTTTCAATTCTTTGGCCATGTCGTTCTCCTTGATTACTCCATGCTGGACAGGGACACGGGGGGCACCTTCTCAAACGTTTCGCTGGTCATGAGGTACGTGTAGGCCATCTGAGCCCCGGGGTACTCCTTCATGCGCCAGCCATCCATGTTGTTGTTGCCGTTGTACAGCGGGTCGGCATACGCACCCGCCAGAACGGCGTTTTTCAACAACGAGAAGAAATAGTCGGAGGTGAAGCCCTGCGTGGGGAGCTTCCCCGCCTCGCAGTCGATAAGGATCTGATCCTGCTCTGCCCCGCTCAACTGGGGGAAATCCTTCTTGAAGCGTTCCTGCGCGGCGCTGTTCAGCGCCAGAATGCCCTGCTTGAAGAGATCACGGCGCACAAGCGGCGTCTGATAGCCCTGGGTGGGAGCGCCCCTGAAGTGAGGCCCGGCGATGTATTCCCTCGCGTTGTAGCCGTAGGCGCCCGCAAGCTGGTTGTCGATGAAGTAAGGGACGGCCAGCTCTTTGGCCCCGGGGCCGAACTCGTCTTTGGGGAAAATCCGTTCGGCGGCCTCTGACAAGGTGGAAAAGTCCAGCTCGTTGGTGAAGAACATCCGAGCGCGGTTCAACGGATTGGCCGTAGCCGCGGCGTGCCCCGAATGGGCGTTTCCGCCCTGCTCCGCCGCCATGGAGTGGTCGAAAGGCCCAACGCCGCCGCAGCGCCGGTAACGAGGCCGGTGTACTGCAAAAACCTGCGTCTGCTGATATCTTTTTCATCAGGCATAAGAACGCCCTCCTTTTCCTTCGACGCTAAGGTTTCCACAAAAATATAACTATGATTTTCAGATGTTGCATGAATCCGTATGCAACAGGCATATTACATGACAATCCGTTAAGAATCGACGCGTTGTACGGCTGTTCGCATGTACTGCCAAAGGAGCACACCTTTAACTTTATAACCCCACGCTATCTCCGGATAGAAAATAAAAACCTCATGGAGCCGCTTTACTTAAGAGGCCATTACCTTTCATCAGACGAAGAAAGAAAAAACATCAAAAAAACGGCGGCCTCAGCTTGTGGGGGCTGCGCCCTTTGTGAATGAAATGCACATACTGTTCATACCCGGTCCAGCCCTGTCCTTCTTTATCAAGCAATGAGGTCCATCAAAGATACACTTTATATTATCGTATGTTATAAAACATTCTCTCACGACAGGCTCTCTGTCGGTAACATGTCCGGGGAGCACAGGAAAGGCTTCCTCCGTCCGGAATCCGGAGCTTTATAAAAATTTTGTGAAATTTTTTATAAGCACATCCCGTTGATTAACAGCGCCTTTTGCTGCTTGTGCGCACGAAGAAGCCCTTCTTCCGGGGGAAGCCATCTTGACTTTTTTTTCTCAAGCGGACATCCTGAAACCGTGGTAAGTGCTGCGAGAGAGATTCCGCTTTCCTATGGGGAGGCGGAAGCACCGAAGGGGCAACGCCGGAAGGCCGAAACTCTCAGGTCCCAGAATCGCGCATCTTCGTGCCGCTGAATCCGCTTGTGGAGACAGGGCGTGCCATTAAACCTCAGGTACGCGTATGCTCTCCCCCATCCTTTTGACCAACAATCCCCGTTTTCAGGATTTGTCGCTCACGGGCATGGACATCACGTTCATTCCCGAGTGACCCGCCGCTGTCATTCGCGCGGCGCGCGACCTGATTCATAAGGGATGGCTTCTCGCCAACCACCCGCTGTACGGCAACTTCCTGCCTCATCAGATGCCCTACCGTTCGTTGGCACTCATCCCCCGTGTCCGCTCCGGAGAACATCCGGCCGGAATCGATCCCACGTCTCTTCTTCTCATTGAACGGGCTCAGGCTCGTTACTATGATGTTGATCCTGCCCGTATGCCCGCGAGCCTTTCTGGCCGGGAGATGCAGGATTGCGCGTTTGTGGATGTGGAGCTTCTGCGTGCTACCATCGAGAGTTTGGGCGGCAGTATCGAAAGCATTTCGAACCCGAACGGGAGCGGCATGGCGTACCCGCCCGGCCTGCTTCCGGACCACAAGGAGATGTAACGTGAAACTGGAACTGCACCGCATCAGTGTCGGCAAGCTGGCCTTCGGCGCACAGACGGGCGTTAGCGGCGGCGTGCTGACCATCAACAAGGATGAACTGGCATCGCTGCTGCTGCAGGACGACCGGCTTTCCGCCGTCGCCGTCGACGTGGCCCACCCCGGGGAAAACGTGCGCATCATGCCGGTCAAGGACGCCATCGAGCCCCGCTGCAAGCTGGAAGGCCCGGGCGAAGTCTTCCCCGGCTGGATAGGCGATGTGGAAAACGCCGGCGAAGGCAAAACGCTCGTCTTGGGCGGCATGGCCGTGCTGACCACGGGCCGCGTGGTGGCCCCTCAGGAAGGCATCGTGGACATGTCCGGCCCCGGTGCGGACTACACGCCGTTCTCCCGGACCTGCAACGTGGTCCTGTCCTTCGACACCGCCGAAGATCTGGAGCCCCACCAGCGCGAGGCCTGCTACCGTATTGCCGGGCTCAAGGCCGCCCATTATCTGGCCTCCGCCTGCAAGGACGCCGCTTTCGTCGACGATCACCTCGTCCGACCCGAATTCGAGGAGCTGCGCGCGGTATCCATCGCGGCCATGCACCAGCATCCCGGCCTGCCCAAGGTCGCCTATATGTACATGCTCCAGTCGCAGGGCCTGCTGCACGACACGTGGGTCTACGGCGTGGACGCCAAACGCATCCTGCCCACGATGATCAGCCCTACCGAACTGATGGACGGCGCGATCATCTCCGGCAACTGCGTCTCGGCCTGCGACAAGAACAATACGTATGTCCATCTGAACAACCCCGTGGTCAAAAGCCTCTATGAGCACCACGGCAAGGATCTCAATTTCGTGGGCGTCATCATCACCAACGAAAACGTGACGCTGGCGGACAAGAAGCGCAGTTCCTCCTACGCGGTGAAGCTGGCCCGTATGCTGGGCGTGGACGCCGTGGTCATCAGCGAGGAAGGTTTCGGCAACCCCGACGCCGACCTCATCATGAACTGCCGCAAGTCCGAACAGGCGGGCATCAAGACCGTGCTCATCACGGATGAATACGCCGGGCGCGACGGCTCCAGCCAGTCGCTGGCCGACTCCTGCCCCGAAGGCGACGCGTGCGTCACAGCGGGCAACGCCAATGAAATCATTGTCCTGCCGCCTATGGACAAGGTCATCGGCGATCAGGCTCCGGCGGAAACCATTGCCGGCGGCTTCTTCGGCTCCGTCCGCGAAGACGGCAGCCTTGAAGTGGAATTGCAGGCCATTCTGGGCGCCACCAACGAACTGGGCTTCAACCGCATCGGCGGACGCACCCTGTAGCCCGGCCGGACCGGCGCGGCACCGTGCAGGAGATCATCATGGCATATAAGCTTGTTCATTATATCAATCAGTTTTTTGCCGGCATCGGCGGCGAGGACAAGGCTGACGTCTCTCCCGAGGTCCGGGACGGCATCGTGGGGCCCGGCATGGCCTTCAAAGCCGCCTTCAACGGCGAAGCCGAAATCGTGGCCACCTTCATCTGCGGCGACAACTACTGTGCCAACCATCTGGACGACGTGGCCGCCCACATGGTGGAAACCGTGAAAGCCTATGGAGCCGACGGCCTGATCGCCGGTCCGGCCTTCAATGCGGGCCGTTACGGTACCGCCTGCGGGGCCGTGTGCGCCGCCGTGGCCAAGGAACTCCAGCTCCCCGTGGTCAGCGGCATGTACCGCGAAAGCCCGGGCGTCGACTTGTACCGCAAGGAAGTGACCATCGTCGAAACAGCCGACAGCGCCCGGGGCATGGGCAAGGCCGTGCCCGCCATGGCCGCCGTCATGCTCAAGCTGCTCAAGGGCGAGGAGATCGCCGATCCTGAAGCGGCCGGCGTCTTCCCCAAGGGCATCCGCAAGAACATGTTCTATGAACAGCCCGGCGCGGAACGCGCTGTGCAGATGCTCATCAAGAAACTCAGCGGCGAAGCGTTCCGCACCGAATACCCCATGCCTGTGTTCGACCGCGTTGAGCCCCGCCCGGCTATCGCCGACATCAGCAAGGCCACCATCGCCATCGTCACCTCGGGCGGCATCGTGCCGTTCGGCAACCCGGATCACATTGCGGCCTCCTCAGCCCAGAACTACGGCGCATACGACCTTGACGGCGTCACCGACCTCCGCAAGGGCGAATACATGACCGCCCACGGCGGCTACGATCAGACCTATGCCAATGCGGACCCGGACCGCGTCCTGCCCATCGACGTGCTGCGCGATCTGGAAAAGGAAGGCAAAATCGGCAAGCTCTACCATATGTTCTACAGTACCGTCGGCAACGGCACGTCCGTAGCCAACGCCCGCAAGTTCGGCACGGAAATAGGCTCTCAGCTCAAGGCCGCGCATGTGGACGGGGTTATCCTCACCTCCACCTGAGGCACATGCACGCGTTGCGGTGCAACGCTCGCCAAGAGCATCGAAGATACGGCTGATGTCCCTGTCGTGCATATGTGTACCATCGTTCCCATTTCGTTGAGCATCGGGGCCAACCGCATCGTGCCCACAGTGTCCATCCCGCACCCGCTGGGCAATCCGGAACTGCGGCCCGAAGAAGAAAAGCAACTGCGCCGCGAGCTCGTGGATAAGGCCCTGTATGCCTTGTCTACCGACGTGGACGGGCAGACGGTGTTTTAAGCCCATGTGCCCCGGCGGTGTGCCGGGGACCTGAAAGGAGGGGCATGGCGTATGCGCCTGCCCCGCCGCTTCGGCCCGCAAGGGGTTCGCCTTCATTCCCTGCGTGCGGTACTGGCGTTTTACGGACAAGGCACGGACGCCGGGGCATCGTTTCGGCATCCCCAAACGCACTCCCCGCAACGCCATTGCCGACACGCCGCCGCAAAAGGAACTGTAGAATGGAAAAACGTGAATTGGTCATCATCGGCGCGGGGCCCGCTGGACTTTCCGCCGCCATCTACGGCAAGCGCGCCGGACTCGATACCCTCGTACTGGAAAAGGGACGCCCCGGCGGGCAGGTTCTGATCACGAGCAAGATTGAAAACTATCCCGGCATACTGGATGGCACTGGCTCCGGGCTGGCGGACGCCTTCCGCACCCATGCCGAGCATTTCAAGGCCGAATTCCGCACCGCTTCCGTGCAGAAACTGGAAGTTCGCGACGGCGAGAAGATCATCACGCTCAAAGACGGTTCCGAAATCGCCGCCGGAGCGGTCATCGTGGCCAGCGGGGCCAGCTTCCGCAAGCAGGGCTGCCCCGGCGAAAGCACGTACACGGGCATGGGCGTTTCCTACTGCGCCGTATGCGACGCGGCGTTCTTCGAGGAGCTGGAAGTAGCCGTCATCGGCGGGGGCAATACGGCTGTGGAAGAAGCCTGCTACCTTACGGGGTTCGCCTCAAAAGTTTATCTGGTGCACCGCCGCGATCAGTTCCGCGCCGACAAGATGGTTGTCGATCACGCCCTGAGCAACCCCAAAATCGTGCCCGTCATGGACTCTGTGCTGGAATCCATCGAAGGCAGCGACATTGTGGAAAAAATCGTAGTACGCAACGTCAAGACCAACGAAAAGCGGGAGATTCCGCTAAGCGGCGTATTCATCTTCATCGGCACCTTGCCCAACGACGAATACGTGCATGACCTGCTGCAAAAGGATGAAGGCGGCTGGATCGTCACCGACGCCAGCCTGCAGACCTCCGTGCCCGGCATTTTCGCCGCCGGAGACGTGCGCGACACCTCGCTCCGTCAGGTGGTGACCGCCGCCGGAGACGGTGCGCGGGCCGCCATGTCCGCCTACGCCTATCTGCAACGCTAACCCGGCACGCCAAGGAGGATGAGATATGGCCACAGCTGGCATCAAGGCCGCAGCCTACTGCCTGAACTTCGCCCCCGAACTGGCCCTGCACTACGGCGGCACGCCCGCTCAGGAGCGCAAGAGCAAACCGGATTCCGAATTCCTGCGCGCATTGCCGGAGCACGCCCAAACCTATGAGGAAGCGCAAGCCTACGCGCCCAACAAAACCTATATCGGCGCGATGAGCATCGACGAGCTCGAAAAGGCTCCCGCGCCGTGGATCGACAATCTGGGTACGCCGGAGCGTTTCGGCTCGTTCGGTGAAATCATGCCCGAAGACGAATTCCTCGGGCTCATGGACATCTGCGACGTTTTTGACCTCATCTGGCTGGAAGAAGGCTTCGCCGCCTCCGTTGCGGAAAAGCTGGCCCAGAACCCCGTAATCGGGGAAAAACAGCTGGCCAGGCTGGAAAAAGGACGCCCGGAGTCAGACATTCTGGACGTGGTGGAAAAACAGCACGCCCTGCCCCTCTACTCTGAA
>ERZ779843.3850-NODE-3850-length-12093-cov-32.451155_pt1 | contig 12093 bp, 9 predicted proteins | sample MGYA00511560_ERZ779843 | MGnify/ENA primary metagenome ERZ779843 (study PRJEB29588, sample SAMEA2158062) | human gut metagenome | biome: human gut; feature: human-associated habitat; material: faeces | place: Denmark | collected 2008/2010 ... | reverse complement strand
GGCGCTCTGGCCGATGTGCTGCGGCAGTCCACTGTTTGGTACTTCTGGTGGGATTGAAAGGAGGATTTTTGTGGGATACGATGTGAGTTTTCACCCGATTTCACCAGAGGAAATGCGGGAATGGTATTTTACTCCCTTAACCTGGATACAGCAGGGACAGGAGGAAAAAGTGCTGGCCCTTGCCGCGCAGTATGGGATGGAGGATTTCTATGCCGAAAAATATCTGAACACCTTGCGCGTTGGGGCTGAAACGGAATCTAACGAGCTGTTTGACAAAAGCCACGGCTTCTATATTGCAGTAATCCAAGGTTTTTTCCGAGATTATTATTACACCAGAGGTAGTGCCTTTTCGTTCCTGGTGGAACAAAAGCCAGAATATGCGCGGTACTTCACCTCATGGGAACAAATCACTCCTGTTTCCTTTCCAAACCCCATGCAGAACCGAATCATCGAAAACTATTGCTCCGGTGTATATCTGTCTCCAGATCAAGTTATACAACTTCTCAAAGACATGGAGCAGGACCCAAAAGTCCTTGAAGATCTGGAGGGGCTTTGGAGCAATGGACAGATTGCTGTGCTGAAAAAAGCACTTTCTGCTGCTGCAAAGTCAGGAGTCGGTCTGTTGGAGGCCACTGAAGTGGTAGAGCCCAACCCCATCAGCCCGAATGAGAGCACAAGCTACTCTAACCTGTACCACTGTGATCGGGACGGGGTATATCTCTACATAGATGCCGTCAGTGGTCAATTAGCGGATGCGATTGGGAAAAACGAAGGACGAACATAAGTAGTTGGCGACATTACGGCGCTCCAGATGGCCAAGGAGTTCTTCGAGGGCAGCGACATCCCCTGGGCCAGCTTCCACACCTTCCGTCGGGAAGTAGGCATTGTTAATCTGAAAACGCCGTCCGAGGAGGAACCGGACGCTGATGGGCATGGACTATAAGGAGCAGTCATGATAGAAAGAACCTTTATTAACCCCGCCACAAACAAACAGTGGCGGATTGAAATTGACGGATATACCATCCGAACCTGTTTGAATGGTGGGAGGGTCAAGGAGATCCTATGCGACTCCGCCTTCCAGGTCAAGAGCAAGGCTGCCAGCGCCATGATGGGCCAGATGCGGAAAGGATTTGTCTATCAGAATCGGGATGCCGCTGTTGGGCAGGCGCGGTGCCATCGGTTTGTCGGTAAGGACAGCAACGGCTTCATGCCTTTGGCTGCCGCCCTCACACGGGATGACTTCTTCCTGACGCGGGTGGTGGGCGATTTTGAGGATGAGATCCTCTATCACTTCGATGGCAGCGGGGAGATCCTTGAAACGGTCTCTCTGGGCGGCAAGCGGATGACCTATGAACAGGTTCTCTGTCCCAATGATACTCTGCTGCTGAACAATAGCTATCTTTTGGAGCAGTTCTCCCTCCGCACCCATGAAATTACGCCCTTTGCCAATAAGAAAAACAGCATGAAGGCCATGCTGGATGCCAGCGGCGACCTGGCCCTGTGGTACACGGGCGAGGAGATCGTCATCTTTGACTTTGGCAGCAACACAGAGGTGTGGCGGGAAACGGTAAAATGCAAGAAGTCTAAGAACCCAAATTTTGCCTATTGCTGCTTTGGGATACTCTCTCCTCGGCAAAGCAAAGCAGCCTACCGTGTTACCGAGGGTGAGTATGTGATGGTCGATTTGAAGTCCGCCCAAAAAGTAGTGATCCCCAATGAGGGCTGGCATCCCTTCTTCTCCCCGGATGACCAGTGCTTCTCGGTGGGCGGCAGGTTCTATCTGACCCAGACCGGAGAGGAGATGGACAATCCTTTCCCGTTTTCTGTCCGGCAGGGGCTGTTTTTTTCGGATACCTGCACGGCGCGGACAAGGGGCAGTCTGATGGCTGTTCAGCAGGATCGGGGCAGCTCCCCCATAGAGCTGTGGGATACCGGCAGCGGCCAGCTGCTGGCTACCATTGATGACCCCTTTGTGGTGCGGCAGGTGAATTTTGCCTTTACCAAGAGCAGTCTTGTCCTGCACACCGATTACGGGGCCATGAGCATCTATTCCTGCGCCCTCTGAAACGGAGGAATGAATGATGGATCATGAGAGGAAAGAGCTTTTGGCTCAGAAAAAAGCGCAACTTAAAGTAAAGCAGCAAAGAGCAGAAATACAGCAATACAAGGATCATTTCACGAAAAGTATCCAATATTTTTCTCAAAAATACCGATACGCAGATGAAGCGGAAGCAATCAAACTGGAAGCTGTTTCCGGAAAAGAAGGAACAATCCAGCTGCCCAGAGGGGTGCTGGACATCCACATGGGGAACTATGCCTCGGGAGGACGCTGAATGAACGGCGTTGTGCTCCTGGTGGGCGGACTGCTGCTTGTGGCGGTAATCAAGCTGATTATGGATCGAAATTGGATTGGCCTGCTTCTCTGTGCTGTCGCCCTGCTTCTGGTCTTTGGGGCTGGACACCATACAAAATAGGTAATTTCAAAAAATGATGTGTGCGCATTAGGGTGAAAGACATGAAAAATGAAGCACAATTCAGAGTGATTTATTTATGGAATTACACGATCTTTTCTGCGGGCAACATTCAATGTAATTCACATGGTTCCTGTGATTAGGATATTGCGTTTTGGATGAGCATGAGGATAAATCCGAAAAGCAGGAATATGAGTATCGGCGCAAGGGTTCGGAGGATATTGCGTACCCCCATAACTATATCGCAGGCGGAGGGCGCGGGGGCTTTGGGGGGCGCAGTGCGTTTCTCTTCCGGCGGTGCGTAGTCTGGAATCTCGCTTCGATGCAGTCCCCGCAGAAGCCTCCGCAGAAGGCCGAGGATGCCCGACATGAAAAATCCAGGCACGGCAAGAATCGTTCCTATGATCACCAGGGCAAGATCATTGCCACTCGGCGCCAGAAAGCCGGTGGAGTTTTCCGGGGCGCTCGGATCGTATTTGATGCGGATGGACCTGCCCACCTCGATAGAGTTTGCCAGGGGGCCATATTTACCTGTATAATGCGTTCCATCCACTTCATATTCGTAGGTCATCGAATAGTTGATGCCACCCCTGCCAACTTTGCTTCTGTTCAACTCGGAAATATCCGTAATGTATGCGCTGCCGAATACCCAATCCGTCTGCTTGTATGATTGAATATAAGTATTGGCCCCCATATAAAACATAAAGAGGCCGATAAGCAGCGTCGCAACGCCCCAGCCCTGTATTACAGACCGAAAAACTGAGTCCTTCCGCATCAGTTCTTTCACGGCCTGAACAGCCGATTCATGCTTCATCTTCTTTTGCCCTCTTGATCCTGGCGACCAGTTCGTCGATTTCCCCTTCGTACAACGATTTGTTATAAGGAACCCTGTGTGTTTGGTTTTCGCAGTCGGTGAATTTCATGTAGTAACCGTAACGCGTTGCGCTTCTGCGCATGTTCCGCTGTGACTCGACCAGACAGCAGTCCAGAATGTCGCTGTAGCGGTAGTACCGCCCATTTAAGGGATTGGTGCGGCAATAAAAGCCGTCCTTTTGAATCTTTAGCATATAAAACAGTCCGTGAGAAAAAGCCCGCACAATTGAAAACAGCAAAATGGCGACCGGAATCATGCGGAAAATCAGCGGCATGGTGGTCCATCCAAAAAGCAACAAGTAAAGTATGGGAAAACCAAAAATCACAAGGATTATGATAACCACACTCTCCGTCTTCCCGGTAATGACGATCTCGCGGTCGAAGTCGTCATCCCCACGTCTGCTTCCCACGGCCTCAACCCGTTCAATCATATAATCCACCGCATCAAGGTGGGGGTCAAGTACGAGAAATCTCGACCGCTTTCCCTCTATCGTTTCAAAGTTGCAGTAGGTTGCTTCCTGTGTGTCCGTCTCTCTGCCGGAGCTGAGCCACATGTTGCAAATCTCGCTGTAGCGGTAGTACCGCCCGTTGCCGGGTTTGGTCCGAAAATAAAAGCCGTCTTTATCCACAAGCAACTTGAAAGACATTGCACCGTATGCGGACAGAACGCAGATGATAGCAAAAAAGGCTGTTAGGCCGCCGAGTCCAACAAAGGCACCATCGTGTGCAGTGTAAAGCCAGAATGTGAATCCTCCGGAGACCGCCGTCGTGATTGCAATCACCATAGGTCCAAACCAGTTACCGGTGATTTTATACTTCCAGTTTCTTTCTTTCATCTTATTCTCCATATTGAATCCATAGCGATTTGTTATATCACAGGGAAGTGGCTAATGCCACTTCCCTGTGATTGATTCAAATAATAGAAAACTGTTTCGAGTATGTTGCCTTAAACCCAGTTTTATCTATAACGCAGACAACAATGGTATAGTTTCCTGTCTCTGTTGGCGACCACTCAAGATAGTCGAATGTTGAACCACTTAGAGTATAGTATAGAGTATCACCTTTGTAAATAGTATACTCCCATACATACGGTCGACATCCGCCTTCCGCCTTAGCCGAAAAAATCAACGTCTCCTCTGGCTCTTTGTCACCAATTACTTCGACATTAGAAATCGTCAAATCATTAGGGACAAACTTTGCTTCTATTGTGCGGTTTGCGAAAGCAGTGAAGGTATATTCATCTGAGATATTATCGAGGCATCTTCCATTTTCATACCAACCTTCAAACATATAACCCTCATTGGGGATTGCAGAAATAGTTACTGTAGAGCCGTAGCTATAACTGCCCGTTCCTCGCACTGTACCACCATTTCCGGAGCTCAGAGAAATTGCGCATTTTGCATGGACATATACATCTTTTTCGTTATTGCTATAATTGGCCTCATCCGCATCTGTTTCTACTACCAGATGATATAGATTGGGCTGAAGCGGATCAGATCCCAGGCTGTTTTCGGCAATGTCGTAACTTAAAACGCTTTTTTCTCCGGCATCAAGGGCTGCGATATTAATATCGGCCAGTACCTCTCCTTGGACGCTGTCAGAATAAATCGCCAGCTTTGCCGCATCAATTTTTTCATAGCCCTTATTAGCTACTGTGATTTGTAGCTGTCGCCCGGTGTCAGTTATTGACTCCTGCACATTTTCGATTGCGATGTCAGCCAATCCAATTTCAAAAGAAGCCTCATTATCTGTTGGCCGAACATCTGTATCGCCATGTGGTGTTATTCTTAAGGCATAGTTTGACCGAGAAATTGTCTGCGGAAGTGTAAACGGTATTTCCAAATTGGTACTTCCACCGATATCCAGGGTCTCGTTTAATGTACGACTGTCAACAATATTTCCTTGCGGATCGACGACTTCAATATCAAGAGCCGAAACATCTACCGATCCATTGTTGTATACATCGGCACTCAGGGCAATCGTTTCCCCGCCAGTGACCTCTCCGGAATAAGTCACTATCGGATTTACAGCGACATCGCAAAACGCCTCTGCTTCCTTTTGAACCAAATCGAGTTGTCCATACGCTTTGCCATTTTCAGGTTCGCTCAAAGCATCCGCAGCACAATATGCCAGTTGGATCTTCCCTGTAGACATCATACAGGCATCCCATCCGCGGATTACATCATCGCCTGTTGTAAGCGGAAGAATGTTCCCGAATTTATCAAGCGCCTCATTATAGTAAGTACCATAAAACTGTGCCTTTTCATTCACATCTTCCCAAACAATCGCTTTCTGTCCATCTGCACTTTTCAGAACCTTGAATGTTGAAACGGACTCTGGAAGATTGTCCACCATAGTCTCAACTGTCGCTGCACTTCCGCCTGTCATGCACATAATAGCGTGATTGCCCATCCAGTATAGTTTATCATCCAGGAAGCATACCGATGTATCCGATGTGCTATTTTCTGTAACTTTGCTCAATTCACCATCGCCATAGTAATATACTTCCATATCATCAACGGATGACATATCTGTATTTGTTTTTGCGGAATATGCAACTACACTGTTATGGCCAATATAGGTGCAGGCAATACTGTTTACTATGGGCAAATTCGATGCGATGGTTTCCTCCGATTGCCATTTCCCACCGACCAGCTGTTTCCTATGAATTGAGTTAGTTCCTTCAACAGAAAACGGATCATTTTCTGAATTTTGCTGCCAAACAACAGTCAAATCGTCGCCATTGGAAGCCAAACTGCAATTGGTTTCATAGTCCGAATTACTTGTAAGGGCCACTGTTCCTGAAAATGCTTCACCATCCCAATGAGTATAGTATAGCTCCATGTTGGTTGACATTTCATCGAGCGTGACATCTGTGCCAAATTCCGTTTTTGCGTTCTGCCACACAATATGTACACCACCATTTCCGTCAGCGCACATAATCGGTGCATGGTCCATGGTGCCATCATCAAAAATAGGCTGCGCAGCACTCCAAGATGCACCGTCATAAATACTGTACATGAGAGCCGTTCTATTCTCATCCGATCGTGATGAAACATCATCAATATAGATCATAAGGATTTTTCCGCTATTTAATTCGACAATTTGCGGGGCACAGTATCTTTGCACATTAGATTTGTAAGCTGCTGGATTTGCACTATATGCTACAACACCTTGTAGCGGTTCAATAAACCTAAGATCATCTCTCGTTACTTTCATAAGGGATTCCTCTGTCGTCTCCACTTTGGGGAATATTTGTCGATTTATAAAATCCCATTCAAATCTGTGCTCCCACAAAAGGCATTCTATTTCTAAGAACACTCCCGCAGTAAGGGTTGCCTTTGTTGTATCACGCAGATTGGTAACTTCTTTAAATTCCAACTTTATTGTACCAGTTCCACCAGCATATGCCTGCAAAATCTTTTCAACTCCAGCCACTATGCCAGCTCGAAGCGTTACAGAATAGTTACCATTGCCGTTGATCCCATACTGTCCAGTTTCCGTTAGGGCAAAGTATAATTGCTGTTTTAGTGATCCGCTTATCTCAAAGCGAAAATATGTGAGCGGAAACACTGTCACAGAAAGGGGTATTTCGGCATTGGCTTCTAGCTCAGCTATCATAAACATTCCACCATCGCGCACCTTACCCGTCGCTGCATCAATTTCAATATATCCACCGATGGTGCCTTCGTATGCGAATCCCATATTGAATTTTACTGTCTTCAACTCGTGTTTCAGTTTTTGATAATCATTAATTGCAGTTGGTGTATATCCATTAAAGCTTCGAACCATCGCTTTTAGATCTTTAAAGTTTGTTGCATGCGCTGATGGGTTTAGGTCAGGATCTTTCAGGCCTATGGTTATTTGATAGGTATTCTCCGTTATATTGTATTGACAATCTACCAATTTGTCCAAATCTAACTTCCAATCAAGTTTCGTCTTAAACAGGGCTGTATCTTTGCCAAATATATTAACAGTTGGTCCCTCGAGTTCAATTGAATCTTGGGAAAACGAAACGATATCCGGATCCGATCCTGGATTTTTGAGCTCATCCAATTTAGACACACCACTGTCGAGGCCTGAAAAACCGTCCTTGTCAATTTCAAGGCAGCCGCTTCCGCTGCCAATCGAAGTGGTATAAAACTGATCAAACGCCCAGTTAGAGGGCATACCAAAGCCCAAGTTTCCACTGAATCCAGTAGACATATCACCCACGAAGCTACTTTCAGCATAGCCTTTGTTGGAAACTCTTGTGCAGACATTTCTCGTTCCGTAAATGCCGACTCTATAAGTATTGCTATTGCTCATAACTTCATGGACACTCTTGAAATAAGGAATCACATTGGAGGTAATCTGATAATCCAAGCAGTCATAATCCACGGCGAAATAAATAATCGTATTTTTGGGAATTCCTAACTCAGCAGCTGCCGCAATAGCCGCATTTGCATCTATCGCCCCTTGATCTGAAGTGAAGTACGAATTTTCATCAGCAGATGTCTGATAGATCGGGAAGAAACTGAGCCCCGCATCAAAAATAATTTGTGCCTCGCTGCGTGTGATTTTCTTGGTATTTCCGGTCAAATATCTTCCAATGTATCGATAGTCATTGTCATATAGTGATTTTGCTTTTGCGGCTGTGAGCTGGGTTGCGCAGTCTGCAGCCAAAGCCGATCTTGATGTATCACCGCAACTAATAAACAACGACAGCCATGTAGTTTTATCTGCATGTCCAGTCAACGTGATTTTCATTTTCTCCTGAAAATCGTATAAAGCCTGCTGTGTTGCAGGGCCCCATTGCCCGTCTATTGCTCCGGTATCATATCCATTAACAAGCAATGCAAACTGCAGCAACTCCGTAATGGATGTGATTTCTGCATTCGAATAATAGCTACCTGATGATGTCCCGGGATATTTTCTGGCATCTGTAGACCTTCCAAAATACGGAATTTCCGGGCAGCACAGTCTTGTCGTTTCACCAAAGTTTGCATTTGCAACATCTGGCGGCATGCCCTCCTCCGCCTGTAATGCATATATTAATGCCTTGTTTGTATTTCTGCCATACACACCATCACAAGGAGTGATCCCAGTATATGCCTCATACTTGCGGTTCAGCTTTTGCTGCATTTCACGAACAGCCTCTGTTCCGCCATAAGAGCTTAACAGTTTAAATGAATCCATGGACATCAGGGCCTTCATGATATTAACTGTCACAACTCCATCTGGATTGATAAGGCCGGCATCTTCTTTTAATTCAATGATGGCCCTTTCTACATCTGCATCAAACACGCCATTGAATACAACGGCGCCATCTTCGGTTTCGGACAGATTATATCCAGGGTTATACCCTTTGCACCAAAGTGCTCCCTGCAATATTGCAAATTTCCGATTTGTGACACCGTCCTGCCGTCGCAACAGATTCTGGCTATAAAGGCGCTCTGTAGTTGGGCCAAAATTATCCGCCAAATCTGCGATTCCAAGTTCCACCTGCAGAGCTCTCGTAAGACCGTAAACGGTATCCCACCCCGTTCTTCCGTCTTCAGTGACATATCCAAAACCCGGCACATCACCGTACTCCTGATTCAGCCATCTTTGAGTCAAATAGACCATAGCATCACCAGGATAGTCGCTATGAATCGAAACGCCATTTTCTACAAGTGTTTCTTCGCTAATTTGTTCCAAATCGGGGATCTGTACCTCCGATATATAATCTGCCTCGTTGCCATATTCATCATCGATCTGAACATCGGCGTTTATAAGGTTGAATGTGCTTTCTTCCTCCGTAGATGCGTCATTAGTTGCTACTTCTACATTTTCTGTAGTATTTTCAGCAGCAAATGCCGGAACAGTAACTGTTTGGAGCATAATTAGAACGCTTAACAGCAATGTTAATGCTCTGCTAAAATGCTTCTTCGCACCTTTCACTTAAATCCTTCCTTTCCTGTAAGTAGAATACATTTTTCCTTCTCTATTCTGAAATAGCACCGTTGGAACCTCTATGGATAGGCATCACTCCCTTTCCCATTCCATGTGCGTTCTTAAATCATACACGATCCCCATGCTGCGATCAGAAGATGTTGATTAAAGCAGGAGCGTACTACTTTATCTGATCACATCAAACAACCATTCTCTCTTCAAAATTTTTGATTATAGTGATATCCCGCGATTCGGCTATATTTTTCCATTTCTGCCAATTATTTTATACGCTATATTCTCCTTTGGCAATATCAAGTCGAAATTTTTGTTGATTTTGTGAAAACTCTTGAACTATCATTATTAAAAATGCCAAATCAATACCTCCACTCACCAACAGCTGGTGTAATGATAATGCAAAGGAAATGGCGATTATTTTTTGTACAAAATACGAGCGATTTATTTCACTTGACATAGATTAGCGGGCGTGCTATACTCCTTAACAAGAAGCGAACAGATGTTCTAATTTGTGGACGCGTTGGAATAGAAAGGGGCGCATGTAGATGCTCTGGCTTTCACGGAAAGACATCGAACACATTTCCCGTAGATTGCTTCGTGATTACCTAAAAAAAGTCCCTCAAAAGGTCGATCATATTGATCCGGCAGATTTTGCAGAGAAGATGTGTGGCCTGCAATTTACCTTTGCAGATATCAGTGAAGCACATGATGCCATCGGCCTTACGGCGACATCGGAGGTGATCATAACGATCCCCCAAAGGGATGGCACAAGGCTCGATTACGAATTAGACGGAAAAACGGCCTTCATTGATCAGAGCCTTGTGGCTGAAAATCAGATTGGCCGTTTGAACTTTACTATGATGCACGAAGCAGCGCATCAACTGTTTTGGATGCTGTATCCAGAAGAATATGAGGTGCAAACTCCTCGCTGCGTATTTCGCATGGCAGATGAACATACGCAGTACCCTGTTCTGGATTGGGAGGAGTGGCAGACCAATGTGCTGACTTCATTTCTCCTTTTGCCAAAGGAACTGGTGTAGAAGCAACCTTATCGGTAAGTTCCACATACTGGTTATTTGTCTGCTCGTTTTCCCATTCAGCAGCTGCACGGAGCATCTTACTGGCCATGAAGCCATCAAATGCAAGTTCAACCATTTTTTCGTGAGGACGGCTAATGAGCTGCTGAAACTGTAATTCCAAACTATTTGTTTCGCTGGTTAGATGACTCTTATGAATACCAAGATAGTCTACCTCTTTGCTGAGATTCTCATATTTTTTCTGGAGATCATCAATGTCACCAACAACACCAAGTAATTTTTTGCTTGCTTCAATACGAGCAGAAAGAGCTTCATATTCCTCCTCTCTCTCCAGCATTTCCTGCTTCTTTGCCTCAATCGCCTGTTGATCTATAGAAACTGCACGCTGACGAGTTTCTTCGATTTCCTTCTCCAATTCACCTCGCTGAGTAGTCAAGGTTTCAAGTTTATCTTCAAGTTCTGTAATGTGTTTGGAAATGGCTTGAGAACTTTGAAGCTGATCGAGTAACTGCGGATGTTTTTCAACCAACGCTTGCAACCACTCATCAACGTTAGGACTGTCCTGATATTTTACAAGCAAATCACAAATAAAATCTGTAATCGTACGGAGAGTGTCATCCACATCTTCTTCGGATGACATGATATTAACCAATCGATTTAGTCTGGAGCGCCGTGTCTCATCTGTCAAAATAGCGCCCATAATTTCAGACTCTTCATAATGTTTCAGCAGTGCTGGAACATCGTCTATTTTTACAAGGCCATTGGCAATAATTCCACTTTCAATGCTATCCTTAAAGCTTTCAACCAACACAGAATCCGAAATAACATCTAACTGCTCAGGCGTAGCATCCTGCTTCGGACACAAAACCAGCCACTGTGTCTCAGGAGCGCCCCAATAGCCTTCAGAATAACTCAAACTATATTGCTTTATCTGATCACTGCTATAACCGCTAACGGTATATTTGTGTTCTTTAATTTGAGGTTTTACATAATAGGACGAGGTGTATTCCCGATATCCAACCTCATAAGGGCCGGCCCAGAAATCATCCATTTCAATAAAAACCTGATTACCTGCCAGCACACACGGTGATTCAATTTCCACAATTGTGTCATTGGTAAAATCAGAAACCACTTCGTTCTTGCGTACAGCAAAGTATACGCCAAAATTTCCAACCGGGCGGATTTTACCTTCATCTAACATTTCCATGGCAGAAACCTTGTATCCGGTTTGGTTTCTGTCTCCATTGGCCTTAAAGTTGGGCTGCAAATCCTCCAAGGTGAACTCAAAGAGAACGAGTGATTTTTCAGAGAAATTAGCGTCCATTCGGCGGCGCTCATTATCAACATTCCAACTGTAAGTAAAACAAATATTTCGTTTTTCTGATTCTGGCAACAATGCCTCTTGTTCTTGAGCAGTGAGCTGAATTACTTGTGTACTTTGAATTTCCGCTATTGGCTTAAAATTAAAGAAAACAGTTGGATCATAACCTTTTTTCTCAATTATTCCGATGTAAATTCCCATTTTAACAGCTCCTTCTAAGTTTATTTTTCTGCATCGTAATTGCCGGAAGTATCATTTTGAGAAATTTCCGGCAAAAATTCCATAATATCACCAATGTTTACATTAAGCACATCACATATTCGTCCCAATAGCCGTAAATGACTGTGCCTGTGAGGTGCTTGCCGGACTTGCCTTTGGACTGGAAAGTGGAACGGATTTTACGGCTGGTGTCTCTGGCGTAATACTCGTTCATAATGTTGCGGAAAGGGGTAAAATCATCGTC
>ERZ779843.3847-NODE-3847-length-12100-cov-5.268327_pt1 | contig 12100 bp, 7 predicted proteins | sample MGYA00511560_ERZ779843 | MGnify/ENA primary metagenome ERZ779843 (study PRJEB29588, sample SAMEA2158062) | human gut metagenome | biome: human gut; feature: human-associated habitat; material: faeces | place: Denmark | collected 2008/2010 ... | reverse complement strand
CTGCGCCTGCGCGTCCTCGTGCCAAAACGCCGCCGCGCGCATGGCCAGCGCACTGTTGGCTCCGGCGGCGACGCAAACGCCCGTCAGCTCAAACGAGCGGATCACAAAGCCCGTCGAGGACGGATACGGCATGGTGAGCAGCTCAACGCCGTTTTTCTCCAATTCGCGGGCGCAGCGCCGCTCGTCGCCCGTCCGCCAATCCATGAACAGGGCGGTTTCCCCGTTCAAAAAATGCGTCAGTGCTTCCTCCCTGCTCCCAACCCGCGCAATCAGGCCGCCCTGCACCCGGTCGCGCAGCCATTCCAGCGACGCCTGCACGTTGATGTGATCCGCCTGTCCGGTTTCTCCTCCTTCGGTCAGCCACGCCCCGCCGTAGAGCGCTTGCAGCAGCGCCTCCAGCGCGCCACAGGTTTCCGGCTCGGCCGGCCAGATCTCCAGCGCCGGATGATCCGCCAGCGCGAATTCCTCCAAAAGCTGATCGAACTCCATCGGGTACCAGATCGGGTGCTCGATCGTGTTGGCCATGTAGCCCATTCTCCGCTTTTCCAGCAGCCGCCGGTTGACCGCCACCTGCCGGTGCTTCGCCGTCAGCGGCAGCATGAACAGCGTTTCATCCTGCACGCAGGCGTCCAGCACGGGCTCGCTGATGCGCGGCGCATCCGTCAGGCAGCCGTCCAGCGCGATAAACAGCCCGTCGCTCACCCACAGGCTCGCCTCGGACGGCGCGCAGACGATGAGATCCGGCATGTCGTCCCCGAGGATCAGCGCGCGCAGGTCGCGCTCCCCCGTCGGCCCAATCGCCCGCCACTGCGCCTGCGGAAACGCCTGCCGCGTCAGCTCCATCAGCGCTCCGGCGGTCTCCTCGTCCATGGCGTTCGCCGCAAAATACACATTCATCTGCGTCTGTGCCGCCGCGTCCGCGCTCATCGTCACGGCGCAGAGCAGCAAAAGCGCCGCCAAAACTCGTTTCACGCGCATCCCCTCCCCTTGTCCTCATGCTCCATATATACACGGGTTTGGGGGAAAGCATGCTTCAAAGTTTTTCAATTCATTTTGTTTCTTGTAAGAAATTCAGCTATTCTTTCATTTGCGGGAACGACTATTCTCCCCCCTTCGGGGGAGAACAGCTTTTTGTCTACAGTCTGGGCTCCCTCTTCGAGGGCGGTCTGCTTGCCGCCCGCTGTGCGGGAAGCAGGCAAGCAAAACGCCGAAGGTCTGTCAGCGAAGCTGACTGAGGGAGTAAAAGAACGGCGGCGCTTTCGCGCCGCCGCATGTGGGCGATTCAATTACTCAGCGGGGATGAAGTCCGGGAGTTCGCCGGTCGCAACGACGATGCCGGAGATGTAGCCGAAGCCGCAAGCATCCGCATCCGCGTTGGAGCCCAGACGGTTGGTGCCGTGCACGCCGCCGGTGACTTCGCCGGCCGCGTAGAGGCCTTCGATCGGCTGGCCGTAGATGTCAAGCACGCGGGTCATGGTGTCGATGACCAGACCGCCCATCGTGTGGTGCACAGACGGGAACTGCGGCAGCGCGTAGTACGGGCCTTCCTCGATCTTGACCATGGTGGAAGCCATGACCTTGTGGAAATCGAGATCCTCGCCGTTGTCGATGTAGCCGTTGTGCTTCTCGATGGTGGCCTTCAGGTTGTCGCCGGTGACGGTCGGGAACATACCCTTGACCTCAAAGCCGTTGATCTTCTCAGCCAGCTCGTCAAGCGTGTCCGCCTTCAGGATGCGGCCATCGGCGATACCGGCTTCGATTTCTTCCGGACGGACGTAGCCAGCGACGACCGGCTCAGTGAAGATGGCATAGGTGGAGACGAAGCCGGTGTTGACGGCAGCGTTCGCGCAGACGTCGCGGCGGTCGCCCTCGTTGACGTAACGGTTGCCGTTATAATCAACGTAGATGACGCCGTAGGACGGGCCGGTGAACGGCCACACCGCGTACTTATCCAGAACGCCGGTGTTCGGGTCCGCCCACGGATAGCGCTGGATGTTGCTCATCTGGGTGGTGTTCGCGCCGATCGCCTGCGCAAGGTAGATGCCCTCGCCGGTGGACGCGGCCTTGATGTTGGTGGTCGGCAGTTCTTCCGTCAGGTACGGAACCTGCGTCTCGCGCATCTGGACGTTCGCGGAGAAGCCGCCGGTCGCCATGATGACGCCCTTCTTGGCCTCGATGGTCTTGTAGCCGTCCGCAGTCGCAACGCGGATACCGACAACGCGGTTCGCCTCGTCGCGGGTGCGGTAAATTTCAACCATCTTGGTCTCCAGCTCGATGGTCGCGCTGGTTTCCTTCAGCATCTTGAGCTGCAAGTTGGTGATGTCGGAACCGACCTGGTTCTCGGTGACGTAGGTGCGGTAGCCGTAGTGTCCGCCCGGACGAGCCAGCGTCTCGCGAATCTGGAGACCGTTGTCCAGCAGCAGATCAAAGTAGACCGGGGAAGCGTAGACCATCTCGCGCACCAGCGCCGGGTTGCTCATGTTGTCGCCGCCCTTGATGGTGTCTTCGATGTGCTTCTCGGCGGTGTCCGGCTCGAGACCCAGCTTCTGCTGGAGATCGGCGGCGCGCTTGGAGGTGTAAGCGGCGTACTGGCCGCCGTTGATGGCGCTGTTGCCGCCGGTGGTGGAGAGCTTCTCAACCAGCACGACGCTGCTGCCGGCCTTCTCCGCAGAGTAAGCCGCCGCAAGGCCCGCGAAGCCGCCGCCGACGACGACGACGTCATAGCTCTCGTCCCACTTCTCCGGCAATTCGACGGAGCCCATGGTCGGGAAGTAATCCGGCGCGGCGACTTCCTTCGCCTCGACCGGCTTCTTGAAATCCTCGACGTTCGCGCCGGCCTCGACCAGAGCCGCCTCAACAGCCTTGAGGATGCCCTCGGAGGTGCGGGTCGCGCCGCTGACGGTATCTACCGCCAGAGACTGCGCTTCCAGAATCGCGGCGGGCATCTTCTCCAGCGCCGGCCAGCCGGGAGCGGTCTCGTTGTAAGCGGTCACCTTGATGTCCTCAATCTTGCTCTCGGACACGGTCACGTCCACCGTCAGGCCGTCGTACATGCCGCGGGCGACTTCCGTGTAGGTGCCGGGCTTCATGCCCTCGGCCACCGCCGCCGTGAAGCTGGAAGCCAGCAGACAGACGCAAGCCAGAGAAGCGATCCATTTCTTGTTCATTCTTTTTTCTCCTTTCCGATGTAAACACGTTCGGAACTCCTGACATCATTGTACATGAATTTATGCGTTTCATCACTCGAAAGGAGGAAATGAATCATTCGAAAAACAGAAATTTAACGATCATGCCGTCCCGTTCGGCCTTGCAATCCACCCGCTCGCGTCCTTTTTCACAAGTTCGTCGGCATAGACCGCGCTGCTCCGCGCCAGCGCGCGGGCGACGGGCTTGAGCGTTTCGTAGTTCTTGTAGACGATATTTTCCCACGCCCAGATCGGGTCTTCGTCCATATCCAGCCTGACCAGCCCGTAAGCGTCGTGGTAATGCTGCGCGGCGCAGTACGGCGCAAGCGTCATCGCGCCCTCCTTGCGCACCTGCTCCACCACGAGCTGAACGCCGCCCAAAAACGTCGTCTTGCTCAGGTGAACCCCCATCTTTTCCAGCATCGGCAGGAACTCGCCGACAAAGCAGCATGTATCGTGCGGGTACATGAACTGCATGCCCTCCAGCGCCTCATATTTCAGCCCCTTCTTCTGCGCCAGCGGATGATCCCACGACACCATGATATACACCGGCTCGCGATACAGCGGCACCGCCCGCAGCCCGCTGACCACGCCGGGGCGCGTGGTGTAGAAAAAGCCGATATCCAGCATATCCGAGCGGATCAGCGCCGGAACGCCCGCGTTGTGCGTCATCATCATGTTCAGCCGGGTTTCGGCGTGCGCGGTGTGGAATTGCTCAAACAGCGCGAGCAGGCTGTTGCCGATGTTGATTTCGCACCCGCCGACGCTGACCGTGCCCTCCAGCTTCTCCGCCGGGCAGACGCTGTCCAGCGCCAGATAATAGTGCTCCACCATGCGGTTGGCGTGCACCAAAAACGCCTCGCCCTGCCGGGTGAGCGCGAGCTGGCGGCCTGTTTTGCAGAAAAGCGGCGCGCCGACCTCCTGCTCCAGCATTTGGATATGCTTAAAAAGCGTGCTCGGCGCATATTGAAGCTGCTCCGCCGCCTTTTGATAGTTGAGCGTCTGGGAGAGCGTAATCATGGTCAGAAGCTGTTTGATATCCATGCTTGTAACGTCCTTTTCCGGTCGATGGTGCACGATTCGTTAATAATCTGTCTATATACATTCTATCCTCCCGCTCCCCAAATTGCAACCATAAAGTGCCGAAAGGTCAGCCGACTTTCTTTTTTCGCGTCCGCCAAAGTCCGCAAAACGTCAAAAAACGGACATGTGTTCGATCCCCGCATGTCCGTTCTTATTCTGATTTACTTCCTGCGTCTGAGCATGAAGCAGGCCGCCGCGGAAACCGCCAGCGCCGCGCCCCAAAGCAGAACGGGGCTTTCGTCGCCCGTCTTCGGCAGGTTTTCCGCGCTGGGGAGCTTTTTCCACTCCGCCGTGAGCGTCATGTTTTCATTGGCGATGATCTTGACTTTTCCGTCTTCTCCGGCCGGATAGCTGTTCCCCTTCTCGTCCTTCCAGCCCTTGAACAGATGCCCTTCCTTTGTGGGCGCTTCGAGGGTGACGGTCGTGCCCTTTTGCACCGTTTGGCTGCTGCTTCCGCCTACGCCGCCGTTCGCGTCGATTTCGATGCGCACCGGGCTTGCTTTATACGAAGCGACGAGCGACAATCCGCCGTTTAGCAGCTTGTTTGCTTCCACCACCTGACCGTTTTCAGAGGGCGTATATCGCGGGTTGTCGTTATACCAGTTGTCAATGTTTATGCCGCTGTCGTGATATTTCGCGCCCATGTTCGCGGCGTTTGGCAGTTTGATTGCAGAAGTACCCCCTTCCAGAAAAATATCTGCTCCTTGTTCTATTGCCTGATTGTTGTAAATCTGCTTTGTTCTGTCGGAAATATCCCATTCCACCTTTTCACCCAACCAAATACCGCCGCCGGTTTTATACGCTTTATTGCCAACGACCATCCAGTTTCTTATCGGTTCTTCATCTGTAACCGTTGAGTCGGTCAGCGCCACGCCGCCGCCACGTGCTGCTTCGTTGTTTTCGATTGTGCCGCCGCTGATGGTAATGGTTGAATTCTCCGCATACAAACCGCCGCCCTTACCTGAATCTAACGTAGTACTACATTCGCTGATTATGCCGCCGCTGATTCTGATGGTTGAGCCGACCACAAACAAGCCGCCGCCCGCACCTACATTACATCTGCTGATTGTACCGCCGGTGATGGTGACGGTTGAATTGTTCGCGTACAAACCGCCGCCCCGTCCCCCCTCACATCCGCTGATTGTGCCGCCACTGATGGTGATTTCTGAAGAATCTGTTGCATACAAACCGCAGCCCCATCTTCCCTCACATCCGCTGATGATGCCGCCACTGATGGTGATTTTTGAAGAATTTGTTGCATACAAACCGCCGCCATTTTCTATCGCTGCCGTACATCCGCTGATTGTGCCGTCTTCGATGGTGATGGTTGAACCGTCCACATACAAACCGCCGCCGCTAAATGCTGCTTCGTTGTCTTCGATTGTGCCGCCTTTGATGTTGAGGGTTGAACCGACCACAAACAAGCCGCCGCCCGCACCTACCTTACATCCGCTGATTGTGCCGCCGCTGATTTCGATGGTTGAAGAATTTTCTGCATACAAACCGCCGCCCCATCTTCCCTCACATTCGCTGATGGTGCCGCCGGTGATGTTGATGGTTGAAGAATTGGTTGAAGAATTGGTTGCATACAAACCGCCGCCATTGTTCCTTGCCGTACATCCGCTGATCGTGCCGCCGCTGATGTTGACGGTTGAAGAATTGGTTGAAGAATTAATTGCATATAAACCGCCGCCATTGTTTTCTGCCGTACATCCGCTGATTGTTCCGCCTTTGATGGTGACGGTTGAACTGTCCGCATACAAACCGCCGCCATTGCTCGCCGTACATCCGCTGATTGTGCCCTTGTTGATGGTGACGGCTGAATTGTCCGCATACAAACCGCCGCCATTGCTCGCCGAACATCCGCTGATTGTTCCGCCTTCCATGATAAATTTTGATCCGTCATTAACTGAGATGACGCCGTCACCATTTACCTTACAATTTTTAATCTCGCCGCTCCGCATGTAGAATGTTGCCCCCGAATCAGCAATTACTGCGCGGCTACCCCCTTCAATTACGCCGCCTTTCATGTTAAAAACTGACTTCGAACCCGTAACCAGTACGTAGGCGTTGCCCGTAAACATCCTATTTTGCAGCGTCACATTTTCGTTCATATTCGCGGTTGCCCCTCCTGATACAACTATAAAGGCAGCCGTTGTATCTCCGTCAATCGTCAGCTTTTTGTCGTAACCGTTCGCGCCCAAATTCAGGACAGTTTCTCCTCCTGTCACCTTAATTTCGGCCTTCGATTTAATGGAAATCTTATGACCTTTGCCCTTGATGGTTGTCCTGCCGCGTCTCAATGTATATTCGGTAGTATCGCCTTCCAAGGTGATAACCTCATCATCCAAAATGATCTCGTTTTCTTCGTCGCCGGATTTGTTAATTTCTTCAACCGCCTTCTTAAAATCAGCGTCCGACCTGACCCTACGTGACACCGCCATGGCGCGCGGCGCCGCCAGCGCCAGCATGCAGACCGCTATGCCCAGCGCCTTCCAAATCTTCCTGTTCATCGCTTTCTGCCTTTCCTTCGGTTCATTGTTTTCCTATATACAGCCTTTATTTCTTTCGTCTAAGCATGAAGCAGGCCGCCGCGGAAACCGCCAGCGCCGCGCCCCAAAGCAGAACGGGGCTTTCGTCGCCCGTCTTCGGCAGGTTTTCCGCGCTGGGGAGCTTTTTCCACTCCGCTGTGAGCGTCATATCGCCCGTGACGGTGATCGTCTCGCCCGCGTGGTACACCTTCTCGCCGTCCTTCCAGCCGACGAAGGTATAGCCGGTTCGCGGTTCTTCGCCAAGCGTCACATTTTGGCCGTAAGCCGCCGTCTCCGTCCGCGTTTTGCCGTCCAGCAGGACGTATGTGACCGTGAACGTCCGGGCTTCCCAAACAGCCGTGAGCGTCATAGCGCCCGTGACGGTGATGTTGACTTTTCCGTCTTCTCCGGCCGGATAGATTTTCTTATTCTCGTCCTCCCAGCCTGTAAACAAATACCCTTCCTTTGTGGGCGCTTCGAGGGTGACGGTCGTGCCCTCATGCACCGTTTGGCTGCCGCTTCCGCCTACGCCGCCGTTCGCGTCGATTTCGATGTACACCGGGATTACTGTATACGAAGCGACGAGCGACTGTTTGCCGCTTAGATGCAGATTTTCCACAGGCTTGCCGTCTTTAGAGGGCCAATATTGCGGGTTGTCGTTATACCAACCGCCAATGTTTATGCCGCTGTTGAGATAGGTCGCGCCCATGTTCGCGGCGATGGGCAGTTTGATTGAAGAAGTCCTACCATCCAGACAAATATCTGCGCCGTGTCCTTTTGCCTGATTGTTGTAAATCTTATTTGATCCATCGGAAATATCCATCAGCACATCTTTCCCATTATCCAAATAAATACCGCCGCCGATACCGCCATTACCACTACCACTTTTTGTTTTATACGCTTCATTGCCAATAACCGTCCAGTTTGTTATTGGTTTTTCAAACTTTGTTACGCTGTTCAGCGCCACGCCGCCGCCATATATTGCTTTGTTGTTTTTGATTGTGCCGCCGCTGATGGTAATGGTTGAACTATATGCATATAAACCGCCGCCCATACCTATATCTGACGTAGTACAACATTCGCTGATTGTGCCGCCTTCGATGGTGACGGTTGAATAATTCTTCGCATACAAACCGCCGCCATAACCATTCACTGCCTTACATCCGCTGATTGTGCCGTCTTTGATGGTGACGGTTGAATTGTCCGCATACAAACCGCCGCCCGCGTTCGCCTCACATTCGCTGATTGTGCCGCCTTCCATGATAAATCTTGATCCATTCTTAAGAGAGACGCCGCCATATTTACCTTTACAATTTTGAATCACACCGCCATGCATGTTAAAAACTGAATTTTCTTCAAGCACTACGCAGGCCTGGTCCACTTGCTGCCTATTTTGCAGCGTCACATTTTCGTACATATGCGCGGTTGCCCCTCCTGATACAGTTATAAAGGCAACCTTTGTATCTCCTTCAATCGTCAGCTTTTCGGCATAACCTTCCGCGCCCAAATTCAGGACAGTTCCTCCTCCTGTCACCTTAATTCCTGCGCCCGGATTAACGGTAATCGTATTACCTTCGCCCTCGATGGTCGTCTTCTTGCCGTTGTACAATGTATAGTTGCCTGTCAAGGGGATGCTCGTACACAAAACGATCACGTTTTCATCATTAGCACTAACGTTGGGGTCGTTGTTAATCGTTTGAACCACGGCGTTAAAAACAGCTTCGTTTGTGACATTATACATACGCATCTCCGCCATGGCGCGCGGCGCCGCCAGCGCCAGCATGCAGACCGCTATGCCCAGCGCCTTCCAAATCTTCCTGTTCATCGCTTTCTGCCTTTCCTTCGATTCATTGTTTTCCTATATACAGCCGACAAAATGGATACGGACATCATAGCATATCGACATTCTTTTTTCAATCTGTTTTATTCGGTTTTTCACGAATCCGGAATTCGAAATTTTGCAAAAATTCCGATAACGGGCGCAATGATCGTCATGCAAAAAAAGCGCCCTCCCGTTTTTCGGGAAAGCGCCGTGTATTCACTTTTACAGCATACTCGCCAGAAACGCCTTGAGCCTTTCGGTCTTCGGCGCGCCGAGCACGTCCTTGGGGTCGCCGTGCTCACAGATCACGCCCTGATCCATGAACACGACCTCGCTGGCCACCGCGCGGGCAAAGCCCATCTCGTGGGTGACAACCAGCATCGTCAGCCCCTCCTGCGCGAGCGTCTGCATGACGGAGAGCACCTCGCCGACCATCTCCGGGTCAAGCGCGCTCGTCGGCTCGTCGAAAAGGATGACCTCCGGGTCCATCGCCAGCGCGCGGGCGATGGCGACGCGCTGCTTCTGCCCGCCGGAGAGCTGGCGCGGCTTGGCGTTGATGTAGGCGGACATGCCGACCTTTTCGAGGTACTTCATCGCGTTTTCAACGCTCTCCTCGCGGGTGCGGTGCAGCACCTTCATCTGGCCGGTGACGCAGTTGTTCAGCACATCCATGTTGCCGAACAGGTTGAACTGCTGAAAGACCATGCCGACCTTGGCGTGGTAGCGCGGCATGTTGACCGCGCCGGAGAGAATATCCTCGCCGTGGTAGAGAATCTGCCCCTCGTCCGGCGTTTCGAGCAGGTTGATGCAGCGCAGCAGCGTCGATTTGCCCGAGCCGGAAGAGCCGATGATGCAGGTCACCTCGCCCTTGTTGGCGGCAAAATCCACGCCCCGCAGCACCTCGTGGTCGCCGAAGGCCTTTTTGATGCCCCTGACTTCAATCACACGTTCCATCTCTTGACGGCCTCCTTTTCGTTTTCGACGGATACCTTGATATTCGCGCGGCTGTCGCTCTGCGAGCCGTGAATGACGTAATTATCCGGGCCGTCCATCTTCTTTTCCACCGCGCGCAGGATGGCGCTGACGCTCAGCGTCAGAATGAGGTAGATCACCGCGATGATGAAATAGACCTCGAAATAGCGGTAATACGTGCCCGCGGCGCTCTTCGCCTGGAAGAACAGCTCGGAGACGGAGATGACGTTGAGCACGCTGGAATCCTTGATGTTGACGATCAGCTCGTTGCCCACGGAGGGGAGGATGTTGCGGATGGCCTGCGGCAGAACCACCGTCGTCATGGTCTGCCAGTGGGTCATGCCGATGGCGTGCGCCGCCTCGAACTGCCCCTTATCGACGGAGACGATGCCGCCGCGGATGATTTCGGCCATATACGCGCCGGTGTTGATGGAGATGATGAAGATGGCCGCGAAGGTCGTATCCATGAACACGCCCGCATACTGCGCGCCGTAGTAGATCACGACGGCCTGCACGATCATCGGCGTGCCGCGAAACACCTGAATGTAGACGTTCATCAGGAGCTGCGCCAGCCTGAGCAGCCCGCGCCGGAGGGTCACGCCGACGTTCGAGCCGGTTTTCTTCTTCTCCGGCAGGGCGATGGTGCGGATGATGGCCACCAGCAGGCCGAGCGCGAAGCCCAGCGCCGTGCCCGTCAGCGCAATCAGCAGGGTCATGCCCGTTCCGCGCAGGAACAGCATCCCGTATTTTTCCAGCAAAAAGGCCACCCAGCCAAAGAAGGATGTAGAAGCGTTCGGCATTTTGTTTTCTCCTTTGGGGTACGTCGACTCGCCGCCCCGAACCCCGGCAGGGAACTGAGTTCCCTGCACCTTCCATGACCATCCGCTTCGCAGATGGTTTATTTAATAAGAAACTTCTTTTCCTCCGTTTATCGCGCAGCGATAAACAAAGTGGGAAATCCAAGAACCTCAGGTTCTTGGCAGGGCTTGGGGCAGCGCCCCAACGTTCTCCCCCCATGGCGCATAAAAGGCTGTCGGCTGCCCGACAGTCTTGTTTGGCGCTTGATTACTCGCTCAGCGGCTGATCGAGCACAACCGCGTCCATAATGGCGTTGCGCTCCTCCGCGGAAATCCCGGCGAGGATTTCGTTGATCTGCGCCTTCAGCGGGCTGCCCTGCTTCACGCCGACGGCAATCTGCGCGTCGTCCGGGGAGACGGTGAAGCCCTGCCTTTCGCCAAAGGTGATGTACGTCAGATCCGCGTTCGCGGAGGTCGCGGAGACCGCGCCGGGGCGGTCGGCCACATAGCCGTCAATCGCGCCGGAGGAAACCGCAACGATCATCGTCGGGAAGGTCTCCATCGCGGGCATCTTCACCGCGCCCTCGATCTGGTCGATCATGTCATAGTGGAACGTGCTCATCTGGCCGGTGATCTTCGCGCCCGCCAGATCGGCCAGGCTCTTCGCGCCGGCAAACGCGCTGTCCTTGCGAACCACGACGGTCAGCTCCGTGTCGTAGTAGGAATCCGTAAAGTCAATGGTCATCCGGCGCTCGGCGGTCGGGCTCATGCCCGCGATAATCACGTCGATGTTGCCGGAGAGCAGCGCCGGGGTCAGGCCGTCCCACTCGGTCTTGACGATTTCCAGCTCCATGCCGAGCTGATCGGCGATGATCTTCGCGATGCGCACATCGTAGCCGTCCGCGTAGCCGCCTGCCGCAATCGCCACGGCGTTTTCGCTCGCGTCGCTCTGCGTCCAGTTATACGGCGCGTAGTTGCACTCCATGCCCACGCGCAGGGTTTCGCAAACGCCCGCCGCCGCGAGCAGAACCATCGCCATCGTCATGGCCAAAACCAGCATTTTCTTCATTGCGCTGTCCTCCCGACCCCATCGGGTCTATCCACAGGTTGTTCGTTGGAATGAGGATATCTTACACCTGACCCGCCGGAGAGTCAACGAAATTACAATAATTCCGTGTCATCTTTGTATTTTTTACAAAACAAATGCGCAGCAAAGCGTTTTTCATCGTCCAAAAACCGATAACGCGCCCGTTTTCATGCCTTTTTATTCATCCTTGACGCGCACGTTTTCCCGTCCGAACATATCGAATACCTTGTTCAGGCTGTTTTCCGCCTGCTTTCTGGCTTCCTCCTGCGCGCTGAGGATCGCCTTGTCCGATTCCTGCACCGTGCCCTCGATCGCCGCGCGGAATGTGCACGGGTAGCCCGCCGCCTGCGTCAGATAGCCCGCCACCTCCTCGTTCTTCTCCGGGATGCTCAGCATCTTCACATAGGCCGCGCCCATCGCCTTGGGATAGACCACGGTGAACAGCCCGTTCTCGCCGGAGACGAGCCGCCCGAATTTGAGCATACCGAAGAGCTGCGGCTTCTGCTTGGCTTGCCGCATGGCCTCCTGCCAGATGCGTTCCGCGTCCGGCGCGGGGCCTTTCGGCGCTTCCTTCGCGGGGGTCGGCGCGGCTTCTCCCTGCGCGTCGTCCGGCGTATCGGCCG
>ERZ779843.3827-NODE-3827-length-12173-cov-2.609589_pt1 | contig 12173 bp, 9 predicted proteins | sample MGYA00511560_ERZ779843 | MGnify/ENA primary metagenome ERZ779843 (study PRJEB29588, sample SAMEA2158062) | human gut metagenome | biome: human gut; feature: human-associated habitat; material: faeces | place: Denmark | collected 2008/2010 ... | reverse complement strand
TTATCTAAATTTTTGTTATAACAACTATAATGATACTCTTCATCATAATTTTTATCTGCTGTAACACACCAGATCTTCCAGATCCCTTTTTCCATTCCTTTATTTACTGTAAAATTGCCCGTCCATCTTTTACTTTTCTTTTTATATTTCAGCAGAACATCATAATACTGACGTTTCGGTCCCTGATATGTAACAGTCAAACGTTGAATTTTCCCTGTTCCTTTGTTTTTAACCTTCATGCTGATTTCACATTTTTCTCCTGCTTTCAGCTTCTTTTTATTGACTTTCAAATCTGAAAACTGAAGGTCATAACGGCTCTTTTTTCTGGCAGCAGATACAGGCATTACAGACAACATCGAAACACATATCAGCAATAACAACATAGAAAAACCAGATTTTTTCATTTTACATTTTCTCCTTTCTATACTTCATTTACTTGTTATTTACATGTTAGCATGAAGCAGTGTTATTATCAATTTTGCTTTTATTTGCTTTCTTCTGCTTTTTCTACTTCAGCGATTGCTGATTTTTTCATTGGAATACGGCAGTTTTTGTTGCTTCCGAATTCTACGATCACGTCTTCGTCTGTCAGATCGATCACAACTCCGTAAAATCCGCTTGTTGTAACAACGCTGTCACCTACTGCAAGGCTTGCCAGCATTGTGTCCAGTCTTTTCTGTTCCTTTTTCTGCGGTCTTACCAGCAGGAACCACATAACTGCACAGATCACCACGATGTAGATCAGGGTGAATCCCAGTCCGCCTGCTGTTGAAGATGTACTTAATAAATTCATATTTACCTCCTGGTCATGCGTATTTCGCTTAAATTTCGGGCTTTCCCGAAAAAGTGTCACTAACCTATATCATACACAATCCTTGCCTGTTATTCAAGCATTATTTTCAAATCCTGACAGTTTTTCTTTTTTAAATGCCTTATAATTGCCGGCTTCAATGGCATCTCGGATTTCTTCCATCAGATGATTGTAAAAATACAGGTTATGCAGCACACACAGACGCATGCCCAGCATTTCTTTTGCTTTCAGCAGATGTCGGATATACGCCCTACTGTAGTGACGGCATGCCGGACACTGGCATCCTTCTTCAATCGGCTTCGGATCCAGCTCATATTTTGCATTGAACAGATTCAGCTTTCCATGATTCGTGTAGACATGGCCATGGCGGCCGTTTCTGCTTGGATAAACACAGTCAAAGAAATCAACTCCCCGGTCTACTGCTTCCAGAATATTTGCCGGTGTACCAACCCCCATCAGATAAGTTGGCTTATCCACCGGAAGCTCCGGTACGACTGCATCCAGAATACGGTACATCTCCTCATGGCTCTCACCGACTGCCAGGCCGCCGACTGCATATCCGTCCAGATCCAGCTCACGGATCTGCTGTGCATGCTCGATACGGATATCTTCGTAGATCGCACCCTGGTTAATACCAAAGAGCATCTGATGCTGATTGATCGTATCCGGCAGGCTGTTCAGTCTTGCCATCTCTTCTTTGCAGCGATGCAGCCATCTTGTCGTACGCTCTACCGAACGCTGGACATATTCTCTTTCTGCCACACTGGACGGACACTCATCAAATGCCATGGCGATCGTGGACGCCAGATTAGACTGGATCTGCATGCTCTCTTCCGGTCCCATGAAAATCTTTCTGCCGTCTACATGGGAATTGAAATATACGCCTTCTTCTTTGATCTTTCGAAGACCCGCCAGCGAAAATACCTGAAATCCACCGGAGTCTGTCAGGATCGGTTTGTCCCATACCATAAATTTATGCAGTCCGCCCATCTTTTTTACAACCTGATCACCCGGTCTTACGTGAAGGTGATAGGTGTTGGACAGCTCCACCTGTGTGCCGATCTGCTGCAGATCCTCGGTCGATACTGCTCCCTTGATTGCTGCTGCCGTTCCGACATTCATAAAAACAGGGGTTTGTATCACGCCATGCACGGTGTGAAACTCACCCCTTTTTGCGTTGCCATCTCTTTTTATCAGTTTATACATGATTTCCTCCAATTTCATTCGAATGCATACAAACTTTGGTGCATCCTTACGTCTGTTCAAGTATTATAGCCCTATTTGGAGGATTTTTCAAGTAGTTCACCGGGGAATCATCCCCAGTGTCCCGCTAAAGGCTGGATTGGCTGACTACCATATAAATAGAAGCAGAACTCTTTCCGGTCTGGAAATATCCGGCAGGATTACATATCTTCTGTTAAAATCCCATGATCACGAAGCAGTTTCTCAATGACGGTTCCTTTTACCACTTTGATGACCGGTTTTTTCAGTGCGTTCAGCGGTCCAGGTAGCTGGATCTCAAGTGGAGATTTGCCATCCATCAGTTTGACGGAACTGTCAAGCAGTTCACGGATATCGTAAACGCTTCCCCATACTTCCGGCACACCACGGTCTACGCCAAGCAGTCCATAGACCGCTTCCATTGCGGTTCTCACAGAGTATTCTGTTGTAAATACGGTATCTCTCGGTGTCTCTGCAAACTGTCCGAGGAATGCAAAGTTGACGCATCCATCCGGAATGACATCCGGTCTGTCGCCTTTTGTTCTCGGCATGAAAAATGCGGTAATGTATGGCATCATCGTCGGCACACATACGGCACTGTTTTCTGCCAGTTCTTCAATCTTGTCCGTCGGAACGCCCAGATGATAAAGCCATTCTTCTGTAATTTCTTTTCCGGTACATTCTTTCATCGGTTTCTTGATATAATCACCCGGAACATCGGTAAAGAGTCCGTATACCCATACGCAGACTTTTTCTTTGTCCTGATCTTTAAACTGTCCCTGACGGTTGATCGTCCAGCTGAGCAGCCATTTGGAATCCTGACAGCTTACGATTCCTCCGGTTACCACTTTTCCGCTTCTCGGATCACGTTTGCAGATGTTTGTGATATACGGAATGATCTTGTCATCCAAAGTCGTGATCGTTGCGGACTCCCAGTTTGTCTTTTCAATATCGGAACAGAATTTCTCCGGATGTCCAAAGGACGGATCCTGTTTTGCAATGTTTTTCCACAGATCCCAGCAGCCGCTTCTGCGTACTTCTGCATCTGCATCCGGTGCATGGTTCTGATCTCCGTAAATGGTTCCTTCCGTACAGCTTCCGTTTGTGACAAAGACAAGGTCATCTTCTGTCAGGAGAATATTGTCCTCTTCTCCGTTCACTTTGCATTCAATCGATGTTGCGATCTTTTTGCCTTCTTTAAAGGTAAATACAACGTTTGTCACTTCGGTGTTGAACTGGAAATCTACGCCTGCTTCTTCCAGATATTTCTGCATCGGCAGGATCAGGGATTCATACTGATTGTATTTGGTAAATTTCAAAGCACTGAAATCTGGCAGTCCGGCGATGTGATGAATAAATCTCTGGAAGTAGAGCTTCATTTCCAGTGCACTGTGCCAGTTTTCAAATGCAAACATCGTTCTCCAGTACAGCCAGAAGGTGGAATCAAACACTTCGTCATCAAATACATCTTCGATTGTTTTATCATAAAGATCTTCGTCTTTTGTCATGAACAGTTTCATGATCTCCATGCAGCCTTTCTGGCTTAAATTGAACTTGCCATCGGTATGTGCATCTTCTCCACGATTCACAGTTGCTCTGCAAAGAGAGTAGTTCGGATCTTTTTTATTCAGCCAGTAATATTCATCCAGAACAGATACGCCCGGTGTTTCGATGGACGGAATGCTGCGGAACAGATCCCACAGGCACTCGAAATGATTTTCCATCTCTCTGCCGCCTCGCATCACATAACCCCGGGACGGATCAAAGATACCGTCACAGGCCCCTCCGGCGATATCCATTGCTTCCAGAATGTGGATATGGGATCCTTTCATCTGCCCGTCTCTTACCAGAAAGCAGGCTGCTGCCAGAGATGCCAGTCCGCTTCCGACAATGTAAGCATTTTTGCCATCGACACCTTCCGGTTTTTCCGGTCTTGCAAAAGCTTCGTAGTTACCGTTGCTGTAATAAATACCTTTGCTGTTCTTTTCATATTTTCCACGCTCGGTATTGCGGTAATCTTTTCTCTCGTCTTCTCTTTTTTTGCTTATCTCTTTCTGTTTATGCTCATTTTCTTTTGTTTTCTTACTCAGAAGCATCACTGCTCCGGCTCCGGCTGCTGCTGCCATCGTATATTTTAACCCTTTTTTCATATTGAATGCCCACCTTTCCAATGTTTGAGGCTAACCTTCCTGCCTCCGCCATCCTGTCTTCTTTTTCTTTGGAAATTTCCTGTTTCAATCCAGTTCTTTCTGAATTGCCTACATTCTAACATTAGTATGCCCGGGATTCTATTGACAAAACAGGCCAGATGATAAAATTTTTGTCATCTGACCTGTTTTGTAAGCTTTTTACTGTGATTTTGTACCTTACTTGTTGCAGTACAAAACTTCACTGATATTTATCTGCGGATGGACTGTGCCATTCTGTGATACTGATGGCGGATTCCGCGGATCACGGTTCCGTACGCCATAATATTTTCCGGCAGTGCCATTCCCACGTATCCGGAATCACCGATGTGGTGGATGTCGGTTCCTGCCATCTTGCACTCCAGTGCGATGCGTTTGATCGTATCGGTGTCCGCACCTTCCTGAGAAGTTCCGATCGATGTGATCGTCAGCTTTTTCAGGCTGTGTGCATAACTGATCAGTTTCCGCACATATTCGGTCGTGATGCCAGGCACGGTTCCCGGTGCCGGCAGCAGAATGATATCGGCTCCTGCCTCTGCAAACTGGCGGATATCTTCTTTCGTGATGATGTTCTCGCCGCCTTCGCCGATGATACCGGAGGCATGCATTTTCCCGGCTGCCAGCATGATCTTCTCTCCGACTGCCTCTGAGATCGCTTTCAGGGAAGAAATGATCGCCGGATTGCTCACTCCATTTCCCGGATTGCCGGTCAGAACAATCAAATCCACGCCCATTTTTTGAGCCTGAATGGCATTTTCCACCGTTGCATAACGTCCGGCACTCATCTCCCACAGGGTCTCTTTGTTATCGGAAGCATAGCTTTCTTCCACCGGTTCCAGATTGATGCCGACCATACGTCCGGTCAGACGTTTCACTTCTCGTACCGTCTCTTCTTTTTCCACTTCCGGCAGTGCCATGATTTTTGGCTCCTGCACATCAAACATGTTCAGAAGGATCAGGTCTGCTCCCATGGAAGCTGCAAACTCTGCATTGGTCACATCGGTAAGCAGAGGAATCGTGATGCCGATCGTCTCACTTGCAAGAACCCTTCCCTCGCTGCCTGCGATTGCTTCAATCAGTTCACTTTTTGTTGCATGCGTCATTTCTTCTGCTGTCATATTCAAAATACGTTTTGCCATATCAGATTCTCCTTCTTGCTTTGCTGATAAAAAGCGAAAAAAATCTGCCCGAAGACAGATTTTCTTCTATCATGTTCCATACAGTTTCCTGTATTCGACTTAAATCTTGTTCTTAATCCGGCATATCGCCTGCTTCTCCGGAAGACTCGCCAAGTGTGATCCACTTCAGATAAGCATTGATAAACAGGTCAATACCGCCGTCCATCACGCTGTCCACATTTCCTGTTTCTGCATTCGTTCTGTGGTCTTTTACCATCGTATACGGCTGCATGACATAGGAACGAATCTGGTTTCCCCAGCCAATCTCCTTGACTTCACCGCGGATACCGGAAAGCTTCTCTGCATTCTCCTGCTGCTGCAGCAGATACAACTTTGCTTTCAGCATCTGCATCGCTTTGTCTTTGTTCATGTGCTGGGAACGCTCATTCTGGCACTGAACAACGATGTTGGTCGGCAGATGGGTGATACGGATCGCCGAGGAGGTCTTGTTGATATGCTGACCGCCGGCTCCGCTGGAACGGTAAGTATCGATACGCAGATCTTCATCCCTGATCTCGATATCGATGTCTTCCTCAATATCCGGCATGACATCGCAGGATACAAACGAGGTCTGTCTCTTTCCAGCCGCATTGAACGGTGAGATACGGACCAGTCTGTGGACACCCTTTTCGGATTTGAGATAGCCGTAGGCATTTTCTCCGTTAACCTGGAAGGTAACGGACTTGATGCCCGCCTCATCGCCATCCAGATAATCCAGCACATCCACTGCAAAACCATGTTTGTCCGCCCATCTGGTATACATACGGTACAGCATGCCCGCCCAGTCGCAGGACTCTGTTCCGCCTGCTCCCGCATGGAGCGTCACGATCGCATTATCCTTATCGTATTCTCCGGATAACAGTGTTTTTATACGGATATCATCATACGTTTTCCTGAAATCATCCAGAAGATCCTGAATCTCTGGTATCAGAGATTCATCGTTTTCCTCTGCTGCCATCTCGATCAGAGTTTCGATCTCATCAAACTCATCTTTTAACTTGGCATAAATGGCGATATCGTCTTTCATGCTCTTTAAATTTTTCATGGATTCCTGTGATTTTTCCGGGTTATCCCAGAAATCAGGAGCTTCCATATAACGTGAAAGCTCTGCAATTCTCTCTTTTTTGGCATCCAGATTTAAAGAAGCACCAAGCTCCTTTAACATCGGGACATAAGTAGACAGTGTGTACTTAAACTGATCTAACTCTACCACTTTTCTTCCTCTACTTTCTTTAATTCAAATTCAATATTTCAAGTTCAATATATCTTTGCGTCATTTACTCAGCAAATCTTCCGCAGCACTGCTTATATTTCTTGCCAGAACCGCATGGACACGGATCATTTGGCTGAATCTTCGGTGCATTTCTGCGAACCGGTGCCTTCACGCCGCTGTCATCCTTGTTTGTTCCTGTCACCTTTGCTACCTGCTCACGCTCCTCTGGCTTTTCAACCTTTACGCGGAACATCATCTTGACAGTATCCTCACGGATGCTTGCCATCATCTCGTTGAACATGTCATAGCCTGCCATCTTATACTCATTGAGCGGATCGCGCTGTGCATATGCCTGAAGACCGATACCCTGACGTAGCTGATCCATATCGTCGATGTGATCCATCCACTTGCGATCGATGGTCTTTAACAGAACAACGCGCTCTGCCTCTCTCATGCTCTCTGGATCTGGGAACTCGCTTTCCTTGTCTGCATAAGCCTGCAGTGCCATCTCTGTAAGAGTCTCTTTTAATGCTGCCTTCTTCATGTTCTTTGTTTCATCTGCTGACGGCATATATTCGGTAAGCGGAATGATGGAACGAAGCTCGATATTTAACTGAGTGAAATCCCAATCCTCCGGTGCCTGCTCATCTGAGATTGTGCGGTCTACAACCTGGCTGACTATATCTCTAATCATCTTTAAGATAACATCCTTCATGCTCTCTCCATCAAGAACCTGACGGCGCTCCTTGTAGATGATTTCACGCTGCTCATTCATGACCTCATCATACTTTAAGACATTCTCACGAATACCGTAGTTGTTGCCCTCGATCTTCTTTTGTGCCTTCTCAATTGCAGATGTTAACATCTTGTGCTCAATCTGCTCGCCGTCCTGAACACCAAGCGCATTGAACATGCTCATGATCTTTTCTGAACCGAACAGACGCATCAGATCATCCTCAAGGGAAATATAAAATCTTGATTCACCAGGATCACCCTGACGTCCGGAACGACCTCTTAACTGGTTATCAATACGTCTTGACTCATGACGCTCTGTACCAATGATCTTTAATCCGCCAAGCTTTCTTGATTCCTCATCAAGCTTGATATCTGTCCCACGTCCTGCCATATTAGTTGCAATAGTTACTGCACCCTTTTCGCCGGCAAGAGCAACGATTTCAGCTTCCTTTTCGTGGTACTTAGCATTTAATACCTGATGCTTAATACCTTCCATTTTGAACATCTTACTAAGTCTTTCAGATACTTCAATATTTACTGTACCAACAAGTACCGGCTGTCCCTTTTTGTAGGTCTCCTCAACCTCGTCGCATACTGCCTTATATTTTTCTTTCTTTGTCTTATAAACAGCATCCTGATGATCAATACGTGCAATCGGCTTGTTTGTCGGAATCTCAACTACGTCCATGCCGTAGATGTTACGAAACTCTCGCTCCTCAGTAAGCGCTGTACCAGTCATACCGCACTTTTTATCAAATTTATTAAAGAAGTTCTGGAAGGTAATAGTTGCAAGTGTTTTGCTCTCTCTCTTTACCTTTACATGCTCCTTTGCCTCAATTGCCTGATGCAGACCATCGGAGTAACGTCTGCCTGGCATGATACGTCCTGTAAACTCATCGACAATAAGAATCTCATCGTCCTTTACAACGTAATCCTGATCACGGAACATCATATAGTTTGCTTTGAGTGCCATGATCATATTATGCTGAATTTCAAGGTTCTCCGCATCTGCAAGGTTATCAATATGGAAGAACTGCTCTACCTTTTGAACACCCCGCTCGGTTAAGTTGATTGTCTTATCCTTCTCGCTGACAACAAAGTCACCAGTCTCAGTGATCTCCTCACCCATAAGAGCATTCATCTTGGAAAACTCTGCACTTGCCTCACCCTTTTCAAGACGCTTTGCCAGGATATCGCAAACCTCATACAGCTTTGTAGATTTTCCACTCTGACCTGAAATAATAAGAGGTGTTCTAGCCTCATCGATCAAAATGGAATCGACCTCATCTATGATCGCAAAGTGAAGACCTCTCATTACGAGCTGCTCCTTATATACGACCATGTTATCACGAAGATAGTCGAAACCTAACTCATTATTTGTTACATATGTGATATCGCAATTATATGCTGCTCTTCGCTCATCATTGTTCATGCTGTTTAATACACAGCCAACCGTAAGACCAAGGAATCTGTGAACCTTTCCTTCGTTCTCAGCATCACGCTGTGCCAGATAGTCGTTAACAGTAACGACATGAACACCCTCGCCTGCCAGTGCGTTTAAATAAGAAGGAAGTGCTGCCACGTTGGTCTTTCCTTCACCAGTCCTCATCTCTGCGATACGTCCCTGATGCAGTACGATACCGCCCGTCAGCTGAACCGGATAATGCTCCTCGCCCAACACTCTTCTGGAGGCCTCACGAACTGTAGCGAAGGCTTCCGGAAGGATATCATCCAGTGTCTCGCCCTTTGCAAGGCGCTCTTTAAATTCTACTGTCTTATGCTGAAGTTCTTCATCTGACAGTGCGACCCACTGCTCACGCATGCCGAGGATCTTATCCACGATTGGCTTAATACGCTTAAGCTCATGCTGGCTATGAGTACCAAATATCTTATTTATGAATCCCATATCTGCCTCCTAAATACATACCGATAGTACAACAGACTAATTCTATCATTTTTCCTATAAAAATTCAAGACATTTTTATTCCTACTTCAGTTTAGGGTTTTTCCGGAAAATGTAAAAAAGATGTATAAAAATTCTCTAAATTACATCAAAATTATATTTACAAAATCATTGTTTTGTGCTATACTCTTGGTAAATAAATAAAGACACATTTTATTTATTTCTATGATTCTATCGGAAGGAGCTGATTGTATGAAGTATATCATTACAGGAAGAAATATCGAGGTCACTGAGGGCCTGAAATCAGCAATTTATGAAAAGATCGGAAAACTTGAGCGCTATTTCACACCAGATGCAACAGTTTATGTTACGTTAAGCGTTCAGAAGGATCGTCAGAAAATCGAGGTTACGATCCCAGTTAAAGGAAGCCTGGTTCGTGCAGAACAGGAAAGTTCGGATATGTATGTTTCGATCGATTTAGTAGAAGAAATCATTGAGCGTCAGCTGAGACGTTATAAAACGAAACTGATTGCCAGAGAGCAGGATGGCGGAGACTTCTCAAGTGCCTTTATTGAGGAAGAGGATGAGTTCTCCGAAGAGAATGATGGCATCAATATTGCACGTGTTAAGCGTTTCCCATTAAAGCCAATGAATCCTGAGGAGGCTTGCCTTCAGATGGAGCTTTTGGGACATAACTTCTTTGTATTCTACAACTGCGATGAGGATCGCGTAAATGTCGTTTACAAGAGAAAGAATGGTACTTATGGTCTGATCGGACCTGAGTTCTAATAATTAAATTGTTACTTACAGGGCATCTCAAATGGAGGTGCCCTTTTTTTCGACACTTTTTTCCCATTTTTTACCACTGTCAGATAGAGTTTTGTCTGATTATGGCTATTTTTGTTGCTGTCAGCAAGTTATGCTTCCTATCTATTAGATATATTCTTATACTAGGAGGTAGGATTTATGGACTTTGAACAAATTGGAATGCGCATTAAAGCATGCAGAAAGCAAAAGCACCTGACGCAGGAGAAGCTGGCAGAATGCCTTGACGTTTCTTCTCATTATATCTATGAGCTAGAACGTGGCGTGAAAACGATGAGCTTATACACACTCAACGATCTTTCGACTTGTCTTGAGGTTTCGAGTGACTATTTGCTCTATGGCAAGGACAATACTGATTCAAACCCGATTCCCGAAGACGCCCTGTCCGTGATGATTAAGGATCTTCCATCGCAGCAGAGAAACAGACTCGCTGATCTGCTTAAGGTGATGATGCCGTACATCTCTCTTGATGAGTCAAGCCAGACATCAGGCAATGATGCCGGCAGAAAAAAAGTAAATAAGTAAGCACAAAAATCCGAGGCAGTCATAATTCAGCCTCGGATTTTTGTATTTTTATCAGTTACTTTTATTTGACATTAAATGCCTTGATGCCTGGATATACAGCACTTGCTCCAAGCTGCTCTTCGATTCGAAGAAGCTGATTGTACTTGGCAACACGCTCTGATCTAGACGGTGCACCTGTCTTTATCTGGCATGTATTTAGTGCCACTGCAAGATCTGCGATAGTTGTGTCAGCAGTCTCACCGGAACGATGGGAGGAAATTGCGGTGTAGCCTGCCTTATGAGCCATCTTGATTGCCTCAAGTGTCTCGGATACAGAACCGATCTGATTTAACTTGATTAAGATTGCATTTCCTGCACCCAGCTCGATACCCTTGGAAAGTCTCTCGGTGTTGGTAACAAACAAATCATCACCAACCAACTGAACCTTGTTGCCCAGTCTCTTTGTGAGTTTCTGCCAGCCTTCCCAGTCTTCCTCATCAAGACCATCCTCGATTGAGATGATTGGATACTTCTCGCAAAGTGCTGCCCAGTGCTCGATCAGTTCCTCAGCTGTATACTCAGTTCCTGCCTTTGGAAGCTTGTAGTAGCCCTTGCCTTTCTCACTCTTCCACTCAGAAGAAGCTGCATCCATAGCAATTCTAAAGTCTTTTCCTGGCTCATAGCCTGCCTTCTTTACAGCCTCAAGAATCGTCTCAATTGCCTCCTCATCGGACTTTAATGCTGGAGCGAATCCGCCCTCATCACCGACTGAGGTTGCGAGTCCTCTGGACTTTAAGATAGAAGCAAGTGCATGGAATACCTCTGCACACCATCTTAAGCACTCCTTAAATGATGGTGCTCCAACTGGCATGATCATAAACTCCTGTACATCAAGTCCTGAGGAAAGTGCATGGCAGCCTCCATTTATGATATTCATCATTGGAACAGGAAGACGATTTCCTGAAACTCCGCCAAGGAAACGATATAGCGGGATATCAAGAGATGCTGCCGCTGCACGGCAAACAGCGATGGATACGGCTAAAATAGCATTTGCGCCAAGCTTTGACTTATCCTTTGTTCCATCTGCTTCAATCATTGCCTTATCAACTGCATAAATATCAGAAGCATCCATACCAGTGATGGTATCGTTAATAATTGTATTGATATTCTCAACTGCCTTTGTAACGCCCTTCCCAAGATAGCGGCTCTTATCTCCGTCACGAAGTTCAAGTGCCTCGAACTCACCAGTAGAAGCACCGCTCGGTGCTGTTCCTCTTGCTACAGTTCCATCAGCCAGAGTAACCTCTGCCTCTACTGTTGGGTTTCCTCTGGAATCAAGAATTTCTCTTCCTACAACCTTCTCAATCTCTAAATAATCCATGATCGTACCAAACCTTTCTTTTTCTTTCCACTGGTCCTAAACGGGAGCAGCAGTCTCCCGTCTCAGCAGTAAGGAGCCAATGGTTATTTTACGTGAAGTTTGAAGTTGTTTTAAGGCATGTTCTTGTTAGCCTTTACAACTATTAGTTAGTCTACACTAATATCTTTTAACATGCAAGCATTTTCTTATTATTGAAAAATTTGTTCATGAACGAAG
>ERZ779843.3825-NODE-3825-length-12182-cov-2.996124_pt1 | contig 12182 bp, 9 predicted proteins | sample MGYA00511560_ERZ779843 | MGnify/ENA primary metagenome ERZ779843 (study PRJEB29588, sample SAMEA2158062) | human gut metagenome | biome: human gut; feature: human-associated habitat; material: faeces | place: Denmark | collected 2008/2010 ... | reverse complement strand
AATCAGATATTTTCAGACCGACCGAACTTTGACACGCATCGTTTCTCCCCCCTTACATAAAAATTCCCATTTCCGTTGAGGAATACACAAATCCCTGGAATGTTTCGGAGGACTGAAAGAAGCGGTCCGAAAATCCGGAAACAAGTCCGGTTGTAGTAGCGAGGCAGTTGTCTTATTCGATTGCATAGGTTTTATTTCAAATCATTTTCATTCCTGAACGGAAAACCATTAAAACACAGTTTATGGTTGTTTAAAAACTTCCGGTTTGCCGAGACTCACCCCCCGTTCCTGCCGAGAAAATTTATCCTTCTGTTCGACATATTATCTCATCTTCGATTTTAGATGAAATCTTCAACAGCAAATCCTTCGGATTTTCTTCCGCCAGAAGCTCCCTTTCTCTTTACAATGACAGAGGAACTCCAAACAACCAAAACCTTTCCTGCAAAGATACCGGATTTCCCGAATTGTATCCGTACAAATCCGATATTTTAGTGCTAAAAACGATCTTCGCCACTCCGTTTTTCCAGTTTCATTACCGAAGGGATGAAGAATGAAATCACCCCCAGGGATAAAATGATACATCCGGAAATCCAGAACGCATTACTTACCCCTATCGTATCGGCGATATAACCGGTCAACAAAATACCTATCATAGAAGGTAATAAACTCAGACTTCCAAAAAGTGAAAATACCCTGCCTAAAGCAGTATGATCGATAAAAGTTTGTAAAACAGAAGTAAAAGGCCCACTGTAAAACGAACCGGCCAATCCACCGATAATAGTTAAACACACAAACAGCACAAAAGCATCCGAAGGCAATAATCCCGATATCAGAATATAGCTTCCCAAGGCCAGGTAAGAGCTATTGATCAGCCCAACCCGCCGGATCTTTATTTTCCATACTCCCAGAATCAAACCGCCGAGCAATGTACCTGCACCCCAGACAATTTCTACCAGACTCATTTGAAAAGTATCTCCTCCGAAATGAGTTACCGTCATCAAGGGAAACAATACAGCAACCGGCATTAAAAAGAAAGTAACTGCAACGGAAATTATCATCAACCAGGGTAATCCCCGATGTTTTTGTACTTCCTTCCAGCCTTCGACCATTTCATGCCATATTCCGGGTTTCCGTTTTTCTTCCGTCCTGACCGGGTCGGGGATCGCAACAAAAGCCAAAGCGGTACAAGCGATGATCGCCCCTGCAACATCCAGCAGCATCACCACCGTCATATTCAGTGAAGTGATCAAAAGTGCTCCTAAGGCAGGTCCGGCAATACTACTCACCGACTGTAACGCCTGGTTTACTCCGGCAATCCGCATTAATTCCGATTCGGGCGCCAACATGGGAATAGCCGCCTGCATAGCGGGTGAATGGAAAGCATTTCCGATACTCCGCAGAGCCATCAACAAATAAATCAATCCCAATTCAGCCTGATCGAAATAGAATAAACCTCCCAGTATCAAAGAACATAGAGCGACAAAACTATCGGCAGCGATCATGGTCAGTTTTCTTTTCCAACGATCGACATATACACCCGCTATAGGTCCTAACAAAGCCTGAGGTAATAAGGTCGCCAACACAGCATAGGATAGCACTTCGGCACTTTTAGTCTCTATGCTCAACCAAAACATGACCGAATATCCGACAATAGCACTACTCAGGATAGAAAACAACTGTCCCGACCATATAATAATAAATTTCTTTTTCCAAAGATCCATGATAAAAAAACTATAAACAAAAGACTAAAAAGCTATAGCTTAAAGGCTATAGGCTAAAAAAGCAATAGGCGATAAAAAAAGGGGGAATCGAAAGCTAAGTGAAAAATAAACTAGCCTTCAAAATAAATTATCCTACCCTTCATCTTCATAACTAACATTTTTTTGAAAAGTCGCCACAAAGATAGCAAAATTTGCGTATACCGTGTAAACATAAAATGAAATATCATGGAAAGGAACCTTAAAGAAGCTTTAAAGCATCGCAGAAGTTATTACGCGATAGATAATCAAACCACAATTCCTGATGCTGAGATCGAGGAAATTTTAGATTTTGCCGCTCTTCATACTCCCTCTGCTTTCAATTCCCAATCCACACGGATGGTACTATTATTGAGGGAACAGCATCGACGGCTTTGGGACATTGTCCGGAATACGCTAAAAAAGACGATCCCGGCAGCCGCTTATGCTTCTACCGAAGCAAAAATCAATAAATCGTTCGCAGCCGGTTACGGTACGGTATTATTTTTTGAGGACACCGCTATAATCGAAGGTTTACAGAAAGCTTTCCCTTTATATCATGAAAAATTTCCGCAATGGTCCCAGCATACCTCAGGGATGCATCAACTGGCCGTCTGGACTATGCTCGAAGACGCCGGATTCGGAGCCTCCCTGCAACATTACAATCCTCTGATCGACAAAGAGGTTATTGCCACCTGGAAATTACCTGCCACCTGGGAATTGATTGCACAGATGCCTTTCGGTTTACCGCTGGAACCACCCCAAAAGAAAGAATACAAACCTTTATGCGACAGGGTAAGGGTATTTAAATAAGGCAATGATACACATATTTACACTTATAAACATAGAATTATTCTGTCGTTACTTATCCGTCTCCGGTGTTCGTGTTCGGGGACCCGGTCGCTTCTGCCGGTCAGTGAAGGAAAGCCTTAACGGACCGGTCCAGGCGAACCGGTCTGACGACACAAAATCCGGAATCGGAACAGAAAGAAAAAATATACCTGGGTTTAGGATAAACATGTATATAAACACCTTTTCTTTTAACCCCGAGATCACTGGCAAATCAGGTCATCCGAATGGTATAAGGATAACGTTTCTTCTACCACTTATTCATATGAACCTTCGAAGCATCCCATTTATCTTTCGGACTATGAGGCATAGCCGGATATCCTACGGGAATCACACACAATGAATTAATTTGTTCCGGGATTCCCGTATATTTTTTCACGATTTCCATGCGATCTGCATAAGGATATGTAGCGGTCCAGACAGCTCCTAATCCGATCGCTTCCGCAGCCAGCAAGATATTTTGAGTAACAGCCGAACAATCCAGATACCAATAAGAAGATTTAGTAGTATCCCCACAAACGACGATAGCCATCGGAGCTTCTTTCAACATTTTGGCATAAGGCAACACAGCAGCCATAGAATCGAGCACTTCCCGGTCGTCGATGACGATCAATTCCCAAGGCCGGACATCTTTACCACTCGGAGCAGCCATTCCTGCCTTCAATAATACCTCAATTTTCTCCTTTTCTACCGGTTTGGGTAAATATTTTCTTACACTTTTCCGGCCCATAATATTTTCCAAGGCATCCTTCGTCTGGATTTTACTTTCTTTTTTCTCTGAATTACATGCTGTCATAACTAAAAAAATAAAAGATACGATAAGTAATAAAGTTGTTTTCATATAATAGGAATTTATAAATCATCTTTTCCGAAGCTTTACAATTTCCCCTAAAGCCGGAATCTTTACCTGTATATTCCTTTTGCCGGCCTCTTCGGCAAATACAGCAGGCGGATCACTCAGGGGTTCGTCGGATAAATCGAATGTCCCATAATGCATAGGGATCGTTATCCGGGCTTTCATCTGCGAAGCAGCCGTCAAGGAATCATAAGGCGAAATATGGTTCGCTTGCATAAACCAACGGGGTTTGTAAGCTCCGATACCCAGTAAAGCATAATCCGGAGCACCGAACAATTCTTCTATTTCGGTAAAATGAGAGGAATAGCCGGTATCTCCCCCATAATACACCGACAAGTCATCGGTCTGCAACATAAAAGCTCCCCACAAACGCAGTCCTCCGTCGTTTAAAGAACGTTTGCTCCAATGTTGAGCAGGCAAAAAAGTAATTTTCAACCGTCCTTCCTCCCAACGCTGATACCATCCGGCTTCTATCACCTGAATATCGGGCAGCCAGCCCCGGATCAAATCCCTCATTCCCAGACCACAAAATACTTTCATCCGGGGATTGTTCTCATATAAACGGATAATACTGGGTTTGTCCATATGATCGAAATGGTCATGGCTGATCAGCAAGTAATCGATCTCTTTGAAAATATCCGGATCGGCAGGAAATTTACTCTTACGACGGACGAACGGAATATTGCCAAAGACCGGGTCGAACATGATCCGTTTACCACCCAACTGCATAAAGAAAGAATTATGTCCTAACCAAGCCAACGCATCACCGCTAATCCCTTGTAAACTATGCAGTGGAAAAAGTTGAGGTTCCCAATTTTCGTTCCGTTTCTCTTTACGTTGGGGATTGGGCGAAAAACGCCATTTCAAAACATTACCGATCCCCTGTTTAGAGCGATGTTGCCGATTCACAAAACGTCCCTTTACCACAGGATTTCCCCTCCAATAAGGCTTTACTGTAATAAGCCCTTCGTTCCGCCGAAAAGTAATCCGCTCTCCCATGATAAATTATTTTAGGTTACTTTGTGCAACAAATATACGTTTTCATCTCTTATTCCGAGAAATAATCAAAACTAAAAAACATGAACAGACTGTTATTTTTAAATCCGATATTTTAACAGGAAAAATAAAACGGGGCCCGGAGCATCTCATTTCTGACAAATGCCCTTCACCCTAAAAGAAGTAAGGCAGTTATATACATATTTACACTAATAAACGTAGGTTTATTTTTTTCTATCTATTCCGATTTCGGGTTTTATACCGTCAGACCGGTTCGCCAATTCCGATCACCGAAGACGAATAAGTAACGACAGAATAATTCTACTATTTAAACGATAATTTTTTGGGCTTGCTTATAAAAAGGCAGGCGTTCTTTCAAATGCCGGAGGACAAAATCCCGGATTTCATGGTCTTCGAGCTTGCTGACGATCGGGCGTTTATGTTTTCCCCGAATCAGCCGTTCTACGATCGTATCCGTATCCGTATTCAGAAACAAGGTGATTCCCTGCGCATTCATATACGCCATATTATCATTGAAACAGGGGGTTCCTCCCCCTGTCGAGAGGACAAAATCCTGATATAGTTCACAAACCTCTTTTAAGTAAAAAGTCTCTAACCTTCGAAATCCGGCTTCTCCGATCGCAGCAAAAATTTCAGAGATACTCCTATTTTCACGTTCGACAATATAAGCATCCAAATCGATAAACCGGACCCCCTGTTCTTCCGCTATCACTTTTCCCCTGCGGGTCTTCCCGCAGGCCATATAACCGACTAAAAAATACTTCATAGTCCCGACATTATATTTCATCCGGATTATCCGTATTTTCAAAATCGAGCTTCATTTGTTCGTCGCCGGCAATCTCTTCCGGATTAGTCACTTCAAATTCGATATCCGTATTGATCTCGTCGGCCTCTCCTTCCTTCAGCAAAGGTTCTATTTCACGAATTTCATTCACCTCGAAGGTTGTGATCCGTTTACCGCGTGCTTTAAATGATTTCTCACCGATAAATTCGTCGGCCACAATCACATCGGCAGGCCGGGCTTCATATTTTCCACCGAATATCACTTCAAAACGAGGATGTCTCTCGTCACTCAGACAGATCAAACGGGAGCCTTCCACCTCACCGATGATGGAATTCAGTTTCACACAATCCTCGAAACGGAAACGTTTCAGGTAATAATAATTCTGTTCGGCATCGAAGAAAACCGCCGACCAAACCTTATCGGCCTCGAACTTTTCAAAAACGATATATCCTTCGTCATAATGATTATTCAGATCAAAATCGGTCGTATGGTAAGTACCATTCTTATTTACAACCAGAATCCGGTCCTCTCCCTGGAATTCTCCCAGGTATTTTCCCCGGCTATCGGTATTCAAACGCAACACATCTTCATCCAGCCAGATTTTACACCCGCCCAAAGTAGATACTCCTTTTTGCACGACACTGATCTTGTGGACATCGTTCTTTGTCAGTGTATTCCCCTGAGAATCACGCCCTTTGATCGACAGCGCAGCAAAATCATATTCGAATACCAGTTTCTTTATACTGGGTTTCGGTTTCAGGCAAACTTTAATCACTTCGGCCTCCCCGTTGGGATTGGCAGAAAAATGCAAAATCCGGGATCCGGCGGTACCTTTAGTCAGGTTATACACTTTATCCCGGGTCACACCGGTAACATTAAAACGCTTCACATAAGAAGCCCCATATTTACCGTCCCGGTATACGACATTATAAATCGTACGTTTATCGTTCTTTTTGAAAACATTCACATATTGAACATCCTTACCGACGAATATCTTATCGGCCACCTTCGTCACATAATAGGTACCGTCTTTCTTAAAGACAATCACATCATCCATATCCGAGCACTCGCAGATAAACTCGTCTTTCTTCAAGGCCGTTCCGATAAAACCTTCTTCCCGGTTGATGTAAAGCTTTTCATTTGCGATGACGACCTTAGCGGCTTCGATATTTTCGAAATTACGGATTTCCGTTTTCCTTTCCCGTCCTTTCCCGTATTTCGCTTTTATCCGTTCATAATAAGCGATAGAATAAGGAATGATGTGTTCGATATTATGTTTCACCACAGCAATCTCTTCATTCAGACTCCGGATATAATGATCGGCTTCTTCAGAGCTAAACTTCAGGATTCGTTTCATCTTGATCTCCAGCAATTTTTTCACATCGTCATCGGTCACCTCCCGGTAGAGTTCCGGTAAGAAAGGCTGTAACCGCCGGTGTACATGAGCGATAACCAACTCCATGGTTTCGCTTTCTTCAAACTGCTTGTCTTTATAGATGCGTTCTTCGATAAAGATACGTTCCAGAGACACATAATGCAGATCTTCCAGCAATTCTTTCAAACGGATCTCCAGCTCCAGTTTCAATAGGGCAACCGTATCGTCTGCCGACTGCCGCAAAATATCGGAGATCGGCATAAACCGGGGTTTTTCCTCCTCGATGACACAAGAATTGGGTGAAATCGATAATTCACAATCGGTGAAAGCATACAAAGCGTCGATCGTCTTATCGGAAGAGACTCCAGGGGCCAGTTGAATCAATATTTCAACATCCCGGGCCGTATTATCATCGATTTTTTTGATTTTAATCTTTCCTTTCTCATTGGCTTTGATAATGCTGTCGATCAAACTCGAGGTCGTACGTCCGAAGGGTATTTCAGTAATCTTTAGTGCCCTATTATTATTATCTTTCTCGATTTTCGCTCTGATTTTAACATTTCCTCCCCGCATACCGTCACAATACTTGCTGACATCGATCATTCCACCGGTAGGAAAATCCGGATACAACACAAAATCTTCGTGCTTCAGATGAGCGATACAGGCATCTATCAGCTCGTTGAAATTATGAGGTAATATTTTAGAAGCCAGACCGACGGCAATCCCTTCGACTCCCTGAGCCAACAATAAAGGAAATTTTATAGGTAAGGTGATGGGCTCACGATTACGTCCGTCATACGAAGGTTTCCAATTCGTTGTCTTGGGATTAAATACCACTTCGAGGGCAAATTTAGACAAGCGGGCCTCTATATAACGGGGAGCAGCAGCCCCGTCTCCGGTCAGAATATTCCCCCAGTTTCCCTGACAATCGATCAATAAATCTTTTTGTCCGAGTTGCACCAGCGCATCTCCGATCGAAGCATCTCCATGAGGATGGTACTTCATGGTATTACCGATAATATTGGCAACCTTATTGTAACGCCCGTCATCCAGTTCGCGCATAGAGTGCAGAATCCGTCGCTGTACAGGTTTCAAACCATCGTTCACGTAAGGGACGGCCCGTTCGAGAATAACATAGGAAGCATAGTCCAGAAACCACTTTTGGTACATCCCGTCCAGATGCTGAATAGAACGAATCTTCCCACTTTCTTCTCCCGAATGCTCCATGATCAGTTGAGGGATTTCCTCGTCGTCTTCTATGTGTCGTTCTGTTCCTGCCGCTTCAGCCTCGTAAGGCGCTGTCTGTTCCGAGGCCGAACGATCGGTCCCGGCCGCTATCTCTTTCCCTTCTTCGTCAGTTTCTTTACGTCCCCCCTCCATATTCAAATCCATGTCAATTATATCCTCGCCCATAACACTATTTCAAAATTACCTTAATTCATCCTTTTCAATATACAGATTGTCGATAATAAAATCCTGACGTTCCGGTGTATTTTTTCCCATATAATAACTCAACACCTCATCGATCGAATCTCCTTTTGAAAGACGTACCGGTTCCAAACGAATATCTTTTCCGATAAAATGTACGAACTCATTCGGAGAAATTTCTCCCAGTCCTTTAAACCTTGTAATCTCAGGTTTCGGACCTAACTTTTGGATGGCATTTTCACGCTCGGCATCGGAGTAACAATAGCGGGTTTCTTTTTTATTCCTGACCCGGAACAGAGGAGTTTGCAAAATGTATACATGCCCGGCCCTCACCAGATCGGGGAAAAATTGCAGAAAGAAGGTCAGCAACAACAAGCGGATATGCATACCGTCGACATCGGCATCCGTGGCCACAATGACATTGTTGTACCGCAGTTCTTCCAACCCGTCTTCAATATTCAAAGCAGCCTGCAATAAATTGAATTCTTCATTTTTGTAGACTATTTCTTTGGTCAGCCCGTAGGAATTGAGCGGTTTACCGCGTAAGCTGAACACAGCCTGAGTATTCACATCCCGGGATTTCGTAATAGATCCGCTGGCCGAATCTCCCTCTGTAATAAAAATCGAAGATTCGTTTTTCCGTTCGTGATTGGAATTGAAGTGCACCCGGCAATCCCGCAACTTCCGGTTGTGCAGGCTCACCTGCTTCGCTCTCTCGCGTGCAATCTTCTGCACACCGGACATGGCTTTACGTTCTTTCTCCGTCTCGACGATTTTCCGTAACAACAATTCGGCTGTATCCGGATTCCGGTGTAAATAATTATCCAATTCCCTGGTCACGAAATCCATGATAAAGTTACGTACGGTAGGACCGTCGGGCCTTATATCTTTCGAACCCAGTTTCGTCTTCGTCTGCGACTCGAACACCGGTTCCTGTACTTTTATACTGATCGCCCCGATAATAGAAGTACGGATATCCGATATTTCGAAATCTTTTTTATAAAAATCCCGGATCGTCTTGGCCACCGCTTCCCGGAAAGCACTCAAATGGGTTCCTCCCTGTGTGGTATGCTGCCCGTTGACAAACGAGTAATATTCTTCCCCATATTGCCGTCCGTGCGTCATAGCCATTTCGATATCCTCACCTTTCAGATGGATGATCGGATACAAGCCTTCTCCGCTCATATTTTCCATCAGCAGATCATACAATCCCCGCTTGGAGTAATATTTATGGTCATTGAAGAATATGGTTAAACCGGTGTTCAGAAATACATAGTTCTTCACCATCGCTTCGAGATATTCGGCAATGTAATGGTAATTCCCGAAAATGTCCTTATCGGCGAAAAAGGTTACCTGTGTACCGTTCGGCTGGTCAGTCGGTTCGATCTTCCTTTCCTCTACAATTTTTGCACGGCAATAACGCACATATTTGGTCTCGCCATCCCGGAACGACTGAATCTCAAAGCTCTCCGACAAAGCATTCACCGCTTTAATACCGACGCCATTCAAACCGACAGATTTTTTGAAAGCTTCCGAATCATATTTTGCTCCGGTATTCATTTTAGATGAAGCATCTACCAGTTTGCCTAAAGGAATACCCCGGCCGAAGTCCCGAACGCTCACCTTACGGTCTTCTACCTTAATCGTAATCTCTGTACCGGCTCCCATGGCAAATTCGTCGATGGAGTTATCCACCACCTCTTTCACCAAAATATAAATCCCATCGTCAGGCGCCGAACCGTCTCCTAGTTTACCGATATACATCCCCGGCCGCAACCGGATGTGTTCCTGCCAATCCAGCGTCCTGATCGAATCTTCCGAATAATTCTCAACCATCAAATTTTATCTATAAAGTTTATTAAGTCCATCCCTTTCAGCACTAAAACATATTGTTTCAATTCGGTTCATAAAGTTGCCAAAGTGCTCTTTCGGCACTTAAAGTATATAAAGCCTAAGACTGCCAGGGGCGCTTTGTTCACGGGACTTTCAATCCCAATGGGCACATCGGCGACCGTAAAAAAGCACCTGCTGTATTCAATGCATAAACCGTTTTTTGGACTGTCATGCAAAAATAATCAAATTTTACTGATTTCCCTACCCGGTTTTTCGGTTTTTTCCGGTTTTTCCAAGCATTTTTCAGAAAGTAACCTGCTTCCGATCTTTCCGCATACTTATTCGGAAAGGCTTACGGGTAAAGTAGAAACGACAGGTATAGATAAACTGGATCAATCCTGAAAACAAATGACTTCCCCGGTCGAAAGAATCCGAAAAGAAAGTGAGATTAAAGTCAGAGAGGTATTGATCAGCCCATACCCAGCCTTTCCGGAATAAACCCGGTATAACAACTGAAAACACAAGACCGCAACGTATAGGAGAAATCAGCAGACATATCTCACTTCTTTGAATGCATATACCCTTTCCCGCCCATCCGTATCTTTCAGGATCAGCTGGCCATATTCATCGATTCCTCCGACCGAAGCCCGGAAGATTCCACGTTCATCTTCAAAATCATATATTCCGGTAGACCGGTACATATGCCGTAAAAAGTCATTTTCCAGTTCGGCATACCGATGAATCTGTTCATATCTCTTCCCGATACATTCCAACAGCTCTTCCAGAACCTCCTGTAAGGGAAGTTCCCGACCGAGTAATTGAAATAAAGACACCGGATTAGGGGCGTCCGATAAAAATTGTTCCTGATTAATATTCACCCCGATACCACACAACGAACTTTGAATATGAGCTCCGGCCACCCGGTGTTCGATCAGGATACCTGAAATCTTCCTTTCCCCCACATACACATCGTTCGGCCATTTCACCGTCACCCCCTCGACATAATGGCTTAAAAAATCGAGACACCCCAAAGCGATCACCATCGACACGGCAAACTGTTTTCCTGCCTCCAGACACTCCGGACGGAAAATCACCGTCATTGAAATATTCTTTCCCGGGGCACTCTCCCACCGATTCGTAGCCTGCCCACGCCCCTGTGTCTGTCGCCAGGTCAAAATCACCTGTTTATCTTTCAATTCACTCAGCGGCAATTTTTCCGCCAGACTATTGGTCGAAGCAACCTCCTCATATTCCATTACCCCGAACCCACTCACTTCATATCTTTTCATACCCTATCGTATATTTTATTCTCTTTTCACCTTACCCTAATCTCCGTCCTCCTATTCTCCTTTCTCCCCTCTTCCGTATCATTAGTCCTCAAGGGGCGATCCTTGCCATATCCTTTATATTCCATCCGTTCCTTCTGAATATGATTCAAGAACAAATATTTATACACCTCGAAAGCCCGATTTTCCGACAGCCGATAATTATGTTGATCACTCCCCGTATTATCGGTATGGCCGGATATCTCGATCTTTACCTCAGGATTCTGTTTAAGAAACACGACCAATTGCCGTAATTCCGGATAAGATTCGGGCCGTAACCGATAGTCGTCGACATCAAAAAAAATTCCCTTGAGAACCAATGTCTGTTCTTTTTGGATCGGTCTTAAACAGAGCGTATAGATTCGGGGATTTTCTCTCGTATTTTCTTTCACTTGCAGGGTATCCGAATAATACAAATAGCCCTGTTTAACAGCGCTCACCCATAATAATTTATTCACAGGAATACAAGCCAGCATATCCGTCCGGGCATCGACCCGGTCATAACAAGCCAGGGTATCACCGGTCCCCACTTCTGTTAATGTCAACCCATCGGGTATTACCGGCTCACCGGCTTCATTTACAGTCAACAGCCTCAAATAAGAGGCAGGCGGACAAGCCACCCCTTCTCCTAGCCGATATCGGTAAATACAACGTTTCCCGCTGATATCCGACGAAAAATATCCCCATTGACCGCTAGCATCCACCATAAACCCGAATTCATCCCTTTGGGTATTCACTGTAATACCGATATTCAGCGGTGGGGTCACCTGTTCCACGTCCACTTTATAGATATCTTTCCGTCCCATCCCCGCATATCCGTCGGAAGCAAAAAACAACGTTTTATTATCGAAATACAGGAAAGGGGCCATTTCATCTCCTCCGGTATTAAAATAAAGGCAACGCGGCTGTGACCACAACTGTCGTCCATCCGCCTCCCGCCTTAGCAAATACGAAAACCAAATATCGCTTCCCCCTCTCC
>ERZ779843.3815-NODE-3815-length-12203-cov-7.570876_pt1 | contig 12203 bp, 10 predicted proteins | sample MGYA00511560_ERZ779843 | MGnify/ENA primary metagenome ERZ779843 (study PRJEB29588, sample SAMEA2158062) | human gut metagenome | biome: human gut; feature: human-associated habitat; material: faeces | place: Denmark | collected 2008/2010 ... | reverse complement strand
CAGTTTAATATTTATAACAACAAAATCAAAAACAAATATAATTTAGGAATTTTAAATGAAGATATTGAATATTTAATACTTGATGACGGGGATGAAATTACACCTATTTGTTATGATTTTATTAAATATCTTGCACCTCAATTAAAAGATGCTTTTGTTGCTTTTGATTCAAAGGGTGCAAGCCGTATAGGTTATTTAAGTGCGGATAGAACTGCTGTGTGGCAGTTTGAAGAGTTGTTTAAGCAGCCGGTTACAGTGTTGGATTCTGCAACAAAATTAAAATTTGACGCTGAAAATATTTTTAATAACGTTGTAAAAGGTGAAAAAACTCCGCTGAAATTTTTTACGGTGCAATCTCCATCAAAACGTTCTTCCATGATTGAAATTACGGCAAAAAAAATAAATGTACTTTTGAAAGAAAAGGTACTTCCGTCAGAAATTTCTATCGTAACACCTGTTATTGATGAGATGTTAAAGTTTTCATTAGCAGAAAATTTGAATTATCAGGCGCGGCCGCTTTATTTATCCGGAAGTGAAAAATTAATTCAGAATAAATATGTTTTATCTGCAATTACGATTTTAAAAATGAACACAAATTTGCGTGAAAATTTATCGGAGTTTGACCTGCGTTCTGTACTTACAGGCATGCTCGGTATTCCTGTTAAATATTGCAAAAATATTCTGGAAGAATTTGATAAAAGCCACACTCTTGCAGATGTTAAATTTTCTGATGAGGAGCACGATTTAAGGTATAAAAATTTATGCGAAATCGTGAAAACTTTTGAAAATTCCGATAAAAAATTATCCGAACAGGTCTATGAAATTTATACAAAACTTTTTGAATTTCATTCAGTTAATCCGGCCGAAATTAATAAATTTAATTTCTTTATAAAACAATTGCAGGATTTTGAAAATGTTCTCGGCGACGAATTTTTAAACCGTAAAGAAGAAATAATTACTCAGATTGAAAATTCGATTATTGCAGAAAATCCGTATTCAGTTCTTGAGATTAGCGAAAATGATTTAGTAATCGGAACTCCGCAAAAGATTATTGATAATCAGATTAAAACAAAATATCAATTTTGGCTTGATATCTCAAGTGATGAGTGGATAAAAAGCGATACAGGCCCTCTGTATAATGCGTGGGTTTTTCAGCGCGGCTGGAGCAAAGATGAGTATACAATCGATGATAATATTGAACTCGGCAGAGAAAAAACAGCAAGAATTTTGAGAAAACTTACGCTCGCTGCAAGTGAAAATATTTTTGCCTGCTCGAGTCTTTTTGACGGAAACGGGGTTGAAAATTTCGGAGGAATTGAGGAATTTATTGTCGTTGATGAAAATTCTCAAACTTCTTCCGATACACCTAAGGCGCGCCCTATAATTCCGCGTGATGACCAGAAGCCTGTACTTGATTATGTTCAAGGTAAGATGGCGATTTCTGCTGTTCCCGGTGCCGGCAAGACAACAATTCTTCTTGCGTTAATTTTGAAACTTCTTGACAATGGAATTAATCCGGATAACATTTTTGTTATGACTTATATGGAATCTGCCGCAAGAAATTTCCGTGAAAGAATTAAATCAATCCGTGAAAATTCTACGCAGCTTCCAAACATAAGTACAATTCACGGACTTGCTCTGAGAATTTTGAAAGAAAACGGAAATTTTGAGCGTTTAGGGCTTTCTTCTGATTTTGATATTTGTGATGATACTCAGCGCACAAGAATTGTTAAAGAAGTCGCAGCAGGTTTGAAGTTAAAGAAAACCGAAACAGATGAATTTGACCGTGCGATTTCTGTTTTTAAAATTGGCGGGGGGCAGTTTAACAATGAAATTACCGATGCGAAATTGAAAAAGTTTCAACAGTTTTTTGATGGTTATCAGAAAATTTTAAAAGAAGCAAACTTAATTGATTATGATGACATGCTTATTTCTTCAGTAAGGCTTCTTGAAGAAAATGAAGATATCAGAGATTACTATCAGAATATTTGTATGTATATTATTGAAGATGAAGCGCAGGATTCCTCGTCTGTTCAGCAAAGACTTATTAACCTTCTTTCTGCGAAACATAAAAACCTTATCCGCTGCGGGGATATAAATCAGGCAATTACCACAACTTTTACAAATGCCGATGTAAAGGGGTTCAGAAAATTTATCGCTGAAAGTCAGAACGTAAGTATGAATTGTTCACAGCGGTGCTGTGAAGATGTTTGGAAACTTGCAAACGAACTTCTTATTTCATCAGAGCAGGACGAAGAAACAAAAGATGCATTTTTCCATATTCTTATGAATCCTGTAGATGGCAGAAATCCTGTGAGCGAAAATGCACTTCAAGCAAGAATTTTTGAAAAAACGCTTGAAGAAAAGAATTTTGTTCTAAAAGAAATTAAAAATGCATTTAGAAAAAATCCTAAGGCAACCGTTGGAATTTTGTTGAGAAATAATTTTCAAGTTGCGCAGTGGACGTCATTTATTAATGACAGCGGGCTGAAAAGTATTACACGGAGTGAATGCCTTGAACAAAAATCAATTTTCAGAGCCATTTTTGCTGTGATAAATATGATTTTAAATCCTTTTGACAACGGAATTATAGCAGACAGCTACGAAACTCTGGCTGAACTCGGCTTTTACAAACAAAGGCTCGGTGCAGAAATTCGAAAATACGAAAATCCTTTTGTATCTTTGGATTGTGATTTATTGGAGAATACTTCGCTCATTCAGTTTTACTGGGATTTAAATTATTGGCTCTTTTTCCCGCACCTTACTGCTGATGAACTTGCAATAAAAATCGGTTTGCATTATTTTAGCGGAGAAATCGAAAAATCTAATATCTATTTAATTTCTACTTTAATTAAGCGTATTTCTTCCAATACAAAAAATCTTGCCGTGATTACGCAGCGGCTTGCTGAACTCGCAAAGAGAAATAGTCTCAGCGGGTTTAAATTTTTCTCTGAAGAAGATGAAAGCGACAGAGGATTCCTTGAAGGTAAGGTTCAGATTATGACGCTCCATAAATCTAAAGGCGACGAATTTGATTATGTTTTCTTGCCTGAAATGGCGGAGAAAAATCTTACGCTCGATTTTGCGCAGATTAAATTAAAATCTTCGGACTTTATTGAAAATGTAAAAAAACTCAATCCGAATTATAAAACTAAGACCGAGTTTGAAATGAAACAGGAATTAATTGCTGAAAACCTTAGACTTTTGTATGTTGCAATAACAAGAGCTAAGAAATATTTATATTTTACGGCAGCGCGTAAGACAAAATCTTTTGAAAAAATCGTGAATCAGGAACCGTCTATTATGTTTGAAAGACTTCTCGGGGAGGTAGTTGTTTATGAATAATTTTTCGCCGAATATGCTAAAAACTTTTGAAACATGTCCGAAAAAATTTTATTTTAAATATGTTCAAAATATTTCGGTGCCTCAACCTGTTTCTTTTTTTGAAAAAGGTAAAAAAATCCACGCACTTGCAAATTATTATCTAAAAGGTGCGGATATCTCAAATATGCTTCAAGAGCTTACCGAGCATGAGAGTCAAATATGGGAAAAGCTTTTAAACAATGAGTTTTTTCAAAAAACTTATGTTAATTCAGAGTACAACCTTTCTGCCGGAGTTGGCGGGTTCTGGGTTGGCGGAAGGCTTGACGCATTGATGAAGGACGATGAAAATTATTATATTCTCGATTACAAAACCGGCTCAATTCCGAAAAATCCCGAATACGATTTTCAAACAATGGTCTATCTTCTTTGCGCTGATAAACTTCTTAAAAATTATAATTCATTAAAATTTGTCTATATTGACTTAAGAAATAACAAAAATTGTGTGATTGAATTTAATGACAAGTTCAGAATTGAATATACCGAAAGGCTTACAAAAATCTGTTCTGAAATCTTGCAGGTTCAGGAGTTTGCGGGCAATTCTGACAAGTGTAAATTCTGTGAGTATGTAAAATTTTGTTTTTAATAAAAAATCCCCTGCTTTATGCAGGAGATTTTTGTATATATTGAAATTAAAACTACTTGATTTCAACAGTTGCGCCAGCAGCTTCAAGTTGTTTTTTGATAGCTTCAGCGTCTTCTTTTTTAACGTTTTCTTTAACTGCTTTTGGTGCACCGTCAACCAAATCTTTAGCTTCTTTCAAGCCAAGACCTGTGATAGCACGAACTTCTTTTAATACAGCGATTTTGTTAGCACCTGCTGAAGCAAGGATTACGCTTACTTCAGAAGCTTCTTCAGCTGCTGCTTCACCTGCTGCAACAGGAGCTGCTGCAACTGCTACTGGAGCTGCTGCTGATACGCCGAATTTTTCTTCCATAGCTTTTACTAATTCTGCTGCTTCTAATAAAGTTAATTTTTCAATTGATTCTAAAATTGATTCTACGTTACTCATTATTTTTCTCCTTTAATTGTTTTTTATGATACCTTAGATGGGATTTTCCCGTTATACTGCATTAAGCAGCTTTTTGATCTCTAACTGCGGCAATAGCACGTGTAAGTGATGCCATAACTGCGTTGACAGATCCAACGATTCCAGATGCCGGTGAATTGATAGAGCCGAGCATTTTTGCATAAAGTTCTTCTTTTGAAGGAAGATTTGCCAATGCTTTAGCTTCATCAGCAGACAACATGTTGCCTTCTAATACAGCACCAAGGATTTCGCCTTTTTTCGAATCTTTAATAAATTTAGATACAACTTTTGCAGGGCTAACCTGATCTTCAAATCCGAAAGCAATTGCAATCGGGCCTCTGCATAAGTCTGAAATTGCTTCATAAGCTGTACCTTTAGCAGCAATTTTAGCCAGAGTGTTTTTGGTTACCATATAATCGCCGCCTTCTTTTTGAAGATTGCGTCTGAGAGTTGTGATTTCGTCTACGGAATAACCTTTATATTCTGTTACAACTGCTACTTGAGCTTTTTCAAACTTCTCTTTCATTGCATCTATTTTTTCTGATTTAAATGCTTTTGTTGACATTTTTGCTCCTTTTATCGTAACTGTTTTTATCGACCTTTGTTTTGCCCGAATACTAAAAAGATTTTGCAATCCTTTTTATCCGGAACCGCAAAATCACACACAGGCATATAATTTATAATTATTATATTCGACTTGTGCAACCTCGATTAGCTGTTAAAACATTTAACGTTCAGGGCTTTGATTTTTGCCCCGCCCGACTAATTGTCTGCGGTGTACCTTTTTAGAATAGCAGAACAATATTTAAAAATCAAGCAAAATCTTAATTTTTCTTAACTAATGCCCATATATTTTCGTCATCTGTTATGTCGTAAGTACCTTTAAGGTATGCTTCAAACTGAGGTTTTTTCATTAATTCATAGCGGTTGCAAAAATTACCGTAACATAGAATTTCATTTGGCATATTTAATGTTAAGAGTGTTTTTAAATCTGCATAGACATCTTTTAAAAGAACTTTATTTGTGTAAACATCTATTGCCATATTGGCATTTAGAGCTATTTTTTTTAATTTGTATTCGCGTTTTAAGGTATTTAAGCTTTCATCTATTTTTAGTAAAATTATATCTACCAGTTCAAATCTTTTAGCTGTTATTATAAGTGTACTTCCGTCTTTTGAGAAACCACACCCGGGTATTGTTTTCAGCATATTATAAAATGCAACCAGAGCTGCGTCTTCCTGACGTTTGTCGATTCTTTTATTATCATTTTCTGTCTGGTACATATCTTTTAACAAGCTTTTCAATGATATGCTTATTAATATAACTATATTCTTATATTCCATTAATGCTCGTTGTTTTTCAAGATTTAACTGAATATTAAAGGCTTCTTCTTCTTTTTGTTTGGTGATTATTATTCGTTTAGTCAAAACTTTTTCTGTGTGTGAAGCGAAAATTTTTAATTGAGCGATAATATAAATGCACAAGCCTGTCAGAGCTATAAATATAAATAATGAGCCATCGAGTCCTGCCTGTCCTTTTTTCAACTGTTCACCAAAATTTGCCTGCATTGACGATTTTATACCGTCGATAAACGGAAGCATGAAATCAAGCAGATGAATTTCTGTGAGTTCAAAAAACCAGTATAGAGAAACAATAAGAATTAATATTATTGAAATTATTTGCAAAACTGTTAAAATGTGACCGGATATTATTGTTATTTTTTTTAATTTTTCCAGACTTTTATGCACTTATCTTCCTCGCCTATTTATTATAATTCTATGTTATCAATAAGACGGACATTTTCAACTTTGACAGCTATGAATACTATAGTATTGTCATCTGCAACTTTTTTTTCTTCTAAGTTGTTTTTGTCTCTGAATTCCAAATATTCCAAGGTATGATTTTCGTTTAAAAATGAATATGCGGTTTCAGTTAATGCGTCTACGTCTATTATTCCTTTATTATAACATGTTTTTATATTAAATAAAATCCTGTTAAGAACAAGTGCTTCTTTTTTCCCTTTATCAGACAGGTATTTGTTTCTGGAACTTAGTGCCAATCCGCTTTCTTCACGAATTATAGGGCAAGGTATTATTTCAACAGGAATGTTTAAATCCTTAACCATTTTCTTAATAATTATTAACTGTTGTCTGTCTTTTTCTCCAAAAAAGGCGTAATCGGGCTGCACAATGTTAAATAATTTGTTCACTACGGTACAAACGCCGTCAAAATGTCCAACTCTTGATTTGCCGCAAAGTTTGTTGACATAAAAGAATGGCGGAATTACATATGTAAGGAAATCATTTGACATTATATGATCTTTACCGTACATTTCTTCGGGTGATGGTGCAAAAATAACGGATACACCCGCTTCTTCGCATAACTTCTTATCCGCGTCCAGTGTTCGCGGATATTTTTCCAAATCCTCTCCGGGACAGAACTGGATTGGATTTACAAATACTGATACGACTGTTTTATCGCATTTAGATACACTTTTTTTTATAAGGCTCAAATGTCCGTTATGCAAGGCTCCCATTGTTGGTACGAGACCTACGGTTAACCCTTGTTTTTTCCATTCTTTTACCTGCTCTCTTAATTCTTTTATTGTATGTATAAGCATCTTTCTACCTTCTTATCTTTTTTTACCGGAGAGAATTTGTTTGATTATCTTTGTGTAGTTTTAATTGTTTTAGTTCTTCTTCTTTTAATCTAAAAACTTCTTGTTCTGAAGGAAATTTACCATTTTTGACATCTTCGTTGTATTGTTTGGCGCAGTTAAATATTAGTGATTTCATATCACCGTATTGTCTTGCAAATTTTGGCTTGAATTCTGAATATTTGCCGAAAACATCATCACTTACAAGAACCTGAGCACTGCAATATTTTCCTGCTCCGCAGGATATTGTCGGAACTGTAAGGTGTTCGGTTATGTATTGTGCACTTTCTTCGGGCACCATTTCCAGCACTATAGAAAATACTCCTGCCTGTTCGAGTTTTTTTGCCTGTTCAAGTATATCTAATGTTGCTTCATACGATTTTCCCTGAATATTATACCCGCCTATTGCATTTAAAAATTGAGGAGTAAAGCCAACATGTCCCATAACAGGAATTCCTATTTCCGTTAAGTGTTTTATAACTTTTATTATGTAATCAGTTGCTCCTTCAATTTTTACCCCGTTTGCCCCGGCCTTTATCATTTTTCCTGCATTTTCAACAGCTTCAGATTCCGTTTTATGATAACTTAGAAATGGCATGTCTGTTATTACCATTGCGTGATTAACACCACGCGCTACTGCTTTTGTGAAGATTTCCATTTCCTCAATGCCTATTGCGTTTGTGTTCTCATAACCGAGAGCAACCATTGCAAGACTATCACCTATTAATATAATATCAATCCCTGCTTCGTCTATATACTTTGCAGTTGAGTAGTCATAAGCGGTAAGAACAGAAAATTTCTCTTTATTGTTTTTGTATTTTTGAATGGTATTTACTGTAATTTTTTTTGACATAATCAGCCTTTTGCCGTTAGTTCTTTATGGGAAGAAAAAAGTGAATTTTTTTCGTTTTTATGTTCTCTCTTGTACCAGTAATAAAGCGCACGGGCTACACGGTTGGAGCTATGGCGTACAAGACCTTCTCTGCTGTCTTCAATCAACTTTTTAGGGAAGATTTTTATGCCTAGTTTTTTAATATTTTCAGCATCAATTTTTACAGGGTATGAGCCTGCGATTCTGTATTTATCAGCAAGATTTGCCGGAATAAAGTCGTTTACCAGAACGGCATCAAGTATTTTCCGGCTGTTTGCATGCTGCATAAGTGCGCTTACGTGGTCAGATACCGAGTAGTTATCGGTTTCGCCAGGCTGTGTCATAATGTTGCATACATATATTTTTTTAGCATTTGATTGGGCAACTTCTCGGGCAATTTCTTCAATCAAAAGATTTGGGATTACGCTGGTGTATAAGCTTCCGGGCCCCATTATGATTAAATCTGCTTCTTTTATTGCAGCTATTACATCTTCAAGCGGTTTACAGTTTGCAGGGTCTGTAAATAATCTTCTGATTTTTCCGTGGGCTTCAGGGATATTTGATTCTCCGTGGATAATCCTTCCATCTTCCATTTCCGCTACGAGTTTCATGTCATCTAAAGTGGACGGAAGCACGCGGCCTCTGATAGAAAGAACATTAGATGATTCTTTTACTGCACGAACCATATCTCCGGTAATCGCACAGAGTGCTGTGAGGAAAAGGTTTCCGAAACTGTGGCCTTCAAGGCCTTCACCTGATTTAAAACGATATTGGAATAACTTTGTAATTAAATCTTCATCATCAGCAAGTGCTGCAATACAATTTCTGATATCACCCGGAGGCAGTATTCCCATATCTTCTCTCAATCGTCCTGAACTTCCGCCGTCGTCGCCTACAGTAACAACTGCTGTTATATTGTTTGTAATATGCTTGATACCTTTCAAAAGCATTGATAAGCCGGTTCCGCCGCCTATTGCTACAATTTTAGGGCCTCGATTGAGTTTTCTTCTTCTGTATAACGCTTCCAGAATAGTTTCTTTTTCTCTGCCGTTATTCAAATCAAGAATAGACAGGTTTGTTTTCTGCCAGCCTTTAAAGAACATTGCAGCACCAAACATAATTATTGTAAATGCAACCCACTCTGTGGAGATTTTTGTTGCTACTTTTCTAATAAATTCCATTGTATAGAATACGGGTTTTATATCGCACAAAATCAAAAAGCCGAGAGCCATTAAAACCGCACCCACAAATATTAATGCGAACCATCTTTTTACCTGTAGGCCCGGAATTAGCCATCCTGCATCTTTAGGCATTTTCATGCTGTTTCTGAAATTTTTCATTATCATCACCTATTCCACCCATCCGGATAAACATGCATTTTTATAATTAACCGGAACAGGAGTTATTATTTCTTTTGATTGTTTTATTAATTCTTTTGCATTTGCAATTTTATTTGAAAAATGTATTGTATCTGCTATTACACAGGTTTTTCCGCCTGTTGCATTATCTATTTGGGATGAAGAAAGAAGATTTTTTAATCTGTTTATTGAGAAGAATATATTTTCATAATCTTTCTGGGAAAAATCTATCGTTCCATCCGAGTTATAAGTTTTTTCAAGGTGGACTTCATGAGCAACAGGTAAATTAATATCTTCACACACGCTTGCTGTAACATCACCGGAGGCTCCATAATAAACAAGCCACTGTGAACATTTTTTTATTGCTTTAGCAATTGTACTTGCGAAACGGAAATTTTCTGCCGCTTGTTTATACATAGCACCATGCGGACGGACATGTTCAATTTCCATTTTAAAGGTTTTTGCAAAAGACATTAATGCGCCTACCTGATAAATAACCAGTGCTTCGAGTTCATCGTCTGAAAGTTCCACCGGTCTGTAGCCGAATCCCTGAATGTCATCAAACCCTATATGGGCACCAACTACTACATTTTTTTCTTTTGCCTTAAGTAAAGCATTTTTTATAGTCACAGGATCTCCGGCATGAAACCCGCAGGATATATTTACTGAACTGGCATAATCCAGCAGGGAATATTCTGCATTATTTCTGTAGATTCCAAAGCTTTGCGCTAAATCTATATTGAAGTCTATATTTTTTATTTGTTTTCTCTCAAGAGTTTGAATCATCTTAATAATTCCCGTTAATAATTTGTATTTAATACCAATATTATACTCACAAAATAAATAAATACCACTATCTTTACATAATTTTAACCACAAAAAAGCCTCCGATATATCGGAGGCTTTAAATCAGGGAAGATTTTTCCAGTATTCTTTACTTTCATCTTGCGGGTATTGATTTTTTAGTGCAAAATGTGAACATGCCGTTCCATTATCACCTGAAGCGTGGCAGTTTTTGCCTGAGTTTTTAAAATCACAGCATACTTTCAATTGTGATTCAATCGCTGCAAACGTATATTTATGTGTAGCTGGTAAGAGTATATTTCCATTGATTATCTGAAAATAAAATACATCATAACCCAATCTATTCGGACCTTTTATTCCGTTTGTATCTACAATAAAATCCAGCGGTTTGATACTGTTCGCCATCCACCAGCAGCCGCTTGCTGCAATCATCATACCGTTTTTTATAAAGAATGCTCCTTCGTTATGTCCGTCTATATTAAATTTTTCATATCCGTTTGTCTGTTTAAAAAAATCTTCTTTGTAGCCAATCTTAGTTAAATTTTTAGTGTCACTGGCATATAAATTTATTGTTTGAAAATATTTTGAAAAATCTTCTATAAACTCGTAAGAGTTTCGACCGTCAGCGCCTTTTGAACAGTATGTTTCAGCAATATTTGCATTATCGGCAGACATTCTGAAAACTGCCTGGGAAATCAAAGAGTAGGCCGTTTTAAACCTGGCTTCAAGTTCGGAATTCCGTTTTTGGGTAATTATCGTCGGCAAAGTTAATGCAGCCAAAATTCCGATAATTCCTATTGTAATTAGTGTTTCGGCAAGCGTAAAAGCATTGCTACGAGCGTTGCCCCCCCCCCCTGAGTGCTTTTAAAGCTATTTCTGTGTTTTTCATAGATTATAATCCTCCTTAACGCTCATTATAACATATAAAAAAGTCCCCTGCAACTAACAGAGGACTTTTTATGATTTTGATTTATCAACTATTTTGCCTGTAATTTATTTACAGCAATAGTTAATCTTGATTTCTTTCTAGCTGCGGTATTTTTGTGAAGAATACCTTTTGAAACAGCTTTATCACATAATTGGTATGCTTTTGAAAGGGCTGCATTCAATGCTTCTTTATCTTCACCTTTAGCAAGTTCAAGAACTTTTTTCATAGCAGTTTTGATGGAAGTTTTGAATGCTACATTTCTAAGTCTGTTTTTTTCAGCTATAAGAACTCTTTTTTTAGCAGATTTAATATTTGCCATTTTATTTTTCCTTTTCTAAGTCTTGTGGTGCTTAATGACTGCACCGTACTCGAGGATGTGAGTAATTTTATACTATTCAAAAAACTTTTTTTTTTCAAGTATTATGTTAAGCTTTTTAAAAATTCATTTCCCATCCTTCTTCTATTATTCTTGCAGTACAACCATAAGAACCATTTGATGTAGTGCTTTGAGGGTTGCATAAATTTGGATTAGTTTTCCAATATAGGTTAGGGTTGAAGCTTCCATCTTGGGTTTGTGCATATTTATATCCATAATAGGGATGAACTTCTCCATTCTTGTTTATTCTGAATAAATGTATATCTCGACCAATTGTGTTTGGCCTTTTAGGGCCATTCACATCTACTGTTAGTGAACTCCAATTTTCACTCCAGGGCATTATTTTTATTATAAAACCATCTGAAGTTTTAAATGCAAATTCGTTTGCTGTGAATATCTTTCCGCTGCTGCTTCCGTTGACAAAGAATGCCTCGTATTCGCATGTTGTAGAGCCATAACAAAATTTTAAAATTTGATAGTTTTCCTTGAATAATTTTTTTGCATTTTCTACCCACTTTGTATCAAGAGTTCCATCAAAGCCCATGCAACTCATATCTTCACAACTCGTCTGTTGTTTTATTGATAGCATTACTTGAGAGATTTGTGTGTAAAATTTTTGCAACCCTGTAATATAAGTCCTTTTTTGATATTTGTTTACAAGGGTTGGTAGTGTCATTGCCGCAACCACACCTATAATACCCAGAGTAATTAATACTTCAGCTAAGGTAAATCCGTTTGTTGTATTCCTAATGTGAAAAGCGTTCCTAATGAAAAACGACCTGAAAAAAGTCGTGCGCT
>ERZ779843.3808-NODE-3808-length-12220-cov-4.339745_pt1 | contig 12220 bp, 9 predicted proteins | sample MGYA00511560_ERZ779843 | MGnify/ENA primary metagenome ERZ779843 (study PRJEB29588, sample SAMEA2158062) | human gut metagenome | biome: human gut; feature: human-associated habitat; material: faeces | place: Denmark | collected 2008/2010 ... | reverse complement strand
GATGGTACTTGGTGGGCAGCTGCCTGGGAGAGTAGATGGTCGCCGGAATCCAATTCAGATAGAATCGCAAATGCGGTTCTATTTTTTGCTGTTTTTAAAGAAAAATCGGCATAAAAAGAAGAAATCCTTCCTTATTAAATTAAAGTGGATTTCTTCTTCTTTTTTATTGTGATTTGTTTAGTTTGCTGCTATATTTCTTGCAACATGCACGCCGCTTGCGGATGCGTGGGAGAGGGAATGGGTGATGCCGCTGCCATCGCCGATGATATACAGCCCATCATAGCGGCTCATCAGCTGTTCATTGACGGCAACCTCCATATTATAGAACTTTACCTCTACACCATAAAGCAGGGTATCATCATTTGCTGTGCCGGGCGCAACCTTATCGAGTGCATAAATCATTTCGATAATGCCATCCAACAGGCGTTTGGGCAGAACAAGACTCAAATCACCGGGGGTTGCATTCAATGTAGGTGTAACGAAGGATTCCTCTATACGCTTTGGTGTGGAACGACGACCACGAATCAAATCACCGAAGCGCTGCACAATTACACCGCCGCCCAGCATATTGCTCAGGCGGGCAATGGATTCGCCATAGCCGTTGGAATCCTTGAATGGCTCAGAAAAATGCTTGGCAACCAACAAAGCGAAGTTTGTATTACCTGTTTGCAGGGCAGGGTCTTCATAGCTATGCCCGTTTACAGTGATAATGCCGTTTGTGTTTTCATTTACAACAGCACCCTTGGGGTTCATGCAGAAGGTACGCACCTTATCTCCGTATTTCTGGGTGCGGTATACGATTTTACTTTCGTAAAGCTCATCGGTCAGATGAGAAAAAACCTCCGCGGGCAGTTCCACGCGCACACCAAGGTCAACGCGGTTGGATTTTGTGGGGATTTCCAGTTCATTACAAATGCGTTCCATCCACTTACTGCCGCTACGTCCAACAGAAATGATACATTTTTCGCAGGAAAAGCTTTCCTCTGCACAATTTACCGCATAGCCATTTTCCAGAACGGTAACGGAATTGACGGGTGTATCGAAGAAGAAATCTACCTTATCCTTCAGATGTGCATAAAGATTTTCCAGAACAATATAATTTATATCCGTACCCAAATGACGCACAGATGCGTCCAGAAGGTGCAGGTCATTCTGGATACAAAGCTTTTTGAACTTTGTGCCGGCGGTGGGATACAGCTTTGGGCCTGCACCGCCATAACGCATATTGATGGTGTCAACATACTGCATTAAATCCAGAGCGCGTTTTTTGCCGATATATTCATATAAAGTACCGCCGAAATCGTTGGTGATGTTATATTTCCCATCGGAAAAAGCACCTGCACCGCCAAAGCCGCTCATGATGCTGCAGCTTTTACAGCTGACACAGCTTTTGATTTTATCCCCATCAATGGGACAGTGGCGTTTATCGAGCGCATGACCTGCCTCGAAAACAGCAACCCTCATCGTAGGCTTTTGCTGCATCAGTTCATAAGCAGCAAAGATACCACCGGGACCTGCGCCGATAATAATGACATCATAATTCATTCCTTTTCCTCCATTATCTCTCATTATCTTTTATTCTCTCTTATTTATAGCCGGATTGTCGTCCAATCCTCGCAGTTCCATACCTCAGTCACAACATCCTGATAAAATTCAGGTTCGTGACAAATCAAAAGAATACTGCCCTTATATGCCTGCAAAGCACGCTTTAATTCTTCCTTTGCATCCACATCCAAATGGTTGGTTGGCTCATCCAGCAGAAGAACATTGGTTTCGTTGTTGATGAGCTTGCAAAGGCGAACCTTTGCCTGCTCGCCGCCGCTGAGTACCTTCACCATGCTTTCGATATGCTTTGTGGTCAGGCCACATTTTGCCAGAGCGGAACGCACCTCATATTGCGTAAACGAAGGAAATTCCTTCCAGATTTCATCAATACAGGTGACATTTTCGGTGTATTTCTTTTCCTGCTCAAAATAGCCGGTATAAAGATAATCCCCCAGTTCCGTTTTGCCGCTGAGAGGTGGGATTTCGCCGAGGATGCTTTTCAGCAGAGTGGTTTTCCCAATCCCGTTTGCACCGACAAGCGCAATTTTCTGTCCGCGTTCCATGGAAAGGGTGAGAGGTCTGGAAAGGGGTTTATCATATCCAATCACCAAATCCTCTGTCTGGAAAATGTATCTGCCTGCGGCACGCGCCTCTTTGAAGCTGAATTCCGGCTTGGGCTTTTCCTTCGCCAATTCGATGACGTCCATTTTATCCAGCTTTTTCTGACGGGACATTGCCATATTTCTTGTGGAAACACGCGCTTTATTGCGAGCAACGAAGTCCTTTAGGTCATCGATTTCCTGCTGCTGCTTACGATATGCCGCCTCAAGCTGCGCCTTTTTCATGGCATAGACCTCCTGGAATTTATCATAATCCCCGACATAGCGTGTCAGCTCTGCATTTTCTACATGGTAAATCAGATTGACCACGCTGTTAAGGAAGGGAATATCATGCGAAATAAGGATGAAGGCGTTTTCGTATTCAATCAGATAGCGTTTCAGCCATTCGATATGATTTTCGTCCAGATAGTTGGTCGGCTCATCCAGAAGAAGAATATCCGGTTTTTCCAGAAGCAGCTTACCCATTAAAACCTTGGTTCTCTGTCCGCCCGAAAGCTCTGTGACATCTCTGTCCATGCCGATATCCGCAAGACCGAGGGCACGTCCGATTTCGTCCACCTTGGAATCAATGATATAAAAATCATGATGCTCCAGAGTTTCCTGTATACTACCCGTTTCCTCCATCAGAAATTCCATGCGCTCTGCGTCAGCCTCCGCCATTTCGGCATAGTAGGCGTTCATCTGCGCCTCAAGGTCAAAAAGATAGCCGAAGGCAGATTGCAGAACGTCTCGGATGGTCTGTCCCTGTTCCAGAACGGTATGCTGATCTAAATAGCCCACACGGACATTTTTGCTCCATTCGATTTTGCCCTCATCAGGCATCAGCTTTTCTGTGATAATATTCATAAATGTGGATTTCCCTTCGCCATTTGCCCCAACAAAGCCGACGTGCTCCCCCTTCAGAAGGCGGAAGGATACGTCTGTGAAGATGGCTCTGTCACCAAAGCCGTGGCTGAGCTTTACTACATTTAAAATACTCATGTATCGTTCTCCTTATGCTCTTTCCTTTAGTAATTGTTCCAGAATTTTTGCCGCGCCAAAGTGATTGCAGTCCTCCGCAATCATATCCGCCGCAGCCTTGATGTGTGCCTCGCCGTTTGCCATGGCAACGCCAATGCCCGCAAATTCCAGCATGGGCAAATCGTTATCGCTGTCTCCCATGGCAAGCACATGATCCGCTTCGATGCCAAGCAGGGCACAAAGCGTTTCCAATGCCTTCGCCTTGGTGGCAAGGGGAGAGGTGATTTCAATATTTTCCGGTGTAGATGCGGTAACGGAGCAAAGACCGAGTGCCCGCAGCTCCGCCCAGACCTGCTTTCGCAAGTCCATATCCCGAAAAATCAGATTGATATTTTCCAGAATGGCATGGCTTTTCTGCATTTTCTCCCAGAAATTTTCTACAGGGGTGCGGCTGTTCAGAATATAGCGCACATGGCTTTCCGTCAGCCCGTAGGGAGAAAGATTTTCATAGACGCTTTTCGCAATATACGCCTTGCCATGGATAAAATATTCCGTGATGACAGGCAGACGCTTGGCAATGGGAATCACTGCATCGACTGCATTGGGCGAAAGATTATTTTCAATGATGGCTTTTTTTTCCACTGCGTCATAAATCGCCGCGCCGTTGCTGGTGATAACATAGCGCAGAAAGGGCAGTGCCTTGATTGCCTGTGGCACTGTGCTGAAGGGTCTGCCTGTGGCAGGCACAAAATAAATGCCCTGTTCGTTCATCTGTTCCAACGCATGATATAAGCGAGGGGTAATTTCCTTATTTTTATCGAGAAGGGTGCCATCCAGATCGGAGGCAACCAGCTTTATGTATTTCATAGTATCACCTGCCCATTCTATCTATTCTATCAGATAAAGGAACACGCTACAATAAAAAGGAAGTGACTTTTTGAAAGAAAATTTCGTTTGAGGGTTCTGTCTGTATTTCTCTGGAAAAAGGCAGGCAGATATGATATTCTAACAGCAGAAGCGGAGGAGAAACGGAGGGATTTACATGGTTTTTACGCCATTTAGGCTGAGAGAGTTGGAATTGAAAAATCGTTGGATTATGCTTGCCATGCACACAGGCTTTGCGACAGGCAATGCGCTGACAGAGCGCGACTATGCCTTCTATGAGGAGCGGGCAAAGGGCGGCGCGGCGGCAGTGACGGTGCTGCTTGCTGTGAATGAAGCAGGGGCACTCAAGGGAATGTATGACGCGGAAACGGTAGAGAAGGAAAGCCTGCGGACACTTGCGGAACGCGTCCACGCGCACGATTGCAGGCTGATTGTGCAGCTGTTCCACTGCGGACGAAACGAAAGCGCGAAGAACCACGGCGAAAAGCCCTTGCTTGCGCCTTCTGCGGTGGCTTCGCCTATTTTCAGGACAGAGCCGCAGGAAATGACGGCAGAGGAATTAGCCAAAACAAAGGCGGCGTTTGCCAATGCGGCGGCATTGTGCAAGGAAATCGGCGCGGATATCGTAGAGGTGAGCGCATCGGCAGGGTATCTGCTTTCGGAATTTTTCTCTCCGTTGACAAATCAGAGAACGGATGTATATGGCTATCAGACAGAAAACGGCATGACCTATCCATTGGAGGTTCTGGCGGCAGTGCGTGCGGCAGTAGGGGATTTCCCAATACTGGTAAAGGTTTCTGCGGCGCAGATGGTAGAGGGCGGCTATGAGCTGACAGATACGCTGCGTTTCTGCAAAAAGGCAGAGGATGCAGGGACGATTGATGGTGTGACGGTAACGGGCGGCTGGCATGAATCTCCGGTGGAGCAGATTTCCTATCATGTTTCCAAGGGGGGATATGCGCCGTTTGCAGGCGCTTTGAAGAAATATCTTTCTGTGCCTGTGATTGCTTGCAATCGGATTCATGATGCGGAAACGGCGGAACGGATTCTGGCACAGGGTCTCTGTGATTTCTGCGGTACGGCAAGGGCATTTCTGGCGGATGCGGCATTTGCCAATCGTTTGCAGGCGGGCAAGCCCTATCTGCCCTGCCAGAGCTGCAATAAGTGCATCGCGGCAGTGCTGAAGGGGAAGGAGCTTTTCTGCGCCTTCAACCCTGAAGCAGGGAATGAAGCCTTTGAGCATCAGAGAAGAAAGATTGCAACCAGAAAGGAATGTATCGTCATCGGCGGCGGTCCTGCCGGCATGGAAGCGGCGAAAAAATCTGCAGAGCGCGGCTTTGTCACAACACTGCTGTGCAGGGAAAAGGAGCTTGGCGGTCAGCTGCGGCTGGCAGCATTACCTCCGAAAAAGGAGGGTCTGCTGGATTATATTGCCTACATGAAAGCAACCCTTGCGGAGCTGGGCGTTACCGTTTTGACAGAAACAGAAGCAACGCTTGATTTTATTAAAGAAAGAAAACCGTATTTTACAGTTGTGGCAACAGGCAGTCAACCCGAAAAGCAGCCAATTGAAGGCTTGTCTGATGAAAAATATTTTACGGCGCAGGAAATCTTGCAGATGCCGGAAGAAAAAATTGCGGAAATGCTTCAAGGAACTGTGGCAATTCTGGGCGGCGGCGCAGTTGGTTTGGAAACGGCAGCATTTCTGGCGCAGCGTCTGCCGGAGGGCGCAGCGGAATTCGGGATTAAGATTATCGAGCAGAAGGAAAAAATGGGCATGGACATGGGCGCAATGGCGCGTCCGCTGTTAAATGAATTGAAGAAAAAGAATGTCAGCTTTTTGACAACTACCACCGCAACGCTGATGGATGGCAGCAAGCTGTATGTCAAAATCGGCGAAATGACGCTGTTTGTTTCTGCGGATACAGTTATTTGGGCAGGCGGCGGCGAGCCTGTTGTGGATACGGAGCTGACCATGTGGCTGATGGATGAGCGGATGAGCTATGCCGTTGTGGGGGATGCAAATGAAATCGGCGATGGTGGCACAGCAATCAAAGATGCGTATGAATTGTACACACATTTGTACCTTGCATGACAAGATTTGTGTATATTGTATTTTTTCGAGATATTGATGAAATATTTTTCGGCAGATATTGCCAAGAGAAAAACATTGTGCTATATTTAGTACAAGTGTTAAATAATTGCCAAGAAATCAGGGAAAATCGCAGTACATTCTCGTTGGCAATGAAAAAAATACTGAGAAATATCACCATTTTTCTTGGAAAGGAAGCGGAAAGTTATGGATTTTATCAAAAGAACATGGGCAGAAATTGACTTGGATGCACTGGATTACAACATCAAGAGCATCAAATCCAAAATGGAACCCGAGCATAAGGTTATGGGTATTGTAAAGGCGGATGCGTATGGTCATGGTGACGGCTTTGTAGCACGCAAGCTGCAGGCAGGCGGCTTCGACTGGTTCGGCGTTTCCAACATCGAAGAAGGTATGAGCCTGAGAAACGAAGGCATCACAAAACCCATTCTGGTTCTGGGCTATACACCCGCAAGCTGCGTAGAAATTCTTTGCCAGCAGAGCATTACAAACGCAATCGTCGGGATTGAACATGCAAGAAGCCTGCAGGAAGCGGCAGCAGCAGCAAATGTTGTTGTAGAAGGTCATATTAAACTGGATACAGGTATGACTCGTGTTGGTTTCCAGACAGATGATGCAGACTTCGATCAGTCCCTGAAGGATATCATTGAAGTAAGTAAAATGCCCAACGTAAAGATTACAGGTATCTTTACACACCATGCAGTTGCTGACTCCTACACAGGTGATAACCCCGATTTCACAAGAATGCAGTTTGCTCGCTTCGATAAAATGGTAACAGCTTTGCAGGATGCAGGCGTACATGTTGGTCTCCGCCACTGTGCAAACAGCGCAACCACAATCGCTTATCCCGAAAGACATATTGATATGTGCCGTTCCGGTATCATTACATACGGTATGCTGCCCTCTAGCGAATGCGAAGGCATGATTGATTTGAAGCCTTTGATGACAGTAAAATCCACAATCGGTCTGGTAAAGCATGTTCCTGCAGGCTCTCAGCTTTCCTACGGCAGAACCTATACAGCAGAAACAGACAGAAGAATTGCTACCATCCCTATTGGCTATGCAGATGGTTACAACAGAGCATTGTCCAACAAGGCTAAAATGATTGTTCATGGTAAATATGCACCCGTTGTTGGTCGTGTCTGCATGGACCAGCTGATGATTGACGTTACAGATATTCCCGAAGCAAAAATGGGGGATGAAGTTATCGTTGTTGGTACAGATGGCGATAAGCACTTCACATTTGACGATATGGCTGAAATCCTTGGCACAATCAACTATGAACTGCCCTGCGTATTGACAAAACGTGTTCCCCGTGTTTATAAAGAAAACGGCGAAATCGTTGGTATCGTAGACCATGTTCTGCATCAGTACAGATAAGAAAAATTGAAATAAAAGAGGAGTGGCTTTTGCCACTCCTTTTTGATCCTTTTTGAGTTGAAAATTTTCCGGTTGAAAAAGACATCCCATCGTAAAGACGGGATGTCAATTTTTTTGTCTGATAAAGCTGTAGGCTTACAGCTTTGCAATCACTGCGTCCGCAAATTCCTCTGTGCTTGCGGTGCCGCCCATATCCTGCGTCAGTGTTTTCCCTTCGGAAATGACATCGGTTACGGCTTTTTCGATTGCCGCTGCCGCCTTTGCCTCGCCCAGATGTGCCAGCATCAGGGAAGCGGAAAGGATGCAGGCAGTCGGGTTGATTTTGTGCTGTCCTGCAATATCGGGAGCAGAGCCATGGATAGGCTCGAAAATTGCACCGTCCTTGCCGATATTTGCGCTGGGGGTCAGACCAAGACCGCCAACCAGACCTGCACACAAGTCGGAAACGATATCACCGTAAAGGTTCGGGCAAACTAGTACATCATATTCCTCAGGGTGCATCACCAGACGCATACACATGGCATCGACAATGCTGTCTGTAAATTCGATTTGCGGATATTCCTTTGCAATCTCTCTTGCAACATCCAGAAACAGACCGTCTGTGCATTTCATGATGTTTGCCTTATGTACGGCTGTTACTTTTTTTCTTCCTTCTCTTACGGCATATTCAAAGGCGTAACGGCAGATGCGCTCGCAGCCCTTTCTGGTAATCAGCTTGATGCTTTCTGCCGCATCCTCGCCAACCATGTGTTCAATCCCTGCATACAGGTCTTCTGTATTTTCGCGCACGATAACAAGGTCGATATGATCATATCTTGTGATTACGCCGGGATAGGTTTTGGCAGGGCGCACGTTTGCATAAAGGTCAAAGGTTTTGCGCAGTGCCACGTTTACGCTGCGGAAGCCCTTGCCGACAGGGGTCGTAATAGGCCCTTTCAGCGCAACACCGTTCTTGCGGATGGAATCAATGACATGGTCGGGCAGGGGCGTGCCGTATTTTTCAATCATGGCTGCGCCTGCTTCCATTTCATCCCATTCAATGGCAACGCCGGTTGCCTCTACAACGCGCTTCGCTGCTGCAACAACCTCAGGGCCGCTGCCGTCCCCGGGGATAAGAGTTACTTTATGTGCCATATTATTTTGCCTCCTTTGTATAGTTCAGCAGACCGCCTGTGAGCAGAATGTCGCACTGTCTTGCGGAAATATTCAGTCTTGTGGGAATTTCTTCGCCGGTACGCACCAGTGTTACCATTACGTTCTGTCCCTCTACTGCGCCTTTGATCTGGTCTGCGGCGTATTTGATGACAAATTCGTCACCAAGGCGGATGTTGTCATAGTCCCATTCGTTTACGAATACCAGAGGCAGGATACCGTTGTTAATCAGGTTTGCCATGTGGATACGCGCGAAGGATTTGGCGATAACACCCTTTACGCCAAGCTGCAGGGGAGCCAGTGCCGCATGCTCGCGGCTGGAGCCCTGCCCGTAGTTCTGCCCTGCAATGATAAAGCCGCCGCCTGCCGCCTTTGCTCTTGCGGGGAACTCAGGATCGCAGGGGGTCAGGCAGTAATCTGCCAGATAGGGTACGTTGGAACGGAAGGGCAGAAGCTTCGCGTTGGAGGGCATGATGTGGTCTGTTGTGATATTGTCCTCTACCTTAATCAGCGCGCCGCCCTTGATTTCCTTGGGTACCTTTGTATTCTTGGGGAAGGGCTGAATATTCGGGCCTCTGACAACCTTTACACATTCGCCTTCGGGTGCAGGAGGAATGATGAGGTTATCGTTTACCATGAAATGCTCAGGCATGGAAACCAGAGGGGCTTCTCCCAGTGTATGGGGATCTGTCACAACGCCTGCCAGCGCGGATGCAACGGCTGTTTCGGGGCTGACGATATAAACCTGTGCGGATTTTGTCCCGCTTCTGCCTTCAAAGTTTCTGTTGATGGTACGCAGGGAAATCGCATTCGTTGCAGGAGCCTGTCCCATGCCGATGCAGGGGCCGCAGCCACATTCCAGAATACGCGCGCCTGCGGAAATAATATCTGCCAGTGCGCCGTTTGCCGCCAGCATATTCATCACCTGCTTGGAGCCGGGTGCGATAACCAGACTGACATCGGGATGAACGGATTTGCCCTTTAAGAGTGCCGCAACCGTCATCATATCGGTATAAGAGGAATTGGTGCAGGAGCCAATCGCAACCTGATCCACCTTCAGACCTGCAACATCCTTTACCTGCTTGATATTATCGGGGGAATGAGGGCAGGCAACCAGAGGTGCGATTTCATCCAAAGCAATCGTTACTTCCTCATCATAGGTCGCATCTGCGTCAGCGGAAAGCTCGATCCAATCCTCACCGCGTCCCTGCGCGTCAAGGAATCTTTTTGTCACCTCGTCAGAAGGGAATACGGATGTGGTTGCGCCCAGCTCTGCGCCCATGTTTGTGATGGTTGCTCTCTGGGGAACGGAAAGTGTTTTTACGCCTTCGCCTGCATATTCCATCACCTTGCCGACACCGCCTTTAACGGACAGGCGGCGCAACACCTCAAGAATAACGTCCTTCGCGGTTACCCAGGGGGAAAGCTTGCCTGTCAGGTTCACACGGCAAACCTTGGGCATAGCCAGATAATACGCACCGCCACCCATGGCAACGGCTACATCCAGACCGCCTGCGCCAATCGCAAGCATCCCGATGCCGCCGCCTGTAGGGGTGTGGCTGTCGGAGCCAAGTAGGGGTTTGCCGGGCTTGCCGAAGCGCTCCAGATGCACCTGATGACAGATGCCGTTGCCGGGCTTGGAAAAATAAATCCCATGCTTGCTTGTCACTGTCTGGATATATTTATGGTCATCTGCGTTTTCAAAGCCTGTCTGCAGGGTGTTGTGGTCGATGTAAGCAACAGATTTCTCTGTTTTGACACGGGGAATCCCAATGGCTTCAAACTGCAGATACGCCATGGTGCCTGTGGAGTCCTGTGTCAGTGTCTGGTCGATTTTGATGGCGATTTCCTTCCCTGCCACCATTTCACCGGATACCAGATGGTTTTTAATCAGTTTTTCGGTAATATTCATTCCCATATTCTCTTCCTCCTAAGAAAACTGTTTGATGAAATTCTATTTTTTTAACAAATCCTTTTTACAGAAGCCCTGCCTGCTTTGCCAGCTCCGGCAGAAGCGCGCATGTGGCTGCCTCCATCTCTTCCTCACTGATGAAGGTCATACGCCCATCGCTGTACTGCTTATCTACCCATTCCTTGAGGATAGCGGTGCGAGGGTCATTCTTGCTGATTTTGCTTTCGCCCTCCAGATGCAATGTCTGGTTCAGCCAGTATGCAACGCCGGCAAGACCGGAGTTTTTGTTGACCTCTACGCTGAGGGGGCGGTTCAGCAGCTTTGCTGTATTGAAGATGTTATAAATTTCCTCATCCTTCGCAACGCCGTCTGCGTGAATACCGGCTCTGGTTACATTAAAGTCACGCCCGACGAAGGGGGTGCGAGGGGGGATTTTATAGCCAAGCTCTTTTTCATAAAATTCTGCGATTTCCGTAATCACGGTAGGGTCCATGCCATCTAATGTTCCTCTCAAGGAAGCATATTCCATTACCATTGCTTCGAGAGGGGTGTTGCCTGTGCGTTCCCCGATGCCCAAGAGAGAGCAGTTTACGGAGGAACAGCCATACAGCCATGCCGTTGTGGAATTGACAACCGCCTTATAGAAATCGTTATGCCCATGCCATTCCAGTAATTCGGAAGGGATCTGCGCAAAGTGGTTTACACCATAAATGATACCGCCGACAGAACGGGGCAGGGTAGCACCGGGGTAAGGCACGCCGTAGCCCATCGTATCACAGAAGCGGATTTTTACGGGCAGCTGATATTTATCCATCAGCTTTTTCAGCTCCGTTGCAAAGGGAACCACGCAGCCATAGAAATCGGCTCTTGTGACATCCTCAAAATGACAGCGAGGGGTAATGCCCATATCCAGAGCAGCCTCTACAATTTCCAGATAGCCGTCGATTGCCTGCTTTCTGGTTTTGTGCAGCTTATTGAAAATGTGATAGTCGGAGCAGGAAACCAGAATCCCACATTCGGGCATTCCCATTTCCTTGACCAGCTTGAAGTCCTCCTTTGTGGCACGAATCCATCCTGTGATTTCGGGGAATTCATAGCCTAGCTCGCGGCATGCTTCGATCGCCCTGCGGTCATTTTCGCTGTAAAGGAAAAATTCGCACTGTCTGATTTTGCCCTTGGGGCCGCCTAAGCGGTGCAGCATATCATACAGCGTTGCGATCTGCTTTGCCGTATAGGGAGCGCGAGACTGCTGTCCGTCACGGAAGGTGGTATCTGTCAGCCAGATTTCCTCAGGCACATTCATGGGTACCTGACGGTAGTTGAACGTAACCTTCGGCACTTCGTCATAGCTGTAGTTATCACGATACAGGTTGGGCTCAGGAATATCCTGAAGGCTGTATTTATAGCGTCTGAGTTCCAAAAGATTGGTTTTGTCGTTATAAGTGATCAAAGTTCTCACTCCTTCTATCTGGATTTGTTTATCATACAAAAACAAGTGCTTTGCACGATGTTTTATATTTATAGAATATATCAATCATAGTGCCGTCTGTCAAGAGAAAACGATAAAAAAATTGAATATATGACAAAATGATGAAAAATCATGTTTTATTTGAATCTACAAGGTTTTTTAAAAAATACAATAAAAATTTTTCT
>ERZ779843.3796-NODE-3796-length-12255-cov-19.066475_pt1 | contig 12255 bp, 9 predicted proteins | sample MGYA00511560_ERZ779843 | MGnify/ENA primary metagenome ERZ779843 (study PRJEB29588, sample SAMEA2158062) | human gut metagenome | biome: human gut; feature: human-associated habitat; material: faeces | place: Denmark | collected 2008/2010 ... | reverse complement strand
TCGTATATCAACCACTTACAACGATTGTTAATCGTTTTTAGTGGACACTAGTGATTACCTTCCATCAATACAATAACCTCCACGACATCGAGGACTCCTGGCGGTCGCTGGACCAGCAGGCGGAACGCCTGTCCCTGGGCTATATCCACTACACCTACTACCAGACCTACGAGTGGAACGAGTTTCTGTACCACCACACTCTCAGCGGTCTCGGCGCGCTGACCACGGCCATGCGCTACGACCTCGTCCGTGTCGGAGGCCGTCCCTTTGCCATCCTCCCTATGGCCGTGACGCGGTCCTCCAAGAAGGCCCGCATTCCCTCCTGCCGAGTCGGCGGCGTGCTCAATATGGTCTGCCCCTACCCCTACGAGGGCCACGAGGAGGTGATGGAGGCAATAGCCGCCCACCTGCGATCCTCCTGCCAGGGGATGACACTCAGCCTCGCCGACGTGCCTTGCTGCACCGCCCTGGCCCGGATCATGCCGACGCTGTCGCCCGATCCCATCGAGCGCACCAGCTTCCACGTCCCCTTGTCGCAGTTTGCCTCCCACGACGCCTATGTCGCCTCGCTTCCTAAGAACATCTACAAGAACATCCGCAAGGCCTACAACCACCTCACCACCGACGGCAAGACCATGGAGCTGAAGGTCTTCGACCATGCCCACAAGGCACCAGCCCACACGCTGCGCCACCTGTGGCGCTTCTATTTCCGTCGCAAGATGATGTGGCGCTCCCAGAAAGCCAACGCGCTGACCCACCTCACCACCACGCTCAAGGCGATCTACGAGGTGAAGAGCGGATGCGCCACGGCGAGCCTTCGCCAACTCCCGAGCGCCGAACTCTATGTGCTGGAGATCGACCACCAGCCCGCCTCCTTCATGATCGTGTATCGCCACCGCGACCACCTGCTCATGCCCCGTCTGGCCATCGACACCTCCTTTGGCCGCTATTCGCCCGGCATCCTGCTCATCCTGGAGGCCGCCAAGCGCTGGATGACGGAGGGCGTCGTCGATTTCGACATGTGCCGCGGCGACGAAAGATACAAAAAGGAAATGGGCGGCATCAACGAACCGCTGTGCCGCATCGAAACCAGGGTATAGGGATCAAGTCCCTACACCCCGGCCCAGTCTTTGGTTCTTCTCGAAAATGGAGTGATTCGACGTGGACACATAAAAAACAACTTGAACAACTTTTACAACAAGTAACAACGCTTCGCGGGGACATCGCCTCTTCGAGGCCCATGCTGACCAAGGGTTGCTGCAAGGGAAACAACTATGAACAACGCTTCGCCTTGGACACGTTTCCTGCTAATTGTCCTGGCATAATGTCCTGGCGAAGCCTTGTATTTTGTTGTTTACCTTGCAGCAAGATTGTTATACATGCGTAGCGTGTAGGTTGTTACTTGTTGTAAAAGTTGTATTTGTTGTTTTTCCTAACTCAGCAGGACGTATTGGCAACAGCACAAACCCTATCACTCGATTTTCCGGATGAACCTTCTATATTCTATCTACTCGAGATGATATCTATTCGAGATTCTATCTCTTCCTGCGCTTACCCTTGCCGCCCTTGGCATGCTGCGGTTTGCGCTCCTCGCGCGCGCTGTCGGCCAAGACGAAGTCGAGCTGGCGGCGCTCCAAGTTGGCCTGCGCCACCCGGATGCGCACAGGGTCTCCCAGCTGGTAGCAGGAGTGGTGGCGGCGTCCTATGAGCTGGAAGTTCTTCTCGTCGAAGTCGTAGTAGTCGCCGTCGAGGTCTCGGATCGGCACGAGGCCCTCACAGTGGTTCTCGTCGATCTCGCAGTAGATGCCATAGCTCTGCACACCCGAGATATGGGCGTCAAACTCCTCGCCAACAAATTCTCCCATAAACTCCACCATCTTATATTTGATACTGTCGCGCTCCGCGTTCTGCGCTATCTGCTCCATGTCCGAGCAGTGCTCACACAGCTCCTCGTAGTGGTTTTTGTTGGCCGACCGTCCTCCGTCCTGATAGCGGGTGAGGAGTCGGTGCACCATGGTGTCGGGATAGCGGCGTATGGGCGACGTGAAGTGGGTGTAGTAGTCGAAGGCCAGTCCGAAATGACCGATGTTGTGGGTGGAGTACTTCGCCTTCATCATCGATCGCAGGGCGATGGTCTGCACGAGTTTTGCCTCGCGGTGTCCGTCCACCTCCTCCATGAGCTTGTTGAGCGCGCGCGCCGTCGCCCCCTTGGTGCTCGTGCTCTTCATCTTGTATCCCAGTTTCGCCGTCAGCTCGCGCAGGTTTTCGAGCTTCTGCGGATCCGGATCGTCATGGATACGATAGGGCAGCGTCTTCGGCTTCTTGCCCTTGCCCGGACAGGCCACGCTCTCTGCCACGGTACGGTTGGCCAGGAGCATAAACTCCTCGATCAGTTTGTTGGCGTCCTTCGACCGCTTGAAGTAGCAGCGGGTGGGTTTTCCCTTCTCATCGATGTCGAAATGGAGTTCCTCCGTGTCGAAGTTGATGCTGCCATGGCGGAAGCGCTTCTGTCGCAGGCGCTTTGCCAGCGCGTCGAGCATGATGAGCTGCTGTGCGTTCTCGCCCTTGTAGCCCTCCTTGCCTGGTGCGGGCGCAGGCTCTCCCGTGCCGTCCACGACGCCGTTGTCCTCCAGCAGCTGCTGCACCTCGGCGTAGCAGTAGCGTCGGTCGCTACGGATGACGGTATGGACGATGCGGTAGTCGAGGACGTTGGCCTCGCCGTCGAGGGTGAACACACAAGTGTAGCAGAGCTTCTCCTCGTTGGGCCTCAGCGAGCAGATGAAGTTGCACAGTCGCTCGGGCAGCATCGGGATGGTGCGATCGACGAGATAGATGCTCGTGGCGCGCCGTTGCGCCTCCTTGTCGATGATGTCGCCCTCCTTGACGTAGTGGCTCACGTCGGCGATGTGCACACCCACCTCCCAGCGGTTGCCCTCCAGCGCCTTGATGCTCAGCGCATCGTCGAAATCCTTGGCGTCGGCAGGGTCGATGGTGCAGGTCCAGGTGTCGCGGAAGTCCTCGCGGCGCGCTATCTCCTCGGGCGTGATGCCCGGCTGTATCTTCTCCGCCGCCTGCTCTACGCGCTTCGGATACTGGTAGGGGAGTCCGTACTGCACGAGGATGGCGTTCATCTCCACATCGTTGTCGCCCGCTGGTCCGAGCACGTCCACCACCTCTCCGACGAGGTTCTTGTGCTCTGCGTCAGGCCACTGCGTGATACGCACCACGGCGCGATCGCCCGTCTTGCCACCCTTGAGCCGCTTCTTCGGCACGAGGATATCATGGACGAAGAGCGACTCCTGTGTGACGAGGAAGGCGATGTCGCGGTCCACGCGCAACTTGCCGGTGAAGGTGTCCTTCTTGCGATGGAGGATCTCCGTCACCATTGCCTCCTTGATATGGTTGCGGCGACGGGCGAGGAACTGCACGCGGACGCGGTCTCCCGTGAGTGCCGACATGGAGTTGCGCTCCGAGACGAAGATCGGCGTGCCGCCATCGTCGGGCAGGAATGTGTTCTTGCCGTTGGCCTTGCGCTGGAACGTGCCCTCCTGCACCTGTCCCTTCGTGTTGAGCCGATACGCATACTCGCCGTCCTTGGCGAGGAAGTCGTTCCATGCCATGTCCTCCATGATGTCGAGGGCCAGCATCTTCATCGGATGGGTGGTCAGGCGCAGATTCTTGAACACCTGCTTCATGCTCATGGTCTCTCCTGGGCGCGACTGGAAGTAGTCTATAAGCACCTCGGCGAGCTGCTTCTTGTTAAGGCGCTTACCGCCTTTTTTTTCTTTTGCCATAGTCGATTGTTTTGTTGGATAGCTGCCCTATGAGGGCCTACGGTCGCTGCTTCAGTCGCTTTTGCCACCATCATAGCCCTCATTTTGGCAACAGTATTGATATGATGGTGGCAAAGTAACAAAAAAAATTGTATCTTTGCAAACGTTTTATGTGAAATTTTGATGAAAAAGATATTAATCACAGGAGCCTCGGGCTTCATCGGGTCCTTTATCGTCGAAGAAGCCCTGCGCCGTGGGCTGGAGACCTGGGCCGCGGTGCGCCCCACCAGTTCGCTCCGCTACCTCCAGGACGCCCGCATCCACCTCCTCACGCTGGACCTCCAGGACCCCGCGCGGCTCATGGACCAGCTCCGCCCCCATCGCTTCGACTATATCGTCCATGCCGCCGGGGCCACGAAGTGTCAGGACCCCGCCGACTTCTTCCGTGTCAACCGCGACGGCACGCGCCACCTCTTCCAGGCCGTCCGGGCGCTGGCGATGCCCGTGGAGCGCGTCGTCTTCCTGTCGAGCCTCAGCGTCTTTGGCGCCATCCACGAGACCCAGCCCTACACGCCTATCACCGAGGCCGACCAGCCGCGCCCCAACACCTGCTATGGCCGGAGCAAACTGGAGGCCGAGCAGGCGGCGCTGGAGAGCGGACTGCCCGTCGTCATCCTCCGTCCCACGGGCGTCTATGGTCCCCGGGAGCACGACTACTTCATGATGGCGAAGAGCATCAAGGGCCACACCGACTTCGCCGTTGGCTTCCAGCAGCAGGACATCACCTTCGTCTATGTCAAGGACGTGGTGGCGGCCGTGTTTCTCGCCCTCACGCGCGGCACCGTCGGATGCGCCTACTTCCTCACCGACGGGGCTGTGTATCAGAGCGCCGCGTTCAGCGACCTCATCCACGAGGCCCTGGGCCGCCCGTGGTGGATCCGCATCACGGCCCCCATCTGGGTGCTGCGCCTGGTCTGTGGCGCGGGCGAGTGGTATGGTCGGCGCACGGGCCAGCTGATAGCACTCAACAAGGACAAGTTCAATATTCTACGGCAGCGCAACTGGCAGTGCGATATCGAGCCCGCGCGCCGGGAACTGGGCTTCCAGCCGCAGTACGACCTGCGGCGTGGCGTGGAGGAAACCATCCGCTGGTACCAGGACCACAAGTGGCTGTAGGACGGGGTGACAAGTCGGTCGAGAGGCACTTGTTTCGACTGCCCGTTTGATAAGTGGAGGTGGCAAATTTCATAGCGAAAGTGGCGTTTTTCGATTCTTTAACCGTTATTCGCCGTGGATTGATACTTTTTTTAACGTTCATCCTTTCCCAAGCAAAATAAAATGCGTAATTTTGCATTCGAATCAAAACAGGTATAACACCGCTGCGGGAATTCCCGTGGCACCAATTTAAGGCAAAAAGAGACTATTCATCATCATTAAATAACATTCACAAAGCAATGGCAAAGTTTGATCAAAGCATTTTGACTCAGTACGGCATCACTGGCTCTACCGTGATCGCCCACAATCCTTCTTACGAGCAGCTCTTCGAAGAGGAGACCAAGGCTGGCCTTGAGGGCTACGAGGTTGGTCAGAACACTGAGCTCGGCGCTGTAAACGTAAAGACTGGTATCTACACCGGCCGTTCCCCCAAGGATAAGTACATCGTCATGGACGAGAACTCAAAGGACACCGTTTGGTGGACTTCCGAGGAGTATAAGAACGACAACCACCCGATGAGCGAGGAGGTCTGGAAGACCGTCAAGAACCTGGCCGTGAAGGAGCTCTGCAACAAGAACCTCTACGTCGTCGATGCTTTCTGCGGTGCCAACAAGAACACGCGCATGGCCGTCCGCTTCATCGTCGAGGTGGCATGGCAGGCCCACTTCGTCACCAACATGTTCATCCGTCCGACCGCTGAGGAGCTGGAGAACTTCGAGCCCAACTTCGTCATCTACAACGCCTCCAAGGCCAAGGTAGAGAACTACAAGGAGCTGGGTCTCCACTCTGAGACTTGCGTCGCCTTCAACGTGACCAGCCGCGAGCAGGTGATCATCAACACCTGGTATGGTGGCGAGATGAAGAAGGGTATGTTCTCCATGATGAACTACTACCTGCCGCTCCAGGGCATCGCTTCCATGCACTGCTCTGCCAACTGCGACATGGAGGGCAAGAACACCGCCATCTTCTTCGGCCTCTCTGGCACGGGTAAGACCACCCTTTCCACCGACCCGAAGCGCCGCCTCATCGGTGACGACGAGCACGGATGGGACGACAACGGCATCTTCAACTTCGAGGGTGGCTGCTACGCCAAGGTGATCAACCTCTCCAAGGAGAACGAGCCCGACATCTACGGTGCCATCAAGCGCAACGCCCTGCTGGAGAACGTGACGGTAGATAAGGACGGCAAGATCGACTTCGCCGACAAGTCCGTGACCGAGAACACCCGCGTCTCCTACCCGATCTATCATATCAAGAACATCCAGCCGGGTTCTTCCGCTCCCGCTGCCAAGCAGGTCATCTTCCTCTCTGCCGACGCCTTCGGCGTGCTGCCTCCCGTCTCTATCCTGACTCCGGAGCAGACGCAGTACTACTTCCTCTCTGGCTTCACCGCCAAGCTGGCTGGTACTGAGCGCGGCATCACCGAGCCGACCCCGACGTTCTCTGCCTGCTTCGGCCAGGCCTTCCTGGAGCTCCACCCGACGAAGTATGCCGCGGAGCTGGTGAAGAAGATGAACGTCTCTGGCGCCAAGGCTTACCTGGTCAACACGGGTTGGAACGGCACCGGCAAGCGTATCTCCATCCCTGATACGCGCGGTATCATCGACGCCATCCTCGACGGCAGCATCCTCAAGGCTGAGACGAAGAAGATCCCGATGTTCAACTTCGAGGTGCCGACGGCTCTGCCCAACGTCAACCCGGCCATCCTCGATCCGCGCGACACCTACGCCGACGCTTCCGAGTGGGAGGTCAAGGCCAAGGATCTCGCCGCACGCTTCATCAAGAACTTCACGAAGTACACCTCCAACGAGGCGGGCAAGAAGCTCGTCGCTGCTGGTCCCCAGCTCTAAGGTGTCCTGACTCCGAAACGCTTCGGAGATAGAAGAACCAACATCTGCCGCCGCTCCTTAGGCTTCAATACCAAGGGGCGGCGGCTTCTTTTCCCGACCCAAATCTATCACAACGCAAACTATGGAATACTTGTCACAAGAGTGCTACGACCGGCTCACCCAGGAGCTCAACGAACTGGTCAGCGTCGAACTGCCCAAGGCACGAAACGAACTGGAGGAGGCGCGCGCCAAGGGCGACCTCAGCGAAAACTTTGAGTATCATGCGGCCAAACGGGCGCACGGCAGGCTGCTGAGCCGTATCAGCTACATGCAGAAGACGCTGCGCTTCGCAAGGGTGATGGACACCTCGCGGCTGGACAACGACACCGTGGGCCTGCTGCGCCGGGTGGAGATCACCAACCTGGCGACCAACACCACCATGGCCTACACCATCGTCAATCCTCACGAGGCCAACGTCAAGGAGGGCAAGATCTCCATCAAGTCGCCCATCGCCGAAGCCCTCCTCGGCAGAAAAGTAGGCGACGTGGTCACGGCCCACGTGCCCTGCGGTGTCCTACGACTCAGAATAGAGAAAATAACGGTGTAGCAAGCCCATTGCCTCGCCTTGGAGCGTATTTGTGCACATTTCTTCGGAAAAGGACAATCGATTGAGAAAAAAGTTGTAATTTTGTGGAAAACAAAGCAAGTAGGACACAACAACAGAAGGGATTGCATTATGACGGAAGATACTTTTAAGGACCTGTGTCTTTGTGGCGAGACCACCAAAGTGCAGTTTAAAGAAGCGTTTACTTCGCAAAGGGAGATCGCAAAGGAGATGATAGCCTTTGCCAACACCAAGGGCGGAGTGATCCTCTTTGGCGTGGAGGACAAAAGCGGCAAGCCCGTGGGCTTGTCGTACGAACAGATACAAGTCATCAGTCGCGAATTGGGCAATGCAGCCAATGAGCAAGTACGCCCCACAATCTACATTGAGACCGAAGTAGTGCGCCTGGAAGAGAAGCATTTTCTGATCTGTTCCGTCGAAGAAGGCAAGAACAAGCCCTACAAAAACCTCAACGGAGAGATATGGGTGAAACAAGGAGCCGACAAACGCCGCATCACGGAAAACGCGGAGATACTCGCCTTGTTTCAAGACTCTGGCAGCTATCAAGCCGACGCAGCAGCCGTAAGCGACACTACGTTCCAGGACCTTGACCGCTACGCCCTCGACGACTACCTCGACAAGGTCTATGCCACTACGCTCGACGGTTTTGGCGCCAAGGCCGAACAGGTGCTGAAAAACATTCATGTGCTCAACCACCAGGGCGTCCCCACACTTGCTGGCTACCTGTTTTTCGGCAAACATCCCGAGCGCCATTGCCCCACCTGCATGGTCAAGGCCGTATCGTTCTTCGGCAACGACCTGGCAAGCTGTCAGTATCGCGACACGAAAGAGTTGCTGGGCAACATGCCGCGACTCTACGAGCAATGCATAGCCTTCCTCAAGGGCAACCTCCACAACCTCCAGGAGCGGGGTGCGTCGTTCAACACTTTGGGCAAACTGGAGATAGCGCAGGACGTGCTACAAGAGGTGGTCCAAAACGCTCTCGTACACAGAGACCTGTTGCGCCCCGCCCCCATCCGCATCTTTGTATTCGACAACAGAGTGGAGATCATCAGCCCAGGAGCCCTGGCCGGAGGACTGACGGAAGACGACATTCGCAACGGCAAAACCTACCAACGCAATCCCTACATGGCCACGTTTGCTACCAACGCCTTGTACTACAGAGGCATTGGGTCGGGCATCGTGCGCATCCTCGCCGAGCACCCCGACATCCAGCTGGAAAACGACGACCGGGCGCAGGAGTTTAAAGTGACGATCCCGAGACCTGCCCAAGAGAGTGAACCTACTACCCAAAAGGACGAAACAACTACCCAAAAGGGCAGAAGCACTACCCATAAAAGCACGAATGCTACCCATAAGAGCACAAGTACTACCCGAAAAGAGGCGGATTCTACCCAAAAGGACTTGAATACTACCCAAAAGAACGTATTGGCGTATTTCAAAAAGAATCCTCGTGCCACAAAAGCCGACGCAGCAGACACCCTTGGCGGCATCACAGAGAATGGCATAAAATTCATCATCGGCAAGCTACAACAGAAAGGCTTGATCAAGCGCGTTGGCGGGAGAAAATACGGGGAGTGGCAGGTGCTGATCTAACGGGCATGGCCATAGCTTCCACCATGTTTTGCGAGGCCGGCTTTATCTGAACAGGTCTGCCATCGTCACCTGGCATTGAATGTCGTCAGAATAGCCGCCCGGCGCAAGTCCAAAGGAGGTGATCATGGTGAGAAGTACCGTTTTCTCAGTACCTGTCTCCCTGATGAAAGTCTCCCTGCGGTTGCGGATGCGGTTGTCCTCTTCTTCTGTTATGACGTAAGGAGCGTTGGTGTATTTCATCTCACAGAGATTGATGGTGTCGTCGTTTCTGTCTATGAGCATATCGATCTGTGCTCCCTTGGTCAGCGTCTTGCCGGTGTCAGGGTCTTTCGTTCCCTTGTACGTCCAGGAGTGGACGCTGCTCACAACGGCTGAGAAGCCGAGGGCCGCCTTGATTTGGCTGACGTGCTGCATGCAGACCCGTTCAAATGCTCTTCCTGCCCAGCTATAATGGATGGGTGATCCTACGGAGGAGGACCAGAAATGCTCATCCCCATTGGTGTTCTCCGATATGAAATCGAAGTAGAACAGGGTGTAGTTGTCTATGAGCTGGTATGTCGCCTCCTTGGTCTTCTTGCCGATGGCAGTAAACTTGCGGATGAACCCGCATTGCTCCAGTTCCTGCAGCGCTTTCGAAAATTCAGCATTGTCTGTGAGTTTCGACGTTTTCAGCAGCTCTTCCCTGAGCAGCCCCTGCTTCTTCCTGGCAAGCGCGGTGATGATGGCAATATGGCAGCGTGGCTTCTTGAACAGAGAAGCATAGAGGGCGTCAAACTCTTGTGTGAGTTCTCCGCCAGGCTGGAAGAATATGCGGTCGAAATTCTGCGCCACGCTCATTCCCTTTTTCAGGAAACTCCAATAGTATGGGATTCCTCCCAGAGCCATGTAGGCTTCGAGGATCTGCCGGTCCTTGTAGCCCAGGCTCTTTGCTTCGCAATACTGCTTACACTCTCTGAGGGTGAATGGTTGCAGCAGCACCTTGCAGGTAAGGCGGTTGTGAAGCCCGCCGTAGTTCATGACCACATTGTCGATAATCCACGACGTGGCACTTCCGCAGATGACCAGGATGAGGTCTTTTCTCGTTGAAGCCCAGGCGTTCCAGAAATGGTCGAGCGAACGTACGAAGTTGGATTTAGGCGTGTCCATCCATGGAAGTTCGTCGATGAAAATGACTTTCTTCTCTTCGTTTTCAGGAAACGCTTTCAGGAAAGCCCACAGCAGTCCAAATGCCTCGGACCATGTCTTAGGCAGTGCGCATTTTCCCATTCCTGCAAGATAAAGAGACTCTCGGAAGTCGCTTAGCTGCTGCCTGCGCGTGGCTCCGTAAGTACCGGTATGCTGGAAAACGAAATGGGTCTTATAGACCTCTCGGATGAGAAAGGTCTTTCCGACGCGTCGCCTTCCGTAAACAGCCACGAATTGTGATTCATCAGAAGTCATCAGTCCGCGGAGTGTTGCTATTTCATATTCTCTTCCTATTAACATATCGTATCCTTTCTTTATTTCCTGGAATGCAAAGATAGTGCAAAGATAGTGCAAACCGAATGCAAAGATACAAAAAAAGTTCGATAAGTCGTGGAAATGTGCCTTTTTTAGGTAGATTTCCACGACTTATCGACACTTTTTTACTGATAGCGGAGGACTTTTTATTGACAAAACTGCAAGTTGGGGGCCCTGTTGAATATGAAAAACAACTTGAACAACTTTTACAACTTGTAACAACGCTTTCGATAAGCCATGCGCAGAACCGAGCTCGCTCGGGTTATGCCATGGCGAGAAAGGGTACCATGAAATGGAACCTACACGCTTCGCGTGTCACAATCCTGCTGCATGGTAAACAACAAAATACAACGCTTCGCCTTGGACATTCCTGCCGATTGTCCTTACGAAGCGTTGTTCATTGTTGTAAAAGTTGTTCAAGTTGTTTTCCCTACCCAGCAGGCTGTATTGGAGCCAATACAACTTTTACAATTTGTAACAACGCTTTCGATAAGCCATGTGCAGAACCGAGCTCGCTCGGGTTTTGCCATGGCGAGAAAGGGTGCCATGAAATGGAACGCTTCGCCTTGGACATTCCTGCCGATTGTCCTTGCGAAGCGTTGTTCATAGTTGTTTCCCTTGCAGCAACCTTTGGTCAGAACGGGCCTCGAAGAGGCGATGTCCCCGCGAAGCGTTGTTTAAAGTTGTAAAAGTTGTTCAAGTTGTTTTCCCTACTCAGCAGGCCGTATTGGACACAACTCAAACGCCCCTATCACTCAAATATCGGATGAACCTTCCTCATTTATGAATGAAGAGCTGAGCCTTTACTTCGCCACAAACTTCTTGCCGTTTTGGATATAGACGCCCTGCCTGGGAGGCTGCTGCAGGCGAACGCCCTGGAGGGTATAGACGCGGTTGTCGGTAGCGAGGCGGTGGTCGGTGCTGGCCTTTTCGCTATGCTCTATGGAGCAGGCTTCCGAAATATTCATTCCACGGAAAGTGACCTCGACGCCTCGGAATTGTCCTGGAAGCAAAATGGAATTGAGCACACTTGTGCCACAGCCAATCAACTCATCGTAGCGCCATTCCATGCCATCCACAGAATAGTGGACCACGCGATAATAGATGCCACCCAAGCACAAGGAGTCCACCTTCGTCACTTCGGCACGAGCCTCCCTTTCAGAATCGACATGGACGAGGTCGCCGACTTGGCAGTCAAACTCATACATGATTCTCGGCTCTGCGTCGTCGGGGTAGTAAAAATAAATGTTGCGCCCCTCCTGATAGGCGGGGACTGTTCCTATCTCGGTCTCTACGAGCTTGCAGGTCCTGCCCCCTACGATGGTGTCGCCCAGGACGCTATACCGTGCCGAGTCCTTGACGACCAGCGCGCCTTCATATCGGGCATCATAGTTGAACACCGTCCATGTTTTGCCCTCCGCCAAAAACGGGATGCGATCCTGCGCCTGTGCCTTCTGAGGCATCAGCGCGCTCATTGCCAAAGCCAAAAGAGCCATGGCTGAGATGTTCTTTCTTACGTTTTTCATCATGACATGATTTTTTTAATTTGTTCCATTCTGTTTTTTCTATTGCAGAAGCCTGCGCTTCTACTTCACCACAAACTTCTTGCCGTGCTGGATATAAATGCCCTTGGGCAAGTGGCGCACGTTCATACGGCGGCCCTGGAGGTCATAGACGCGGTCGTCGGAAGCGAGGCGGTCGGAGGTGGCGACAGTCT
>ERZ779843.3785-NODE-3785-length-12288-cov-26.513692_pt1 | contig 12288 bp, 7 predicted proteins | sample MGYA00511560_ERZ779843 | MGnify/ENA primary metagenome ERZ779843 (study PRJEB29588, sample SAMEA2158062) | human gut metagenome | biome: human gut; feature: human-associated habitat; material: faeces | place: Denmark | collected 2008/2010 ... | reverse complement strand
GAACGACCAGAAACTCTACCTGTCTCCAATTCTTGATTTGTTCAATGGCGAAGTTATCAGCTACAATCTGAGCCGCCATCCGAACTTTAAGCAAATCATGGATATGCTGGAAGGTGCTTTTCAAAAGCTGCCGGACAAAGTTGACAATCTGATTCTGCATTCGGATCAGGGCTGGCAATACCAGATGAAGTCCTACCAGAATCTACTGAAAGCAAAAGGAATTACGCAAAGTATGTCTCGGAAAGCCACTTGTCTGGACAATGCTGTTGCCGAGAACTTCTTCGGACTGCTCAAGACGGAACTGTTCTATCTGGAAAAATTTGATTCCATTGACCAGCTTGAAAAGGCTATTGTCGATTACATCGACTATTACAACAACCGCCGAATTAAATTAAAACTAAACGGCCTGAGCCCTGTGCAGTACAGGATTCAGACCGTTGGGGCCGCTTAATTTGATTTTTGTCTAACTTTTGGGGTTCATTTCAGTTTTGGCCCGGACGGGCTTTTTGTTGTTTTGGTCACACCGTTGTCTCAACGCGGGGTGCGCCGCCAGCGATCTCCTCGGCGGTCAGGGGCTTGGCCGGGGCGGCGGGCGTTTTCAGGCGCTCCTTAGCGACGGCCAGCATCAGCTTGATGCGGTTTTCCTGATTGACCTTGGTGGCACTGGGGTCGTAGTCGATGGGGGTGATGTTTGCTGCCGGGTAGAGGGCGCGGATCTTGTTCACCATGCCCTTGCCGACGATGTGGTTGGGCAGGCAGCCGAAGGGCTGGGCGCAGACGATGTTGCCGTAGCCGCCCTGCACCAGCTCGATCATCTCGGCGGTCAGCAGCCAGCCCTCGCCCATCTTGGCCCCCAGCGAAATGATGCCGTGGGGCTTTTCCACCAGCTCCTTGAAGGGGCCGGGGGCGTAGAATCCGGCGTCGGAGGTCGCTTTCAGCATGGCGCGCTCGACGCTGTCCAGCCAGTTCAGGAGCTGGTCGGTGCCGATCTTGACGGCCAGCTTGCCGCCGTAGAGGACATGATCCTCGCCCATGTTGAAGATGCAGTACTGCACAAAGCCCATCAGGCCGGGGAAGTTGACCTCGCAATCCTGACTTTCGAGGAACTTTTGCAGGTCGTTGTTGCCCAGCGGGCTGTACTTGACGTAGATCTCACCGACGACGCCGACCTTGACCTTCGGCACGCGGGTGACGGGGATGGACGCAAAGTCCTTCGCGATGAGGGGGAAGGTGTGCTTCATCTCCTTGGAAGTGAAGCCCTTGCCCGCCAGCAGGACGCGGCCCAGACGCTCGACCCAGAGATCTACCATCTTGTCGGCGCTCCCCTTCTCGTTTTCGTAGGGGGCCACCTGATTGCGCAGGGCGCAGAGCATGTCGCCGTAGAAGACGCACGCCAGCGCACGTCGGGCCAGCGGCAGGGTCATCTGGAAGCCGCTGTCCTTCTCCAGACCGGAGAAGTTCAGGCTGGCAACGGGGATCTGCGGGTAGCCCGCCTTGACCAGCGCCTTGCGCAGCAGATGGATGTAGTTGGACGCACGGCAGCCGCCGCCGGTCTGGGTGATGAGCAGAGCCGTGTGGTCGAGGTCGTACTTGCCGCTGTTCAGCGCATCAAGGAACTGGCCGATGACCAGCAGCGCCGGGTAGCAGGTATCGTTGTGGACGTATTTCAGGCCCAGCTGCGCCACAGCGCTGCCGCAGTTGCCAAGGATCTCGCACTTGTAGCCGTCGTACTTCAGCGCGTACCCCAGCAGACGGAACTGGGTGATGGCCATATTGGGGATGAGGATGGTGTGGGTCGCCTTCATCTCCGGGGTAAATTTCGGATAGTTGTATTCCATAGGTTTATCTCCTATCCTCGTCGCGCTCGTCCAGCGCCGCAAACAGGCTGCGCAGACGGATGTTCACTGCGCCGAGGTTCGTGATCTCGTCGATCTTGAGCTGAGTGTAGAGCTTGCCGCCCTCCTGCAAAATTTCGCGGGTCTCGTCGGTGGTGATGGCATCGACGCCGCAGCCGAAGGAAACGAGCTGGACAAGATCCATGTCCTTCTGGGTGGTGCAGTATTTGGCCGCTGCGTACAGGCGGCTGTGGTAGGTCCACTGGTTCAGCACGCTGGTGGGAAACTTTTCCACCCGGTTCGAGATGCTGTCCTCGGTGACGACCGCTGCGCCGTGGCGGGTGATGAGGCGGTCGATGCCGTGGTTGACCTCCGGGTCCACATGGTAAGGGCGGCCCGCCAGCACGATGATCCGCTTGCCCTCGCGGCGGGCAGTGTCGATGATCTCGCTTCCCTTGACGCGGATCTGCGCCATGTGGGCCTCGTGCTCGGCGTAGGCGGCATCTGCGGCCGCCTGCACTTCCTTCTCGGAGATGCCGCCGAAATACTTGGGCAGCACCTCTTTTGCCATTTTATGTACGAAGTCCTTCGGGCGATGAATGCCGACGTAATCGTAAATGAACTTCTGGCCCTCCAGCTCCGGGCAGTTGCCCGCGAGAACCTCCGGGTAATAGGCGACCACCGGGCAGTTGTAGTGGTTATCGCCCAGACCCTCATCGAAGTTATAGGTCAGGCAGGGGTAGAAGATGGCGTCCAGCTTCATCTGGCTCAGGGCCTTGATGTGGCCGTGGCTGAGCTTGGCCGGGAAGCAGGCGGTATCGCTGGGGATGGTAGCCTGACCGGCCAGATACAGCCCCCGGCTGGACACCGGGCTGGTGTGGACGGCAAAGCCGAGCTTGGTCCAGAAGGCGTGCCAGAAGGGCAGCATCTCGTACATGTTCAGGCAGAGCGGGATGCCGATGGAGCCGCGCTTGCCGGGCACCGGCTTGTAACCGGCCAGAAGCTGCTGCTTGTAGGCGTACAGGTTCAGGCTGTCGTCCTCGCTCTTGCCGGTCACGGGCTTATCGCAGCGGTTGCCGGAGATGAACTTGCGGCCATCCGCGAAGGTGTTCACGGTGAGCTGGCAGTGGTTGCCGCAGCCGCCGCACTTGACGCTGACGACCTTCTGGTCGAAGTGTTCCAGCTCCTCTTGGTTCATCATCGAAGACGCAGTCCGGCCGCTCTTTTTGCTCTGGCGAAGGCCGAACAGGGCCGCGCCGTAAGCGCCCATCAGGCCCGCGATGTCGGGGCGGATGACCTCGACGCCCATTTCTTTTTCGAAGGCGCGGAGGACGGCCTCATTGTAGAAGGTGCCGCCCTGCACCACGATCTTCCGGCCCAGCTCTTCGGGGCTGGAAGCGCGGATGACCTTGTACAGCGCATTCTTGACGACGCTGATGGACAGACCGGCGGAGATGTTCTGGATGGATGCGCCATCCTTCTGCGCCTGCTTGACCGAGCTGTTCATGAAGACGGTGCAGCGGCTGCCCAGATCCACAGGGCGGTCTGCAAACAGGCCCAGCGCCGCGAACTCCTTGACGTCGTAGCCCAGCGCCTGTGCGAAGGTCTGCAAGAAGCTGCCGCAGCCGGAGGAGCACGCCTCGTTCAGGAAGATGTTGCTGATGGCCCCATCCTCGATCTTGAAGCACTTCATATCCTGTCCGCCGATGTCGATGATGAAATCGACGTCCGGCATAAAGTATTTGGCGGCGGTGAAATGGGCCACCGTCTCCACCAGACCGTAATCGCAGCGGAAGGCATTCTTGACCAGCTCCTCGCCGTAGCCGGTGGTAGTCACGCTGGCCACCTGAAGGCCGGGATGCTCCTTGTAGATCTTGACGAGCTGTTCCCGGATCAGGGGCAGCGGGTTGCCGAGGTTCGGCTGATAGTTGGTGTACAGGATCTGGCTCTTTTCGTCCACGACCACCAGCTTGACGGTGGTGGAACCGGAGTCGATGCCGATATGGACCGGGCCGCACTGCGCGCTGAAGGGCACATGCGGCACGCTGTGGGACATATGGCGGGCGTGGAACGCCTCATACTCCTCCTTGGTGGCAAAGAGCGGCGGCTCGCTGGCGTAGGTGGCGGTGGCGGAATACTCATCCAGCGCCTTGGCCACGTCAGAAAGGCTGAACTCCTTGTCCGCGTAGAGGGCAGCGCCCAGCGCCACATAGAGCAGACTGTTCTCCGGGCAGGTGCCGGTAACGCCCAGCGCCTCGTCGAAGCTCTTGCGCAGCACGGTGCTGAAGGTCAGCGGGCCGCCCAGATAGAGGATATTGCCCTTGATGGGGCGGCCCTGTGCCAGACCGGCGATGGTCTGGTTGACCACGGCCTTATAGATGCTGGCCGCGATGTCCTCCGTGCGGGCGCCCTGATTGATGAGGGGCTGGACGTCGCTCTTGGCGAAAACGCCGCAGCGGGAAGCGATGGTGTAGGTGCGCTCGGCCTTTTCGGCGGCCTTGTTCATCTCGTCGGCGCTCATCTTCAGCAGGGTGGCCATCTGGTCGATGAAGGCGCCGGTACCACCGGCACAGCTGCCGTTCATCCGAACTTCGGTGCCGTTGGTCAGGAAGAGGATCTTTGCATCCTCACCGCCCAGCTCGATGACACAATCCGTTGCCGGAACGAACTGCTTGACCGCCACGCGGGTGGAGAACACCTCCTGCACGAAGGGCACGCCGCAGCTATCGGCCAGACCCATGCCCGCCGAGCCGGAGATGCTCAGCAGGGCTTTCTGCCCATGCAGCTGCTCGTCGTCGATGCGGCGCAGCAGCTCCTGCGCCTTTTCCAGAATGTGACTATAATGGCGCTCATATGTTGAATATAAAATCGCATCGTGTTCATCCAGCACCACGCATTTGATGGTGGTGCTGCCGATGTCAAGACCTACTCTCACGTTTTTCTTTCCTCCTGAAAGACGATTCCTACCAGTTTTTATGCAGCAGACTTTTCGTCTGATCTTTGCCAAAAATTAGTTCGTTAGCGAATCATTCATTCGGTTCGCATACAACTGTATTATAACCAAAACCGTCGGAACAATCAATTAGCATACCCCATTTTACACGCAAAAAATAGTATTTTCCGCTCATAAAGTTAAACATTTTGTTAATTTCACAGAACTTGCGGCATCTTTTTCCAGCATAATAACTAAGATTCTTTACTCTGCGTGTTTTTGCCCCGGACAAAAACTCCCCCGCAAGCGGGTGCTTGCGAGGGAGCTGCGGTTTTGGTTGGTTTTGCTGCGGGTATGAAAATGCGGTTCAATCCGACAGCGGGGTTTTGCGGGTGAGCAGATAGAGTTCCCGGCGGAGCTGGTGCTGCAATGCGGTGGGAGTCCTGTCGGCGGAGGAGCGGAACTCGACCGTCGCTTCGATGGGGACGGACCGGGCGGGCAGCGGGAGCTTCAGCTCCGCGCGGGCCCCCTGCGGGCTGCGGGGCAGAAGCGCAAGCTCCCAGCCCAGTTGGCGGCAGTACCGGCGGCAGAGCAGCAGCCCCGCCTGTGCCCCGCCCAGAAAGCGGCGGCGGTTTTCCAGCCAGCTTTCGCCCTCCGGCAAACCACAGCCGTCATCCTCCACGAAGAGGGTGACGTCCTGCTCAGTCCTGCACAGCCCCACGGTGATGCTGCCGCCGGGGGCGACGGCATGGAGGGCGTTGGAAAGCAGATGGAAGCAGATCTGCTCCGCCATGACCCGGTCGCCCCAGACGAGGCACTGGGTCAGGCCGCCGCAGTCCGCCCGGAGGGTCGTGCCGCACTGAGCCTTGATCTCCTCCCCCATCTGGTCCATCTGGCTGACCAGCTGGCAGAGGTCCAGCGGGAGCTTGTGCAGCGGCTGCTCCGGGGCGGAAAGCTCCATCACTTCCCGGAACGTCCGTTCCAGCCGGGCCGACTCCACAGCCATGTCGTCCAGCGCCTGTGCGGCGCGGGAGTCGGCGGCCGGGGCAAGGTGCATCTGCAAATACTCCCGGTTCTGGTCCATCAGGCGCAGCGAGTGCAGAAATGCCGTTTCCAACTGTTTTTGCGGAAATTCCGCTTCTCCCTGCCCCTGCCTGACCATAGTGCCGACCTCCTTACAGATGCTCCCGTTTCACGATGCCCTGCCGCAGCACGGTCCGCTGCAGCGAGTAGATCAATTTTCCCGTCGTGATCTTCATCCCGGTGAGGCTGTTTTCGGCCTTGTAGCGCTCCCAACCGGAGGGGGCCCGCGTTTCGAGCCCGTCGATCATGCGCCGCAAGCCGCTGTCCACAGCGGCCACCGTGATATGATATTCATCCGCGACGCCCCGTAAGATTTCTTTGCGGAGCGCCAGCTTTCCATCGGCTGAACAGGCGATCTGTAACGCCAGCGTCAGATATTCGCAATTGGTGTTGGGCTGCGGGATGCCCCACTGCTCGTACAGTTGGATGCAGAAGCGCTCGATCCGGGTGGAGTTCTGGCCGGGGACCCCCAAAAGCCCCCGCATCAGGTCCTGCAGATGACCGTGTTCGATGCAGAACATCTTCCGGCTGCGCTTCAGGCAGGATGTGGTGTGATCGTCGTACCAGCCATCCCCCTGCAAAAGCAGCGCCGGGCGGTTGGGCAGTTGGTTCAGCCGCTCAATAAACGTCAGGCTGTCCATATCCTCCAACTGGCCGCTCAGTACCAGCACATCGAAGCACCACGCTTTCCGCAGCGCTTCCAGCACCGGTTCCCCGCTTTGGAAACAAGTGCACGAGATCGTCGGGCTTTGCTCCTCCAGATAAAATTTCCGGACCCGGAGTTCCCGTTCGTCGTAGCTCATCAGTGCGACGCGCATGCCCGCCGCCTCCCGTTCACTGCTCACGCGCGGTGCCTCCTCTCGGTGCGGCCGCCAGCGCCGGGAGATGATCCGCAATCACATCGTCCCAATGCTCCGGCTGCACGGCATTTTCATAGAGATACTGCAGCAGCCGATACCCCTTTTCCGGGTCCAGCGGAACCAACATGCTGACCCGCTGTTCCTGCGCTCCCTGCCGGGCCAGTGTCAGTTGACAACTGCCCTCGGCGGCCGCATCCAGCGAGTAGACCAGCGTATACCCGGTCTGATAGCCCTTGATCGGCGAAAACTGCCGAACCAACGGGGCATATGCTCGTTCCATAAAAGATTCCTCCTTGCTGCGTTCCTTCCTGTACCTTATTAGATACAGGTTTTCATTCTTATTTTATAGAGCAGACAAGAAAGATTCAATCCCCTAAAAAGCGTTAAAATGTGTCGTTTTGTCCCAGATTTTCGCCTTGTTTTTCACGTTTCAGCGTACTTCGACAAAGAAAAGCCGATGGAAAAGCTTTTCGTGCTTTCAGAATACCATCTTTTCGCCGCAATTGCAAGAGGGAGTTATTTCTTTGTCCATCGTTGAAAAATTCTTTCATTGTGTCAAACTTTCCCAACCGGAAATGGAACAAGAAGCAACGATTTGTTCACATTCGTCTGATAGAATAGAGTGATTTATCTTCAGCGTTTACAGAAAGGCAGAACCCATGCTTCAACTCAAAAAGATCCACAAGGAGTACAAGACCGGCGATCTTGTGCAGACGGCCCTTGATAAGGTCAGTCTGAACCTTCGCGACAGCGAATTCGTCGCCATCCTCGGCCCCAGCGGCTCCGGCAAGACCACGCTGCTGAACATCATCGGCGGCTTGGACCGCTATGACAGCGGCGACCTCATCATCAACGGCATCTCCACCAAAAAGTACACCGACCGCGACTGGGACTCCTACCGCAACCACACCATCGGCTTCGTGTTCCAGAGCTACAACCTCATCCCGCATCAGACGGTGCTGGCCAATGTGGAGCTGGCCCTGACCATCTCCGGCGTTTCGGGGGCCGAGCGGCGCCGCCGGGCCACCGAGGCGCTCCAAAAGGTCGGCCTCGGCAACCAGCTCCACAAGCACCCCACCGAGATGTCCGGCGGCCAGATGCAGCGCGTGGCCATCGCCCGCGCCCTCGTCAACAACCCCGACATCCTGCTGGCCGACGAGCCCACCGGCGCACTGGACAGCGAGACGAGCATCCAGGTCATGGAGCTGCTGAAGGATGTGGCAAAAGACCGTCTCGTGGTCATGGTCACGCACAACCCCGAACTGGCGGAGCAGTATGCAAACCGCATCGTCCGTCTGCGGGACGGCGCTATCACCGACGATACCCGCCCCTTCGAGCCGGACGACACAAAGCTTGCCCCTCCCATCCATAAGAACATGGGCCGTTCGTCCATGTCGTGGCTCACCTCGCTGGCCCTGAGCTTCAACAACCTGCGCACCAAAAAGGCCCGCACCCTGCTCACGGCCTTCGCGGGCAGCATCGGCATCATCGGCATCGCCCTCATCATCTCGCTGTCCACCGGCGTCAACGCCTACATCGCCGACATGGAGCGCTCCACCCTGAGCGAATACCCGCTGCAGATCCTGAGCAGCGGCGTGGACATCACGAGCTTTCTGTCCTCGGGCAGCAGCGACGGCACCACAGCCACCGGCCTGCCCACCGACGAGGACGGCAAAAAGGACACCTCCGGCGGCGTGGAGGGAATGGTCTCGGTCCGCCAGCTCATCACCAAGATGGTGTCGGGCCTGACGTCCAACGACCTCACTTCCTTAAAGAAATATCTCGACAGCGATGAGTCCACCATTGCGGATGACGCCACCTCCATCGAGTATTCCTACAGCGTCTCGCCCCAGATCTACCGGCAGGACCCCGACGGCAGTGTGCATCAGGTCAACCCGGACTCCACCCTCTCGATGCTGGGTCTGGGAAGCTCGGGTTCCGGCTCCACCTCCGTCACCAGCAGCCTGATGAACAGCATGGGCAGCAACACCAGCGTTTTCTATCAGCTGCCCGCCAACAGCGACCTTTATAAGTCCCAGTACGAAGTCAAGGCCGGCCGCTGGCCCGAAAAGCCCACCGAATGTGTCGCCGTGCTGAGCAAATACGGCACTGTGACCGACTACGCCCTCTACTCCATGGGTCTGCGGGACTCCGCCGAGCTGGACAAGATGATCCAGCAGTTCGCCCAGAACCAGAACGTCGATGTCCCCAGCGACTTCCGCACCTACAGCTACGACGAGCTGATGGGCCTGAAGTTCAAGCTGGTGAACAGCGCCGACACCTACGTCTACGACGACACCTACGGCATCTGGAAGAGCAAGGCCGACGACAAGGACTATATGCAGCAGCTGGTGGAGAACGGCGAGGACATCACCATCGTGGGCATCGTCCAGCCGGACTACACCGCCTCCGCTTCCATGCTCACCTCCGGCATCGCCTACCCCGCCTCCCTGACCGAGAAGGTCATGGAGGACGCTGCCGACAGCGACATCGTGAAACAGCAGATGGCCGACCCCGCCACCAACGTGCTCACCGGCGAGAGCTTCGGCAAGGCCGAGAGCCTCCGCGACTTCGATTTGACCAGCCTCTTCTCCATCGACACCGACGCCCTCAAGAATGCCTTCTCTTTTGATGCCGATGCCCTCGACTTCGATTTGAACGGTGCCTTCGACCTCAGCAGCGGCAGTTTCGATTTGAGCAGCCTCATCGACTTCTCGGATTTTTCCCTCGACATTGACGAGCTTCCCGACATCGACCTCAGCGATGCCTTTGCAGAGCTGGACCTCTCCGTCTCCCCGGAGGCTCTGCAGGACCTCGTGCATAAGGTGTTCAAGGACTATAAGAAATATATCATCGGCAACGGCATCCTCAACTTCAAGAAGTGGAGCTTTTCTGCCTACCTCAAGTCGGAGCAGTTCCAGAAGCTGATGGCCGAGTCCATGAAAGACCTCGTTGACCCGGACAAGCTGCAGGGGCAGCTCTCGAGCGCTCTGCAGACCACCATCCAGACCGTGATGGAGACCTACTCCGACCAAATCACAGAGGTGCTGAAAAGCCAGCTGGACGCTGCCATCCAGAAGGGCATCGTCACCTTCCAGGACCAGATACAGTCCCAGCTCAAGACGGCCATCCAGCAGAACATCGGCAAGCTGAGCAGCCAGATGGAGAGCGCCATCAAGATCGACGCGTCGGCTTTTCAGAAGGCCATCCAGCTCAACATGACCGCCTCCGAGCTGACCGAGCTGATGCGCTCCACCCTCCGCTCCTCTTCCGCCACCTATGAGGCCAACCTGACGGCCTTCGGCTACGCGGACGAGGCCGCCCCCAGCCAGATCAAGATCTATCCGAAGGACTTCGCCAGCAAGGCCACCATTCTGGAAAAGCTGGATGCCTACAACGCCGGGATGTCTGCAAAGGGTGAAGACGAAAAAATGGTGCAGTACACCGACCTCGTGGGTACCCTGATGACCAGCGTGACCGAGATCGTGGACATGATCAGCAGCATGATGGTGGCCTTCGTCTCCATCTCGCTGGTCGTCTCCTCCATCATGATCGGCGTCATCACCTATATCAGCGTCCTCGAGCGCCGGAAGGAGATCGGCATCCTGCGCGCCATCGGCGCTTCCAAGCGAAACGTCTCCGAGGTGTTCAACGCAGAGACCTTCATCATCGGCCTCTGCTCGGGCGTCATGGGCATCGTCCTCAGCGAGATACTGCTCATCCCCGGAAACATCATCATCCAGAAAGTCTCCGGCACTTCGACCCTCGTTGCCTCCCTGCCCGTGGATGCAGCCCTCTTCCTCGTGGCACTGGCTACCCTGCTCACCATTCTGGCCGGCATCATCCCGGCCCGCGGCGCAGCCAAGTGCAACCCCGTCAAAGCCCTGCGCGCCGAGTAAACCCCAGAGCTCTCATTCCCGGTATCCTTTCCGCTCCGGCGGCAGGGATACCGGGATTTTTTCGGCTTATTTTTGCTCCGGCCGGTCGGTTCAGCTTGTATCCATCCTGCATGAGAACGCACTTTTTTGCTCCAAAAGTTACAAAAGAGTACGGTCGTCCCGGGAGATTCTGACGTGTACCGGGAATTACCGGAAATCAATTTGCTTTTCGCTCTGCGGGCAAATCAACCTGCACAAAGGAGGGTCGATTTGTTATGCAATTCTGCCAAAATTGTTTCAGGGTTATTGATTTATTCCACAAATTATGCCATACTATAGTCACTGAAACCGTTCCCGACATCGTTCCCGCACGATTTCAGTAAAAACCAGAACTTCGACCGAAAGAGAGGTGCTTCCCGGAATGCCGAACATGACCATCAAAGACATTGCCCGTCTGAGCGGCTGTTCCGTCAGCACCATCTCCCGCGTCATCAATGACCGGCCGGATGTGCGTCCCGAAACGAAAGAAAAGGTGCTTCAGATGATGCGGGAGTCGGGCTTCGTGCCGAACACCAACGCCCGGCAGCTGAAGATCCAGCAGTCCCGCAGCCTCGTTTTTGTGGTCAAGGGTACCCGGAACCTCTTCTTCTCGGACTTCCTCGTTCAGCTGCAACGGGCCGCGACCCTCTACGGGTACAGCGGCATCGTCTCCTACCTGGACGAGAATGCCAACGAGATAGACGCCGCCCAAAAGATCCTGCGGGAGATAAAGCCCAAAGGCATGATATTCCTCGGCGGCAGCGTGGCGAACTTCCAGCAGGGCTTTGCGAACATCACCGTTCCCTCGGTGCTGACGACGCTGGTCTCCGACGAGCTGGATTTCCCGAACCTCTCGATGGTGGGCGTGGATGACCGGGCTGCGGCCCGCACCGCCGTCTCCCACCTCATCGCGCAGGGCCACCGGAAGATCGCAGTTCTCGGCGGTCCGACCACCAGTTACCCCAGTCGGATGCGCCGCCTTGGCGCACAGGATGCCATGGAGGATGCCGGGCTCACCTTTGACGACCGGCTCTACGGCCTGTCCAACTACGATTTCGAGTCTGCCTACCACGCCATGAACAGCCTGCTGGCCCGCCGGGCCGAGTTCACCGCTCTGTTCGCCATGAGCGATGTCATCGCTTTCGGTGCCATCCGGGCGCTGGTGAGCGCCGGGTTCCGGGTGCCGGAAGATATATCGGTCATCGGCTTCGACGGCATCTCGATGTCCCGCTACTGTGTGCCGGTGATGACCACCATCGTCCAGCCCGGCGAGCAGATCGCACTCCAGAGCATCGAGCTGCTGGTGCGGCAGATCGAGCATGGCGCCCCGGCCCAGAAGATCACCTTCCAGCCTGAGCTGCAGGTCGGTGAGAGCGTAAGGGCTGTCTGATTTATTTCGTCTCATTTCCGCTGCCAGGCGGAATGTGTATATCACATGATGAAGAAGGAGAACAATTATGAAAAAAATGATCTCTCGTCGTAATTTCCTGAAGGTCGCCGGCGCTTCTGCTGCCGCCCTCGGTCTGGCTGCCTGCGGTGGTTCCTCCAGCAGCACCGCTGCTTCCACCGCCAGTTCTACCGCAGCTTCTGCCGCTCCTGCAGCTGCCGGCAAGGTCTACTACCTGAACTTCAAGCCCGAGCAGGATCAGGATTGGCAGGAT
>ERZ779843.3782-NODE-3782-length-12296-cov-10.873948_pt1 | contig 12296 bp, 9 predicted proteins | sample MGYA00511560_ERZ779843 | MGnify/ENA primary metagenome ERZ779843 (study PRJEB29588, sample SAMEA2158062) | human gut metagenome | biome: human gut; feature: human-associated habitat; material: faeces | place: Denmark | collected 2008/2010 ... | reverse complement strand
CACCCGGACGAGAACGGCTTCGTCAAGTCCATCACCTGCGTGGAGATGGAGCTGGGCGAGCCCGATGCTTCCGGCCGCCGCCGCCCCATCGAGAAGAAGGGCAGCGAGTTTGAGCTGGACGTGGACACCGTGATCATGAGCCTGGGCACCAGCCCCAACCCGCTGATCCGCTCCACCACCCCGGGTCTGGAGACCAACAAGCACGGCTGCATCGTCACCGAGGGCGACGAGGGCAAGACCAGCCGCGATGGTGTGTACGCCGGCGGCGATGCCGTGACCGGTGCTGCCACCGTCATCAAGGCCATGGGTGCCGGCAAGGCTGCCGCCAAGGCCATCCACGAGTACATCCAGAACAAGTAATTGCTGCCAAACGGCGCAAATCCCCTGTTTCCTTTGGGAAACAGGGGATTTTTCCTTTTTTAGGAAGACTAGACAGATTATCTATATTTCATTTACAATTCGTCCCACTTTATGGTATACTATTTCCATCTTACGAAAGCACCAGGGGCTGCCGCAGCCCTTGCTCTGTTTGCAGGAGGTGTGCCCCATGCACTCGTTATTGATCCTGGTCCTGATCCTGGACGCTCTCATCGCCATTTCCTCGGTGCTGAACCTGGTAAATATGGTCCGGGTCAACCTGCTGGTGGAAGAAAAGCAGGCCCAGGCCCTTACGGTGCAGCTGGTGCGCGTGTGCAAGACAAGCGCTGGCAAGGGTGGGCTGCTGTCCTCCTGGTTTGGGGTGTACGCCTGCCCCGGGGAGATCGGCACTGGTGAGTTTACCTCCACCAACCCCTACGGCAGCCCAGAGGCCGTGCCAAAAGCCACCACGGTGGTGCCCATGAAGGCCTCCGGGGTGCTGGAACACTGCGATATCGGAGCTCACCTGGGCCGTCGTCTGGTGCCGCTGTGGCTTACGGCAGGAGGCTTTTCTCTGCTGCTGGCAGCGTTTATCCGCCTGTAAGGCATTTTCTCTGGACTTTTCGGCGTAGTGCCGACGGCCTGCCTGCTGACCCACAGGCGGACCGCCAGCACAGCGCCGGGAAAATATAAGTATAAAGGAAGGCAATTATGGAACTACTGAAACTACTTGGCATTGTCATCGTCATCGCTGGCTTTGCACTGAAGCTGGACTCCATTCTGGTCATTCTGGTGGCAGCCGTTGTGACTGCACTGGTTGGCGGTCTGGGCCCGGTCACTCTGCTGGAAACGCTGGGCAGCACCTTTGTGGCAAACCGCAGCATGGCCATCTTCATCATCGTGATGCTGGTCACCGGCACGCTGGAGCGCAACGGCCTGCGTGAAGCAGCCGCTGCCCTGATCGGCAAGTTCAAGGGTGCCACCTCCGGCCTGGTCATCGGCATCTACGGCGTGATGCGCTCGATCTTTGCAGCCTTCAACGTGGGCTTTGGCGGCGTGGCCGGTTTCGTGCGTCCCGTCATCATGCCCATGGCCGAAGGTGCCATTGTAGCACAGGGCTATGAGCCCAATGAGGAGCATGTCGAGGAGCTGAAGGGCATGGCTTCCGGCATGGAGAACATCACCTGGTTCTTCGGTCAGGTCCTGTTCGTGGGCGGCTCCGGCGGCCTGCTGGTGCAGAGCACTTTGGCCGGCCTGGGCATCGAGGTGGAGCTGGCCCAGCTGGCTGCCATCGAGATCCCCGTGTGCATCATTGCCACTGTGGTCGCCATCGTATTCTATGTGATCAAGGATCGCAAGATGATCCAGAGGTACTATAAGTAAGGGAGGACAGAAGAATGAGCTTTTTTATGAGTGCTGATTACAGCCTGTCCACCAAGGTGATGGAGATCATCTACTTTATCATCGGCCTGCTGTGCATCTACTGCGGTGTGAAGAACCTGAAGGATAAGGAGAACCCGGAACCCATGGGCACCTTTATCTTCTGGGCCGTGCTGGGCGTCGTGCTTGCCCTGGGCCGCTGGCTGCCCTCTCTGGTGAGCGGCATCCTGGTGGTGGTGATGTGCATCCCCGCCATCCTCAAGAAGGTCAAGAAGGGCGCTGTCTCTGCTGCCACCAAGGCCGAGACCGAGGCTACCTATGAGAAGATCGGCATGAAGATCTTTGTCCCCACCCTGAGCATTGGCATGCTGGCCGTCATCTGCGCCATCACCGGCCTGGGCATCGGCCTGTCCGCCCTGAACGGCGTGGCTCTGGGCGTTCTCGTGGCCATCATCCTGCTGATGATCATGAACCGCGACAACAAGCCCTCCACCTTCCTGAACGATTCCGAGCGCATGCTGTCCACCGTGGGCCCCCTGTCCATGCTGCCCATGCTGCTGGCCTGCCTTGGCTCCGTCTTCACCGCTGCCGGTGTCGGCGATGTGATCTCTGACCTGGTCAGCCACATCATCCCCGAGGGCAATGTGAACGCCGGTATCGTGGTGTACGCCATCGGCATGATGCTGTTCACCATGATCATGGGCAACGCCTACGCCGCCATCACCGTGATGACCGTGGGCATCGGCTACCCGTTCGTGCTGGCCCACGGCGCAAACCCGGTGGTCATCGGCATGTTGGCTTTGACCTGCGGCTTCTGCGGCACCCTGTGCACCCCCATGGCTGCAAACTTCAACACCGTGCCCGTGGCACTGCTGGATATGAAGAAGCCCATGGGCGTCATCAAGAATCAGGTCCCTGTCGCCATCATCATGATGGTGGTCCAGATCGTGATGATGATCCTCCTGAAGTGATTTTTTTGTTAGATCGAGTGATTCAATGGAACAAGCAATACAGCACGGAGCCGATGTCATTATACGGGACTGGGTCCGGCTCCGTGCAGGCGAACGCATCCTGATCGTATCCAGCCAGAAGTATGCTGTCGAGGTGGCAGCCATGCAGCAAGCCGCACAGGCGGTGGGCAGCGTGGCGGATGTTTTGATGCTGGACGACCTGCACGAGCAGGTGGGCCAGTATTTCGACGACCGCGAGGACGCCTTTGACCCCTACAACGCCGTGATCGGTGCTGCCGAGTATTCCCTCATCACCACACGGGCCGTCAAGCGGGTCATTGCCCGCCGCAACCGGTTTTTGTCGCTGCCGCTGAGCACCAGCAACGGGCAGTCACTGCTGAGCTACGACTTCCTGAACATGAGCCTGCCCAAAAGCAGGATCATGGCCAGCATCATCATGGCCTGCTACCAGAACGCCAGCCACATCCATGTGACCACGGAGCTTGGCACGAACCTGAATTTCAACATCGAAGGGCGTGTGCCCGGCTTCTTCAACGGCTGCTGCCACGACGGCAAGGGCCTTTCCTCTGCCAGCGTGGAAGTGTATGTGGCACCGGTGGAGAGCGACACCAACGGCACCCTGATCCTGGACGGCTCCATGGGCTATATCGGCATCGTGGACAGCCCCGTGCGGGTGGAGCTGCGCGGCGGCCGCATCGTGGAGATCGAGGACAATGCCAGCGGCAGGCGGCTCAAGCAGTTTCTGGCCCGCTTCCACGACCCGGAGAACATGGTGGTGGCGGCGGAGTTCGGCATCGGGCTCAACACCCACTCTCGCTGTGCAGGCAACTGCTACATCGAGGACGAATCCACCTATGGCACCTTCCACATCGGGTTCGGGCGCAACATCGCGCTGGGCGGTGTGCAGGATGCTTCCGGCCATTACGATCTGGTCACCCACGCTCCCTGCATCTATGTGGACAACCGCATGATCATGGATCACGGACAGCTCACCGTTCTGGAGCCGTCCATTTATATCTGAGAATCGAGGCTTTTTACTATGAAGATTTTGCTCACTGGTTTCGACCCCTTTGGCGGCGAGACCGTCAACCCCGCTTTTGAGGCGGTAAAGCTGCTGCCCGACACCATCGCCGGTGCCGAGATCGTCAAGCAGGAAGTGCCCACCGAGTTCATCCGTGCCGGTGAGGTGCTGGAAGCTGCCATTCAGGCAAACCAGCCCGATGTGGTCATCTGCATCGGTCAGGCCGGCGGCCGCTCCGCCATCACCCCGGAAAAGGTGGCCATCAACCTGATGGACGGCCGCATCGCCGACAACGCCGGTTATCAGCCCATCGACGTGACCATCCAGGAGGACGGCGAGACCGCCTACTTCACTTCCCTGCCCGTGAAGGCCATGGTGCAGAACATCAAGGACGCAGGCATCCCCTCCGCCCTGTCCTACACTGCAGGCTCCTATGTGTGCAACTACCTGATGTACACCCTGCTGTACCTCATCGACAAGAAGTACCCCAACATCCGGGGCGGCTTCATCCATGTGCCTTACGCCATGGAGCAGGTGGTCAACAAGCCCCTGGGCACCCCCAGCATGGACCTGCACCAGATCGCCCGCGGCCTGGAGAAGGCCGTGGAGGCCGTTGTGAAGAACGACGCCGACCCGGCTGTGAACATGGGCACCACCCACTGAGCACCCCCGCAGAGCCCTTCAAGGCACCCGCTGTGCATCCGCATGGCGGGTGCCTTTTTGTAATGTTTCTCATGCAGAGTGCAATCGCGTGGGGCAGGCCCGATGGCTTTTGCAAGCGGCATCGCCGCCGGGGTCGCTCCGCTGGGCCAGAGGGTGAGAGGGGTGTTTCGACTCCCCCCTCTCTCCCTCTGGACACCCCTCTCCCCTGGACGGGTTGTGGCTCCCAGCGTATGCTACGGCCCTTGAGTGGGCCTTGCATCCTGCTGGCCACGGCCCCAACAACTCCTCCCTGTTTCTGCCGCAGGCAGCGGTCGTCGTCGTTGCAAGAAAGGGGCTGCTCGCCCCTTTCAGACCCCAAAGAAGTAGGCTCCACCCGAAAATACTGAAGATTCACGCCTGTTCGGCGTGAAGATCTTTTCACCGTATTTTCGGCTTCCACCGATTGGAACGCCCCTCAGTCGCTGCGCGCCAGCTCCCCGGTGAGGAGCGTTGCCGTAAAAGGCATTTGATTTGCTGCGCTTTGGCCGCAGGCCAACAGCAGCCGATGCCACTTCCCGTAACGTCCTCTCCCGTGAAAAAGCAAATCCGGCGGGGCCGCAGCCCTGCCGGATTTGCAAAATCTAAAATAATTTTTCTGCTATTCATGCCCAGAGCAACGCGGAGGGCATTCTAAATCGTTTGCCTTCCAGAGAACAGGCCACTTTCCTTAACGCCCATCCGTGAAAAAACAATCCCGGAAAATCCGCAGATTTTCCGGGATTGCATATCTTTAAAAATAATTTTCCGCTGATATTGCCAGAGCAAAGCGGAGGCAATTCCAAATCGTCCTGCTTACTCCGTGATCCGCCCTGCCGCGCTGGTCTCCAAGACCGGGTAACCGGTGCGGGTGCAGCGCACGGCGCAGCGGGCGCGGCCGCCGGTGGTGCAGGTGAACAGGGTCAGGTCCCAGGCGTCCTCGTCGCTGGCCGTGATCATCTTGTCGATATCCGTGGGCTGGATGGTCTCCACATTGGACACCTCATAGCTCCAGCGCTGGCCGTCCATGTCGGTAAAGTACACCTCGCTGCCCAGGGCCAGCCACTTGATGGGGCTGAAATGCTTGGCGTAGTTGTGGGCGCAGACCACCATGTTGTCAGCGTAGGTGGAGCCGCTGTAACGGCCCGGGGCCACCTTGAGGCCCGCATAGCTCCACTCGCTCATCACGGGCAGTTCCAGCCCGATGGACGGGATGGACAGGTAGCCGATGTAGCCCCAGCCGTCGATGTCGGTGACAGTCATCTCCTGCTCCGGGTCCAGCTCCGGCTGGACCACCGGCTCTTCGTCCTTCGTCTTGTCCTCAATGGTCTCGGTCAGGGTCTCTTCCAGCTTGCCCAGGGCGTCCTGTGAAGCCTTGTCGGCGCGGTTGGCGTCCCACTGGTTATAGCCCAGCAGGGCCAGTGCGCCCAGAATGAGCAGGATGCCCACGATCATGCAGGCGCGGCCGATCTTCTGCTTTGTGTTCATGCCAGCGTCTCCTTCCGGTCCAGCACCCAGCCGACGGCAAACAGCAGCACGCCGCTGCAGGCCATGAACGGGATGGGCCAGTTCAGCTGGCCGCTCTGGGGCAGTGCATTGCCGTCCGGGCGGCCCGGAGCCACCGGGTTGTCCGGGTTGCCGGGGGCCACGGGGTTGTCCGGGTTGCCGGGGTTCACCGGGTTATCCGGCGTACCGGGCGACACCGGGCGGTTGGGGTCGTTGGGGTCCACCGGCATGTCCGGGTTGTCCGGCTCATCCGGGGTGCTGGGCTGGGTGGGCTTGTCCGGTTCCGAGGGCTTTTCCGGTTCGGGCGGGGTCACCTCCTGCGTGGGCGCGCCCACCTTGGGGGTGGCGTCCACGGTGTAGAGCCAGCCGCTTTCGTCCGCCATGGGCAGCGACACCAGGAAGGAATTGATGGCCTCGTAGCCCTTGGAGTTCTCGGTCTGCACCACGAGGTACAGGCCCAGCGGCAGCGCGTCAAAGGAGACGATGCCCTGCTCGCTGATCTTATGGGTGGTGCCGGCGGCGCGGGCGGGCAACTTGGCTTCCAGCCTGGAAGCCAGCGTGCTGTCCGTCAGGTCGCCCAGCGCGATGCCGCAGCCCGTAAAGTCGGCGGTGTACACAAAGTGCAGGTCGCCGTTGGTGCGGGCCACGTCCGCCACCTTGTACACGGTGAGTGCGCCGCCCCGCAGGGGGACGTCGTTCTGGTGGTCGTACAGGGTCACGTCCATGCTGCCGGTGCGGCTCAGGTCGATGTTGGCGCTGGCCGCGGGGGCTGCCAGCGCGGGCAGTGCACAGCACACGGCCATGCACAGCGCCAGCAGAAGAGCGGCAAACCGGTTGTTTTTGTTTTGTTTCATGGCTGCTCACTCCTCCTCGTTCTGTTTCCGTTTGCGGACCAGCAGCAGGGCTGCTGCAGCGGCCAGTGCGCCGCCCAGCACCCCGAAGGGTGCCGTGCCCATGCCGCCGGTGGACGGCAGCTCGTAGCCGGTGTAGACATAGTTCTGCACCGTGATATTGCCGGTCTGGACTCCATTGTTGTCAATGTACACGTTCCAGTTGCCGGTGGTCTCTTCCTCCACCAGGTAGTGGTACGCCTTGCCGTTCTTGTCCTTCAGGGGCAGCTTGTCCCCCGACTCGGACCAGGTCCAGTTGTTATCTGCGGTCAGGTCGGCTTCGGCAAACAACGTTCTGTCCTTGTCATTGTCGGTGTACTGCCAAACCTTGATGTGGATGCTGTCCACCGCCGGTTCCACCGGCTTTTTGGTATCCTGGTCCAGCCAGAGCTTGCTGACGGTCAGGTTGCTGTACACGTTGCTGTATTCGGCGGTCGTGGTGCCGGCGTCGCTGCCCACCTGCACATTGCGGTTCAGGTCCACCGTCTCGTCATTCACGGTCAAGATGGTGGTGCCTTCAGCCACGCCTGTGGCATTTGCAAAGGCCTGCTGCTCGTTCTCCGCGCTGGCGTTCTTGCGGAACAGCAGGTAGTGCGGGGTGGCATCCAGCTGATAGTCCGTGGGTGCTTTGGTCTCCACGAGCTTATACAGCACGTCCGGTTTCAGGCAGCTTGCAGTCTCACTATCCAGCACAGCCAGACTGGCCTGACCGTTTTCGTCCGTGGTCAGGGTGCCCGTGCCGTTGCCGGTCCACGAGACAAACCGCCCGCTTACCGTATCGTACTGGAAAATGGTGAACTCCGCGCCCTTCAGCGACACGCCGGAGTAGCTGTCCTTCTTGCGCAGCACGAACTGTGCGGTGGTGGCCGTTGCATCCGCCTTGACCTGGTAGGTGATGCCGCTGTCGCTGGATTTGCTGCCGTTGCTCAGGGTCACGGTGTTGCTCACCTGGTAGCTGGCGGCAGCACTGCCATCCTTCACATTGCAGTCATACACAAGGATCAGGGCCGCCATATTGGGGATCTCCATATGAAGCCAGCTGTTCTTGTCCGCTTCCAGGATGCGGTACATGTTGCGCGGCACCTCTTTGCCGGTGGTCACGCCGACTGTTTCGTCGTAATCGTAAAAATACAACTTGACCGAGTTGACATCGCCGGTGGCGATGGCACCATTGGTGGTGCTGATGTTATCCCACAGCTCGATCTTCTCCGCTCTGGTCTGCCCGGCCGACAGATCATCACCGGCCGGGTTGATGACCACCTGATAGTGCAGCTTCCGGTCGTTGCCGGTGTCCTGCCAGCCGGTCTTTTTCACCTGCTCCACATCGCGGGTGACGGTGGTGGTGGTGGTCTCGGTCAGCTCGCCCCAGGTGGCGGTGTTGGTGTAGGTCAGCTTGCCCACCGAGGGGTTCTTCCACGCAAACTGCGTATCTGTTCCCACATCCACCTCGTACCGGATGCGGATGCGGTGCGGCTTGTTGGCATCCGGGTTATAGTCCTTGATATTGACGGTAAGCTGCCGCGTGGCCGGGTCATAGGCTGCCGTGGCCTTGGCCGTGGTCAGCTTATCAGGCTTTCCAAAGGCGTCCTCGTCCAGCGAGATCTGCACGCTGTTGATTGCGAAGTCCACATTTTCCGGCAGGATATCGGTGACTTCGATGGCATCCGCATCGTCCTGATCGGTCTGCAGTACCAGCTGGTAGCGCAGCTTGTGGCCGCCGAGGTCGTTCTTTTCAAAGGTGTTGTTGCCGGTCAGATAACCGGTCTCGTTGCCGCTGCTCGTTGCGGCCACACCCTTTTCAAACTTCTTGTAGCTGCGGTAGGTGTCCTCTGCCGAATCATTGCCGCTCACGCCGTCGATATGGATGGTGTTCTTATAGGTCCACACCTCACCGGTGGGCACGTCGTCGCGCTCCTCGTGGGTGGGGATGCCGGTCACCGAGATGCTGCGCACGGGGTTCTGGTTGTCCCCGGCTTTCACATGGATGGCAAAGCTGCGCACACGGATGGACGAGTTATTTGCGTTTACCTGTGTTGTGCCGTCTCTGTCGGCGTAGTAGGTCATGTTGATGGTGTTGCCCGCCGCGACAGCCTGCGCATAGGTCAGCCTCGTGTTGTCGTGCATGGTCAGGGTCAGATTGGCCTTGATGGCGTCATCCAGCTCTTTTGCAATGGCATAGTGGGTGTCCTTTTTTTCCTCTCCTTGGTCGTTCTCAGCGTCGGCCAGCACATCCCACAGGGTAAACTCCGCTTCACCGGCCTTGTTGGTGGCCGAGAGGTTCCAGGTGGGCGTCTCGCCCCTGGTGGCAATGGATTTGCTCAGGCTCCAATCGCCCTTCCCGATGTTCACAGTATCCGAGGCCTCAAAGGTATGGTTGCTCTTGGTCAGGATCTGTGCCGTGTTGGTCACCGAGCCGCCGCCGATGGGGGTGGTGGTCTCAAAGGTGATCTTCAGCTCTGTTCCATCATAACCCGCCGGGATGGTATAGCCGTTTTTCTGGAATTCCTCTGCCGATATCGTATCGTTGCCTACCTTTACATCCCCTACGATTTTCACACCGTCTGGCAAGTCATCTGTGATCTTGCAGCCCTGCAGGAGATAGGACCCCAGCAAAGAATGGGGTACTTTTACGGTGATGGTCCACTGGATGCGGCCTGTATTGGGGTCGTACTGGCCCTTCTTCTCAATGCGAGGGTTTTTACAGGTGTACCATGCGTCAGCCTGGGCCACCATGTTCCCTGCCTGGGCTTTTGCCGTGTTGTTGATGATACCGACGCCGCCGGGCATTTCGTCAAAGTCCGCATAGTTCCGCTGAACGTCGTAGTACCAGATGTACTTTTCTCCGATCTCCAATGGATCCAGCGGGCCAAGGACCACCTGGGGGTAGCCGTTGCTATCCGTTGTCCATTGATACACAGGGACCGGCATGATCTTCGTTTTTGTACCAGAAGCATCCACCTTGTAAAGTTCAAAGGAGCTTTCCAGGTATTTGCCGCCCTTCAGGTAGTCGCTACGGTTTTCGCCATTCCTATTCGTGTTCAGGGTGTCCGTAAGGAACACCTGCTCTTTGGTGCCGCTGGTGGTCTCCACCGTCACCTTATAATGGTTTATGAAGGTGCCATTTTCCGGATGATTCTCAAAGGCACTATCTCTGTCGGAGCTCCCTTTGCTGATCTTTATATCCGCTTTTTTCGGCTTGATGGTCAGGATGCAGTCGTCCTTGAATTTGATCTTCTTCTCGTCCTCAAAGTTGTCGGCGCTCGCCGTAACGGCGGCCTTGAAGGTACCGGTGAATGGCAGGCCGCCCTTCTCGTCGGTGCCGATGAACTTTTCGTCCGTAAAGGTCAGGGTCACTTTGCCGTCGGTGTCAACGGTGAAGCTGCCCACGACCTTTGCATTGCCGGCCTTGTCCTTGTCGGACTCATCCACGATGTTGCCCGTCACCACATCCGGCATGGGCAGGCCTTTGGGCAGCTGGTAGGTCAGGGTATTGTTGGTGGGCGTCAGCACACCGGCATTCACGGTATACTTCAGGTTCACGCGGACGTGGGTGCCGCTGTCCACGGTCACGCTGCCCGCGCCGATAGACGTCCATGTTTTTCCGTCGGTCGTCTTTTCATAATTGACATCCGTGATCCAGGTCTTCAGATCATGGTCGTCCCCGGCAGCCAGCAGGGCGATGCCGTAGGGGTCGGCGTCACCCACCCAGTCCACGGTGGCACCAAAGCCCTCCTCATCTTCCAGCAGCGCATAGCTGCCGTCCAGCTTCTCCTGGGAGCCTGCCGGGTCCTCCGGGGCCGCAGCGGTGGTCTCGGCGGCATAGGCGCCGGTCACCGAGATGACACTGGTCACGTCGGACATGGCAGCGGGCACCTCGGCCACCTTGCCGTCCACGTTGCCGGAGATCACGGTCAGGGTCCCGGCGTCGGGGTCCACGGCGGACACGACGCCCACCGTTTCGGTGGTCACGGTGCGGGTGTCCACCTGCGGCTCGGAAGCCGTGAGCGGTGTCGGGGTCCTCGTCCAGGTCCAGCAGGGCGATGCCATAGGAGCTCTCGTCCACGGCCACCTGCTCGGTGGTGAGGGTGTTGTAGATGACGATATCGCCGGGCCTTGCGGTGGAGCCGTCGGCATCGGTGAGCCACTGGGAGCCGCGCAGGTCACTGTGCAGGGCCATCACGCCCGCACGCTGGGGCACCACCGTCTGGGGCACACCCGCAAAGTGCAGGCAGTAGGACAGGAACATCACGTCCCAGGCGCCGTAGGGGTTGCCGTACCAGGCACCATAGCGGGAGTAGCCGCGCAGCACCTGCTGGTCCTCCACATCCAGCTTGAAGTTCTTGTCGCTCTGCTGGTAGTCCAGCTGGGACTTTGCCACGGTGAGCAGGTCCTCGGCCCAGTTGCCGTTCAGGGCCACGTTGGCCGCGGCCTGCCATTCCTCGGCAGTCTCCACGTCGGCCTGGGTATCGGCCAGGCACTCCACGGTGTGGTGGTGCTCCGGGATGGTGCACACCAGCTCCTCGGTGTAGCAGGCGTCGGTGTGATGATGCAGCACCGGCTCGTCCGGGGTGGTCTCGGCCGGCTCAGTGGGCAGGTCCACCACGGGGCGGCTGGCAGGCATTTCCTGATAGGCGGGGTTGGGCTCCTCCACCAGTTCGCCCTCGTCCAGGCCGCACACCAGCTCATACTCGGTGGTGTAGCAGCTGTCGTCGTGGATATGCTCGAACTCGCCGCAGATGAGCGCACCGTACTCGTCAAAGCAGTCGTCGGTGTGCTCGTGCTCTTCCTGATAGCAGGTCAGCACCCGGTGCTCCTCGTAGCAGGCATCGGTGTGCTCATGGGGCACCCAGATGGTCTCCGGCTCGGTCTGCACCGGCTCTTCCGGCTCTTCCGCGCTGTAGGCGGACACCGGATCGGCGCTGCTGTCCGAAGAGGTGACGGGCGTTTCCGGCTCGCCCTCCTCGTAACCGCAGGTGAGCACTTTTTCGTAGCAGGCCGCCGTGTGCTGGTGCTCCTCGTAGCCGCAGTGGTAGTCGGCAGTCATGGAGATGCCCACCCCATGGAGCTGCCAGTTGACGAACAGGGTGGTGAGCAGGGCCAGCACCAGCATCATGGCCACATAGCGCCGGGCCTGTACATGCTGCCTGCGGAACCGCTCGATCAACCCGTTGATGATATCCTTCATAGTAAACACGTCCTCTTGGTTTGCTCTGTGCCCTGGCAGCCGCACACCGCTGCAGGCCCACAGAAGGGTCCGTTTATCATTTGTGCAACAAAAGCGTCACAAAATTTGTTCGATACATTGTCATTATACCATTTTAAGGCATTCATTTCAACTCAGGGGGCGTGCTTTTCCGGCAAAAGAATGCACACGATGCGCACCATGCAAGGGGTCAGGGGCAGCCACAGCACCGTGCAGCCCAGATTGAACAGGGTGTGGGCGTTGGCGATCTGCCGGGCCAGCACGGCGCTCTCCGGCCCGTGGGGCGAGAC
>ERZ779843.3773-NODE-3773-length-12311-cov-2.536554_pt1 | contig 12311 bp, 9 predicted proteins | sample MGYA00511560_ERZ779843 | MGnify/ENA primary metagenome ERZ779843 (study PRJEB29588, sample SAMEA2158062) | human gut metagenome | biome: human gut; feature: human-associated habitat; material: faeces | place: Denmark | collected 2008/2010 ... | reverse complement strand
TACGGCGTTCGGGCGGAACGGCTACGGGATAGGCGAGCTTGAAAAGGGCATGGCTTTGCCTCTGAACCGCTGGACGCCGGAAGGACGTCCGCCGGAAGGCTTGCGGATCGTACAGGTCGGGACGTCCGCCGAACTGTCCGCCTACGCGGATGTCCTCGCCGCCAACTGGAACCCGCCGGATGAGGATGTGAAAAGGTTGTACAAAGCCGCCGAACAGGTGTTGTTTCAAGCTGTTGCGCCCATGCGTCTGTTTGTGGGCTTTGCCGGGGAGGTCCCTGTGGTCAGCGGGGAACTCTTCTTGAGTGAAAAAGGTAATACGGCGGGATTGCATATGATCAGCACTCGTGAAGCCTTTCGCAGAAGAGGCTTCGGCGGAGCCATGACGGCGGCGCTTTTGCGGGCCGGGCAGGCTGGGGGAGCCTCTTTGGCGGTGCTGCAGGCTTCGAGCGAGGGGGAACCTGTATACAGGCGGCAAGGTTTTGAGCCGTGCGGTTTGTTTGTGGAATATGTTTTGAGCGAAGAAATCCTTTTTTAATAATATGTTATATTGTTTTTAGAGGCCTAGGGCGTTCATTGAGCATTCAAGCAGGTAAAGAGAGGAAACATTCGTTTGTTTTTTCACGAAAGTGGGGGTGTTGGCGCCCGCTAAGGGGCGTCGGATCAGGCATTCCCCCCTTGACGGAGACTTTTTTTCACGATACCAGCTTGAGAAGCTAGGCACCTGTCTGAGAGCATATGGCATCATACTGCAATCAGACTGGTTTTGTTGTCAGGGGAAATGTTTCTTTTTCTATTTGCAAAGGACTGCCACCATGGAAAACGGTCGAAAACTGCTGCGTGGGATTGCGCTGGCGGCGATTGCCGTGATCGGTTTGGGTGGGATTGCGTTGTTTGCTTCACCGTCGCTGGCCGCCCAAACCCGTCCCGACGTGATCCGCATCGATGCCATAGGCCAGCTCAAGAAGCTGGAAATGCCTCCCGCCGTGTTTTTGCATGACGAACACACCAAGGCTCTCGCTGCCACGGGCCAAGACTGTTCTGTCTGTCATACGCCCACCGCGAACGGGCACACCGTCAAATTCCAGCGCAAGGAAGACGGCACCGACGCCAAGAAGCTGGAAAACATCTATCATAATGGTTGCATCGGTTGCCATGAGAACATGGCTTCCAACGACCAGAAGACGGGTCCGCTCGACGGCGAATGCCGCGCCTGTCACGACACGAAGCTTCCGTTCAAGGCTGAACAGAAGCCCGTCAAGATGGGCAGCAAATCGCTCCACTATCTGCACGTCAGCTCCAAAGCTATCGTCAACCCGGCCAACTCCGAAGAAAACTGCGGCGTTTGCCACCATGTGTATGACGAAAAGCTGAACAAGCTCGTATGGAAGAAGGGACAGGAAGACGCCTGCGCCGCCTGCCACGGCGAAAAGGCCGTTGGTTCCACGCCTTCTCTCCAGACCGCCGTGCACACCAAGTGCGTGTGGTGCCATGAAAACGTGGCCCAGTCCTCTCGTGCGTATCTGACCGCTCAGGTGGAAGCCAAGAAGGCCGCCGAGCCCAAGAGCACGAAGAAGCTTTCCGCCAAGGAAGTGCAGGCCGAGGCCGCCGCCGAAGCCGCCTCCATTGAGGCCGCGATTGTGACCGGCCCCACCACCTGCGCCGGTTGCCATACCGAAGAGGCCCAGTCCAAGTTCAAGCAGGTGAATCCGGTTCCCCGCCTGATGCGCGGTCAGCCCGACGCCACCGTGTTGTTGCCCGTCAACAACGCCAAGCGCCCCGTGGGCGCTCCCGAAGCCGGCATGAAGCCCGTGGTGTTCAACCACAAGGCGCATGAGGCTTCCGTGGACAGCTGCCGCACCTGCCACCATGTCCGTATCGAGTCCTGTACCGTCTGCCACACCGTCGACGGCAACAAGGACGGCAACTTCGTGAAGCTGGCCGACGCCATGCACGCGAAGACCTCGGACAGCAGCTGCGTGGGCTGCCATCAGCAGACCGTGATGCAGAAGAAGGAATGTGCCGGTTGCCACGGGGCGGTTCCGGTCATGCCCGCCGATTCCTGTGCCACCTGCCACAAGGACGTGAAGGGCATTACCTCCGCCCAGATCGCCGACGGTTCCGCCTTCGATCTCACGAAGGAACAGCTTGCCGACATCGCAGCCAAGGATCTGGCCGCCCAGCCCGCTCCGGCGAAGCCTTTCCCGGCCGTCGAAGTGCCTGAGACCGTGACCATCGGTGCTCTGTCCAACGATTTTGAACCGAGCGTGTTCCCGCACCGCAAGATCTACGAAGCCCTTGTGAAGGGTGCCGCCGACAGCGGGCTTGCCTCCGCGTTCCATACGTCGCCGACGGCCATGTGTGCCGCGTGCCACCACAACAGCCCCATCGCGGATCTGAAGACCCCGCCGAAGTGCGCCAGCTGCCACGGGATTGAGGCTGACAAGATGGCTACGAGCGTCAACAAGCCTTCGCTCAAGGCTGCGTATCATCAACAGTGCATGGCCTGCCACGATCGGATGAAGATCGAGAAGCCTGCCGCCACCGATTGCGCGGGTTGCCATACCCCGCGCGTGAAATAGGCGGAGGAGAAGATATGAACCGTAGATCATTTCTGACTCTGATGGGTGGGCTGGGTATCGGTTCGGCTCTGGGCGGCGCGAAATCCGCGTCCGCTGCAGGCGGAACCTTCCACGGCTACCCCGACAGCAAGGGTGTGCTTCACGACACCACGCTGTGCATCGGTTGCCGCAGGTGCGAACAGGCCTGCAACAAGGTCAACGATCTCCCCAAACCGGAGAAGCCCTTCACCGATCTCAACGTGCTTAACGAAAAGCGCCGCACGTCCGCCAAAGAGTGGACCGTGGTGAACAAGTACCGTCCCGCGAGCCTCGACAAGGACGTGTTCCGCAAGAGCCAGTGCATGCACTGCGAGGAACCCGCCTGCGCCAGTGCGTGCTTCGTGAAGGCGTTTACCAAGAACCCCGACGGTTCCGTGACCTACGATCCGAACTGTGTCTCTGTGTGCCCGGTCTCTGCGCTGAAAAAAGATCCGAAAACCGGCATTGTCCATTACGACAAAGATGTGTGCACCGGCTGCCGTTACTGCATGGTCGCGTGCCCGTTCAATATCCCCGGCTACACCTACGACCGCGCCCTCAATCCGCTGGTCCAGAAGTGCACGCTGTGCCACCCCCGCCTGCAGGAAGGCAAGCTTCCCGGCTGCGTGGAAGCCTGCCCCACCGGCGCGTTGGTGTTCGGCAAGCGCAAGGATCTGGTCAAGATCGCGTGGGATCGCATCACCGCTCATCCCGAACGCTACCAGAACCATGTGTACGGCGAGCACGAAATGGGCGGCACCGCGTGGATGACCATTTCCGGCGCTGAGTTCAAGGAAGTGGGCCTCAACGAGGATCTCGGCACCAAGGCCGCCGGCGAATATACGGCTGGAGCGCTCGGAGCCGTGCCCATGGTTGTGGGCATCTGGCCTGTCCTGCTTGGCGGCGCGTACGCGATCACCAAGCGTAAGGAACAGATCGCCAAGGAAGAGCAGAACGATGCCGTAAACGCCGCCGTCGCCCGTACCGAGGAAGAAGCCGCGAAGAAGCTGCAGGCCAGCCTCGATAAGGCCGCGAAGGAAGCCGCCAAGGAAAAGGATCGCGCCGTCGCTGATGAAGTGAAGAAGGCCGTGGCCGAAGCCGAAGAGGCTCTCCGGGCGCAGCTTGAGGCCGAAAAGGCCGAAGCCGTGGCGAAGGCTGCGGAAGAGGCTGCCGCGAAGGCCGCCGAAGAAGCCGCTGCCAAGGCTGCCGCCAAGCCTTCCAAGCCTGAAAAGGGCAAGAAGGGCAAGCACGACACCAACGGCGGGGAGGCGTAAGCAATGAAACTCTGGAAGAACCTCTCGAATCGTCTTGATGCCGTGGCTGACGTCATGGCCGCCAAGCCTTGTATGCAGGGTTGCGTTGGCAAGACGCTGTTGTCCATCCCCCGCACGCCCGGCAACCTGATCACGGCTGTGATCCTTGCCATCGGGCTGCTGATCACCATCGGCCGCTTCGGCTTCGGCCTTGGCGCGGTGACCAACCTGGACGACAACAACCCTTGGGGCATCTGGATCGCCTTTGACCTGCTGTGTGGCGTCGCACTGGCGGCGGGCGGCTATGTGACCTCTTCGGCCTGCTATCTCTTCGGCATGAAGCGGTATCATTCGGCCGTGCGCCCCGCCATCCTGACCGCCTTCCTCGGCTACGCCTTCGTGGTCGTCGCCCTGTTGTACGACGTGGGCCAGCCGTGGCGTCTGCCGTATCCTCTGCTTGTATCGCAGGGCACCACGTCCCTGCTGTTCGAAGTGGGCCTGTGCGTGGGCATCTACCTGACCGTGCTGTTCATCGAATGGTCCCCCGTGGGCCTCGAATGGCTCCTCGGCATGAAGGACGCCCCCTGTTGGCTCGTCCGCCTGCGTCCCCGAATGCATACCATCCGCAAGGCCGTGCTGTGCTTCACCATCCCGCTGACCATCCTCGGCGTGGTGCTGTCCACGATGCACCAGTCCTCGCTGGGCGCGCTGTTCCTCATCGCCCCGAGCAAGATGCACCCCCTGTGGTACTCGCCGTTCATGCCGGTGTTCTTCTTCATCTCCTCGATGGTGGCCGGTCTTTCGATGGTCATCTTCGAAGGCACGCTGTCCCACAAGGCACTGCACAACAAGATGGATGAAACCCACCTGCGTGAAGCCGACGGCGTTGTGTTCGGCTTCGGCCGCGCGGCTTCCTTCGTGCTGATCGGCTACTTCATCATCAAGGTGCTGGACACCACCATGGACAACGACTGGCACTATCTCGCTTCCGGTTACGGTGCGTGGTTCGCCGTCGAAATGGTCGGCTTCGTGCTCCTGCCCGCCTTCCTGTACGCCCTCGGCGTGCGCGAAAAGAACATCACGCTCATTCGTGTGGCGTCGGTGTTCGGCGTGCTCGGCATCGTCGTCAACCGCTTCAACGTGTGCCTCGTGGCCTTCAACTGGCAGCTGGACAGCGCGGATCGCTACTTCCCGAGCATCTCGGAAGTGTTCCTGTCCATCTTTATCGTAACCCTGATCGTGACGGCGTACCGCTTCGTGTGCTCGAAGATGCCGGTCCTGTACGAACACCCTGATTTCAAGGACGCCCACTAGGGCGCCGGGAGCGAAACATGGAAGATTTCCCCACGCTCTACTCGTTTATGATTTTCACCAAGGGCTGGACGTATGTCCTCATGGGCGTCGCGCTCGTGGGGTTCCTCGGATACTGGCGCTTCCTTTTTGGTCGCGACGAGCGAACCGGCAGACCCGAGTAATCCGCAAGGAGCTGTTGTATGTACGAATTCCTCACTGGTCCCATGTTGTGGGCTGCCTTTCTCATCTTCGTGATTGGCCTTGCCCGCCGTGTGGTCCTGTATATCCGGGGGTTGGATTGGCGGCTTGAACGTGTCGCCTACGGCCCCGGCCGTAAAATCGGTATGAAGGGCGCGATTTCTTCCGTCCTTCAGTGGCTGGTTCCTTTTGGGACGCACAGCTGGCGCAGGCAGCCGTATTTCACCATCGCCTTCTTCCTGTTCCATATCGGCGTGGTGATTGTGCCTCTGTTCCTTGCCGGTCACATGGTCATCATGCAGGAACGCTTCGGCTTCAGCCTGCCTTCGCTGCCCATGTGGTTCTCCGACGCCTTTACGGTGCTCGCCATCGTCGGTGCGTTTATGATGATCCTGCGCCGCGTCGCGTTGCCGGAAGTCCGCTTCCTGACGACGCTGGGCGACTGGGGTATCCTGTTGCTGGTGCTGTTCGTGCTCGTCGCCGGATTCCTCGCCCGTATGCAGGCCCCCGGTTATGAAAGCTGGCTCCTGTGGCATATCTTCGCGGCCGAGCTGGTGCTCATTCTGGCGCCGTTCACCAAGCTTTCCCACATCGTGCTGTACTTCATGTCGCGCGGTCAGCTTGGCATGGACTACGCCATCAAGCGTGGCGGCGCGTCGCGCGGCCCCGCTTTCCCCTGGTAATCCCCCGGGATTGCCAGCATATTGGAGGACAACATGCCTGAAGGCAAGTTTTGCAACAGACGGCCCATCAACACCGAGGAAGATCTGAAAGCGCTCCTCGGCGACAAGGGTGGGCAGCAGTATTATAAAGAAATGGAAATGCTGGAAGTGGACACGGTCGCTCTGTGGGAAACCCTGCAGAAGACCTGCAAGTCCCGCACCCGCACGTGGCTCGAGATTTGCGCCCACTGCGGCCTGTGCGCGAACAGCTGCTTCCTGTATACGGCGAACAACCGCGATCCCAAGCAGGTTCCGTCCTACAAGATCCAGTCCACGCTCGGCGAAATGCTTCGCCGCAAGGGGCAGGTCGACACGAAGTTCATGATCGATACGATGGAAGTGGCATGGGCGAAATGTACCTGCTGCAACCGTTGCGGCACGTACTGCCCGCACGGCATCGACATGGGCGTCATGTTCAGCTATCTGCGCGGCGTGCTGTATTCTCAGGGCTTCGTGCCGTGGGAACTCAAGATCGGTGCGGGTATGCACCGCGTATACGGCGCCCAGATGGACGTGACCACCGAAGACTGGGTGGACACCTGCGAATGGATGGCCGAGGAAAACGCGGAAGAGTGGCCGGGCCTCGAGATCCCGATCGACAAGGAAGACTGCGATGTCATGTACATCCTGAACGCCCGCGAACCCAAGCACTATCCTGAAGACGTGGCGCAGGCCGCCATCCTCTTCCATGTGGCCGGGGAAAAGTGGACCGTTCCTTCCGTGGGTTGGGAAAACACGTCCCTGTCCCTGTTTGCCGGTGACTGGGAAGCGTGCGCCAACAACGTGAAGCGTATCTACGGCGCGGTTGATCGTCTGCGCCCCAAGATGGTCGTAGGCACGGAATGCGGGCACGCGCACCGCGCCACGGTCGTGGAAGGCCCCTATTGGGCCGGACGCGAAGACGGCAAGCCGCCGGTCCCGTTCCTGCACTATGTGGAATGGCTGGCCGATGCGCTGCGCAAGGGCAAGATCAAGATCGATCCCGCCAAGCGCCTCAAGATGCCCGTGACCCTGCAGGACTCGTGCAACTACATCCGTAACCACGGCCTCGCCGAGCACACCCGCTACATCATGAGCCAGATCGCGGAAGACTTCCGCGAAATGAAGTGCAACCGCGAAGACAACTTCTGCTGCGGTGGCGGCGGCGGCTTCAACGGCATCGGCAAGTTCCGCCCGCAGCGTGACAAGGGCCTGTACATGAAGTTGCAGCAGATCCGCGAAACCGGTGCCAAGATGGTCATTTCGCCCTGCCACAACTGCTGGGACGCCATCCGCGACATGATGGAAGTGTACCATGTGCACGACATCAAGTGGAGCTTCCTCAAGCCCATCATCATCGACATGATGATCGTCCCCGATCACCTGAAACCGCAGGATGATGAATAAGGAAGGAATAGAACGCGGGGAGGAGGGAACACCTTTTCAGGATTTCTTTCCTTCCCACGTCTCCCGTATTCACAATGGCTCGTGGTCCCAACCAGGCTTGCCTGAGTAACCGGGCCAATATTACGAGTATAAAAACCGCCCTGAATCGTTGATTCGGGGCGGTTTTTTATGCCGGGAGGAGGGGAGGGCCGATATGTACAGACCGGGTTCTCTTACATCGGAGAAATCTTTTCCTCTTGGGTAAGACTGGATTGAGGTTAACCCGCTCAGGTCATTTTCGTATCAGCCGATAGAGTTGCAAGAGATTTGTAGAAGAGTCGTAATCCTGTAAGGCTCTCCTCCGTTTTTTCTCCGGTTGCTTACGCATCCATCTTCTTCAACGATCTCCTGTAAATTTTTTCAATACGCTCAGGAGTTGCCGGGACAGGGGCGACGGAGAGAAGCAGCCCGAGGGACGGCGTGGTCCGGGTCAGTTCGCACAGGCGGGGGATGTCGTTCTCGGTGAACCCCTCGTCCTCCAGCTTCTGCGGTACGCCCATGTCGGCGAGCCATGTTTCAACGCCTCTGGCGGCCTTGTGAGCCTCGTCCGGGGTTCCTTTGAGGTCAGGCGTCAGCGGTCGTAAAATCGTGCCTAGCGTGGCGGAACAGGCGGGATAGCACTCTTCGATGATGGCGGGCAGGATCATGGAAAGGCCGAGGCCGTGCGCGAGTTCTGGCTTGATGCCGCTGAGGGGATGTTCCAGTGCGTGTGTGAAGTGGAGCAATCCGTTGTCGAATGCGGTCCCTGCGATCATGGAAGCGTAAGACAGGCAGTAACGGGCCTTGAGGTCTTCGGGGTTGGCGAGCGCCTTGGGCAGGTATTCCGCCACAAGGCGGATAGTCTCTCCAGCCAGCAGGATGGACAGCGGGTTGGCTGTAACGGCAGTGGCCGCTTCGATGACGTGGTTTACAGAGTCGATGGACACATAGCGGGTCTGCTTAGGCGAGAGTTTGATCATCAAGCCCGGATCGTCGATGGAGAACAAGGGATAGAGGCAGTCATAGGCGATGGCTGGCTTGTGGTTGTGCTTCGTGATGCTGGCCACGGCGAAGCGGTTGACTTCGCTGCCCGTGCCGTGGGTCAGATTGACGACAACAATGGGGACAGCCTTTGTCGGCGTGAACGCGAAGGTATACAGCTCTTCCGCCGTCTTGCCTGGATTGGCAAGGATAATGGCCGCGCTTTTGCCCGCATCGATGGGGCTGCCGCCGCCGATGCAGAGTACGGCCTTGGCATCGGCGGATCTGCCGAGGGCCGCCGCCTCGTCTATGGAGCCGGTTGTGGGGTTGGGAGTCACCTTGTCGTACAGGGAGATGCGTATGCCGTGCTTGGCGCAGGCTGCGGTGACGTAATCCCATGCGCCGGTAAGCTTGTAGGAATGCCCGCCGGTCACGCAAAGGATGGAGTCGATGCCTCTGGCCTTCAAATCGGCGGCGATGTCATCAATCTTGGCGATGGCTCCGACTCCAAGATAGGTCGTTGTCTTTGTGCGGATTTCCTTAACATCACGCTCATCGAATCGAGTATCCCACATGGCGGTCTCCTTTATGGAAAACAGATTAGATTGAGTAATCAAACAAATTGTTCTTTTATTCACAATTAAACCCGAATACAATGCCTGTCAAGAGGGATACTGTATTCTCAGCTCGAAAATCATGAAAAAGGCAACAACCTAGAGTTCGCTCATGAGGAAACTGTCATATACTCAATATGTTGGAGAGTGTATTGCGGCTGGAAAGAGGCGCTGAAAGACTCCTTTTCTGATTAAAGGATTCCCTTCCACTCCCGATCCAGCCGATCGAGCCAGCGTCTTAGGCCCGTTACGCGCAAGAGCCACTTGATGATCATCTTTATTCCTCAATAAAACGGAACGATCGGCAAGGTGTTTGTACGGCCAGTATAGGGGGATAATTGGTGGATGCTCTTATAATTTCACTATATTAAAAACGATATGTGAATCCAAGTGATAAAACAGGGTACCAAGTGTATTTATGTACTTTGTTTTTAATATTGTCTTCCTCTGCTTGTATTCTCCCAACGTAACGCTTGGGGATGGGGACATCCGGAAGCTGGAAAGAGACACGAGCTTTCCCCATATATAAGGCCCCAAGCGAGGCGTGCCATCCTAAAGACGATTCGGATTGTTGAGTACTTTCCCAACCAAGGCCAATATAAGGTGCGAGCCTTTCCCATGTCGCCTTTCCACTCGTCTGATTGATCAGCTCTTCATAAATGGGATTGATCGCATCTACCGACGTGGAAAGCGCGGTATCCAGCTTGAAATAATAAGCGCCAGCGGATATCCGGAAAGCATTTTTAAAGGGGAAGATGTCCAACAGTAAACCGACGCTGTGGCTGGAGTCTTCAGTCTTATACTGAATGCCTTTGAGTTTTATTTTTGTATCGAATGGTTGAGTAAAAGCACTTAACCTGTAGGCTATGAAACTGTTTTGTCGATAGCTGATGTCAACTCCAACCCCAAGTGTGCTCACAGAAGGTTGGATGGAAAGCGGAGATGCCGAAGCGATACATGGAAATAAAAGGACACAGCATAAGAGAAGAGAACGAATGGACATGATACACCTCACGAGAACGCCTTTCTCGCCATATAGGCATATCAAGAAATGAGTTGGCAACTATGAATTGTTTGAGCCGAGTGAGTATTTTGCGATGCCAGTGTAGATACGCGGGTATATGCTGATATTGTGTAGAGTCCATAAGAATAAGTGCGTATGATTTACGAGTGATGAAAGGCTGTTGTGCCTTAACGGGGCTGCACAGGGGGATAATTCCGTTAGGAATGAACGGAAAAGGGTAAATATGGTAGAGGGAACCTATTGCCAAGTATGGGGCGCAGGACTTTCAGAACCATGCCATCGCACAGAAAAAGGTAGTTTTCCATCTGGGTGGGTGGTGAGCCCTCTCCAAAGACAAGGTTTTAGATTGTAAAATCAATAAAAGCAGTACATAGGTGCTGAGAGGGTTGTCATTGCCCAATGTGAAACGGCTTCCAAGAGGGGAAAGGTGTGGTAAGGCATCTTTGGATCAGGGGAAACGGCAAGATTTGAAACAAGAGGTACGCGCCTATGGCGTTCTCCCTCTTTTCCCTCATGCTGAAACCGGGGCAGACTGGTACGGCGGTATGGGGGAAGGGTGAATTGTTTCCCCTCGGAGTGTTCTATGCCGCAGCGTGTAGGGGATTGGGGAAACGGATTTATGCCTTGTGGGGAGGACGAAGGGGAGTCTGCGCTCGCCTCCTATCGCTGCGCTGAAGCAGTTTTCCCTGTTGCCGGCATGGTCCGGCTGATACCCTACACGAAAGGAGGGCTTTCTATGGTGAGGAGCCTTGCGCGTCGGCTTCCGGCCTAATATGGTGGGCGTCTGACTGGCTACGGGCCTTATGGGCGGAACATGAAACCCTCTTGAACGGAGAGGGAGACAGTGGGCGGCTGTGTTGGCCTGGGTCATCGTGTTGATTGGTTCGTGGACGTGGAACCGGTGGGAGGCGAAGAGGGGCCCGCTGCCCCATGATATTTCGAGGACTACCCGAGCAGATGTATGTGTTTTGGGAGCCAACGCCCTTTTTCCGGACAACGTTACCCATATTCAGAACGCCAGGCGTAATACGCTTGGTGCCTCGCCGTCAGCCAAAGGCGGGCGGTTCTCCCTTCAACGCCGTTTCAACTGTTCCGGTGGGCCGTCAGGCGATGCCCGGTGATGCTCGAAAAGGTGGTACTCCTATGAACGTAATCGCATATATCCGTAATGACTTTCAGGAAAAATTTGGTATTCCCCGGCAAAGCGGCGTCGTGGAGACGGCTCTGTCTGAGATTATTTTTGAACCGGACTACCGGAGTGCGGAGGCGTTGCGGGGGTTGGAAGGTTTTTCCCATATCTGGCTGATCTGGGCGTTTTCCGCATCCGCAGGCAAAGGCTGGTCGCCCACGGTCCGGCCTCCGCGTTTGGGCGGCAATGCGCGGGTGGGCGTTTTTGCCTCGCGCTCGCCGTTCCGTCCAAATCCGCTGGGGCTGTCGGCGGTGAAGCTGGAAAATATTGTGCTTCAGTCCCCGGAAGGCCCGTTGTTACGGGTTTCTGGGGCCGATCTGCTGCATGGAACGCCGATTTTGGATATAAAACCCTACCTTCCCTACGCCGACTGTATCCCTCAGGCGACAGGCGGTTTTGCGGGAACGAAGCCGGAACCCCGGCTTGAGGTGAGTGCCGCGCGGGAAGTCCTGCAAGGACTTCCCACAGGCAAATGGAAGACATTGCGTGAGGTTCTGGCCCTTGATCCGCGCCCGTCCTATCAGGATGATCCCGAACGGATTTACGGATTTGCCTTTGCCGGACGCAATGTCAGGTTCCGGGTGAACGGTTCGACGCTTGAAGTCCTTTCCATTGATGCGGCAGGAGAAAAATTTCGTGATGGGGAAATCCCGACGGGAAGTTGCACAACCGTAACTAAAAGCCCCCGTCTATGAAGACCGGGAACAATGGAACCGGTGGAAAGTGAAGAGGTCATGACGGTCGGGGGCGGCTGTACGGCGGGCGGTCTTGCCATGAGGGGAGGGACTGTACATTGTACCAGGCGTGGACCGGCGCTCCCTGGCGGAGATTACGATTTCAGTGGGCACTTCACCCTCCATATGGAAAAAGCAGGACAGGAGTGGAGCTGAACGGCCATGACGAAAAAGCCCTTTCGGCTGTTCACCGAAAGGGCTTGATTTCTTATGGAGCCTTTGTCCAGAATTGAACTGGAGACCTCATCCTTACCAAGGATGCGCTCTACCAACTGAGCTACAAAGGCATCTCTATGTGTCGC
>ERZ779843.3772-NODE-3772-length-12316-cov-3.200147_pt1 | contig 12316 bp, 6 predicted proteins | sample MGYA00511560_ERZ779843 | MGnify/ENA primary metagenome ERZ779843 (study PRJEB29588, sample SAMEA2158062) | human gut metagenome | biome: human gut; feature: human-associated habitat; material: faeces | place: Denmark | collected 2008/2010 ... | reverse complement strand
CTTTTATGGTAAAGATACATCGTCAGCAGATATGTCAGGCGATAAATTTTTCACATTTTCTGACATCTCTTTCATTGAAGTTGTCTGGGATTTATGATAATCTTGTACTTATAGCAATCCTCTGAAGCAATGTACGCTAAGAGAAAACGAAAGTGTTTTTTTTCTGTGGGAAAAGGAAAAGTTGAATTATAAGATAACATCATAATTATACATCAAGGAGAATAACATACATGATGAAGATCAGGCATAAAAAAATAGTGGCATCAGGTACAGCAGTTGCCCTGGCAGGCATCCTTGGGGTTGGAGCTCTGCTTCAGTCCAGCATCTCCGTACAGGCATCTCCGGCTATGATGCCCGGTATTGAGCAGATTGTAAATGATACAACTGCTGAGAAGCCTTTTAAAATATTAGAAATCGTTGATGATACAAGTGAAGCGGAGATTGGCTATTATGTATCCGGGCAGGAGCCGTATGTGAAGCTTTACTCCTATACTTACAAATATAAAGAAAATAACGAAGAAAAAGAAAAAACAATAAAATTCAAGACTCTTGAAGAAGGCTTAAAGAAACTGCCGACTGAGGAACTGCGTAAAGAATTTGCAACAAACATGAATACAGGAATAAAGAATATTCAGAGCAGCAGTTATCAGGCGGGAAGTGCTGATTCTGAAGAAAATTATCCTCTTTCCTACAGTGAATATCAGGAGAAATATTTTCTGAGTGACAGTGATGATCCAGAAAAATGGCAGAAAATAAATTTTCAGAAGATAGACGACAGCGGAAACAGCAGGACAGATACTGTTGAAATAAAGGGAAACTATCGGGAAAACACTGCCGGAACCGGCGACTATACCAAACAGGAACAGCAATATTATCCGATACGTAAGGATGATAATGACGATAATGCAAAGCCGGAGAAATACCGCGAGAATATCCAGAATTTCTATTATGCGGACAATAATACGGCAGACGCACCATATTTTCTGGAATTTCAGGAAGTGGATAATAATATTGTGAATCAGGCTTTTGATACAAACCACAATAAAATAAATAATAATTCAATCCTGAAAGAGTATGATTACAGCAAAGGCAATTACGGTTATTATGAAAATGTATACAGTGACCTGACAGCGGAAATCGTCCAGAATATCAAAGATGGTAACTATACATTTCCGGGAGAAAATCCAACCCTGTCTTCTGAAGATAAAGGACTGGCAGTTAAAATTCCCGATAACACAAATACCAGAGCTGTAAATGCAAAATCATTTTCTGATGGCAATGATGAGTTCTCCAGTATCAATGAGGCAGACGCAGATAATACAGTAGATGCAAACACTCAGGCAGATACACAGCCGGATGTTTCTTCTGATGGAAGTCAGGCTTCACAGCCTGCGGATTCTTCTTCTCCGGACGCCTTTTCCACAGGGGATTTTTCAGACGGAATATCAGATAGTGCGGATGGCAATATTGAAAACAGCGACATTTCTCAGGCACAGGCAGCAGATACTGCTTCTGCGGATACAGATTTCAATTCTGCTACAGATACAGGAACAGATTTCAGTGCAGATGCAAATGCCGCAGCCCAGGCTGATGCTGATTCTGCGCAGAATACCGCATCAGTAGAAAACGATAAAATAACACCGATTATCAATTATAGTCAGACCACAAAGAAAGATGCAAATGGGAATGATATAACAGACGCAAACGGAAATAAAGCAACGGAAGAAGATCCTTCGATTGGCACATCTGCAAATCCCAAAGTATACTACGGTGTGACTATCGATCAATACCCTTATTATAAGTATACCTTGATCAGTGACATGAATAAAATTGTTGCCTGTGCAAATGCTAATGCAGATGCTGTACAAAATGGAACTTTTACTCCAACTCAGGCAACCACATCCGGGGAAAGAGAAAAAAATATCACTTTTCAGGATAACCAGTACTGGTACTGGACTGTAGATGAAAACAGAAATACTGTCAAAAATCCGATTTCCATAGTTACTCAGCGTCAGCCTGTTTCCTACGAAGATATACGTGAAATTCCAACGACACTGGGATATAATTACTATTATAAGGTGAGTCAGGCTTATTTCTGCTGTAAAAAATCTGCCAGTTCAGAGGACAGCAGTACAGGCACAGGAGAACAGCTTCCATACCGGTATTTTGGATGGTATGTCCCGTCTTATCCGCAGAATCAGGATGTCTATATACCAGTCGTTGAAAATGATAGAAAAACAGCAACACATTATATTTCCGATGCAGAGTATAAATTAACTCCGGGTACGGGAAATTACGACTTCGTACCTGATGATACTGTCCCAGAACAGACTGTGGAAGTAGATCATATGTATTATCAGGGGGGATATACAAACCATGACTGGTTTAAGCGGTATGTGTTCCATCTGGATCCGGGCGAAGAGGGAAGTGATGAGAGGAAACAGTTTGATGGTTTTAAAATAGAAGTAGAGACTATGACTCTGCAGGAGTTTAACAGCATGTACGGAAGTTCAGGAAAAACGACATCTGAAACACAGTCAGATGATACTTCTGGCGTTCCGGCTGCCAAAACTATTCAGGATATCAACGCAGCTCAGTCTGAAGAACAGTCTGAAAATCAGACGAAAGATCAAACAACAGAGCAGTCTGAAGCTCAGACTGTATCCCGGAACGAAGGAGATACTTCGGAAGTAGATCAGATGGTCAGTGAAGCGGGTGTTGAACTGGTATCTATCGAGAAAGAACTTGCAGAAGCCACAGATAGCAGTACATCCACAGATGAATTTCAGGATGGAACCTCCGTCGATTCTCAGGCTACAGAGGATTCTGCGCAGACAACAAATAATATATCTGATACATCTTCACAGACAACAGACAGTGCGTCTGATGCATCCTCACAGATATCTGATGAAACGGATACGGACGCACAGTTTACAGATAATTCTGCAGATGCCATAGATGATGACGGTGTATTTTCAGCAGGTGATACTGCTACGTCAAATACATCCGGTAAGCTGGCGGAATATGGATTGATCTATGTTAATAGTTCCGGCATCAATCAGGCAGCAGCAGAGGAAATGAGCAATATTCCTACAATTATTAATGCTACAAAACTAACAAATAATTCAACGACGGCTCAATCTTTCACAGCGTATATAAAAGGAACAGACCAGGATGCGGATGGACATTATGTGAATACTCTGGTATATGTTTTTAAAAATACTTTTGCAAAAACAAATGAGCCAACACATCAGTCCGATCTGATAAACGTTAATTTTCATACGAATTTTAATCAGGATGATGTAGCTGATGATTCTGGTTCAACAGCTTCGAATGCGGCGATACAAGGATTTGAGGAAATACTGGAATATATTGAAAGCGAGAATAAATATCGCAAGCTGGGACAGACAACGGATTCCTCTGGGATTTCAGACGGTTCCGATGAAGTTTCAGACGGGGAGACAGTAACATCAACACCTGCAAATGCAAAGATTCCATTACTGAAAAAAGATATAAGCCAGGCAAGGGCAATAGAGTATATTATTAATTATAATTTAAAACGAGCTTTAAATACCAAAAAGAGTATCAGAGTTCTAGAGATTGAACCAGCAAAAATATCCGATGATAATAAGAACGGATTGACATCAGATAAAGTCTCGGAATGGCTTGGAATATCTGTGCCTGAAATAGAGTCAAGTGTGGTGTGTTGTGAAGGATCGAAAAATTCTGAGAAAAAAGAGAATATGTTTGATGGAAAAGATGACGATAATATATGGCATAGTGCCTATAATCCCTATAATGCACATGATCAAAACATTAATAATGGACACCATTATATAAAGCTGACTCTTAAAAATCCTGCATCATTAAGCGGATTTAACTATAAACCCCGTACGAGGAGCAGAAATGGAAAGATAGTAACTTTTCAGGTTGTTTTGACATTCGAAAATAAGAAAACACATATAGAAACAGGTGAATTCAAATACAATAATATTGATACTGACACTACATTAAAGAAATTTAGATTTGCTAATGATATGGTATATCAAGATGTAAAAGAAATACAGATCAATATTCTTACGGCAGGCAATGCTAGCGGAAAAAATGACACTAAATTTGCCTCTTGTTCAGAGTTATCATTGGTTTCAGGAACAGAAGTAACGGTTGATACCATGACAGCAGCAGAGTTTGTGGGACATACTGACGATATTGGTTCCAAATATGACATGATCTATATCGGTGATCAGAAAAATAATGATGATGACACAGATTTGCTGACTGGTTCAGGCGAAATGTGTTATGCGCATGTGGGAGCAACACGAAATACAGGATTAGGATCTGTAAATACAAATCTGCTTAAATTGATTGGACAGTTAGATAAGGATTATCAATATAATAAGCCGAATGCAAAATACTTTGCTGCTATAGATACTTATAGCGAAAGCGGTGCCGGGTATTTTCGCGGTTCAGGTAATGATATAACTCCTCAGATATGCAGTGAATTAAAAGAATTCGTACAAAGTGGATATCCTGTAGTTTTTGCATCTGGTCTTATGAAACAAAATCAGGATAATAAATCCAGAGTGATAGATAATGAGACAGTAGATGCGTCCTCATATTACTATGAATTTATGAATTATGCACTTAAGTATGATAATGTGTTTGTTTCTTCAGAACTGAACGACAGGACTGACAAACTGACTTTCTTTTCCAATCTGGCCAAACCTGTGATTAAGTTTACAAGTAAGCCCCCGGAACCGCCGAGAGCTAATGACTCATCAAACGTTTCCAATCGTGCACTGATACAAGACGGACAGCTAAAATACGTGTTTTCAATTGAAAATGATTCAGATGCAGCTCCGGCAGTGACTACATATGATTGTAACCTTTATCTGGATCTGAATTTTGATGGAAATTTATCTGAGAAGGAGGATCAGTCTGCCTATATTCAGATTGCAGATTCATCTGGACAGGTATTATCCAGGATACAGGACAGTGATGGCAAAAGCCATTATCATCTTCGTGCAGGTCAGAAATATACATTGACCAGAAAACTTCCGGAATCTTATTATAAGATTATTACATGGAAGCTGGAGATTTCAAGTAACCGCAATTCTTATATCCATACCTCAGAGAACGGTTATGCTAAACAGGGTAGAAAAGAGGGAGCAGAACCTCAGACTATTAAAGTACTTCAATTATTACCTGAAAATGGCGGTGGTAATTGGGATTTAAGTTTAGAGTCAGGATTATTTCAGACAAAATTAAAAGAATTGAAAGAAGATAAGAAAATTAATTTTGATTTTGATATTAAGGTAACTACTACCACAGTTAATGCAATTAATGCGTATACGGATCAACATGAATTTCGTGATGTTTTAAATGGAAGTGGTATAGGCAATGGGTATGATATATTGATTATTGGTTTCGCTGATGTGTATAGCAACATTAATAATAACTATAATCAGGTAGATGACATTCTGGATTTCATAAAATCTGGAAAAAGTGTTATATTTTCTCACGATACTACTTCATATATTAATTATAATGAAACTGTGACGGATAATAAGGTGTATGTTTACTCAGATCATTCAGGTCCTGGTCAATATTACTCAATTAAGAGACAAAACAATTGGGGATTATATTTGAATAAATTACTTCGTTCAGTTGTTGGAATGGACAGATATGGGATAACTTTGAATGAAGATATACCTGGTACCAAGCAGAAAGCATCGGATTTACTGAGAAAGGGCAATGAATTGAAAGACGGAGAGTCTGTTAGTTTTAAATCTTTAATGGAACTTGCAGGAGATGTTGCCTATAAAAACGGAACTCGTTCACAGAGTTATGCCCAGACTCAGGGATATTCTAATAGGTATATGAGCGATAATTTTTATATAGAAACCACAAGTGCTGATAAAGTAAATGATGGAGCAATTACTCAGTATCCGTATGTGATAGGTGATAAAATTAAAATTGGAACCACACATTCTCAGTATTATCAGTTAGGACTGGAGCAGGATCGTGATATAAACGGAAATGCAGATGGCAAGAGTGATGTGGTGGTATGGTATACTCTGGCGGGAGGAAAATATGATAACTCTCCAAGAGATGCACGTAACCAATATTATTTTTACAGCAAAGGTAATGTTATTTATACCGGAGCCGGACATAAGAAGGTAGGCGATTGCGAAGAGGAAGTCAATCTGTTTATAAATGCCATCACAGCAGCAGCCAATGTAACAGCAGTAGAGCCGAAAGCAAGTTTTGTTAAGGCATGGGATCCAAACGCAGGTGTTAAAACTACCGAATATTATATGACTGACCAGGCTTTATGGAATGGGGATGCAAATCTCGTTAATAAGGATAATCTTGATTTATATCTTAATATAAAAGAGTATAATATGGTAAGTGCTAGCCTGAATCAAGAGGATCTGAAGAAGCAGGAGATGACAATTCAGTTTTATATTGAAGATGAAAATGGTGGTACAGAACAAGAGATTGGAGGTCAGAAAGTAATCCTGACAGATATTACAAGGGATATTAATGAGATTCAGAAATATAGCAAAACTGACGATAAAACAGATAGTAAAACCGATGATGTAGTACATGTTTCGTCAGATGGAATATTCCACACTACATACAGTTCTGTATATGCATTAAATCTCAGTCGCATTAAGAGTAAAGATGGTTCTGGCCTGGAGTATTATCTGAAGAAACCAGATAACACTTACAGAAATAATTGTAAAGTTTATGCAAAGGTATCCAGTACAGTATATCTTTATGGAAAAGCAAATACACGAACTGTCTGGACTTCCATCAATTTGAAACAGCGTCAGCTCTTTGATCTGGACTGAGGAAGCAGATTTACTAAATTATCTTTCAGCAGGACGAAAGGAAGGGATAAGGATGAAAAAGAAGAAACAGGATAACAAAGGATTTACATTGATCGAGCTTGTGATAGTAGTTGCTATTCTGGCTATTCTGATCGGTATACTTGCTCCTCAGTATACCAAGTATGTAGAGAAAGCCAGAAAAGCAGCAGATGCAAGCAATATGGATGATATGGTAAATGCAATTAAGTTGTATGCAGCGGACGGTGCTCATCATTTGCAGGCAACAGAATATGAACTTATTATTGGATTTGCTACTGGTGGTACAACAGAGGGAACTGCACTTAATGAACTATCAATGCGCCCTGGAGAAAATGATGCAGGATTAAGAACAGAACTGCAGAAAGAATTTCCAAACTGGGAGAATGAATTAAAAACAAAATCCAAAAAATGGGGAGAAAATGGGAGTCCTGCAGCTATAAAAGCTATTATAAAAGTAAATCCAGATGGGGGAATTTCTGTTTCTTATGAGCCGGTAAAATTTGCAAAATATATGAGCAATAGCGAAGGCTGAAAATTTTTGGATTATAATTGGGAAATGATAGGATAATAACTGAGAAGGACTATTTGAATGAACAAAAAGAGATTTTCCGTATTGCGTCTGTTTCGAGTGGTGATTGTGGTGGTGCTTCTTGCCGTTGCGGGTATGATGGCCGGGAAGGTCCTCCGGGAGCCTTCTGAGGTGAGGACTCTTAAGAAGCAGGAGGTAGCGCAGACGGATGAAGGACATCAGGAGTATTATTTCGGCCTTCTTAATGAGAATGAACAGAGAGGCTACCGCGAGATCCTGGAGGGGATCAGAAGCTTTGAGGATAAATTTTATCTGTCTCTCTCAGGAGATAATGAGATAGACAGAGTGTATCATGCAGTGCTGAAGGATCATCCGGAGCTGTTCTGGGTACATAACAGGGAGAAAGTTTATAAGACGACTTATTCGGGCAGAGATTACTGTCAGTTTTCTCCGGGATATACTTATACAGAGGAGCAGAGACAGGAGATCACGCAGGCTATGGAGAATGCGTATCAGGAGGTGTTATCGCAGATTCCGGATGGTGCTGATGATTACACGAAGGTAATGACTGTTTATACTTATGTCATAGACAATACAGAATATGTGATCTCTGATGATGACCAGAGTATAGCAGGAGCTTTCTGGAAGAAACAGGCGGTATGTGCGGGCTATGCGGGAGCTGTGCAGTATCTGCTGGAGCGTCTGGATATCCCCTGTATTTATGTGGAGGGTGATGCTGCAAACAGTACCCAGGGACATGCTTGGAATATTGTAGAGCTGAACGGACAGTATTATTATGTGGATGCCACCAATGGGGACCAGCCGGACTTTTTGGAGGGTGATGCCACGCTGCTGGCAGAGCATAAGACAACGATCTATGATTATCTGTGTCCGTTCCCACAGGAGTACGAGGAGAATTATACGGCCTCTGATGAGTTTCCTGTTCCTGCGTGTACAGCGACTGACATGAATTTCTATGTGAGAAACGGCGCCTGTTTTGATACCTATGACTGGAGCAGTGTATATGACCTGTGCAGACTGCGCATTGACAGTGATGCTGCGGTGGTACGCTTTAAGTTTGGCAGCCAGGGGGCTTATGATGAGGCATATATGGATCTGATCGACAGTAATCATATCCAGGATATCGCAAAATATTATATGGAAGTCCATGGGCTGTCACAGATTTCCTATCATTACGGCGTGATCGACAATATGAAGACCTTATACTTCATGTTCTGACGGGTTTAGTTCAGTTGAGAAGACTCCCGCTTCTATCAGTGAGTTGATTATAAACTTATCTCAGTGGTAGTCTGATCTCCGACTGAAATAAATGCCCCGCGAGGATGTGCGGCGGTTCTAAGAGAAATGTGTCAGTTGATGATAAGGAATGCTATAAATATATAACTAAAAGGAGTGACTGAAAATTATGGTTAATATGACAGATATATTTGGAAATGCGCTGAGTATTGCCGGAAGTTTTATGGATTCAGATCTGGTGAATCGTTTTATGATGGTAATATTTGCAGTGATCCTTGTGTTTGGAGTGCTGAACTGTATTCTGGGATACAGGCTTCTGCGTTTCTGGATGATGCTGGGAGGTTTTCTGGTAGGCGGCGGCCTTGCGCTGGTGGTTGTACATACAATGGGAATACAGGAGAAATCAACAATGCTGATCGCAGCGCTGGCGGCAGGAGTTGTGTTCGCAGTGATTGCATTTCTGATCTATAAGGCAGGTGTGTTTATCCTGGCAGCAGGTATCGGCTGGGCGGCCAGTATTTATTTCCTGCATCCTACCAGCTCCGCAGTATTTTTTGCATGTATTCTGATCGGCGTAGCTCTTGGTTCCATGGCGGTGAAATACTGCAGGGAAGTGCTGATCGTGGCTACAAGTCTGATCGGTGGTATTATGGCAGGGGTTTCCCTTGCACAGCTTGGAAATCTGGCAGATATTCCCTATGGACTGGGAATGAGTGTGGGATTTGCAGTTCTGGGTATGCTGATTCAGTTTGCTATCAACAAACCGGTTTCTGATGAAGAGGATGAAGAAACGGTTGATGAAGAAAGCACTGAGCAGATTTACAGGCGAAATCAGGACCTGAGACAAGACCAGAGTTTTGAGCAGTCTCAGGACAGAGACATGGAGGAATCAATATATGCCAAAGGACAGAAAGGACAGGCGAGAAAAAATGGCAAAAGAAGCTAAGACAAATGCAATGAGAATGCTGGACAGACAGAAAGTTAAATATGAGGCGTTCTCCTATGAATGTGATGAATTTATTGACGGGATCCACAGTGCAGATAAGATTGGTGCTCCCTATGACCAGTCTTTTAAGACTCTGGTAATGGAGGGAAAGAGCGGCGGTTATTTCGTATTTGTAGTTCCGATTGAAAAGGAAGTTGACCGTAAGGCGGCTGCAAAGGCTGTCGGTGAGAAGACAGTGGACATGATCCATGTGAAGGATATCACAAAGATTACCGGATATGTGAGAGGCGGCTGCAGTCCGCTGGGAATGAAGAAACCTTATCCTGTTGTGTTTGATGCATCTGCAGGAGAATTTGAGGAGATTTATGTGAGTGGCGGCCGTATCGGACTGACACTGAAGGTTCCCCTTGCTGATCTGCTTAAGGTGACAGGCGGAAAGCTGGCGGATATTATCATGAAGACAGAATAAAATACAGGGTACGGCTAAGCCGTACCCTGTATTTTATTCTTTAGTTATCGGAAGCGTCCTCTTCGTTGATCTCGAATACGTGACGTTTCTTAGCCATCTCATCACTTGCCAGATATTCATCGTAAGTAGTGATCTTGTCGATCATGGTTCCGTTTGGAAGGATTTCCATGATACGGTTGGCTGTTGTCTGTACGAACTGATGGTCATGTGAGGTGAAAAGGATAACACCCGGGAATTTGATCAGACCGTTGTTCAGTGCTGTGATGCTCTCCATGTCGAGGTGGTTGGTTGGCTCATCAAGGATGAGAATGTTTGCACCGGAGATCATCATCTTGGAAAGAAGACAGCGGACTTTCTCACCACCGGAAAGAACGCGTACACGTTTGATGCCGTCTTCACCGGGGAAGAGCATACGTCCGAGGAATCCACGAACATAAGTAGCATCCTTGATCTCGGAATACTGTGTCAGCCAGTCTGTAATAGTAAGGTCATTATCAAACTCTGCAGTGTTGTCCTTAGGGAAATATGCCTGGGAAGTGGTAACACCCCATTTATAATTTCCTTCATCCGGTTCCATTTCACCAACTAAGATCTTGAACAGAGTAGTGATTGCCTGTTCGTTGGCACCGACGAAAGCTACCTTGTCATCATGTCCGAGTGTGAAAGAAATGTTATCCAGAACTTTTACACCGTCGATGGTCTTGGAAAGGTTCTCTACCATAAGGACCTCATTACCGATCTCGCGGTTTGGACGGAAGTCGATGTATGGGTATTTACGGCTGGACGGACGCATATCGTCAAGCTGGATCTTTTCCAGGGCACGCTTACGGGAAGTCGCCTGTTTGGACTTGGAAGCGTTGGCACTGAATCGGGAAATAAACTCCTGAAGTTCTTTGATCTTTTCTTCTTTCTTCTTGTTGGCTTCCTTCATCTGTTTGATGAGGAGCTGGCTGGACTCAAACCAGAAGTCATAGTTTCCGGCATAGAGCTGAATCTTGCCGTAGTCGATGTCTGCTGTATGAGTACATACTTTATTTAAGAAGTAACGGTCATGGGATACAACGATGACAGTGTTGTCAAAGTTGATCAGGAATTCTTCGAGCCATTCAATAGCAGGCAGGTCAAGGTGGTTGGTAGGCTCATCCAGAAGAAGAATGTCCGGATTACCAAACAGTGCCTGCGCCAGAAGAACTTTGACCTTCTGGCTTCCTGTAAGGTCAGCCATCTGGGAATAGTGGAGATCGGTTTCAATTCCAAGACCATTCAGAAGAGTAGCAGCATCAGATTCTGCTTCCCATCCGTTCATCTCTGCAAATTCACCTTCCAGTTCACTGGCACGGATACCGTCTTCATCAGTGAAGTCCGCTTTTGCATAGATAGCATCTTTTTCTTTCATGATCTCATACAGTCTCTTGTTACCCATGATAACAGTATCCAGAACTGTATATGCATCATATTTGAAGTGATCCTGCTGCAGGAAAGAGAGACGCTGGCCGGGAGTGATAACAACGTCACCGTTGGTAGGCTCTAACTGTCCGGAAAGGATCTTAAGGAATGTGGACTTACCGGCACCGTTTGCACCGATGAGACCGTAGCAGTTGCCCTCAGTAAATTTGATATTTACATCTTCGAAGAGGGCCTTTTTACCTACGCGCAATGTAATATTGTTTGCTGAAATCATATCATACCTCTTTTTCGTGAAATTATTGTTTTGCAGTAACTGTCCGGCAGATTGCTTATGGAAAACGTATCTTTCGCAGGAAACAGTTACATTATTTCCTATTATATAAGTTACAACCGTTTATCATTGTACCGTAAATTGGGAAATTTGCAACTGTTTTTTGCTTTTTTGGGTTCTTTTATTTACAAAAAAAAGAAGCACTGTTATAATATAGAATAAATATAGCCTCTTGACGGATAGAAATATGAGGCATTGATATGACAGAAATAACGATTACTGTTTCCATTGTTTTATGCAGAACAGCGATGTGGACAGTAAAGGATAATTAATTTTAGAGAGGTTGTAAAGACTATGTTTATTACAAGAGAGTGCGATTACGCAGCAAGAGTTCTTCGGGCACTGTCAGGGGAAACTCGCCTTAGCGTTAATGAAATCTGCGAGAAGGAATCCATTACCGCTCCCTTTGCCTATAAGATACTAAAGAAACTTCAGAAAGCCGGTATTGTGAAAGGATATCGCGGAGTCCATGGCGGATATGCCATGAATAAATCACTTGGTG
>ERZ779843.3767-NODE-3767-length-12325-cov-5.970986_pt1 | contig 12325 bp, 6 predicted proteins | sample MGYA00511560_ERZ779843 | MGnify/ENA primary metagenome ERZ779843 (study PRJEB29588, sample SAMEA2158062) | human gut metagenome | biome: human gut; feature: human-associated habitat; material: faeces | place: Denmark | collected 2008/2010 ... | reverse complement strand
CGGCATTCTTTTCGGGCATGGAGATCGCTTTCACGAGCAAGAACCGCCTGAAACTCGAGATCGACCGGAAGCAGAGCCGGATGTTCGACCGCATCGCCGAGGTCTTCTCCCGCCATCCGGGGCAGTACATCACGACGATCCTCGTGGGCAACAACATTGCGCTGGTGGTCTATTCGCTGGCCATGTCGCTCCTGCTGCGGGAGACCTACGGCGCTCTGGGATGGGAGTCGCTGGCCCTCGAAGGCTCCGTGGCGCTCGATACGGCCGTATCGACGCTCGTCATCATCTTCGTCGCGGAGTTCCTGCCCAAGTCGATCTTCAAGAACAATCCCAATTTCTACTACCGCGCCCTGGCGCCGGCGATCTACTTCTTCTACATTCTGCTCTATCCGTTGGCGCGCTTCACGACGCTGCTCTCGCACGGCATCCTGCGCCTTTTGGGGCGGCGCGTCAAGGAGCAGGACATCACGCCGAGCTTCAACCGCGAGGACCTGGCCGCCCTGCTCGAGGCGAACAATACGGAGCAGCACGCCGAGCCGGACAACGAACTGAAACTTTTCCAGAATGCGCTGGACTTCGCCGACCTGCGCGTCCGCGACTGCATGGTTCCGCGCGTGGACATCGAGGCGGTGGACATCGAGGAGACCTCGATCGGGCAGCTCACCGCGCGTTTCGTCGATTCGAAATATTCGCGGATTTTCGTCTGGCGCGGGTCGATCGACAACATCGTGGGGTACGTCAATTCGAAGAGCCTCTTCACGCGTCCGGCACAGGTCGCCGACGTGATGATGGAGGTCAATTTCGTGCCCGAGACGATGCCCCTGCAATCCGTGCTGGAGAATTTCATCAAGCACCGGTCGAACATCGCCGTGGTGATCGACGAGTTCGGCGGCACGGCGGGGGTGATCTCGCTCGAGGACGTGCTGGAACAGATCTTCGGAGAAATCGAGGACGAGCACGACATTCCCGACCTGACGGAAAAGCGGGTCGGGGAGGACGAATACGTGCTGTCGTGCCGGCTGGAGGTGAAGTACCTCAACGAAAAATACGGGCTGGGTATCGAGGAGAGCCGGGAGTACGACACGCTGGCGGGCTTCATCATCTACAATTACGAGGGGATTCCCTCGGCCGGGGAGACCGTCGTGATCGGCGATCTGCAACTGCGCATCCTCCGTACGACGCGCTCGCGCATCGAACTGGCGCGGGTGAAAAAGCTCTGACGCCGTCCGGCGGGTTTCGCGTCCGGTTCCCGGGGTGCGTCCTGCCTTCCGGCGGCGGCCGGTTTGCCGGGCCGGACACCGTCCGCAGGAGCTCTGCGGAGCGGAAACGGGCGGCGGCGGAACGGGGTGTTTCCGGGATGTATTTTTCTTCCGGTCTTCTGTCGTTTTTACAATTAATTTTACTACCTTTGGCTGATCTTTCGAAACAAAACGAATAATTAACTATTTATATGGCAAGTTTAAACACCTTACGTACCAAGTTCGGCATCGTGCTCTCGATCATCATCGCCCTTGCCCTCTTGGCATTCATCCTCTCTTTGAAAACCGAGATGGGCTTCTCGGGCAACGATCCGCGGGTCGGTGTGATCGGCGGCGAGAAGATCAATTATTCGGAGTATTACGACGAGTACGAGAAGATCAAGAGCCAGAGCGGCGCCCAGGAGGGCGACGAACAGCAGTCGGCGATGCTGGCCAACGCCACGTGGCAGTCGCTCATCGCCCGCTACGTGCTCACGCCCGGGTTCGAGCGGCTGGGGCTGCGCGTGACGGAGCCCGAACGGATGGCGATGGCCGGCGGCAAGCAGCCTTCGCAGACCTTCTTCAACGCCTTTGCCGATCCCCGCACGGGTGCCTACAACGTGGCCGCCGTCTCCGATTTCCTGGCGCAGGCCGAGGCCAATCCCCAGGCGGCGCAGGCGTGGGCGCAGCTCAACGAGCAGGCCCGCATGGAGCGCGAGATGCAGAAGTTCTTCGGACTGGTCAGGGGCGGCGTGTACGTCAATGCGCTCGAAGTGGCGCGCGGCGTCGAGGCGGCCAACGACACCTATGCGGGCAAGTGGGCCGGCAAGAAGTATTCGGAGGTTCCCGATTCGCTGTTCAACGTTTCGGATTCCGATCTGCGGGCCTACTACAACAGCCATAAGGACCTGTTCCGGCAGTTGCCGTCGCGCACGATCTCCTATGTCGTGTTCGAGGTCGCTCCGACGGACGACGACCTGCTGAACCTCGAGAAGAAGGTCACGGAAGTCGGCAAGGAGTTCGCCGTCACCGAAGAACTCAAGTCGTTCGTCCGCGGCAACCGTAACGGCAAGGTCGCCGACAACTACGTGTCGGCCGCCCAGCTCTCCGAGGAGGAGGCCGAGGCGCTGATGGCCGGGAAAACCTACGGTCCCGTGCTGAAGAACAACGAGTGGACGATGGCCCGCGTGCTGTCGTCGAAGATGGCTCCCGACACGATCGGCGTGCGCCATATCGTACTGCCCTATACCGAGGAGAAGCTGGCCGACAGCCTGCTGACGGCGCTTCGCGGCGGGGCCGATTTCGCCGCTGCCGCCGCGCAGTATTCGGTTTACGACGCGACGGCCGCCAACGGCGGCGAGGTAGGCGAACTGCCCTTCTCGACCTTTACGGGCGAGTTCGCCGAGGCGCTCGGCGACGCCAGGCAGGGCGATATCGTGAAGATCGCTTCGGGCGATGCGATCCAGCTCATGCAGGTTTACCGCACCGGCAAACCCGTGAAGCAGGTGCAGGTCGCTTCGATCACCTATCCGGTGGAGGCTTCGGCCGAAACGCGCCGGACCGTGCATAACGAGGCGGGCTCCTTCATGGTGAATGCCAAAGGTTCGGCCGAGACGTTCGCCGAGGCGGCTTCGACGGCTGCCGTGACGCCCCGTGTGGCGGTGATTCCGCAGGGCGAGCGCACGATCCGCGGTCTGGAGGATTCGCGCGACATTACGCGCTGGGCCTACGGCGCCGAGCCGGGCGACGTGTCGGAGATTTTCCCCGCCGGCAAGGACTACGTGGTGGCCATGCTGACCGAGATCGACGACGACGAGTACGCTTCGGTGGAGAAGATGTCGGCGCAGATCCGTGCGCAGGTGCTCCGCGACAAGAAGTACGATTATATCGTCGGACAGCTTTCGGGTTCGAGCCTCGCCGAGCAGGCCGCCAGCCTCGGCACGGAGGTGGCCGATTTCAAGGATGTGACTTTCAGTTCGTTCTATGTGGACGGCCCGGGCTTCGAGCCGCGTCTGGTGGGTGCGATCACCTCGTCGGACAAAGGTGCGGTGTCGGCTCCCGTGAAGGGTATGTCGGGCGTCTATGTCTTCGAGGTGGAGGACGTGCAGACTGCCGACAAGCAGACCGCCGAGGGCGAGAAGGTCCGTGCGCAGGCCATGAACGAGAGTATGGCGCAGCAGTTCGCCATTCCGGCCGTGCAGCAGATGGCCGAGATTCAGGACCTGCGAGGCAAGTATTTCTAATCCGACCCTCCCGCGCTCCTGCGCGGGGCGGTCCGTCTGCGGTGCGTGCGCCGCGAAAGAGCGAATCCCCGGATCGGTTTTCCCGTCCGGGGATTTTCCGTCTCTGTCGGGAAGAAGCGGTATGCCGTGCTGCCGGGACGGTCCGTGCCGCCCGATTTCGGCCCGGGGAGGGCGGTCCTGTTGCCGGACATGTCCTGAAATTTTCCGTCCGGAATCCCGGGGCGCGTTTCCCGAAACGTAAAAATTCCACTCCGGCCGTGCATCGTGCGGCATTCTTTTTCGTATCTTTGTAAAGAGCGCAGCAGGTCCGGAGATCCGAAGGGACCGTTTCCGGGACGGGAGGGTTCCGGCCGTCGTTGCGGCCCGCTTCGTGCAGGAGATTTCACACAAGACAAACGATAAACGGTATGAACAATTTCATCTATCACAATCCGACCGAGCTGGTTTTCGGCAAGGGGCAGATCGCCCGGCTCGCAAAACTTATTCCCGCCGACAAACGCATCATGATTACGTTCGGCGGCGGCAGCGTCAAACGCAACGGCGTTTACGAGCAGGTGATCCGGGCGCTCGAGGGACGCGAGGTCGTGGAGTTCTGGGGCATCGAGGCGAACCCGTCGGTTGAGACGCTGCGCCGCGCCATCGCGCTGGGCAAGGAGCGTCGGGTGGATTTCCTGCTGGCCGTGGGCGGCGGTTCGGTGATCGACGGCACGAAACTCATTGCCGCCGGGCTGCTTTACGAGGGTGACGCCTGGGAGATCGTCCTGAAGGGAAAGGCCGGGAAGACCGTACCGCTGGCGACGGTGCTCACGATGTCGGCCACGGGCTCCGAGATGAACAACGGAGCCGTCATTTCGCGTTACGAGACGAAGGAGAAGTACGCCTTCTACGGGGATTATCCCGTCTTTTCGATCCTCGATCCCGAGACGCTCTACTCCCTGCCCGTGCGGCAGATCGCCTGCGGACTTTCCGATACCTTCGTACACGTGTTGGAGCAGTATATGACCACCCCCGGGCAGTCGCGCCTGATGGATCGCTGGGCCGAGGGGATTCTCCATACGGTGATCGAGATCGCGCCCCGCGCCTTGGCCGAGCCGCGCGACTATGCGGTGATGTCGGAGTATATGCTCGCGGCGACGCTGGCGCTGAACGACATGATCCGCATGGGCGTGACGCAGGACTGGGCGACGCACATGATCGGCCACGAACTGACGGCGCTGCACGGTCTGACGCACGGCGCGACGCTGGCGATCGTCATCAACGGCACGCTGCGCGTGCTGCGCGAACAGAAGCGCGGGAAGCTGTTGCAGTACGGCGAACGCATCTGGGGCGTCACGGAAGGGACGGAGGAGGAGCGTATCGACCGGACGATCGAGGCGACCGAACGGTTCTTCCGCTCCCTGGGGCTTTCGACCCGTCTTTCGGAGGAGGGAATCGGTGCGGAGACCATCGCCGAAATCGAGCGGCGCTTCGACGCCCTCGGCGCGAAGTACGGCGAGGCCGGAAACGTGGACGGCGCCACGGCCCGCCGGATTCTGGAGGCCTGTCTCTGAGAGGCCGGATGAGCCTGCATGGAAAATCCCCGCAGTCTCCGGACTGCGGGGATTTTTCATGCGAAAGGGAGAGAGTCATTCGTCCACGCCGAACGTGGAGACGTTCAGACTGCCGAGGGCATCGACCGTGATGCCGTATTCGCCCGGCTCGACGTCCCGGAGGACGATCAGGTAGGAACTGACGCCGAAACGGCGCGACGTGAAGGGCTGTCTCTCCAGCGTATTGCGCTGCCGGTCGCCGAAAGTGCCGACCGAGGCGTATTCGGCGACGCGTTTCTTTTTCTTGACCTTGAACCGGAAGACGCTGATGACCGACATCGGGTCGATGCCGTTGTCGGGAACACGGACGATGAAGGCGATGCCGTCGTCTTTCCGGAAGCGGTTACGGGCCTGCGTCCCGTTCAGCGTCATTTCTTCGATATGGTCTCTGCCGATGCCGAACAGCTTCTGCCCGGTGGACGAACGGTGACGGGGCGTCAGGCTCTCCTGCACGAGCTGTTCGGTCGTGTCGTCCGGCAGGACGGCCAGCGTCTGGCCGATGAATTCGGGTTCGGGCAGTTTCAGCGGCTCCTCTTGTGCCGTGGCCGCAGCCACGGCGCCGCAGAGGGCGAAAAGCGAAAGCAGAAATCGTTTCATGAATGCGTGGAATTGACGTAGCAAGATAGGACAAATCGCCGCATTGTGCAAATTTTCGGACGGCCGTTTCGGCTGCGGTCCGCAAAAAAATCCCCTCCGGCATTCACCGGAGGGGATCGGAACGGGTGTTCGCCTGTCGGCTATCAGTCGGCCATCAGGATTTCGAGAATCTTGATGGCGGCCGTAGCGATCGGCGTACCGGGGCCGAAGATGGCCGCCGCACCGTCGCGGTAGAGTTCGTCGTAATCCTGGTGGGGGATCACGCCGCCGACGATGACGATGATGTCCTCGCGGCCCAGCTTCTTCAGCTCGGCGATCAACTGCGGGACGAGCGTGAGGTGGCCGGCTGCCAGCGACGAGACACCCACTACGTGCACGTCGTTCTCGACGGCCTGCTTGGCGGCCTCCTCGGGGGTCTGGAACAGCGGACCCATATCGACGTCGAAGCCGATGTCGGCATAACCCGTGGCTACCACCTTGGCGCCGCGGTCGTGGCCGTCCTGACCCATCTTGGCGATCATGATACGCGGCTGACGGCCCTCTTTCTTGGCGAATTCGGCGCACAGCTCCTTGGCGTGCTCGAACGATTTGTCGTTTTTCACTTCTGACGAATAGACACCTGAAATGGAACGGATAACAGCTTTGTAGCGGCCTACGACGACCTCGCAGGCATCGGAGATTTCGCCCAGCGTGGCACGGACCTTCGCCGCCTCGACGGCCAGCTCGAGCAGGTTGCCCTGCTTGGTCTTCACGCACTCGGTGATGGCCTCCAGCGCCTTCTTCACGGCGGCTTCGTCGCGCGAAGCGCGCAGCTCCTTCAGACGCTTGATCTGGCTCTCGCGCACGGCCGTGTTGTCCACGGCGAGAATGTCGATCGGAGCCTCCTTCTCCAGACGGTACTCGTTCACGCCGATGATCTTCTCGGCGCCCGAGTCGATGCGGGCCTGCTTGCGGGCGGCGGCCTCCTCGATACGCATCTTCGGAATGCCGGTCTCGATGGCCTTGGCCATGCCGCCCAGCTTCTCGATCTCCTGGATGTGCTCCCAGGCCTTGTGCGCGATTTCGTTCGTGAGCGTCTCCACGTAGTAGGAACCTGCCCACGGGTCGATCTCACGGCAGACGTTGGTCTCCTCCTGGATGTAAATCTGCGTGTTGCGGGCGATACGGGCCGAGAAGTCGGTCGGCAGGGCGATCGCCTCGTCCAGCGCGTTGGTGTGCAGCGACTGGGTGTGTCCCAGTGCGGCGCCCATCGCCTCGATGGCCGTGCGGGCCACGTTGTTGAACGGATCCTGCTCGGTAAGCGACCAGCCCGAAGTCTGCGAGTGGGTGCGCAGCGCCAGCGACTTGGGGTTCTTCGGGTCGAACTGCTTGACGATCTTGGCCCAGAGCATACGCGCGGCGCGCATCTTGGCGATCTCCATGAAGTGATTCATGCCGATGGCCCAGAAGAACGACAGACGCGGTGCGAAGGCGTCGATCGACATGCCGGCGTTGATGCCCGCGCGGAGGTACTCCAGACCGTCGGCCAGCGTGTAGGCCAGCTCGATGTCGGCCGTGGCGCCCGCCTCCTGCATGTGGTAACCCGAAATCGAGATCGAGTTGAACTTGGGCATGTTCTTCGAGGTGTACTCGAAGATGTCGGCGATGATGCGCATGGAGAACTCGGGCGGATAAATATAGGTGTTGCGCACCATGAACTCCTTGAGGATGTCGTTCTGGATCGTACCCGAGAGCTGTTCGAGCGAGCAGCCCTGCTCCAGGCCCGTCACGATGTAGAAGGCCAGCACGGGCAGCACGGCGCCGTTCATGGTCATCGACACCGACATGCGGTCGAGGGGAATGCCGTTGAAGAGCACCTTCATGTCCTCCACCGAGCAGATCGACACGCCGGCCTTGCCCACGTCGCCCACCACGCGCGGGTGGTCGGCGTCGTAGCCGCGGTGCGTGGCCAGGTCGAAGGCCACCGACAGACCCTTCTGGCCAGCGGCGAGGTTGCGGCGGTAGAATGCGTTGGACTCCTCGGCGGTCGAGAAACCCGCATACTGGCGGATCGTCCACGGGCGCATCACGTACATCGTCGAGTAGGGGCCGCGCAGGAACGGGGCGATGCCTGCCGCGTAGTTCAGGTGCTCCATGCCTTCGAGGTCTTCGGCCGTGTAGGCGCCCTTGACGGGGATGCGCTCGGCCGTGAGCCACGGCTCGACTTCACCGCAGCCTTTCTTGGCGCAGCAGCTCTGCTGCGTGGCGCCTTCGTATTTCAGTTCGGAAAATTTCGCTCTCATGATCAGATTCCCATCTCTTTAAGGTAAAACTTCAGGGTTTCCAGGACGTTCGACTTCACGTTGATGAAGTTCTTGATGCCCTGAGCCTCGAGTTCGGGCGCACAGGCGGGCGCTCCGGCCACGACGAGGATCGCCTTGCCGCCGAGCAGCTCCTTGACCTTCGGTGCGGCCTCGGCGTAGTCGTCGTCCGACGCGCAGACCACGACGATCTCGGCCTTCGATTCGAGTGCGGCCTTCACGCCCTCCTCGATCGACTTGAAGAAGGTGTTGTCCTGTACGCGGATGCCAGCGCAGGCGAAGAAGTTGCACGAGAACTGGGCGCGTGCGCGGGCCATCGCCAGATTGCCGCAGGTGAGCATGAACGCCTTGGGCTGCTTGCCCGAGCGGTCCACGTGCAGGCGCATCTCCTCGAAGGCCATGGCGCCGCGGTAGGGCGAAAGCGTGTTGCCTTCGGCCTGACGGCGCGTGACGGACTCGGCGGTGATCTCCTTCGGGGCCACCTCCGTGAAGTTGGGGAACTGGTTGGCGCCGAGCAGCGTCTGACGGCGCGTGGCGATGTTCTTGTCCTTGGCGGCGGCCGAAGCCTCCACGCGCTCCTTGATGAAGCCGGCCTTGTAAGCCTCTGCATAGCCGCCCTTCTCCTCGATTTCGAGGAAGAGCTTCCATGCCTCGGAGGCGATCGACTGCGTGAGGTTTTCGACATAGTACGAACCGCCTGCGGGATCTACGACCTGATCGAAGTGCGATTCGTGCTTGAGCAGCAGCTCGACGTTGCGGGCGATGCGCTTCGAGAATTCGGTCGGCGTCTCGAACGAGGCGTCGAACGGTGTCACCTCCAGCGAGCGGACGCCGCCGATCACGGCCGACATGGCCTCGGTCGTGCCGCGCAGCATGTTCACGTAGGGGTCGTAAACCGTCTGGTTCCACTTCGACGTCGCGGCGTGGATCATCATTTTCCCGGCGCAGTGCTTCTCGGGGTTGTATGCCTTGACGATGTTGGCCCAGAGCATGCGGGCCGCGCGGAACTTGGCGATCTCCATGAAGTAGTTGGAGGTCACCGAGAACGAGAAGCGCAGTTTGCGGGCGGCCTCGTCCACCGTCAGCCCGGCGTCCGTCAGGCGGGCGATGTAGTCGTTGCCGGCCGAGAGGGCGAATGCCAGCTCCTCGACGATGGTCGATCCGGCGTTGGAGAAGATGTCGGCCGAAACGGTCACGACGCGGATGTGCTTGTAGGCGGCCGTTTTCCTGACGAGTGCGGCGATGCGTGCGAAGCACTTCTCGCCGTTGGGCGAGCAGAAGTCGCCCTTGGTCGAAAGACCCTTTACCAGCGGGTCGATCGCGAAGGCTACGTCGGCTTCGGCGGCCGTGCCCTCCTTTTCGAGCTTGGCGATCACCAGTTCGGCGACGTCGCCCATGCCCTTGCCGCTGAACGCCAGCGAAACGGCGGAGACGCAGATGCCGTCGAGCAACTGGTCCAGATCGGCGGCGGAGAAGCCCTCCTTCACGATCTCGAAGCCCAGCGAATCGACACCCGCATTGAGGAGTTTGAGCGCCTCGGCGTTGGCCGTCTTCGGGCACTCGACCGTCACGGTCTGGTGCACATGCCAGCGGTTGTGGGCGCGCGTACCGCGAACGTAGGGGAACTCGCCTGCCTGCGAGCCCAGGAACTTGATACCCTCGAGGTTCTCGGCGCGGTAGTAGGGGCGGACATTGAATCCCTCTCCCGTACGCCACACCAATTTCCGCTCGTAATCGGCTCCTTTCAGATCTACTGCGATCACCTCTTCCCATTTCTCGGTCGGGACCGGCGGAAATTCGGTGAACAGCTTTTCACGTTTGGTATTTGCCATAACTATTTAGAGATTAGTAATAAGTGTAGTCGAATCCGATTTCAAATTGCATGTAAAGGTACAAAATAATTCATGAATTGTAACAAGAAATTGTTACTAAAATAACAGCATTGTCGAATATCGGTGCGCCGGGGCCGTTCCGGGGAGTCGCCGCCGGGCGGTCCGCCTATGGAAAAACAGTCCATTTATGGTCTGAATATCCTCTGGAAATGCGTTTTTCGGAAATCGCCGATTTTTGCCGAAGGAGCGGAAAACAGGGGCTGTTTTCCGAAAAACGGGAGAAAAAACCGGCGATGTTCCCGAAAAACGGGGTCGTTTTTTCGAAAACGGGCGAAAAAATGAGGTATTTTCCGGAAAAATGCGATTTTCGGAAAACAACGGATCGGGAAAAGAATTACATTTGTAGCCGAAACGGAAAGCAACCTCCTTTAAAATTCGGATCATGTCATTACTGAGATTCAAGATGGTCGATGCGGCGATCAACCACACGGCCGTCGAAGTGAAGGCTCCCGAAGGGCGTCCGTCGGATTATTTCGGCGAGAAGGTCTTCGGACGCGAGGCCATGCGCAAGTACCTCGACAAGAAAACCTATGCGGCGCTGCTCGACACGATGGAGCACCGCACGCCGCTGACGCGCGAAATCGCCGACAGCATCGCCGCCGGGATGCGCCAGTGGGCGCTGGAGCACGGCGCGGACCACTACACGCACTGGTTCCAGCCCCTGACGGGCGGTACGGCAGAGAAGCACGATGCTTTCGCCGAGCCGGACGGCTGCGGCGGCGTGCTGGAAGAGTTTTCGGGCAAGCTGCTCGTGCAGCAGGAGTCCGACGCTTCGTCGTTCCCCAACGGTGGCATCCGCAATACGTTCGAGGCCCGCGGCTATTCGGCCTGGGACCCCGCGTCGCCCGCCTTCATCGTCGATACGACGCTCTGCATCCCGACCGTCTTCATCTCCTATACGGGCGAGGCGCTCGACTACAAGGTGCCCCTGCTGCGGTCGCTGACGGCCGTGGACAAGGCCGCCACGGAAGTGTGTCGCTATTTCGACAGGAACGTGCAGAAGGTCTTCGCCTATTTGGGCTGGGAGCAGGAGTACTTCCTCGTGGACGAGAGCCTCTGGGCCGTGCGTCCCGACCTGATGCTCACGGGCCGTACGCTCATGGGGCACGAGTCGGCCAAGAACCAGCAGCTCGAGGACCACTATTTCGGGGCGATCCCGACGCGCGTGATGGCCTTCATGAAGGACCTCGAGTACGAATGCCTGAAGCTGGGCATTCCCGTGAAGACGCGTCATAACGAGGTGGCGCCCAATCAGTTCGAACTGGCTCCCGTGTACGAGGAGGCCAATTTGGCCAACGACCACAACCAGCTGCTGATGACCATTATGGACAAGATTGCCCGCCGCCATCAGTTCCGCGTGCTGCTGCACGAGAAACCCTTCAAGGGGATCAACGGTTCGGGCAAGCACAACAACTGGTCGCTCGGGACCGATACGGGCGTGAACCTCTTCGGCACGGGCAAGACCGCCTCGGAGAATCTGCAGTTCATCACCTTCCTGGTGAACGCCGTGTCGGCCGTCTATAAATACAACGGACTGCTGAAGGCGTCGATCATGAGCGCTACGAACGCCCATCGTCTTGGGGCCAACGAGGCGCCTCCGGCCATCATTTCGGCCTTCCTCGGCTCGCAGGTCTCGGCCGTGCTGGAGAAGCTGGCCGCCTCGAAGGACGACGACGCCATCCGTTTCGACGCCAAGAGCATCTTCCGCATGAGCGGCATTTCGCATATCCCGACGCTGCTGCTGGACAATACGGACCGCAACCGCACGTCGCCCTTCGCCTTCACGGGCAACCGGTTCGAGTTCCGCGCCGTCGGTTCGTCGGACAACTGCGCCGAGGCGATGATCGTGCTCAATACGGCGATGGCCCACGAGTTGACGGAGTTCCGCCGGGCCGTGGATGCCAAGATCGAGGCGGGCGCGAAGAAGGAGAAGGCGATCTACGAGGTGCTCAAGCAGATGATCCACGCCTGCCGCGACATCTGTTTCGACGGCAACGGCTATTCCGAGGAGTGGAAGGCCGAGGCGGCGCGGCGCGGTCTGGACTGCGAGACCTCCACGCCGCGGATTTTCGACCGCTATCTGGACCGGGATGCCGTGCGCATGTTCGGCGACATGGGCGTGCTCTCCGAGGTGGAGCTGCAAGCCCGTACCGAGGTGAAGTGGGAAACCTATACGAAGAAGATACAGATCGAAGGCCGCGTGCTGGGCGACCTGGCGATGAACCACATCGTGCCGATCGCGTCGAAATACGAGGCGCTGCTGCTGGACAAGGTCTACAAGATGTCGCAGATTCCGGGGCTGAACGCTTCGGCCGACATCGCGCTCATCAAGAAGATCCAGGACCACACGGCCGCGATCCAGAAGCTCACGGGCGAGATGATCGACGCCCGCAAGGTCGCCAACCGGATCGAGGACCAGCGCGAGAAGGCCGTCGCCTACCACGATACGGTGGCTTCGTGCTTCGA
>ERZ779843.3766-NODE-3766-length-12326-cov-20.754136_pt1 | contig 12326 bp, 9 predicted proteins | sample MGYA00511560_ERZ779843 | MGnify/ENA primary metagenome ERZ779843 (study PRJEB29588, sample SAMEA2158062) | human gut metagenome | biome: human gut; feature: human-associated habitat; material: faeces | place: Denmark | collected 2008/2010 ... | reverse complement strand
CCGCCGATGGAAGGGTGCAGCTGTCAGGGCTGGAGGCCCAGTCTCAGGCGGCCCGCACCCGACTGGAGGAGGTGGGCCGTGAGCTGGAGCAGCTGCAGGAGCGCCGCCAAACCGAGGAGAGCGCAGCAGCGGAGAACCGTAAGGCGCTGGAGGAGGCCCGTGAGGAGGCCGCAGCGGCGGAGAACGTCATTCAGGGCCACGGCCTGAAAATGGGCGGGCGACAGCGCCGGGCGCAGGAAAGCGCCCAGCAGCGGGAGCAGCTGAGCCGTCAGGCGGCGGCCATGGAGGATCGCATCCGCCTGCTGACGGAGATGGAGAAGGAGTATGAGGGCTTTTCCCGTGCGGTGAAGCTGGTGATGCAGGCGGCGGACAAGGGCGGCCTGCGGGGCGTACACGGCCCGGTGGCCAGCCTTATGACCACGCAGGAGCAATACACCGTGGCCATCGAGACCGCCTTGGGCGGCGCCCTGCAAAATATCGTGGTGGATACGCAGAACGATGCTAAGTCCGCCATCGGCTACCTGAAGCAGCGGGACGGCGGACGAGCCACCTTCCTGCCTCTGGACGCTGTCCGGGGGGAGAAGCTGCGGGAGAGCCGCATCGAGGAGGAGTACGGCTTCGTGGGCGTTGCCTCGGAGCTGGTGCAGTATGAAAAGCGCTACGACGGCGTGTTCCAGAACCTGCTGGGGCGCACGGTGGTGGTGGAGGATCTGGACTGCGGCGTCACCATGGCCCGGCGGTACCAGAACCGCTTCCGCATCGTGACGCTGGACGGGCAGGTCATCAACCGGGGCGGCTCCATGACCGGCGGCAGCGTCAGCCGCAGCGCCGGTGTACTGTCCCGTGCCAACGAGCTGCAGCGGCTGGCAGGTCAGCTGGAGCAGCTGCGTGGGCAGCTGGCGGATGCCGACCGCCGGGCGCAGGAGACGGGCCGTGAGCTGCAAAAGGCCCAGTATGAGCTGGATGTGGCCAAGGAGCAGCAGCGGGCGGCAGCCCAACAGGTGCTGACACTGGAGGGCCGGCAGGAGCACCATGAGATCCTGCTGGAGAATCTGCGCCTGTCTCAGGACGGCCTGCAGCAGGAGCGGGAGACTTTGACCCGGCGCCTACAGGAGCAGGAGACGCAGATGCAGGCGGTGCGTCAGGAGATCGCCGCCCACGAGGGCGAGGCGGAGCGCCTGTCCCGTCAGGCGGAGGAGAGCCGGGCCGGGCAGAGCGACCTACAGACCCGGACAGATGAGATCTCCGGCCAGATCACCGAGCATAAAACGGCGCTGGCGGCGCTGGCGGCGGAGCGGGGGACCTCACTCCACAGCCGCCGGGAGCTGGAACGTTTGCAGGTCCAGATGCATACCGACCGGGCCGGGCGGGAGGCGCTGCTGGAGCGGTTCCGTCGGTCCAATGAGGAAGCCGGCCGGGAGATGGATATCCATCGGCAGAAGGCGGAAGAGCTGCGGGCCGGATGCCGCCAGCTGAAGGAGCAGCTGGCATCGCTGGCGGCGGAGAAGCTGGAGCTGGAGCGCCGCCGCACCCAGCAGAATCAGGAGATGCAGCGCTGCAATGAGGAGGTCCTCCACACGGAGCGTGAGGTGGCCCGGCTGGAGCAGCAGAAAAACGCCGCCGCCATGGAGGAGAAGAATATTCTGGATAAGCTGTGGGAGAGGTATGAACTGAGCCACTCCGAGGCTCAGAGCCAACGCATGGAGCTGGAGAGCATCCCCAAGGCCACCCGCCGCATCGGGGAGTTGAACCGGGAGATCAAGAGCCTCGGCACTCCCAACATCGGGGCCATCGAGGAGTTCGACCGGGTGAATACCCGCTATACCTACCTCTCCGAGCAGCGGACGGACGTGGAGAAGGCCAAGGAGGAGCTGACGGGGGTCATTGACGAGATCACCCGCCAGATGACGGAGATCTTCGCCCAGCAGTTCCGGCTGCTCAACGAGAGCTTTCAGGAGACATTTCTGGAGCTGTTCGGCGGCGGCAAGGCCCGGCTGGAGCTGGAGGACGAGAACGACATTCTGGGCTGCGGTATCGAGATCAAGGTCCAGCCTCCCGGCAAGCAGCTGAAAACCATCACGCTGCTGTCCGGCGGCGAAAAGGCCTTCGTGGCCATTGCCCTGTACTTCGCTATCATGAAGGTACATCCCACGCCCTTCTGCGTCATGGACGAGATCGAGGCGGCGCTGGATGAGGCCAACGTGGTGCGCTACGCCCGGTATATGCGCCGCATCGCCGGTAAGACGCAGTTCATCGTCATCACACACCGCCGTGGCACTATGGAGGAGGCCGACGTGCTGTACGGCGTTACCATGCAGGAGCGTGGCGTCAGCCGCATCCTCACCATCAACCTCAATGATATGGCCAAGGAGCTGAAGATCAAATAACCGGGCGGCAGCCCGATGCAAGGAGGAAGCAGCCATGGGACTGTTTGCAAAATTCAAGGAGGCGTGGCTCAAGCCCATGTCCTTCGACTCCCTCAACGAGGGATTCTACGACGATCTGGAGGAGGCTCTGATCCTGGCGGACGTGGGCATGGATACGGCGGTGGACGCCGTGGCCCAGCTGAAAAAGCGGGCCTATGCCAAGCTGCTGACCCACGAGGAGGACGTGAAAAACGCCCTGCGGGACATTCTGGCGGAAAAGCTGTCGGTGGGCGATCCTGCGCTGGACCTCTCTACCCGGCCCAGCGTGGCTCTCATCATCGGAGTCAACGGCGTGGGTAAGACCACGTCCATCGGCAAGCTGGCCCACCGGCTGAAGAATGAGGGCAAGAAGGTGCTGCTGTGCGCCGGAGATACCTTCCGTGCCGCCGCCGCCGATCAGCTGGAGATCTGGGCGGAGCGGGCCGGTGTGGACATCGTGCGCCAGAACGAGGGAGCCGACCCCGGCGCCGTGCTGTTTGACTCGCTGGCGGCGGCCAAGGCCCGGAATACGGATGTGGTGCTGTGCGACACGGCAGGCCGCCTGCACAACAAGGATAACCTGATGAAGGAGCTGGCGAAGCTCCGCAAGATCATCGACCGGGAGGCCCCCAACGCCGCCAAGGAGACGCTGCTGGTGTTGGACGCCACCACCGGCCAGAATGGCCTCATTCAGGCCCGGCAGTTCAAGGAGACGGCGGGTCTGACGGGCATCATCCTCACCAAGCTGGACGGCACCGCCAAGGGTGGCATCGTCATTGCCATCGCACAGGAGCTGCAGGTGCCGGTGAAGTTCGTGGGCCTTGGCGAGGGCATCGATGACCTGCGCCCCTTTGACGCAAGGGAATTCGTCAACGATCTTATCTGAGGAGGAAGGCATATGACCCGTGCAGATGGACGAAAATATAATGAGCTGCGCCCGGTGGAGATCACCACGGGCTTCATCAAATTCGCTGAGGGCAGCGTGCTGATCCGCTGCGGCGACACGGTGGTGCTCTGTAACGCCAGCGTGGAGGAGCGGGTGCCGCCCCATGTGGCCCCCGGCTGCGGCTGGGTGACGGCGGAGTATTCCATGCTGCCCCGTGCCAATCGCCAGCGCTCCCGCCGGGACATCGACAAGCTGAAGCTCTCCGGCCGCAGCGCCGAGATCCAGCGCCTTATCGGCCGCAGCCTCCGTGCGGCGGTAGACCGCCGCCTGCTGGGCGAGCGCACCATCACCGTGGACTGCGACGTGCTGCAGGGCGACGGCGGCACCCGTACCGCCTCCGTTACCGGCGGCTTCATCGCTCTGGCACTGGCCTGCCGCAAGCTGGTGGAGGAGGGGGTGCTGCCCCGGACGCCGGTGAAGCACTTCGTGGCGGGCATCTCCGCCGGCATCATCGACGATGCACCCATGCTGGACCTGCCGTACAGCGAGGACAGCCGGGCCATGGTGGACCTGAACTGCGTCATGAATGAGCTGGGGGAGATCATCGAACTGCAGGGTACCGGTGAAGGCCGGGCTTTTACGGCCGCAGAGCAGCAAGAGCTGGTGGAGCTGTGCGCCAAGGGCTGCCGGGAGCTGATCCGGAAGGAAAAGGATATTCTGGGGGAGGTACTGTGATGAAATTCGTATTGGCTTCTCATAATCAGGGCAAGCTGGCGGAGATGCAGCGCATTTTGGGCCAGCTGGGGGTGGAGGTAGTGCTCCAGTCCGAATTGGGGCTGGCGCTGGAGCCGGAGGAAACCGGCACCACCTTCACGGAAAACGCCCGCATCAAGGCCGAGGCCGTCATGCAGGCCAGCGGACTGCCCGCCATTGCCGACGACTCCGGCCTGTGCGTGGACGCCCTCAACGGCGCCCCTGGTGTGTACTCCGCCCGCTATGGCGGCTTGGACGACGATGTGGCCCGCTATCGGCTGCTGCTGGAGAATCTCCGGGGAGCCGGGACCCGTGCCGCCCACTTCCACACGTCGGTGGTGTGCTGCTTCCCCAACGGGGACGTGCTGGAGGCCGAGGGCGACTGCCACGGCACCATCGCCTACGCCCCGCAGGGGGAGAACGGCTTTGGCTATGACCCGGTGTTCTTCGTGCCGGAGATGAGAAAGACCTTCGGCCAGCTGACGCCGGAGGAGAAGAACGCCATCAGCCACCGGGGCGTGGCCCTGCGGGCCTTTGGGGAAAAACTGAAAGAATATATGGAGAATCACTGATATGGAACTGACAAGCAAGCAGCGAGCCCAGCTGCGTGGGATGGCGTCCACGCTGGATACCATCGTCCATGTGGGCAAGGACGGCATCGGGGAGAACCTCATCAAGCAGGTCAACGACGCCCTGGAGGCACGGGAGCTCATTAAGGGCCGGGTGCTGGAGAACTCCATGCTCACCGCCCGTGAGGCGGCGGAGGAGTTGAAGGTAGCCGCCCGGTGCGAGGTGGTGCAGGTCATCGGCAGCAAATTCGTCCTCTATCGGATGCAGCATGACAAGGTCAAGCGGAAGATCGAGCTGGTCAAGGACCGGAAGAAGAGCGTGTGATATGAAGATCGGTATTTACGGCGGGACCTTTGACCCCATTCACCGGGGCCATATCACGGCGGCACAGGCGGCGGCGCAGCAGCTGGGACTGGACCTTCTGCTGCTGATCCCCGCCAGCATCCCGCCTCATAAGGCACTGCCGGAGGGCGGCGCCGATGCCGCCCAGCGTCTGGAGATGGCCACGCTGGCCACGGCGGAGCTGTCCTGTCCCGCACAGGTGCTGGATGTGGAGGTGAGGCGGCAGGGGAAGAGCTACACGGCAGATACCCTCCGCACTCTGCGCCGGCAGTACCCGGAGGATGAGCTGTGGCTGCTGATGGGGACGGATATGTTCCTGTCTCTGCAGGACTGGCATGAGCCGCAGGAGATCCTGCGCCTTGTCCGTGTAGCGGCCTTCAGCCGTACCGGGGACCCGGAGCAGCAGCGCTTTGCCCGGCAGAGGGCATATCTGGAGAAGACCTTCGGGGCGCAGGTGACGGTGGTGGAGAACCCCCATGTGGTGGATATCTCCTCCACCCGTCTGCGGCAGCTGCTGCCGGAGGGCAGGGAGTACCTGCCGGAGGCGGTGTACGGCTACATCCTGCGCCAGCGGCTCTACGGCACCCATGCGGAACTGAAGCACCTGACGCCGGAGGAGCTGCGGCCCATCGCCCTGAGCTTCTTAAAGCCCAAGCGGATGCCCCATGTGCTGGGGACGGAGCAGGAGGCCATCCGGCTGGCCCGGCGCTACGGGGCCGACGAGACGGATGCCCGCATCGCCGCCCTCCTCCACGACTGCACCAAGAAGCTGGATATGGAGCAGCAGCTGGCCCTGTGCCGCAGGTACGATATCCGGCTGGACGAGCTGGAGCAGCACGCCCTGAAGCTGCTGCACGCCAAGACCGGTGCCGCCGTGGCCCGTGACATCTTCGGCGTGAAGGACGCCGTTTACGAGGCCATCCGCTGGCACACGACCGGCAAGCCGGATATGACCCTGCTGGAAAAGGTCATCTATCTGGCGGACTACATCGAGCCCAATCGGGACTTTCCGGGGGTGGACGAGCTGCGCCGTGCGGTATACGACGATCTGGACAAGGGCCTCCTGATGGGCCTGTCCGACACCATCGACGAGATGGAGCGCATGGGCAATCCCGTGCATCATGATACGCTGGAAGCGAGAGATTTTCTGTTAAGAGGTGAAGCAAAATGAAAAATGCCAAGGAGCTGGCGCTGTTGGCAGCCCGTGCGCTGTCGGATAAAAAGGGAAAGGAAATTCAGGTGCTGGAGATCGGGGAGCTGACCACGCTGGCGGACTACTTTGTCATCGCCACCGGCTCCTCCAACACCCAGATCAACGCACTGGTGGACAACGTGGAGAAGGTCCTGCTGGAGGAGGCGGAGGAGGATCCCCTGCACCGGGAGGGCTACCGTGGCGGCACGTGGGTGCTGCTGGACTACGGCTGCATCGCCGTCCATGTCTTTAACGCCGAGGCCCGTGAGTTCTACGGGCTGGAGCGCCTGTGGCGTGACGGTACACCGGTGGATCTGACGGGCGTGGTGGATGCCAAGGAATAAAACAACTCCCGGCGAAACGCTTGACAAATCCATCGAAGGATATTATCATAGAACTGTATTGTCAAAAGCGATGAAGGGAAAAAGGCAAGGCAGACCTGCCCCAAGAGAGCCGGCATGTGGTGCGAACCGGCGGAGGTGCCTTGCTGTACTGGCCCCGGAGCCTCCCGCCTGAACAGGGCGGGACGTATGGCCTGCGTTAAAGCCGCCTGAGCGTGAGGGGAGAAGTCCCATCACGGAAGCAGGGTGGTACAGCGAGTTGCTTCGCCCCTGACCGCAGCAGCGGCCGGGGGCGTTTTTTTACCGCTCAGTTATACATTATCATAGTAAGGAGAGAAAGCAGCATGAAGTATGATTTTGCCGCCATTGAAAAGAAGTGGCAGAAGCGGTGGGAGGAGACCAAGCCCTACGCCGCCGTCACCGGGGACAAGCGCCCCAAGTTCTACGGCCTCATCGAGTTCCCCTACCCCTCCGGTCAGGGCCTCCATGTGGGCCACCCCCGGCCCTTCACGGCCATGGACATCGTCACCCGTAAAAAGCGCATGGAGGGCTACAACGTCCTGTACCCCATCGGCTTCGATGCCTTCGGCCTGCCCACGGAGAACTACGCCATCAAGAACCATATCCACCCCGCCATCGTCACCAAGCAGAACATCGCCAACTTCACCAGCCAGCTGAAAATGCTGGGCTACGGTTTCGATTGGGACCGCTGCATCGACACCACCGACCCCAGCTACTACAAGTGGACCCAGTGGATCTTCCAGCAGATGTTCAAGCGTGGCCTTGCCTATAAGGCCACCATGCCCGTCAACTGGTGTACCAGCTGCAAGTGCGTGCTGGCCAACGAGGAGGTGGTCAACGGCGTCTGCGAGCGTTGCGGCAGCGAGGTCATCCGTAAGGAGAAGAGCCAGTGGATGCTGAAGATCACCGCCTACGCCCAGCGTCTGCTGGACGATCTGGAGGACGTGGACTACATCGAGCGTGTCAAGATCCAGCAGCGCAACTGGATCGGCCGTTCCACCGGAGCCGAGATCACCTTCCAGACCAACATCGGCGACGAGGTCACCGTCTATACCACCCGTGCCGATACCCTGTTCGGCACCTCCTATATGGTCATCTCCCCGGAACATCCCCTGCTGAAGAGCTGGCAGCCCCACATCAAGAACTGGGATGCCGTGGCCGCCTATCAGGAGGAGGCCGCCCGCAAGTCCGACTTCGAGCGTGGTGAACTGAACAAGGAAAAGACTGGCGTCCGGCTGGAGGGCATCGAGGCCATCAACCCCGTCACCCACAAGCCCCTGCCCCTGTTCGTTTCAGACTACGTTCTCATGGGCTACGGCACCGGCGTGGTCATGGGTGTCCCCGGCCACGATCAGCGTGACTGGGAGTTCGCCAAGAAGTTCGGCCTGCCCATCATCGAGGTGGTGCAGGGCGGCGACGTCACCAAGGAGGCCTTCGTGGCCAAGGACGACACCGCCATCATGGTCAACTCCGGTTTCCTCAACGGTATGACCGTCAAGGAGGCCATCCCCGCCATGAAGAAGTACGTGGTGGAGCAGGGCTTCGGCAAGGAGAAGGTGAACTTCAAGCTCCGTGACTGGGTGTTCTCCCGCCAGCGCTACTGGGGCGAGCCCATCCCTCTGGTGAACTGCGAAAAGTGCGGCTGGGTTCCGGTGCCGGAGGAGCAGCTGCCTGTGGTACTGCCGCAGGTGGAGAGCTACGAGCCCACCGACGACGGCGAAAGCCCCCTCAGCAAGATGACCGATTGGGTCAACACCACCTGCCCCTGCTGCGGCGGCCCCGCCAAGCGGGAGACGGACACCATGCCCCAGTGGGCCGGCTCCAGCTGGTACTTCCTGCGCTATATGGACCCCCACAATGACAAGGCACTGGCCAGCAAGGAGGCGCTGGATTATTGGAGCCCCGTGGACTGGTACAACGGCGGCATGGAGCATACCACTCTGCATCTGCTGTACTCCCGCTTCTGGCATAAGTTCCTCTATGACATCGGTGTGGTCCCCACCAAGGAACCCTACGCCAAGCGCACCAGCCACGGCATGATCCTTGGCGAGGGCGGCGAGAAGATGTCCAAGTCCCGCGGCAACGTAGTCAATCCCAACGATATCGTGGCCCAGTACGGCGCCGACACCATGCGCCTGCACATCATGTTCATCGGTGACTTCGAGAAGGCCGTCACATGGTCCAACGAGGCCGTCAAGGGCTCCAAGCGCTTCCTGGATCGCTGCTGGAACCTCATGGAGCTGGCGCAGGAAAGCGATGAGATCTCCGGGAAGAACGCCTCCATCATCCACAAGACCATCAAGAAGGTCACCACCGATATCGACGACCTGAAGATGAACACCGCTATTGCCGCCCTCATGGCCATGGTCAACGAGTTCTACTCCTCCGGCCTGACCCGCGGCGACCTGCAGCAGCTGATGCTGATGATCTCTCCCTTCGCCCCCCACATGGTGGAGGAGATGTGGGAGCTCACCGGCTACGCCGCCAAGACCGGCAAGATGGCCATGCAGATGCCTTGGCCCACTTGGGACGAGTCCAAGACCGTGGACTCCCACGTGGAGATGGCCGTGCAGGTCAACGGTAAGCTCAAGGGCACCGTCACCGTGGCCATGGACAGCGACGAGGAGACGGTGAAGGCCGCCGCTCTGGCGCTGGATAAGGTTCAGAAGGCCACCGGCGACATGACGGTCGTTAAGACCATTCTGGTGAAGAATAAGCTCATCAACCTCATCGTCAAGCCCGCCAAGTAAAAACGCAGAAGCACCGCCTCCCACGAAGGGAGGCGGCGCTTTTTCTGCCCGAAAAAATCCCCCTTTCCCCCCGGGAAATGTGGTTTTTTATATGATACTGCATAAGTACGTTCTAAACCTTTGTGTCAGATCGACGAAAATCGATGTCCCCTCTTGCATACAGTCAGAAGAAGTGCTAATATCCATGTATATACAGTGCGCACCGAACCGCCCATGGGCGGTTATCATTTCAATGAAATGATAAAGGGTGTTCCAAAGAGAATACGGATCCCCACGTTGGGCTGCGCCTCTTTGCAAAGACATGAACAGAAATGTCATTGCGGAAATCGCCGCAGCGCCGCCAGCGGCGGATGCAGCAAGGCGATTTCGAGGATGTGTCCCGATTTTCATGACACGAAGTGGCTGAAGATCGTCTGGCACGACGGGGTAGACCGGTCCGCAGCCGGGCTGTGGCGATCCGTACTCCCCTTGAGACGCCCCATCGGTCACACACAAGAAAATAGGAGGAAGATATCATGACAAATCGCAAGAGTACCAAACGGGCCTTGCTGGGCAGCGTCATGGCTATGGTTCTGTGCCTGGCTATGCTGGTAGGCGCTACCTTCGCATGGTTCACCGACACCGCAAGCACGGGTGTCAACAAAATTCAGGCCGGTAATCTGGATATCGAGATTCAGGACGAAAACGGCAATGCAATCAAAAATCTGGCATGGAAAACGCAGGAGGGTACCGCTTTTGACGAAGAGCAGAATCCCCTGTGGGAGCCGGGCTGCACCTATGAGCTGACCCCCTTCCAGATCGTCAACAAGGGCAATCTGGCCCTGAAGTACAAAATCGTTGTTACCGGGCTGGAGGGTGACTCTGGCCTGCTGAAGGTCATCACCTTTACCTATAAGACGGCGGATGGAGCGATCTTTGACATCCATCAGGAAGGTCACCTGACCGCCAAGGGTACGGATAAGGCATCGACCGGTCTGATCACCCTCACCGGTACGATGGATACCGCTGCCGGCAATGATTACATGGGCAAGGAGCTCAAGAACATCACCATCACCGTGGTGGCTACGCAGGACACCGTAGAGAGCGACAGCTTCAACAACAGATACGATAACGCTGCCGAGTATCCCGCAAAGGTACCCACCACCGTTACCGTTGCAACGGCTGAGGAGCTGAGAACGGCACTGACCACCCTCACGGATGCAGGCTCCGGCGACAACAAGGTCATCATCAACGAGGATATCACGCTGGCAGAGGGCGAGACCTGGACGCCCATTACGGTGGATGGTTATCGTGGCGCCGGTGTCATTACGGTGGAGGGCAACAACCATACCATCTCCGGCCTGAACAACGCTCTGTTCGCCGGCGGTTTTGCCGGTACCTCCGGTATCGTGATCAAGGATCTGACGTTGGATAAGATGACCATCAACGACAGCACCAATACGCAGGGCATCGGTGCATTCATCTGCAATGTGGATTCCATGCCGAAAATCGATCTGGTCAACTGCCATTTGACCAATTCCACCATCACCAGCACCGCTGGCGCTCGTGTGGGTGGCCTTGTGGGCTGGTCCTCCGGCTATAACAACCCAGATAACGGCCCGGTGGATACCTATGTGACCATCACCAAATGCTCTGTGGACAACTGCGAAATCACGGCCAAAGGCTCTGTGGGCGGTATCATCGGTCACGCCGGTGCAAACCCCGCCACCTATCACTCCATCACCGGCTGCACGGTGACGAATACCAAACTGCACTCCACGGATGATGGCAGCTGGCGTGTCGGCGTAGTGGTGGGTACGGCCAATGTTGGCCAGGTCACCATCAACAATACCGTTTCTACCGGCAATACCCTTGCACAGGACGGCAAGACCGCTCCTGCCGATCAGAGCGAGCTGTACGGACGCTTTGTTCCCGGCACCACCGGTAAACTGACCATTGACGGCATTGCAATAAGCTAAATCAGTACCGTTTTGAATGCAAGTCCCGCCTGTATCGACAGGCGGGACTTTTTTCGCAATTCCCGCCGTTTTTTCTGAAAATGCCTTGACAAGTACCATACTTCCCGGTATAATATCCCCTGTTAAAGTCATGTATAGTGGCTCTTAAAGAGCACCCTGGAAATAGCCGGGTGCATCGGAGGGAGGGAAAAATAGATGTCCGAAGTACACGTCAAGGAAGGCGAGTCTCTGGATAGCGCTCTGAAGCGTTTCAAGAGAAGCTGTGCGAAGGCTGGCGTTCTGGCTGAGGTGCGTAAGAGAGAGTGCTACGAAAGCCCCAGCGTGAAGCGCCGCAAGAAGTCCGAGGCTGCCCGCAAGAACAGAAACAAGAGATATTATTGATCTCACTGCGAAGGTCTGAGCATCTGCTCAGACCTTCGTTTTTTCAGATTTTCCATGCGTCAGCCTTCCCCGGTGAAGAGAGATCCCGTGAGATCCTCCACCTCCGGCAGCATCACGAAGCCCTCCCGGATGCCCAGCGCTTGCCCCATCTCTATTTTCCGCCTCAGTGTCCCGGCATCGTCAAAGAGAACGAAGTGCGTCTGGCCGCCCCGGCGATAGGTGAAGTACCGGGCGCACAGATCCTCGGCGTAGAACACGGACCGCCCCTGCATCCGTATGGCCAGCTCCTCCCGGCTCAGCCGTATCCCCTCGCCGCTGGGGCAGGGCAGGGGGAAGTCCATCATCAGCCGCTCCAGATCCAGCGCCAGCCGCTGAGCGCCGTAGGCGGCGCAGGTCTCCTCCAGACGACCCTGCAGGCTGCCGCCAGAGAGGGCGGTACACAGCAGCACTACCGTCTCCGGCGAGGCAGCGGCGTAGATCTCCGGCACATAGAGGCGGCGGCCGTAGGCCCCAAGCAGCGGCGCCAGCTGCCGGATCAGGGCCGCCCGATCCTCCGCCCACCGGCCCTCCGGCAGCTCCTCCAGATCCAGCAGCAGGCCGTAGTCGCTGTCCGTGGGCAAGGTCATCAGCCGGTCTTCCTGCACATAGCCTTCCGTCCAGGAGCCATCCTCATGGTTGTAGGCGCCCACCTTGACCCATCCGTCCGCGGGCGCCTGCAAAATTTGCA
>ERZ779843.3765-NODE-3765-length-12328-cov-3.576061_pt1 | contig 12328 bp, 9 predicted proteins | sample MGYA00511560_ERZ779843 | MGnify/ENA primary metagenome ERZ779843 (study PRJEB29588, sample SAMEA2158062) | human gut metagenome | biome: human gut; feature: human-associated habitat; material: faeces | place: Denmark | collected 2008/2010 ... | reverse complement strand
CTTATTGTGGTAGATACCGATGACGCCGTGCTGATCTGCGCCAAGGACAGCACACAGGACGTGAAAAAGGTCATCGAGAATCTGAAGATCTGCAACCGTGCGCAGCTGGTATAACCGGCGGGCGCAGGGCGTGAAGGGACGAAAAAGGGCTTTTCCCCTTTGAAAATAGAAAGGAATACGATTATGGCAAAACATGCATTGATCACAGGTATTACAGGACAGGACGGCTCCTATCTGGCAGAACTGCTGCTGGAAAAGGGCTACGAAGTGTACGGCATCATGCGCCGCAAGAGCGTGGTAGACTACGGCAACGTAGACCACATCAAGGAAAAGATCCACTTCATCTATGCGGACATGACCGACGTCATCTCCCTGATCTCCGCAATGCGGATCTCTCAGGCAGATGAGGTGTACAATCTGGCAGCGCAGTCCTTTGTGGCAACCAGCTGGGAGCAGCCGCTGGCAACCGCAGAGATCGATGCGCTGGGCGTTACCAACATGCTGGAAGCCATCCGTGCCGTAAAGCCGGAGTGCCGGTTCTATCAGGCATCCACCTCCGAGATGTTCGGTTTGGTGCAGGAGATGCCGCAGACCGAAAAGACCCCGTTCTATCCCAGAAGCCCGTACGGCGTTGCCAAGCTGTACGGCCACTGGATCACCAAGAACTATCGGGAGAGCTATGGTCTGTTCGCATGCTCCGGCATCCTGTTCAACCACGAGTCCGAGCGCCGTGGTCTGGAATTCGTCACCAGAAAGATCACCAATGCCGTTGCACGCATCAAGCTGGGCGTGCAGGATTATGTGGAACTGGGCAACATGGATTCCAAGCGTGACTGGGGTCACTCCAAGGACTATGTCCGTGCAATGTGGCTCATGCTCCAGCAGGACAAGCCGGACGACTATGTCATCGCCACCAATGAGACCCGTACGGTACGGGAATTTGTGGAAACGGCGTTCTCCCACGTGGGCATCTCCATCGAGTGGCAGGGCAGCGGTGTGGACGAAGTCGGCATCGACAAGGCAACCGGCAAGGTCATCGTCAAGGTCAACAAGAAGTTCTTCCGTCCGGCAGAGGTCGATGTGCTTCTGGGCAATCCGGCAAAGGCAGAGTCTATTCTGGGCTGGAAGCGTGAGATTCCGTTCTCCGATCTGGTCGCAAGAATGGTAAAGAACGATCTGGCTCTGGTAGAGCACGAGCTGAAGTGCCAGAATATATAACAAACTGTAGATGAAAATTCTGGAGCCTGTTTCGTATCTGGGCAAATTGCTGGTATGAAACAGGCTCTTGGAGCCTATTCAGAATCTGATCTCTATGGGAGAGGAGCGAAACGAAATTTGCGTATTGCATTTGATGTGCTGCCGCTGATCGGCTGCCGGATGACCGGCATCGGGTACTGTGAGGCAGGACAAATTCAGGCGTTGGCACAGCTGCATCCGGAGGACGAATTCCTGCTGCAATTCTTCTCCCGCAAGGATGAACACATCAAGATCGAACGGCTTGCCCCGTATCTGCGGGACAACATGAAGCCCCACTGGGCAAAGGCATCGGGCTATGTCTATCGGCTGGTGTCCAACTTCCTGCCCGTGTCCTACCGGCATTTTTTCGGGGACAGGGCGCAGGTCACTCACTTTTTCAACTACATCGTTCCGCCGAATGTGGCGGGAAAGAAGATCGTCACCGTGCACGACATGGTGTACAAGACATTTCCCGAGACGGTGCGGGGCAGAACCAAATATATGCTGGAAACCGGCCTGAAAAAGTCCATGAAGCGGGCAGACCGCATTGTGACGGACTCCGAGTTCTCCAAGCAGGAGATCATCCGCTATTTTCCCCAGTTTGCCGACAAGATTCGGGTGGTGTACTGCGGTGTCGATCAGGAGCGCTTCCATCCGGTGACGGATGCGGCGGCAATTGCCGCCGTCAAGGAGAAGTTCTCCATCGGCGGGGACTATTTCCTGTATCTGGGAACGCTGGAGCCGCGAAAGAATCTGGAACGGCTCATGGAGGCATATGCCCAGTTCGCCAACGGCAAGCACAATCCCCCCAGACTGGTGCTCGCCGGCGGAAAGGGCTGGCTGGACAGCGGCATCTATGAAACCGTGCACCAGCTGCATCTGGAAAAAGAGGTGCTCTTTACGGAGTACGTGCCGGATGCGGACATCTGCGCCCTGATGTGCGGAGCGCTGGCGTTTGTGTTCCCGTCCATCTACGAGGGCTTCGGCATGCCGCCGCTGGAGGCAATGGCGTGCGGTGTGCCCGTGCTCACAACCCATGCGGCATCCCTACCGGAGGTCGTGGGGGAGGATGCCGTGGTGGTTGACCCCTATCAGGTGGACGCCATCGCCGGCGGACTGGAGCGGCTCTATACCGATGCGGCGCTGCGGGAGAAGCTGAAAAAGGCGGGCCCGCTGCGTGCGGCGAAATTCACGTGGGAGGCTTCGGCAAAGCAGCTCTATGCGGTGTATCAGGAGGTCTGCGGTGAGTGAGCAGGAACAGAAAAAACTGCGCATTTTGCAGGTAAATAAGGCATATTTCCCCCACATCGGCGGCATCGAAAGTCTGGTGCGCACGTTCTCCCGGGAGCTGAACAGGCGTGCAGAAGTACAGGTGCTGGTGTGTCAGGAAAAGGGCAAGGGCGAGGACCGCACAGTGGAGGGTGTGCCGGTGCACTACGCCGGCAGTCTGGGCACGTATTTTTCCTGTCCGGTGTCCTTCTCCTTTTTCCGGAAGTTCCGGCAGATGGCGAAACAGGCGGATGTGGTCGAGATTCACATGCCCTTTCCCCTGGCGGATGCGGCGTGTCTGCTGTCGGGATACCGTGGGGCGGTGGTGGTCGCATGGCACAGCGATGTGGTGCGCCAGAAAAAACTCATGCGGCTGTACCGTCCGCTGCTGCTGCGCTTTCTGCGCCGTGTGGACTGCATCATTGTGGCAACGGAGGGGCACATCACCAGTTCCCCGATTCTGACGCAGTTTCGGGAGAAGTGCCGTGTCATTCCCTACGGCATTGACGTGGCAGCCTATCGGAGCATTGCGCAGAAACCCATCCTGCGGCAGATACAGCGGAATCCGGAGACGGTGCGAGTCCTGTTTGTGGGGCGGTTTGTGTACTATAAGGGCATCGAGGTGCTGCTGCACGCTTTCGTCCAGGTGCATGGCTGCGAGCTGTTTCTGGTGGGACACGGAACGCCGGAGATGGAGGAGAAACTTCACAGGATGGCGGAAATGGCGCAGATGGAGACACGTGTGCATTTCTTAGGCAATCTGTCTGAGGAGGATTTGCGTGCGGCATTTGCGGACTGCGATATCTTTGTGCTGCCCTCCGTGGCGAACAGCGAGGCGTTTGGCATCGTGCAGCAGGAGGCGATGGTGTACGGCAAGCCCGTCATCAATACGAGTCTGCCCACCGGCGTGCCCCATGTCAGTCTGGACGGCGTGACGGGAATCACCGTGCCGCCGGAGGATGTGCCGGCGCTGGCACAGGCGATCCAGAAGCTGGCGGATGACAAGGCGCTGCGGGAGCAGTACGGCAGGGCAGCGGCAAAACGGGTGGAAGAAGAATATGAAGAGGCAGACGTGGTGGAAAAGGTCTATGCCACGCTGGCGGAATTTGCAGAAAGGCGGCGATTGTCATGAAGGCGCTGATTATCGGCGGCGGCGGATTTGTGGGGAGCTATTTGGCACGGCAGCTGGTGCAGGGATGTCACTGGGACACCACCGTGACCAAGCTGCCCCAGGAGGATGTTTCCGTGGAGGGCTGCGAGGCGTATAATCTGGACATTCTGGATCAGGATGCGGTGGAGGCGCTGCTGGTGCGGCTGCGTCCGGACGTGATTTTCCATCTGGCAGCCCAGAGCTCTGTGGCGTTTTCCTGGAAAAATCCCCAGAAAACCGTGGAGATCAACCTCTGCGGCAGTCTGAATGTGCTGGATGCCGTCCGTGCCATCGAGGGATATGCGCCCCGCATTCTGCTCATCGGTTCGGGGGAGGAGTACGGAATGCTCCCGCCGGAAACGGAGCTGGTCGGTGAGGATACGCCGGTGCATCCGGGCAACCCCTACGCCGTGACCAAAGCAGCGCAGAACTGGTTTGGGGCGCTGTACGCCAGGGCATACGGCATGGAGATCGTCATGATTCGGGCGTTCAACCACGTCGGCCCCAATCAGGCGCCCCAGTTCGTGGTGTCCGACTTCTGCAAACAGGCGGCGGAGATTTCGCTGGGACTGCGGGAACCGGTGATGCACGTGGGCAATCTGTCCGCCAAGCGGGATTTCACCGATGTGCGGGATGTGGTGCGTGCCTATGCGCTGCTGGCGCAGCACGGCCGTGCCGGAGAAACCTATAATGTGGGCAGCGGAACCGCTGTTGCCATTCAGGAGATCCTGACGCAGATCATTGCCCAGAGCGGCGCAGAGATCCAGGTGGAGATCGACCCCGCCAAGCTGCGCCCCGTGGAAATTCCTGTCATTCGGGCGGATATTTCCAAGCTTCAGCAGGACACCGGCTGGACACCGGAGATTCCGCTGGAACAGACCATTGCGGAAACGCTGGACGTGTGGAAACAGCAGCTGCAAAAGTAACGGAGAGGGAGGCATACCAAATGGAAACATTGGAAGAGGCACTGGAACAGGCAAAGAAAGAGTTGGAAGAGGAAGGTACCTACCGTATGCCGACGACTGCATATCCGGAGGAAGAGTGGGAGGAGCAGAAGGTCAAGGGCTGGCCCCGCCCGCTGCACATCTTCGGCGTGCGGCAGAATCAGGTGAACATGGGAACCGGCGCACGTCTGCGGGCGCTGGAGATCCAGAACCGTGCGCTGGAAATTCGCATGGAACGGCTGGAAGATTACATCAAGCTTCTGGTAGAGCGGGAGCAGACCATGATGGGACGTGTGGCTGCGGAGCTGAACGCCATGGAGTCCGATCTGGAGTCTATGCGTGCTGAGGTCAATGCCCAGTCGGCAAAGGTGCGCAAGTCCCTTGGCTCCGATCTCACTGCCATGCGGACGGACATCGACCGCCTGCGCCTTTCCACGCAGCTCAACTCCAACGCCATTGACCGCATTCTGAAAGGCCCGCTTTCCCGTCCGGAAACGCCGTCCGGTGATGCGGAATCGGTGGACATGTTGGAAAAACCAGAAAATCCAGATGTGAAAAAAGCATAAAGTTTGTGAAAATATAACAACGAATTTTAAGAGAAACGTACACAGGTATGCCGGCATCTTCGTGAGAGGATGCCGGCATATTTTTTGCTTGTCTTCTCGTGCGGATTGGCGAAAAAATTGTTTGAAATTTACAGATGCGATTGAAAATGCGGCGAAATGTGTTAAAACTTGTATAATTTTCACAAAATCAAAGGGAAATTTTTTGGGCGCAAACCTCTTGATTCCCGAGCAACAATATGATATAATAGCTATATCAAACAAAATAGACAATTACAACATAAATTTTCCAGATGTAAAATGTGAAAAGTCTGTTTTGAACTGAGGAATATGGAAAAAATTTCGAGGATAAAATGAGGTGACAAGGATGAAAACGATGAGAAAAAGAATTGCCGGCGCTGCCGTGGCAGCGGTGATGGCGGTAACGAGTACGATGACGGGTTTGTCCGGGCTGACAGCCGGTGCAGCGAATGCGGTCACCAGCTGGGGTGGCGGTGTGCAGTCTGACGACGTGACGCTTCTGGTCGGCGAGAAGAGCGCACTCCGTGGGGCAACGGTGGCGGAAACCCTTGCCAATGCCAACAAGACCTACGTCCTCGGCATTGCCTCACAGTTCTGCATATTTCTGGAAGACGATTTCAAATCCCATGATTCCGATGCAGAGGGACGTATTGCCGTAGGTGGCGGCGCCAATCTGTCGCCGTACATCGGCTGGGATTATGAAGTGGGCAAAGGCGACTATAACACCGGCGAATCGCTGGAGAGCCTGCTGGGGGACAGCGGTTATGCCCATCTCATCATCAACAACGGACCGGTGCGCCAGCTGAACACCGACAACAGACAGATCTTCTGGATCGGCGACGGCGTGGACATGAACGATACCGCTACGAACTACCGGAAATACGGCTTGTATCAGGATGCGAAAGACCAGTTCTTCCAGTCGTCGGATTTCTCCGTGGCAGACCAGTTCGCACTGCTCCAGAAAAACAGCCAGAAGCTGAGCCGCCAGAAGGCGACAGGCACGTTCTCCGTCAGCGGCGATACTGCCACATTCACGTATACCGGCAGCGCATCCACGGCGGAAGAGGTGGTATTCACCCTGACACCGGAGGAGTGGGCACAGTATCAGGAGTGCATCTACGTCAAGTATGAGAACATTCCAGCGCTGAAAACGCCCCGCACCGTCGTCGCCAATGACGGCAGCACTATCACTTGGAACAACTCCTACATCGTGGTCAATGTTGCCGGAAGCGGGGATGTGCACATCTCGGATATCAACCACGAAAACGGGCAGAAGTTCACATACATCAATGATGTTGCCGTGGGACGTACCGGTCCCTTGGATGATGACCAGAAAGATAACAACCATCCCGGCGTAACCAGCCTGCTGTATAACTTCTACGAGGCATCACGGGTCGTGCTGGCGAACAACTTCCAGGGAACGATTCTGGCACCGCTGGCGGATGTCACAGACGAGTGGACACTGGAGGGCAGAAGCGATTCCAACCACAGAGGACACCTCTCTGGTGCGCTCATCGCCAAGAGCTTTGACGGCGGTACAGAGTTTGGCTACCGTCCGTACACCGGCCCGTACAGTCTGCTTTCTGTAGATACCGGCTATACCGTGGATCTCCGGAAAGTGGATGCCAAGGGCAACCTGCTGTCCGGCGCAGCTCTCGTGCTGTATCAGAAGCAGGCGGACGGTCAGTGGGATGCTGTGGACGCCATGGTCACCGAGGATTTGCGGGCATCCTATAACGCACAGTTCGACATCGGCGAGGAAGATCCGGATGCGCCCGTTACGCTGAAACACGAGTACTACATCGCCGAGGAGGACGCACCGGACGGCTACCAGGAATCCGAGATGCGGTATTACATTGACTATGAGGAAACCTACGAGGAACAGGATGGTCTGATTGTTTCGACGGAAGTCCGTGTCACCATGTATCCGGCGACCACGGACCACCAGAAGCCCCAGACCGGCGGTGTCACCTATGTGGTGAATACCGCATATACCATCGCTTCCGGCGAGATTCAGGAGAAGCAGTTCACCTGTGACGGCACGACCTACACCCTGACCAGGGATGGCGACAGCTGGAAATACGGGGGCGATGTCCTCTCGACAGAAAACCGGTTTGACGACACCACCATTCCCGGTATGCGCATCGACACCGAGAACATGCTGATCTACCCGCCGTTCAAGGCGCCGTCGCAGCAGCCCGCCGTCGGACCGGCATCCCATGATACCGTTCCAACGATTGCGAACCAGCAGGGACTGACCATTCAGAAGAAGGACAGCGAAGGCGCTCTGCTGGAGGGCGCAACCCTTTCGCTGAAAAAGGTTCAGGACGGCACGGAAACGGCAGTTGACGGATTTCACGGAACACAGGCAAATCAGACGCTGAACATCGGTCTGAACGATTTGGCAGACATCCACGTTGCCGACGCCAGCCAGAACCCCTACTATGTTCTGGAGGAGATCGCAGCACCCTCTGCGGAATACGAGCTGGCGAAGCCCATCTATTTCTATGTGACTGAGGAAAACGGCGTATATACCGTGCACACCACTGAGGCTGAGGTGAATGGAAAGCCGGACTGGAGCAAGGCGACTGCCAGCACAGATACCGTTGTCACCATGATCGACATTCGCATCACCGGCGCAAAAGTGACCCTGCAAAAGGTGGACAGCGAGAGCGGCGATGTGATCCCGGACGGCAGCGCAGAACTGGCGCTGTACCGTGCATCCAATGACGCAAAGGTCTGCGACTGGAACGGCGAGAAGCTGGTGGACGGCTATCTGGAGCCCGGCATGTACTACATCGTAGAAACCAAAGCGCCGGCAGGCTATGAGGATACGCTGGTGGGACAGAAGATGTACTTTATTGTCAACAGCGACTATACCATTACCGTGGGCAGACCGTCCTATGTGAAGTCGACCAATCCGGAAAGCGATGCGGAAACCTATTTCGGCGATGAGTACAGCAATATGCCCATTACCAAAATCGAAGTAGATGTCAGCGACATTCAGGGTGCTTCCCATGCGATTCAGTTTAAGCCCACTGGCGATGCGATGGCAATGCAGAAGGATATCTCCGAGGGAACGAACACCTTTACCGGATTTACCGAAGAAGATGGTATTGCATTCGGCGAGGGCGGCAGAATGAAAGTCACCTACTGGAACGCAACGATTCAGGCGATCCGGTATTATATGGACATCGAGGACACCGTATCGGCAAACCTGAAGGTAATTGACGGCGATACCATTCGTATTCAGGTGCCCAACGAAAAGGCAGAAACCACTACAACGACTACCACCACAACCACTACTACTACCACAACAACCACGACTACCACATCCACCACACCGACCACCACCAGCACAACAACTACATCCACGACACCAACGACCACCAGCACCACCACAACGACGACAACAACTACAACGACAACAACTACCACCACCACAACCACAACAACCACGGCTACCACTTCTGAAACAACCACGACCACAACCACAACTGCTACGACAGAGGCAACCACGGAAGAAACCACCACAGAATCTACCACCACGACAACAACAACCACCACGACTACTACCACCACGACCACAGCAACCTCGACGACGACCACCACGGCAAGCTCTGCCGGCCCGACTACAACTTCTACCACGGAAACCACTGTGACCACTACCCAGAGCAGCGCCGGTCCGACAATGACCACGACCACAGAAACTACGACATCTGCCACCACGACGACCACAGAAGCGACCACCACCACAACAGAAACAACTGCTACCACAACAACAACAACTGCAACGACCACGACAACCACAACTGCAACAACTACTACCACCACAACGACAAAGGCAACAACCACAGAAAAAACGACCACAACCACGACTACTACAGAAACAACCACCACCACAACGGCAAAGGCAACAACCACAGAAAAAACGACCACAACCACGACTACCACAGAAACAACCACTGCCACAACAACGAAGGCAACTACGACCACGACAACTGCCAGCACTACTGCGCAAACTACGGCAAGCTCCGCTGGTCCGACCACACCGACAACCACCACAACCATCACCACAACGACTACAACCGCAACTACCGCAAAAACTACCACAACGACCACCGCTGCAACTACCTTTACCACCGCCGTGACCATCACCACGACTACTACGGCAGAGGAGACCACGACTACGAAACTTACTACGACTACCACGACCACCGCAGCTGCGACAACCACCACAACAACCGAGGAAACTACGACGACCACCGAAGAGACGACCACCACCGAGGAAGAAACCACTACGGAGGAAACGACGACCACAACCGTGACCACAACGACCACCATCGTGGTTTGCAAGCAGGATGCAGAGGGCAATCTGCTGGGCGGCGCTTCGCTTCAGCTGACCGCCGAGGATGGCACTGTAACAGCTGTCTGGATGTCGGAGAACGGCACGCCGTACCCGCTGCCGAAGCTGACACCGGACTGCATCTACCAGCTGTCCGAGCTTGAAGCCCCTGCTGATTTCGCACTGGCAGAGCCGATCTACTTCCGCCTGACCGGAGACGGCATGCTCCAGCTCCTGAACATCACAACGGAAGCGGATGGCACCCGGACGGTGACCGTCGTGGCAGAGCTCACGGACGGCAGAATCGTTATGGTTGACGCATATCTGGGCACGGGCACACTTGCCACGACCACAACCACCGAGGGAACCACCACGACCACTGTCGAGGAAACCACCACCACGACCATGCGCCGGACGGATTCTGGGAACGGGGAACAGACTCCTACCACCACAACCACGGCAGAAACCACGACCGAGGCGGTACAGACCACGACCACCACGGGAACGGCAGCTTCCACCACGGCAAAGCGTTCCACCGCTGGGGGCGGAACCGTGGGAAGAACCACGACCACGAGAAGCAACGGCGGCTATTCGTCCGGTTCGTCCGGCGGTTCGTACTACCGCAGCACACCCGCAGTCAGCAACTCGCCCAAGACCGGCGACCGCAGACTGACCGTGCTGCTGTCCAGCAGTGCAGTGCTGCTTCTGCTCATGGCAGCAAGCCGGAAGCGCCGGTAACAGCGGGGCGCACGCTGAAAAAAGTGTGCCGTGAACAAACACCATAAAAATTCGGCCGCAGGAACGGAAAAATCGTTTCTGCGGCCGCTTTTGGCTGTAAGGGCTCTGTAGTATTTTCGGGCGGATTTTTCAGCGTTATGGGCAGAAATTCCACATTCCATTTTTGAAAATTTGGGTAAAGCGTCTGCAAAAATCTAAATTTGTAAATCTTTTGTAAGAATTATGCTTGACAAAACCGGCGAAATACGGTATAATAGGAACAAAGCAATTCCGCAAAACAAGACGTTTCGGAGGATAGAAACATGGGAATTTTTTCGAGAATCGGTGATCTCCTGAAGGCAAACATCAACGACCTGATTGATCGTGCAGAAGATCCGGAAAAGATGGTAAAGCAGATCATCTCCGACTTGCAGAAGGATGTCCAGCAGTCCACACAGGCGCTGGGCAAGGCAATGGCAAGTGAGCGGATCGCAAAGCGGCAGTACGAAAATGCAGTAAAGACTTCCGCAGATTGGGAAGCTAAAGCAAAGGCAGCACTGGCTGCCGGCGATGTAGATCTGGCAAAGAAAGCTCTCTCCCATAAGGTAAGCGCAGATGCCGAAGTGGAATCTTATCAGAAGATGTACGAGCAGATCGCTGCCCAGACCGCACAGATTCGGGAGCAGGTGGAAACCCTGAAAAGTAAGCTGGAGGAGGCAAAGAGCCGTCAGGCAATGCTGGTGGCACGCTCTCAGATGGCAAAGACGCAGAAGAATCTGGCACAGACTGTGGGCGGAATGGACAGCTCCAGCGCACTGGATAAGTTCGACCGGATGGAACAGAAGGTGACCCAGCAGGAGGCAGAGGCTGCGGCATTCAGCGAGATCGCAGGCAGCGATTCTGCGGATGCAAAGACCTTTGAACAGCTCCAGCATGATATGGATGTGGATACTGAGCTGCAGCGTCTGATGTCTGAGATGGGTCAGACGGAAGGGAGTGCGATGTAATCATGGCAAAGAAATCGAAGCGGTCATCGCTGCTCGGTCTGCTTTTGGCGGTGGTTACCATTGCGGTTGCCGTTGCCGGCATTGTCTACGCCATTTCCACACGCCGCCGGCATGTGGATGACGCAAAATGGAGCGATTATGACGAGTGCGGCATGATCTGAGCCGTGCAACAAACAAAATATAACGCAGAGCGGATGCAGCGGAAGGCTGCGTCCGCTTTTTGTCGGACAAAAAGTGCGGTTTTTTCCAGGGCTCTGCCAAAATCCATTGCCTTTTTCGAAAAACTATGGTATAATACAGATAAGTTTTTCGAGAACGCAGCCACGGCCGGAGAACGCCGTGCTGCGCTGGGACAAGTTGCTCTGGAAAGGAGAACGGAAGTATCATGAAGGGGAATAAAATCGTATTGGATTTGGAATTCACACCGCTGCGGGATCCGGATTTGCAGGCAGTCGCCGGCAATGAGATCATCGAGATCGGTGCTGTGAAGCTGGACGAGGAAAACCGGAAGCTGGACAGCTTTCAAACCTACGTCAAGCCGCAGTACAGCGATATTCCGTACCGCATCACGCAGATCACCGGCATCACCAAAAAAACAGTGGAAAAAGCACCGCAGTATGCCGAGGCGATGGAACAGTTTGCGGACTGGATCGGCAGCGATGTGCGCAGCCGGTTCTATACCTGGAGCACCAGCGATCAGAACGTGATCCTGCGGGAGGCAGACCTGAAGGAATTTCCGCTGCACGATATGTTCTATGCGCACTGGGTGGATCTGCAGCGAATCCACCAGCGGATGTACGGCTTCACCCGTCCCATGAACCTAACCAACGCCCTCGGTTCCATGCAGATCTACTTTGAGGGAACGGAGCACGGAGCACTGGCGGACGCACGGAATACGGCGGAGATCCTGTGCAACCTGAGCAGCATCCAGGGCGTGCATGAACGCATCGAGAAATCCCACATTACATACAACAGCGCCTCCTCCCACGGCTTCACCATGGGAATGGTCATCCGAAAGAAGTAAGAGCTCATGTTCATAGGCGTCTATCTACGTCTTTTCGGCAAATTTTGTTGCA